>MTLC01000321.1_pt1 | contig 25764 bp, 21 predicted proteins | sample 1982451 | NCBI WGS metagenome assembly MTLC01 (sample SAMN05710165, study PRJNA340218) | biofilm metagenome | isolation source: sample SPH anode biofilm adapted to +100 mV | place: USA | collected 2012-02-03 | reverse complement strand
GGGCGATAGTTCGGCATCCCGGCTGTCTCGGTGAGACCCTATAGGCTTTCCGTCCCACCCTCGCGGGTGGTCTAGTCTTATCGTTATCGGCGTATTCGTTTGTGTTCGTTGCAGGTGTAGCTTAGTAAACTTCCGCGTCTCCGATGGTGACGAACGTCACACTAATGGCAGCTTTTGGGCCCCTTCCGGTTACCGCCCCGCGGATGGCCCGATGGGACGCCCCTTGCTCCAAGGCTCCCTTGACACGGACGGGGGTGAAGATATACTCGGCACGGTGAAATTATTTTAATCTTTAATCGGTTATGGATCAGCGCGTGGGCACCATGTACCTGCGCTGGAAGATCCCTTTGCAGGCTGATGTTGTAGGGCCGGAGGAGGAATTCAATGCAAGGGTCGGAAAACACACAACTGCGTGCCTGCTTCGTTTACTACCAGTGTTTCTCGCAGTTGCTTTATCGAGAGGCGATAACGCTCAGAAGAGAGGGGTTCGACGTCGACATCATATGCCTTAGGGCGCATCCCAGTGAGGAGGTCGACAGCATCTATGAAGGGATGAGGGTACGCAAGATAGTGCCGCGATACGGTGCTGAAAAAAGCACCTTCGCCTACTTTGCCAGACTCCTTTTCTTCTTCAACAAGACTTTCCTGTTGCTTTCCTACATGAGTCTCAGCAAGAGATACCATCTGATTCACTTCACAGCGCCGCCCGACGCAGCCATCTTCACAACCGTGATCGGAAAGCTGCTCGGAACGAAGGTCATCCTCGACATCCACGACATAGGCCCGGAACTCTTCATGCGCAAGCTGGGCGTGAAGGAAAGTCATCCGGTGGTACGCATGCTGAAGACCATGGAGAAAGCTGCCGCACGCTTCGCGGACCACGTGATCACGGTGACCCATCTCTGGCGTAACGCCCTCATCTCCCGCTCAACCACCCCGGAAAAATGTTCCGTCATGCTCAACGTGCCGGACAACGAGATCTTCAAGTTTGTCGAGCGCGAACCGCGCAGCGAGAGGTTCAACCTCTTTTACCACGGCTCCGTCGAGGAACACTTCGGAGTGGACACCCTGCTCGACGCCATGCCGCTCATCAAGCCGCACATCCCTCATGTAAAGCTTCATATTTACCCGGCAAAACGCGGCAGGCTGCTGGAAGCGCTGCAAGCACGCTGCGAGTCGCTGAAGCTCGAGGGGTACGTGTTTTTCCACGAGGCCGTCCCCTTTTACGAGCTCCCAAGGGTGCTCCAGGATGCGGATCTTGGGATAGTACCGACCAAAAACCACATCTTCTCCAACGAGGCGGTGAGCAGCAAATCTTTCGATTACATCTTTTCCGGCATCCCCATCGTCATATCCAGGACCGCAGGGCACAGCTTCTACTACACCGATGAGATGGTGAAGTTCTTCGAGCCGTGCAACAGCGCGGATCTTGCCGCAGCGGTGACCGATCTCTACAGGAATGTGGAAACGCGACAGAGGCAGGTGCGGCAAACTGTTAAGTTCGTCGAGGACAACAGCTGGGACCGCATTCAACTGAGCTACCTGAACATAGTGAAGGACCTGATCGACCCGGCCGCCCCGGGCGCCGACGGAGCCTAGGAAATGAAAGCTGAGAAAGATATATCCGTCCTGCTGTCCGACGCTCTCAATTTTATTAACATCCCCCTTGCCCCGGCCGCTACCGTGCTGGTCTACCATCGCATCGTGGACGGTGGCGCCCCCTTGCTCCCCGATTCGGTAACGCTCACCGAATTCCAGGAACAGATGAGGTTCATAACCGAGGAGGGGTATTCGCCGATGACCGTGAGAGAACTGGCTGCGCTGGTGGAGGCTGGTGAAGAACCGCCCGAGAGAAGCGTAGTCGTCACCTTCGACGACGGCTATCTCGATACCTACACACACGCGTTTCCGGAACTCGACTTCTTCAGAATGCCCGCCACCGTCTTCGTAGCGGCCGGGCATATCGGCCACTCAACGCCTTTTCCATGGCTTGGTAGCGACGGCGGCAAACCGATGGATTGGCAACAGGTCATCAAACTACACAAGGCCGGGATCGAGATCGCCTCCCACACCCATTCACACCCCTTCACTCCGAACCTCACCAAAAACGAGCTTTGCCTGGAGCTTGAACGCTCGAAAGGGATGATCGAGGAAAAGCTCGGGGCACCCGTTCATTCGCTTGCGCTCCCCTATTCATTTCCGATCCGCCATCCGCGCTGGCCGTCTTTCAGAGCCCGCCTGAGGGAAGCCCTGAACGCCAACGGGTACGTCTGCTGCTGCACGATGCAGAGGGGACACATCAGCCCAAAGGACGACGTATTCGCACTGAGAAGGATACCGGTCGGCCGTGACGACGACCTGCGGCTGTTCCGGGCCAAGCTGGAGGGGTGCTTCGCATGGACCGCCCCTCTGCAGGCCATTTACCAGAGGTTCCTCAAGAGTTACCCCACGCCATGACGACGCTTTAAACGGCGCCGGGTTGGCCGGCAGTCGTACCTACAGCTCGACGGAGTCCGCATGAAAAGGCTCGCCTATCTGGCCAACTACTTCCCATCCCTCACGGAAACCTTCATCTATCGTGAAGTCATGGAGCTCAAAAGACGCGACGTCGCGGTGGCTTTGTATTCATTGCGAAAGCCGGGAGACAATGAGGTCTCCGAAGAGGCGCTCAAGCTGCGGGGGGAAACGTCCTACCTGCTGCCGGTATCAACCGGCGAGCTGTGTGCGTGCCATGCGTGGTTTTTCGGCCGCTCCCCCCTCGCCTACATCGGCACCCTTTTCAAGATGGTCACCGGCACGCACAACAGCTTACGGGACCGGGTCCGCAGCCTCACCCATTTCGGGGAGGGTGCGGTGCTGGCCCGCCGCATGGCGCGCGAAGGAATCACTCACATCCACGCGCACTACGCCTCGCAGTCCACCTCGGTCGCCCGGGTGGTGCACCTGCTGACCGGCATCCCCTACAGCTTCACCGGACACGCCCACGACATCTGGCATGACCGGCTGCTCCTGCCGGAGAAACTAAGGGAAGCCGCCTTCGTGGCGACATGCTCCACCTTCGCCAAAGAGTTCATAGCGCGGGAAGAAAGGACGTGTGATGAAAAGATCCACGTCGTCTACCACGGCCTTGACGTGAGAAGGTTCACCCCGCCGGTCGGGGAGAAAACCAGGGTGCGCAACCGGATCCTCAGCGTGGGGAGCCTGGGTCCGACCAAAGGATACCCTGACCTGATCAGGGCCTGCGCCCTGTTGCGGCAAAAGCTGCACGACTTCGAATGCGTCATCGTCGGTGAGGGGCCGATGCGGGATGAACTGGAACAGCTCATTTCGGAACTTGGGCTTTCCGGGACGGTCCGGCTGGCAGGAAGCGTCACCCAGGAAGGGCTCATCGGGTATTACCACGAGGCCTGGATCTTTGTCCTTCCCTGCGTCATAGCCGACGACGGGCGGCGCGACGGGCTTCCCAACGTGCTCATGGAGGCGATGGCGACAGGACTGCCGGTCATCACCACCAAAAGCACGGCGCAAGAGGAGCTGATAGAGGACGGCATGCATGGCCTTCTGGTACCGCCGCACGCCCCGGAAGAGCTGGCGGCGGCGATCTGCACCCTTTGCCGCGACGACCGGCTGCGGGAGAGCCTGGGGATCGGTGGACGCAGGAGGATCGAGCGGGATTTCGACAACCGGACGACCATAGAGCCGCTACTGAAACTTTTCGACAGGTACGTTTTCGGTGCAGAGAGGGGTGCGGCGGAGGTGCCATATGAACGCTAACGGCGCGGAGCGGGGGATTGTCTTTCTCAAGTGGTTTCCCTACGACAAGAGAAACGAGACCATCGCGGCGGCACTGGGAGCGGAGTGCCACTTCGTCTGTTCGCTGAAAAGAAGAACGCCCTGGAACGCTCCGCTTCGCTACCTGGTGCAGACCTTTAAGACGCTTCTTTTACTCTGGCGCAAGCGCCCCGGGACGATCCTCATCACAAATCCTCCCGTATTCGCGGCCGCGACGGTCGCCTTGCACTGCGCGGTCTTCGGAGGGCGCTTCATCATGGACAGTCATTCCGGCGCGCTGGCGAAGCGGTGGCGCCTCTTCGAGGGGCTGCACCGCCTTGTCGCCCGCAATGCGGCGCTCGTGGTGATCACCAACGAGACCTTTCAGGCAGTGTACCGCGGATGGGGGGCGCAGACGCGCATCATCTCCGACATCGTGATGAACATACCGTGCGGCAAGCCTGCTCCCCTCGGCGACGGCTTCCATGTCATGGTCATCTGCTCGTTCGATCCCGACGAGCCGATCGCTGAGATACTCGCGGCCGCGGCGGAGCTCCCAGAGGTCTCCTTCATGGTGACCGGGAACTTCGGGCGCCTCGCCCCGGAGCTGATTGGAAGCAGCACGCAGAACGTCACATTCACCGGGTTCCTGCCCGATGACGAATATTTCGCGCTCCTCCATGCCTGCCACGCGGTGATGGTCCTCGTGGACACGGAGGACACCATGCAGCAGGGCGCCTACGAGGCGGTATCGGTGAAAAAGCCCATGGTGCTATCGGACTGGCGCCTGCTACGTGAGAGCTATCCATACGGCGCGGTCTTCGTGGCCAACGAGCCGGCGTCGATCAGGGCGGGGGTGCTCCGCCTCGTCGAGCATTACGACGAGTACCTTGCCGGAGCGGAGAGAATACACGGGGAACGGGGCGCGATCTGGGAGGAGAACTGCCGTTTTCTCGCCGGGTTCTGCACGGGTACCCTCGCCCGCAACGAGGATCGCCCCGCGCCCTCGCTTGACGCCTAGGGTCCGTACTCCTTCCAGACCAGCCCCGTCGCCGAGATGAACTTGGTGACCCCGTCGGAGTCCTGCATGCTCCCGCTAAAGGCAGCATCGTCCTCCCATATGATCCCCTCCGGCATGAGCACCCTCGCTACCACGGTCTTGCCGGAAATGGCCTTGGCGCCGAGCCGTCTGATCTTCCCGGTCTTGCTCTTTTCGTAGATCTTCACAAGGCAGTTCGCTTTGACGGGTGTCCCCCCGTCTCCTTCCGCGATAAAGGTATAGATACCGTCCGCCGTCTTCTCGACGATGGCCTCCTCGGCATGATCGGGGGTCCTGACGACGATAGGCGATAGCTTCTGCTCCCGCTTCGATTCGCTACGGGTAAGCGGCCTACTCCGCTTTGATTTCGGGTAATCCCTGAAAAGCACCGTCACTTTCAGGTTTCCCTCCCCTTGTACGACGACCTTAAGGTCACCGTAGATGACCGGCAACACGAGTCCTTTCTCCTCGGCGGGCTTCGATTTAGGCGTTACCGTTTCTTCAGGCTTAGTGACCGGCCTGGGAGGTAACGGCACCTTGTTTGGCGCGATTGCAGCGGCCGAACCGGAAGAGAGAGCAGGTTTGGCCTGGGCCACCCTATCCCTGCGCTCCTGCGCGGCTACCCGCTCACGCTCGGCCCTCTCGGCGGCTAGGCGCTCGCGCTCCCGGGCGAGGCGTTCCGCCTCAGCCTTCTGTGCCGCCTTCTTCTCCTGCTCCGCCCTCATCCTTTCCTGCAGCGCCTGCTCGGCCAGTCTCTTCTTCTCAGCCGCGGCGACACGCTCCTGTTGCGCCCTCTCCGCGGCGAGGCGCTCGCGCTCCCGGGCGAGACGTTCAGCCTCCGCCTTCTGTGCCGCCTTCTTCTCCTGCTCGGCCCTCTTCCTTTCCTGCAGCGCCTGCTCGGCCTGTCTCTTTTTCTCAGCCGCGGCGACACGCGCCCGTTCCATCTTCTCGGCGGCAAGCCGCTCCCGCTCGCGGGCTACACGTTCCGCCTCCGCCTTTTGTGCCGCCTTTCTCTCCTGCACCGCCCTCTTTCTTTCCTGCAAGGCCTGCTCGGCCTGTCTCTTTTTCTCAGCCGCGGCGACACGCTCCCGTTCCATCTTCTCGGCGGCAAGCCGCTCCCGCTCGCGGGCTGCCCGTTCCGCTTCCGCCTTTTGTGCCGCCTTTTTCTCCTGCTCCGCCCTCTTTCTTTCCTGCAACGCCTGCTCGGCCTGTCTCTTCTTCTCGGCAGCGGCGACACGCTCCTGCTGCGCCCTCTCGGCGGCGAGGCGCTCGCGTTCGCGGGCCAAACGTTCCGCCTCCGCCTTCTGCGCCGTTTTTCTCTCCTGCTCGGCCCTCTTTTTTTCCTGCAGCGCCTGCTCCTCTAGCCTATTTCTCTCGGCTTCGGCGATACGCTCCTGCTCTGCTTTTTCAGCAGCGGCCCGCTTGCGCATCCGACTGAGCCTCTCATTATCCTCCCGCTCCGCAGCCAGCCGTTCCTGATCGGCCAGCCGCTTTTTCAGTGCCAGCTCTTCCTGCCTCTGCCTCTCGGCGACGGCAGCCCGTTCCAAAGCGGCCTTTTCTTCGGCCCGCTCTCTCGCAAGCCGCTCCTGCAGAGCGCGCTCGGCGATTCTGCGTTCCTGATCGCCCCTCGTCTTTTCGCGACGCGCCAGTTCGGCCTTTCTCGCTCGCTCGGCCTCGGCCGAACGCGCCTGCTCGGCCTTTTCCGCGGCAAGGCGCTCACGTTCGCGAGCAAGTCGTTCCTCTTCCGCCTGTGCCGCCGCCAGTCGCCTCTGCTCGGCCTTCCTCTTTTCCAACTGCTCCTGCTGGTGTCGCTCTTTCTCAATGGCGGCGATACGCAGCTTTTCCGCTTTTTCCGCGGCTAGACGCTCACGCTCCTCGGCAAGCCGCTGCTGCCGTTCACGTTCCGCGGCCTTACGCTCCTCGGCAGCCTTTTTCCTCTCCTGCGCCTGCTGTTCCTTGCGCTGCCGTTCGGCTGCCTTACGTTCCTCGATAGCCCGGCCCTTCGCCGCCGCAGCCGCCGCGCGTTCGGCTTCTTTCTGCTCCGTATCGGCCTCTACTGCGGGAGTCTCATCTTCGGTCGCAGCATCATGCTTTTCTTCGTTTTCTTCATCCTCAGTGGATTTATCGGTCAGTGCAGCGACCTTCTTGGGCTCAGGAGGCGGCGCTTTCTGCAGCGCTTTTTTAGCCACCGCCCGCGTGGTCGTCACCTCCATCGCCGGCTCAGCATCAGGAGTATCCTGCGGCAAGAGAGGGTGGTCGGATACAGTCGAAGCGGCCGCCGTTTCAGGCACGGCGGTTTCAGGAGGTGTGACATCTGTTTTTTGAGAGGCATCGGCCGCCGGGACAACATCAGATGAGGGCGCCGCTTGGGGAGCGGGGTCTACAGTGGGAGCGAGCGGTACTTCGGATGGAATAGACGAGGCGGAGAGCCAGAGGATATCCAACCTGGCCGTGTTGCCGGTCTGTGGATAATAGATGGAGCTGACCGATGCCATGGCGAAAAGCAGCGTATGTACGGCAACCGATCCAAGGATCGCCCACCATGCATCACCTCGCGCCACTCTTCTTGAAAGCCACACACGATCTTCCATGATTCACCATCATTAGGCCCGCTGCCGGTGCAAGAGAAAGCCGGCGCGGGGAACGGGTAAACAACATCAGATGCCAACCTCGGGCATAACCTTACGCAGGTTCCTTCTTGTCGTCTACGGCGACAGGCCGTACCTCGGGATACCGGTCCATCAGGTATCGGTACTGCGGGATATTCTTCACGAATATGTTGGTTACTTTGTCGGCATAAATTAGCTTCCAGTCCTTGTGCAGCAGCAAGTAGCGCGAAAGATGGGTGTTCGCGTCAAAGAACACCCACGTTATGCCGTATTTCTCGAAGACCTTCTCCCATCCCAGCTTGAATTCCGTAACCTTCTTGAATTCCTTTAAACGGTCCGCCCCGTACATATCCAGCCTACCGTCTATGAACACCTTGTACGCCGGGGAGGCGCTGTAGATAAGGTAGTCGCCGAACTCGTCGCTGTTGAACATGTTGCCCGCGATCTTCTCTTTCTTTATGAATTCGGTCGCGGCGACCGGCTTTATTTCCGGGTTGAAACCATAGGCGATTTTACCGGTGGCGGCAACGTACACGACGAGCAGAACAGATGCGGCAGGCCAAAGGTAGCGCATGGCGGCTGCATCAAGCCTGGATATGTTGTTGGAGCGCCGTTGCATGAAACGCGTGAAAGCGTTGTCTTGCTCCTGAAAAAGATCGTTCAGCTGGTGCGCCAGGATGCGTGCTGCCACGATGGCGAAGAGCGGGATGTAGCGGGCGGAGTAAAGGGACATGTGCATAAACATCAAAATGAAAAGTACGTCGGCAGCCTGCAGTTTCTTTCTCGACCATGCTAGAGCTGCGACCAAGACGAGCAGATAGATTTCGAATCCCCTTACGTACCATTCGTGGAAGTTCGGAGAGATGAACTCGGAGACCCCATCCATGAGGTACTTCGACGAGGTAAGTTGGAAAGGGAACAGCAGTATGTGGTAACCGTATGGGTTTATCAGGCAAACCGCCACGCATACCACCGTGGTGACGGCCAATGTCTTCAGCCTTTCAACAGCCTTATCCCTGTCACCATGCGGGAAGGCCGCGTTGAAGGCGTTGCCTGCGAGGAAGACGGAGAGCAGAATGAATCCCCCCATGAAACCGCCGTGCAGGTTCGCCCAGAGCACCATTATCAAAGGGAGCAGGTAGAGAAGATTCCTTCCCCTTTCCTGGTAGAGACAGAGGATGTGGTACCAGACCACCATTAACACGAAGGAAAAGATATGTGGGCGCGCAAGCCAGTGCAACCCTGACGCCGTCGTGGCGAGTATCACTACGCCCAGGGAGATAAGGATGTTGGCCTCCTTCGTGTGAACCGTATCGAAAAGGAGAAGGGCCGTCAGTGCGATCAGGAATGCGAAGAAGACGACGATTCCGGTCAGACCGAAGGCGCGGTGAACGAGAGCCATGATAACCTCGGAAAGCCACTCGTGCGCAGTCCATGGCAAAGGGGGCGACAGGAAGGAGAACATGTCGTGGGTAGGTACGCTCATCGTCTTAAGTATGTATTCTCCGGCCCTTATGTGGTAGCCGGTGTCACCGTCGTTCAGCAGGTCTTTTCCCTGGTGCAGCGCGACGAGGAGAAAGATGGCGACGAAGAGGAAATCCGCAATCGACGGCAGCGGAGAGAAGCGTCTTATTTGATTCGAAGTCAATCAGCACCACCTTGATAAGAAATTGCCCGGGATGTGTTTTTACGCCGGTACATGAACCACATGTCCGTCTCGGCGGCCAACCGGTAGCGGTCATGCAAAGCGACGGCGTACGCCGCCATGAGTTGATCGAACATGGGGCGATGCGATGCCGGCTGTTTTGGGACCATCACGAGGTCGGCATTACCGAAAAACCATGCGTCGGACGGGCGGTACGCGTCGCTTAGGGTACATTTGTAGGCCACGGCGGCCATCCCCCCCTTTGCGGAGGGGCGTCCGAGTGCGTAGGAGAAAGGGTTCATCATATCCATGGTCATTACGGTTTCCCCACCCCCCGCGTACCGCTGCAGCAAGCTCACCCCGGAATTCACGTACGCGACGTAGCGGCTGCCGTTGCTTTCCGGTTCGGTTTCATCGTCGTACAGGTAAAGCGAGCGCAACGGCTCGGAGATGAACCTTGTCACCTTCTCGACGCCGGACGGTTGCCGCTTCTGCTCAACCGCGTAACCAAGGCCCACGGCTTGATTGCCAAAGGAGATGGTGAAGAATGCAGCTCCGGCAACAACTACGGACCAAGACCAGGCCGTCCCGGGTCGGCCGCCTCCCCACCCCCCATAAGCATCCACGGCCATGAATGAAGCCCAGAGGGCTGTGAGTGGCAGTTCCAGGAACTGCTGGTTGCTGACAAGCAAGAGCATGTCTATGCCAAAGACGCACATCCCTACCGCGGCGGCAGCAACGGACCGTGCCTGCCCGCCGCCGGCGCGACCGCTGAATGCGCACAGCAGCAGGATGAACAAAAGGGACGGCAGGTTGAGAAGCAACTTTAAGCTCAGCTCCCTCCACGTAAACCCGGCCGCCCTCGCCCCGGCAGCCAACTGAAGGTCGCGATGGATGGCGGCGACGTTGAAGTCGAGGTATGCGAGGAAAAGCAGCGAGGTCAGTGCGAAACCGGCAGCCATAGCGGCGAGTCGCCTTGCGGATGGGCGCGCGGCACAGGCGGACAGCATCAGGATCAGTAGTGCCCCTGCGAAGAAGTTGGCCTTGAGGAAAAGGGCAAGGGCAGATATAGCCCCGGCAGAAAAGCCGCCGAAGGCGTCATCCTTTGCACCGCCCATTTCCGCTCGTGCGCGGGATAAAGCCGCCTCCAGCATCAACAGCCCGAGCAGGGCGTAACCGTAACGGTTATAGAGCATGGCGTAGCTCGAGCCGAAAACACCCCAGCCGAGCGAATAGGGGGATACGACCAGCAGGGCCAGGTAAAGACAGACGAGAAGGCGCGGCAAAAATGGCATCGTGCCACGGCTGAGGCGGTACCCCCATAACGAGATGACCAAGGCGAAGGCGGCGTTCCCGTAACCGATGCCATCAACGGAGTAATGGGACAAGAAAAGTCCGAAGGCCGCGATTAAGAAGGAAAGGGGCCCCCACGCGCTCGTGAAGTCGAGGTGCGGACGCTGACCGTTGATGACGCGCCAGCCGTTGTCCAGGAAAAAGAAGATATCGTGACCGAACCTGTGCGTCGGTACCGCGCCGACATAGACGGCGGCGCCGCAGACGAGAAAAAGACAGGCGATGAACAGGTAAAAAGGACGCATGGCCTCCCCTCCAACCTGCCGCCCCGAGCTCGCACCGTTTAAGATGCCTCTTTCCACGTCAACCGATCTCGAAACGGTCGCCTACTGCGGCGATCGCATCATCAAGTGCGCCGGCTGGAAGCTCGATAACGCTGTGGGCCTTTCGGTGGATGCGCGAAACCGCGTTCGGTCGGAGACGCGCCTCGACCGCGACGACCTGCAGGTCACGGTCGAGGAAAACGACGTCAATGGGAAATCTCATGCCTAGGGTATGGACGCTGTTGCAGGGTTTGAGCCACAACGCCTGACCGTCCGGCAGGCTCTTTTTCCCGATCAGCCCCTTCAAGCGACTGAAAAAGGAACCGGCAACGGTCACGTTGCCGGCGACTTCCCTACCCGATGTGGCGTTAATCACTTTCATGTCACCTGAACAGACCCTCAGGCAGGAAAAGCCGGAGGCCTACGGTGCCGACGACGCTGGTCGGGTCGTATTCCAAAGGTGTGGACTTGACGTCGGCCTTTGCCGCGATTATCCCCTTGATCTCGGCGGTCAGTGCGACGCCCCTGGTGACGAAATAGTCGATACCAGCGCTCAGATGTCCCCCTGCCGTCCATTCGAAATCGTACTTCTGGCCGGACTGGTTCTTGAAGTCGCCCGTGATGAGATCGATGCCGGCTCCAAGGTAGGGAACCAGGGGCCTGTCTGGGGTGAAGCGGTACTGCAGTCCTAGCGAAAGATCTGTGAAAGCCGCTTCTCCGACTTTCGCACCGGAAACCTCGAGATCTATGGTCGGCACCTGGGTTATCTCAAATTCTGCAGCGAGGTTCTTGTTCAGGCCGTAGATGAGCCCTCCCCCTGCGGCAAGTCCGGTCTGAGAATCGGTTGCTCCGGTGATGAAATCATCCTGAAGTGGAACGGCAAAGCCTACCCTGCCGCTGATGCCCAACCTGCCGTCAATGTCTGCGGCCATGACAGTCCCCGCAGTAAGGGACGAAATACAGAGTACCAAGAAGAGAAGTCTGCGCATCATGCCTCCTGTAGCTGTAGGTTCAGGGAAAAGTTACGGCGCGGCCGCCTTTTCCTGGGTAAGTGATGCTATGAAACCGCCGTAAGACATGAGTGAGACTCCTGCGGCCGGTGTCGCCGTCGCCTGGTAAATGACGGACTCTGCATTGTACCCTCCAGGTCCGGGGGCCGCCAGCGTCACATTGCAGGTGAAGATCCCCATGCCGTGATCGTCGGTCCGGACCGTGACGATCAAAGGATCGCTCACCGGGTAACTGACCGGCAAACCGGGCAGCGGCGGAACCAGTGTTATCACGGTGTCGTTGTTCCTGCCCGTGTTGTTGATCTGAATCGAGACGTCGAGGTTCGGCAGAGGCACGCCGTTGTTGTCGATAACCTGGAAAGGCACAAGCTGCTTAAAGGTGTAAAGACCGACAGCGTCCGCGGGCAGTGTCGCTGTGAGCGTATTCAGGGTGCCGTCCGGATCGGTCGGTGACTTGGAGGTCAGGAAATTGATGAGATAGCTGTTCTGCCTGACCACGTCGATGGTGCTGTACGCGGTCACCACCGTGTCATTGACCGATGTGGTGGCCTGGACGATGATGCTCGAACTGGAAGTGACCGTTCCGGATTTCAGCCGGCAAACGGCATTGCCGATGGAGTCGGTATTGGTGGTGAAGGAGGCCCCTTGCGCCAGCACATTGCCGGAGTAGTCCACCATGTTGGCGGGACCCGCAAGCACCTTGAAGGAGACCGGGTTGTTCTGCACCGGTTTCGGGGGAGACTGCAGATCGTTTACTGTGGCGGTCAAAATGACGTCGCTGTTGATCCCTACCGTCGCCTTGTCGCTTACGAGGGTAACCTTGATGATCGAAGCGGAAAACGGTTGCGTCGTTATCTGTACCGGTGCTACCGCTGTGACAGTGGCGCTGTCGATGGTGACCGAGCCCTGCAAAATGACGGCAGAAGTGGAAGCGGGACTGAGCGCGCGGACACGGGCAATGGCCTTGCCGATAGAATCGGTGCTTGCAGTTGGGGTGATGATGGAGGCTTCTCCCGTAGCGACTGAGAAGTTCACCGTTTTACCGGATACGGGGTTGCCACCACTGTCTTTGAGATAGACGGTGACGTAGAACTCTTCGTTGTTGTCGACAACCTGCTTGCTCGGGGTCATGGTCAGGGTGTAACTGACCGTAGAGCTAGCGGTCGGGACTACCTGGAAGGGGATGTTTGCGATGATCTGGTCGCTGTTCACTGTCGTCGTCGCTTCGACGATGACGTTTGCGACGGCAGTCGGGTTGCCGGCTTTCACGATCGCGCTTGCCTGGCCGTTGGAATCGGTGACTGCGTTTGCAATCAGCATGGATGCCGGACCGGCCGCCACCGAGAAGGTCACGGGAAGGTTGGCCACCGGATTGTTGGAGCCGTCGCGCACCGTGGCTGTGATCAACTGCTCCTGGTTGGGAATGACCGAAGTCGAGGTCATGCTGAGGGAGAGCCGTGCGTTGTTTAGGTTCGCATCAGCGGGGGAAACCTGGAAGTTTCCGTAACCAACGACGGAGTTACCGCTCACCGTCGATGCGCCCTGAACGATGACGTTCGTCGTCACAGCCGTCGTTGCCGCCCTCACGAATGCGAGGGCCACACCGTTGGAATCCGTTTTTGCGGATGCAGTGACCGCGGTCGCGGGCCCCGCCGCGATGGAGAAGTTCACCGTCTGATTCGTTACGGGACGGCCGTTGCCATCCTTCAGCGAGGCCGTCACGATCACTTCCTCATTCGCCAGTACCGCCGTCTTTGCTGGGAGCAGAGTGAGGCTGTAGGGAGGAGTGCCGGTATTGGTCCCTCCGACCGTCCCGCCCGGGTTGAAGGGATCGGCGGTCCCGCTGGAACTGCTACCGCAACCGGCCAGTGCCAGCATCAAAACCGGCAGGAACAAAAATGCAAACCTATGGAAATATCGCATGCGGCCTCCTTCTTCATGACGAGCAGTCTCGGCTTTCTATCTCCTGATGGCAGTTACCTCACCCCGCTTCGGGCGCCTCTCCCCTGTTACGAGGTACATCACTACTTCCTGCAAAGCCTGGAGTAGATGAGAGCCAATTCGACCGCGATTACCATTAAAAGTGCGCTGTTGAAATCAAAGTGCATGGTACTTCCTCCTTAATCCGTATTGGCGATATGAAAGTATATTAAAGCGTCACTTCAATAACGTTTTGCTGATCTGTACGTAAGCCGGACCGAGAATGACAACCAATAGAGCCGGAAAGACGAACACGACCAGAGGGAAGATCATCTTGATGGTCGTTTTTGCCGCGGCCTCTTCCGCAATCTGCTTACGCTTCGTGCGCAGCGATTCGGCGTGTACCGTGAGCGCCTGGCTGAGACTCGTGCCGAAACGCTCGGTTTGGGCAAGCATGGTGACGAAGGATTTCACATCGTCGACCATGGTGCGCGCCGCCATGTCCTTGAGCGACTCGATACGGGGCTTGCCTGCCCGGGTTTCCATGGTCGCGACCTTGATCTCGATGGCGAGCGGGTCCTTGGCGAATTGGGGCACTTCGGTGGTCTTGATGAGCGCGGCGTCCATGCTGAGGCCTGCATCAACGCAGACGGTGAGAAGGTCCAGGATGTCCGGCAGGGTATGGAAGATCTTCAACTGCCGCTCCCTGCACTGATGCATCACTACCTGGCTCGGCAGGAGATAGCCGACTATCGCAAGCATCATCGCGATGAGCATAACCAGCTTGGTAAGCACGAACCCCTTGAACACCATGTAGAAAAGCAGGAACCCCGCAGGCAGCAGCAGGGCGAGCAAAAGCTTGCAGCCGAAAAAGACGTAGACGCTCTCTTTCTTGTAACCAGCAGCCACCAGAATGTTCGCGTACTTCCCCTGCTCCTTGGAGGAAAGCTTGAGCGACCGCCCCACCTCGCCGAGCCGGTCGTACCATTTGGGCGCCTCCGGCACCAATTCGACCTTACTCACCTCGGGCACTTCTAACTTCTCCAGCCTGCTCTGCACCACGCCACGCCGGGCAAGATATGGGTATATGGCAGCGAAGGTCAGGAGCACTATGGCGACGAACACGGTTGCGGTTATTGCGTAGACCATCGACGCCCCCTAAATCCTTATCCTGATGATCTTCCTGATCACGAAGAAGCCCACCACCTGCAGGAAGACGGCAAGCGCCAGCACGTACTGCCCCTTGGTCTCCCTGTACAGTATCGACTCATACTTCGGGTTCAGAATGTTGAACATGATGAAGGTGAAGATCGGCAAAGCGCCCAGCACGTATCCCGTCATCCGCCCTTGGGCGGTGTACACACGGACCTGCCTCCTTATCTTCAGTCGCTCACGTATGGTGGAGGCGAGGTTGTCGAGGATATCGGAGAGATTGCCGCCGACGTCGTTGTTGATTGCGATCGCCGTGGTGAAGAAGCGAAGATCGAGGCTGTCTATCCTCTCGTTCAGGTTGCTCAGGGTCTCCGTTATCCTGAGCCCCAGAAGCTGCTGATCGTAGGCCGTCTTGAAGAGCTCTCCGACAGGGTCCTGGATCTCCTCACCCACCAATTGAATGCCACTGGTGAAAGAGTGGCCGGCTCGAAGCGACCTTGAGATCATGGTGAGCGCATCGGGGAACAACTCGGTGAACTTCTCCAGTCGCTGCCGTATCTTGTAGTGCAGGAAGGCGAAGGGCAGAAGCGATACAAAGATGCCGCAAGCAAGCGCGCCTAGGATGGACTTGGACAGGAGCAGGACCAGGACGAACGAAAAAACCGTGGCGGATGCGGCAATAATAAGAAAGCGCGAAGAGGTGATTTCAAGACCTGCGTGATCGAGCTTTTTATCAAGGTCGCGCGTGAACGGCAGCGAACTGAGGAGTTTATCAAGCGGCGGGATTTCCCTTATGATTTCCGCGCGCAGGTCTTCAGGCATCCCATGCGCGTCCGAGTCCTTCGCCAGGCGCTGCAGGCGTCGCTTAAGCTCGTATTTGGGCGAGGTCCTGACCGAGGACACGCCAAGGTACACGGCGAAAAACACTAAGAAAACGGCTATGAAGGTTATGACGACTATCGGCAGCAAGGTCCGTCCTCCTAGTTCTCGAAAATGCCCTGAGGCAGTTCGAAGCCGTACACCCTGAAGCGCTCGGCGAACATCGGCCGGACGCCGGTCGCCCGGTAGTTGCCTACGACTCTCCCCTCCTTGTCGACCCCCTTCTGGTCGAAGACGAAGACATCGTGCATGACGACGGTGTTACCCTCCATGCCGGTTATCTCGGAGAGCTTCACTACCTTCCTCGTGCCGTCCGAGAAGCGGACCAGTTGCACTACGATGTTAAGGGCCGAGGCCACCTGCTCGCGAATCGCACGCTCCGGAAGGTCCATGCCGGCCATCAGCACCATGGTCTCGATACGCGCCAGCGCGTCCCTCGTGGTGTTGGCGTGGACCGTGGAAAGCGAGCCGTCATGGCCGGTGTTCATCGCCTGGAGCATGTCGAGCGCCTCGCCGCCGCGTATCTCGCCGAGGATGATCCGATCCGGGCGCATCCTCAGGGCGTTCCGCACGAGGTCGCGCTGGGTCACCTCTCCCCTCCCCTCTATGTTCGGGGGACGCGTCTCCAAGCGCACCACGTGTTCCTGTTTCAAATGCAGCTCGGCGGAGTCCTCGATAGTCACCACGCGCTCGTCTTGCGGGATGTATTCCGACAACACGTTGAGCATGGTCGTTTTACCCGTTCCTGTGCCGCCAGAAATCAGGATGTTCAACCGCGTCCTGACAGCCCCCTCGAGGACCTTTTCCATTCGATGGTCAAGGGCCCCCAGGTTTATGAGGTCGGTCATCCTGAGCGGGTCCTGTCCGAAACGGCGAATGGAAAGCACCGGCCCGTCGAGAGCGAGGGGCGGGATGATGGCGTTGACGCGGGAGCCGTCGGGAAGCCGAGCGTCGACGTACGGCGAGGACTCATCGATGCGTCTGCCCACCTTGGAGACGATACGTTCGATGATTTGCATAAGGTGAGCGTTGTCCTTGAAGCAGACCTCGGACTTGACCAGCTTGCCGAAACGCTCAACGTACACCTGGGAACTCTTGTTTACCAGGATATCGGAGACGTGGGGGTCAGCCAGGAGCGGCTCGAGGGGGCCGAGACCGAAAGTCTCGTGCTGGATCTCGACGATGAGGCGGTCGCGCTCACCCTGGTTGAGCGGAACTCCCTCCTCGATGATCAGGTTTTCGATCACGAACCCTATTTCCCTGTTGAGCTCGTTAGTCCCCAACAGGTCGAGTTTGGCGAGGTCAAGCCGCTCGATGAGCCTGCGGTGAATGCGGCTTTTCAGATCCTGGAAGAACTCCTGATCGTTGATGGTACCCGGCATCTGGAAAGGGTTTGTCTGCATCATGGAGGCAACCTCTTGAGAGTGTGAAGCGAAACGGTCAGTGCTGCTTCGCCACGAGTTCGGCAAGGCTGGCAACGGCCTTGCTGACGGATGAACCGGGCGACAATTTGACCACCGGCATCCCCTTGTTTATCGAGTTGACCACGTCGACGTAGTCGTTCGGTATGGTCTGGAAAACCGTGTGTCCGAGCACCTTCTCGGCATCCTTCACCTGGATGTCCGCCTTAGGAAGATAGCGGTTGACCACCAGTTTGAGCCTGTCCTTGCGCAGCCCTTTCCTCTCCATGGCGGAGAGGTAGCGCTTGCTGTTTTTAAGGGCGGGAAGGCTTAATGCCGTGGTGAACAGGATGAGGTCGGAGGACTCGAAGATGGCCATGTTGCACCCGGCCAAAGGTCCTCCGCAATCGACCACGACGTAGGTGAAGACGCCGCGCAAAAACGTGAGGATACGGTTCACCTGTTCAGGGGTTATGGAAATGGCGTCATCCACCTCGTTAGGTTCGGTCAGAACGAAGGGCCCCGAGGAATGCCTTGTCATCACGGACATGAGGAAGTTGGCGTCGAGACGCTCTATGTTGCTGGTCACGCTGCTGAGCGTGTACGTCGGGTTCACGTCGAGGAAGGTCCCGACATCGCCGGAGTAGAGGTTGAGATCCACCAAGGCGACCTTCGTCCCTTCCGAGGCGAGGCTCGCGGCGAGATTGACGGCGACGGTGGTGGTCCCCATCCCCCCGGTTGGATAGTAGACCGAGATGATCCTCCCTCTTGGCGCTTCAGCCCCCGCCTTGGAGAAGATGAACCGGCCAACCTTCTGCAGGGCGAGTTTCAGTTCCTCCTGCGTCAAGGGGCGCAGCATGTACTCCACAGCGCCTGCACGCATCAACGAGAGGATCCAGTCGGAACTCTTCTCGGAAGAGCTGACGATCACCGAGGTCCTGGGAAACTTGGAGGTGATATGCTGCACTTCCTGCATGCCACGCTGGATGTCGCTCACCTCCAGCATGACCAGGTTTGGAGAGTGCTTTTCGATGAGCCTCAGCCCGGCGCTGAAGTTGTCCGCGGCGCCGACTATTGCTACTGCGTCCGAAAACGGCTTCAGGGTAGCTTCGATGGACTCCCTGGCGGTAGCGTCGCTGTCTATGATGGCCAAAGTGATGTTTGCAGGCATTGACGTCTTGGTCCTCTTGCTGTTGTAAGGTAGGCGTTATTTGACCAGGGTCCCCTTGTCTCCAAGGAAATTTGCGGTCCCACACCCCTGGCAGTTGATCCTCTGGATGTCGACATAGGACTCCCCGCTCCCCCCGCCAGGAGTCTTGACGTCGATGATGTCTATCTCCGCGTATTGCACGAGCTGCGTGAAGCTTTCGTTCGAAGAAATTGAAGACGGGCAGGCCAAAAATATCGGGACCAGAACCGTCCATTTCTGGGTACTTGGTTCCCTGTCGTCAAGGTAAGCGTTGCGCAAGGTTGTGATCGCATTCCCAAGACCGTTATTTGTCCAGAGGGTCTGACCGCAAAGCCCCAGGGGGATTTCGTGTTCCGGGTCCTGTATCATCTCAGCCACGGTACTGTTTGGACCAAGATCAGTCGCCTTGGAAGTGGGAGAAAACTCGGTCCAGCCGACAGTGTACATTGGGTTGGAGACTCCACTTGGATCTACCGCCAGGTTCTGGTTGAAGTAAACCCTGAAGGGAAAGGTCGTGACGGAGCAGAGATCCTGGCACAAAACGATCGGAGCGGAAGGTTTGGGAGGCCTGCAGGCAATCGCCTCCGCCTTGGCGCTCATGTTCCCCCAATTGAGGACCTGACCGAAGAAAGTGTTAACCTGCTTGTTCTCCGTGCTGATCCCCTCGCCTGACTCCGAGGTCCTGCGTGTTACCACCTTTACCGCGTTCGCCACCTTCCCGTAGGGTACGACGTTAAGCAATGTTTTAGTGCTCTTGTCCCAGTAGCCGATGACGATGTCGCCGTTGGCGTTGTTAGCCGTGTTCAAATCGACCTTTACGGATTCCCCCGCCGCACTGTTGCGTTCTGCAAACTGCTTGGCGGTTTGCCTAACGGCAGCCACGTCCGACAGTTGAGAAACTCCCGCCAACGCTCCGGCATCAGCTGAATTTTGCAACTGCCCCTTGGTCACGTACATGTACCCCATGTCCACGGCTAGGCTGACGAAACCGATCAAGACGATGATCATCAGCGCGATATAGACCAGGGCAAACCCTTTTTCTTCTTTGATCATTCTCCTAAAGGCATCCATGACAATTCCTTCTCCTGCTCAGGAGTAAGCTTCTTGTCGGTCGGCAATTCGGTCTTTACTCCCGGCGCCGTAGGTTTCACGATCTTCGGTGTGATGAAGAAAACCAGCTCCTTCTCTTTGATGTCCTTGCTGGTGGAACGGAACAACGCGCCCAGGATCGGGATGTCACCCAGCAGCGGGATCTTGGACATGTTCTTGATCTCCTCCTCCTGTAGCAGCCCCGCAAGGACAAGGCTCTCGCCGTCCTTGAGCTCCACGCTCGTGTCCACGTTTCTCGTGTCGATGATTGGATACCCGTTCACAGGGAGATACCCCTGGATGCTGCTCACCTCGGCCGGATTGATCTTCAACGAAATCATCCCGTTTTCCATAACTTCAGGTTTGAACTTAAGCTTTATGCCGACTGTCTCGTACCTGATGGTGGTTGCGGCTGTGCCGTTGGAGCTTTCGACGACGCTGAGAGGTATCTTGGTACCGGCCAGGAAGTTCCCCTCCTGGCTGCTTTTCACCAGGAGGTTCGGTTCAGCAAGCACCTTCGCCAACCCCTTGGAGTTGAGGGCCTGAAGTACCGCGCCTATGCCCGCTGGGAAGTAGGACACCCCCGCCTGGAAAGACCCGAGCGAAGCGAGGTCCCCAATGGCCGAGGATGTTCCCGCAAGAGTCCCGTCAGGCCCCGCGACCAGATTGGAATACCCCTCGGCCGTGCTCCCCTTGACCAGGAAGCTGATGCCGAGTTTTTTCAGCGAGGTCTTGTCGACCTGGGCGACCTTGACCTGCAAAAGTACCTGCTGGGGTTCGTTCACCGTGATGTTGTTGATCACCTTGGAGGCATACGCCTTTGCGATTTCGACCGCCTTGGTCCTGGTCTGGTCGTTCGCGACGTTTCCAGAAAGGACCACGGTGTCGTTGGCATACTGCACCTCGATGGAGTCGTTGGGTGCCATTTCCTTCAGTTGGTTCTGGATGGCCTCCCGGTCTCCCACCACCCTGAGGTCAAAGAAGGTCGCCACGGGCCGCTCGTCACCATCGGCCTTGGTCCAGATGATCATGCTGGTGCTGCCGATGCTTATCCCGTCGAGTTTCAGGACGTATTCCGAGAGGATTTCCGGTACCACGAACTTGTTCGTGTTACCCGTATCGGCCTCGGAGTTTCTCTTTCGGGCCGCCCCCGCAGGAACGACGTTGGAAGGATCGGTAGTGCCGGGCTTTGCCGCCGCGACCGTTTCCTCGACATCCTTCTCCTTTATCTCCTTACGGGTGTTGGCCAACGTCACCAGCACGATCCTCTTGTTCTGGCTCTTGAAGTCCACCAGGATGCTCTTGTAAAGACCGACCTCCAGAGGCACGCCGGCGTGTGCCGCGGATACGCACGCACAAATCACCAACAACGCCCAGGCCAGCAAATGCAGTTGTTTTTTCAGGACAAGTATCATCAAAGCACCTCATTCGTGAGCTATGTGGTCTGCCATTACTGAAGGACGAATTCCTTGGTCGTGCGCACCCCGCCGTCGATAAGGGTGACGGTATGGCTGGAACGCGCTGCCGGCGCCGGCGCCTGCGCTTTGGGTTTGGGGGCTACAGCCACACTTTTCTTGCGCACAGGCCGTTTGACCGCGGCTTTGACCGGCGTTGGGGCTGGCGCTGGTGCGGGCGCTGCTGCGACAGGCGGCGGGGTGCCCGCAAGGACCCTGGCGATGGTGGTGCCACGGGCGTCGATCGGTCCGGAATCGGCTATGTTCCTGAGGAGCAATTGGAGCGAGCCGCGGCTGCTGCCGAGCACGATCTTCTCAGCATCGTCAGGGGTGAGGTCGAGAGTGACGGTGGGAACCAGAACCGGCTTACCTTCCTTCTGCTCTGTAGTCTGACCCGTAGCGAGAACCGGTACGTTCTGAAGGATGATCTTGCTGATCTTCTCCTTCTCAAATCCAGGGATCGGGGTGGTTAGGACCACGTCGACGCGGTCGTTGGGGGTGATAAAACCGGCCACGCCGGCGACCTCGTTCACTGAAACCGTCACGGCCCGGTGCCCGAGCGGGATGATGTAGGTCATGAAACCGGAGCCAGGCACACCCGCCTTGGGCTTCAACTTCTGCTCGGTAACGGCGTCTCCCCTGGAAATGGGGCGGATGGCGACGCGACCGACAAGGATTTTAGGATCAGGGGCACTGCCGGGTGGGATGCTGTCTTTCGGCCAGGAAGTAACCTTGAGCTGAGGCTCGCTGATGGCACTACCTATGGGGATGTCAGCAGCCGCCACGACGATGCTCTGCGGCTGCACCGCCTTGGTCTTGTCAGTCTCTCCCTGCAGGTAACTGAAGGTAAGCCAGGCTGCAATTCCTGCGAAAACCAGAGCAAGAATCGCCACGACGATTACTGCCTTGGGACGTGTCATAGCACCTCCTGAAGATATGCAAACTATTCATAACGCATCGAGGCTTGGCCGATAATCCGGTTGGTTATCGGGGTAAGGAGAGGGAGAACCGCCTCGTATTTATCCCAAGTCAGCGATAAATCGACGCTATCGCCCGAACTCAGACCACCAGGCGTCGCCAGTTCGGTGTAGCTTATGTTGACAACCACCTCGTTTTTGGGGATGCCGTTGAAGATCGAGTTACAGATGCTGCGGTATACCGCGCCATTGGAGGCGGCGTATTCACTGTCGCTGCACGTGAGAGTATGAGATGTGTTTCCTGATGCCATGCCGTCCGGGTGAGTCGTTGAATTATAAATTGGGGTGACGGCCGCCGTACGCGCACCTGATCGTGCGGCATTATTCAGCGTGTTTCTGAGATACATGTATCGTCCATACTCAAAAAGCCCCATGATCAAGAGAACCAGGAGGGGAAGTACGATTGCTGTTTCAACAAGCGCTTGCCCGCTTTGGTTTTTCATTATCTTTCCTTAACAACATCAGTAAAGGGTCTGTCACAGGTTGGTATTCTTTTATACAATCAACGCAAGATGTCAAGCGTTCTAACATAAAAAAAGAAGGAGAATCAGACTTTGAAAGATTAAACCGCTCTCAAAGAAAGATTCTCCTGTTAGCCTCAAACAACAACAGCCTCAGGCTTCATACAATGATGCAGTAAAAATTTTACCGATCACTTGTCCAGCGCACAGTTGACGGTGCTGAAAACCTCGCATGTCTTCTGACCCAAGGACGTCATGATCGCGATGACCACGATGGCGATGAGAACGAGGATGAGGGCGTATTCGACAAGACCTTGGCCCTTCTCATCTTTGAGTGTTTGAACACTTGTGAGCAGGCGAACATACAGCATTTTGATCCAATCAGTCATGACACATCTCCTTTTAATGTTTTGTACGGCACAAACAGTTGGCTGGACGGAAAACTGCGGCGAACTGTACCGGAATCACTTTCCGGCGTTTTGCACGCTGGAGTTAATCACCTCGTATGTGTTGCCGAGTTGCTGCCCGAAGACGGCAACCATGGCGAACACAGCTATCGCTATCAGAACCAGCAGCAGCGCGTACTCAACGAGCCCCTGCCCCCTGCAATCCGCAATAAAAAAAGGCAATCTAATGTTTTTGAATTTATGTACAAGCATAGCATCCTGATTAAGCAGGGTGACTCACACACAGAAAAGTTGTAATTCAGTTATTAAATGTTGTCAATGGTCAGAAAACCACATCCACCATTATTTTTTATTAACAATACGTTTACACACTAATGACTGATTAAATCTAACCCATGCCTGAAGTACAGCACATTGTATACCACTCTGAGCAAAGCCCATATTTTTATGCCTTTCTCACAGAATCTTCAGTCATTACGAGGGCCTCATGACAGTATTGCCAATTGCGCCAAGGCGAAGCGTAGGGCGGGTGTAAGGAGAAATGTAAAGAAAGTGTAAGGCAGGTGTAAACACGCGGGGCGGCGTGCTACTCGTCCCTGCCCTTCTTTAGGCCGTATTTCTTGATGAGGGCATACATGCTGGGCCTGCTGATTTGAAGCTGGCGCGCGGCTCTCGCCACAACATAATCGTTCTCCTCAAGCGCTCGAACGACACTATCCCGCTTCGACTCACTTCGAGACACCCCGGCCGCCTGCGCGGGAAACCCGGCGGAGCGGTGCACATCTTCTTCAAGTTCCATGCACGCCGGGTCGATGATGCCTTCGTTAGCCAACAGGAACCCCCTTCGGACCTTGTTCTCCAGCTCCCTCACGTTGCCAGGCCAGTCGTGCTGCCGTATCGCCTCGACGGATGCAGCTGAGAAATCGGCATGCCGCTTCTCGGCTGCCGCGAATCTTTCGAGGAAGTGGCGCGCCAGCCGGACCCTGTCCTCCCCCCTGTCCCTTAAAGGGGGGAGCTTGATGGAAAAAGAGTTCAGACGGTAGTAGAGATCGGTCCTGAAATACCCCTCCGCAATCGCCTTCTGCAGGTCGCGGTTGGTGGCGGCGACGATCCTGACGTCTATCTTGCGTGAGCTCGAACCTCCGACCCTTTCGATAATCCTGTCCTCGAGAAAACGCAAAAGTTTCGCCTGGAGCGTCGCGGGGAGGTCGCCGATCTCGTCGAGGAAGAGCGTGCCGCCGTCGGCGGACTCGAAGCGCCCCTTTTTAGTGGCGTACGCTCCGGTAAAGGCCCCCTTTTCATAACCGAACAGCTCGGCCTCGAGCAGGGTCTCCGGGATGGCGGCGCAGTTGACCGCGACGAACGGCCCTTCCCTGCGCGCGCTCAGGTGGTGCAGTGCCTTTGCCGTCAGCTCCTTGCCGGTGCCGCTTTCACCCAGAAGAAGGACACTCATCTCGGTCGGGGCAACCTTGCGGATCATGGCAAAAACGGAGAGCATCCCTTCCGAAGTACCGATGAACTCGCGGTCTGGCGAGCGGTGCTGGATCTTCAGCAGCTTGGAATCCACGAAATCTATGATCTTGTCGATGTGCTCGAGGTTAAGCCGATTCAGGCGGATGTTGAGGCGCTGCGCGAAGGTGTTCTCGATGTGGCGCTCCAGGTAGCTTTCCTTCGCGAAATTGAGGTAGAGGTTGCATCTGTCGCAGGAACCTTCACGGGAATCGTCGGGATGGCCGCAATACGGGCAGGTGTCGCCCGGCTCGAGCCGCCCCTTGATGTGCCCCCAAAGCGCCTGCATGGTTTTCTTGTCGGAATAGAAGATCCGGATGGCAGCGCCCTTTTCGCACCGTCTCACCAACCTGGCCCGCAGTTCCACCTCGCCTGCTCCCGGCAGCACCGGTCGGATGGCGAAGAGCTCGGGAAGCTCGGTCGTCAGCCCAAGGACCAGAGCGCCGCTGAGGCTCAGCTCCTTGATGGTGACCGTTTCGCAGTGTTGCTCATCCCTCGAGATGTATTGGACGACGGAGTCCAGGTCAGTCCGGACTCTCACATCGAGTCTGCCCATAAGGGTCCCCGCATGACGGCACTGTATCAGGTAGACACAAGTGTTAATTTATGCCAATATATGCCACACCTTTGTGTACCAAGCTGAAGTATGCTTCCCTCTCCAGAGTCTCACAGCCTTTACATATAGCGGATTTGAGCTAGAATTCCACCCATTGACACTGAATTATTCCTACATTTGAGGATGCCAATGCTAGTGCTCGGTGAAAAATTGCTTAAGGAGAACGTGATAACCAAGGCTCAACTCGATGCCGGCGTGGAGAGACAGCGCCACTACGGCGGAAGGCTGGGGCACAATCTCGTCGCCCTCGGGTTTGTGACCGAGAGAGATATCAAGAAGCTGTACCAGAAGGACCCCCCTCCCCCGCGCTCCGTGGAGGACACCGGACTGGACCCCTCCTTCATCGCCGACCTGATCACAAAGCACATCCTCTTCATGGGTGAGTTCCGGATGGCCGACGTCGTCGAACGGGTAAAGCTCCCCCTGTCCGTGGTCGGGGCGGTGCTGGAAGTGCTTAAGCGGGAGCGTCTGGTCGAGATCAAGGGAGCGACGAGCTACGCCTCCGCGACCTACACCTTCAAGATCACCGAGCTCGGGCAGAAGAGGAGTTCCGAACTCATGGATCTCTGCCGGTACGCGGGACCTGCGCCGGTCTCCATCGAGGACTACCGGAACATGGTGGAACTGCAGACGATAAGATCGGTTGCGATAAACGACGCCAGTCTGAGGCAAGGCTTCTCGCACCTCGTGTGCAGCGAGGACCTTTTCAAGCGCCTGGGTCCCGCCGTCACATCGGGCAAGACCGTCTTCATCTACGGCCCCCCCGGAAACGGCAAGACCGCCATCGCGGAGGCGATCGGGCATGTGCCGGAGGACCTCGTGTACGTTCCTTACGCCATCGACATCGGGGGGCAGATCATCACGGTTTACGACCCGGTGAACCACATACCGGTGGTCCCGGTGCTGCCGCAGGAAAGCGTAGACCAGCGCTGGGTCCTCGTGCGCAGGCCTGTGGTCATGGTGGGGGGAGAGCTCACCATGAGGATGCTCGACCTCGACTTCAACGTCATCTCGAAGTACT
>MTLC01001202.1_pt1 | contig 25943 bp, 27 predicted proteins | sample 1982451 | NCBI WGS metagenome assembly MTLC01 (sample SAMN05710165, study PRJNA340218) | biofilm metagenome | isolation source: sample SPH anode biofilm adapted to +100 mV | place: USA | collected 2012-02-03 | reverse complement strand
CGATAACATGGGTTCTTCGTCCAACACAAATTTCATTAGCATTTTTTCGAAAAGTACGGTAGAATTTTGGTAAGCCATCGATTACACACTCCTTTGGGTTTGCTAGCACTTACCTTTTCGGAGCTTTCGATGGCTTCTCCTTTTTCACTTTTGCGAGTTTAATTGTACTCTATCCTGGTAAGACGGTAGTTCATGATTATCAAAATGGATAGCATCATGCCGATATTTAATCCATTTCTAAACATAAATTCAGTCCTTTTAGTAATGTTAATTAATTCCTATCGGAAATGCCGAGAAATAGACCATATTTCAGAAGTGAAGTACACAAAAAAATACTAACAATATTAGTTAGTATTTTTTTGTGCATCAATTTTGCTTAAAATTCATCCACATTAGGATTAAGTAATACTTCCATTATAGCCGAACCATCTTGTTCTCCAAATCCCCGTTTTGCAGCAGCTGCATAAAGTGCAAGCATATCTTCAAGAATCTTAGTGGGTACGCCTAATGATTTCGCAGAATTAATTGCTGTGTTGGATACAGAAGTAAATGCGTCAACAGATGCCATGCACTGACTATAGTCTCTTGCAAACATATTGGGAAGTATATATTCTGATCCTGGGATTGCCATTTGAATCCCACGTTCACTGATTTCCTTTGGAACATTCAATTTTGTAACGAATGCAGCTGCATAAGCTGTTGCTACACTTAAAAACATAGAAGATAATAACATTGGTGCCTCAGCTTTTGAAGCATCACCCATTTCACCAACGCGATGTGTAGAATCACCAATACTAAGAAGAATTTCTTTCCAGAATACTTCATCACTAGCCTTACACCCTAAGAGGAACTGTCCCTTTCTATCTCGCAGTTCTTCAGCTCCAATCATAATAGACATTTCTGCTAAACTACCACCTGCTTCTTCTACTTCACGTGCAATTTTCACGATTTCTTCGGGATTGGTTGTTGATGCATTTAAAATTTTCTTTCCACTAAGAAATGGACGTATTGCATCATTTAAAAGCAGATCACGGACACCACTTTCATCAGCAACCACAAGAATTACAGCGTCAGCAATCTCAATTGCTTCGGCAGGTGTAGCTACCGCCTTTGCACCAAGGGCCACAAGTGCTTCTGTTTTAGAAGCGGTACGATTGTAAGCGGTTATTTCATATCCAGCCTGCATTAAACCTTCGCCTAATGCAGCTCCCATGAGTCCAGTACCTAAAATTGAAATTTTCATGTTAATTCCCTCCATATTTTTTAATTATTTCTTTATTTGTAAATTATACTCAATATCAAAAACGAAAAGATAAGTATATCCCCACTTTCAGTGCAACACCGATTAGAAATATCAATATATTCTTGAAAATCATTTAAATTAAGAATATGAATATCTAGTAAGTTTACTTTACTATTTTGATGAATCTTCTAAAGCTCCGTATAAGAAGAATTTTTCAAGTACCTCTTCTATACCGTTAGAGGCTATTCTTTTTCTTTTTTCTGCATCAATCATTCCGCAAATAACTGATATAAATAACTCTGATAAAACAGCTACATTAAAATCAATTTTAAATGCTCCTTTTTTTTGTCCATTCAGAAAGAAAGAATCAATTGCCTTCATATAAGGAACCCAGTATGCATTCTCAATACTAGAATGCATACCACATGTAAAAATTAGATATTCTTTATTTTCATAATGTATATTGACTAAGTGTCTTATACCGTCCTGGTAACTTTGATAATCTTTCTGTGCGACTTTGATGATACTATCTAAAGATTCTCTGGATTTTTCTGTCAAAATCTGTTGCAAATTTTCTCTTGTTCCACAAAACCTATGCAGTGTTGCTTTGCTGATTCCTACAGATTCAGCAAGTTCTTTGATGGTGCTTCTTGGCTTTTCGACAATTGTTGCTGCAAGCTGTTTTAATAACTGCTCTTCATTAGCTGTTGTATTCATGGATGTTCCTCCTAATCTCTGTTACACAATGTAAGATACTACAAAAAATCACATGAGTCAATAAAGTCTCATATGATTCAACAACACGTCAAGAATTATCTATATAAGTTGAATTAAAGAATGATCGTTTTTATATCATACAGCACAGACGCTGTATGATGGCTTCTGGATTGGCGTTTATTACTTCTAAAAAATCAGTTACACTTTCCCTAAGCGCAGACACCGTCTTATATGATAATTCGTTGCTTTCCACGCGCAAACCAAGTTTTATGAATCGCTTGGTAGTCGCGAATCATAAATTCGTCGACAATGAATATTCTTGTGTGACAGTACCAGCATTCCGGTAAATTGGGTGCCATTATTCCGGCGTTATGATGCCATATAAAAAAAGCCGCCCTCACCGGCGGCTCAAACACTCTTTCAATATAAAAATAGCTTTAAACTATCTGTTCCAGGGCCTCTAAAAAACTTTTATTTTTATTTACATAATCTATTTTGCGTTTTCATATTAATTCTAATATAAAGCATTTTTATTCACTATTTTTTCTCCTTAAAATCCATAAGGGACAAAAACAAAAAAGCGGGCTCCCACAAACCTGGAAACCCGCGAAATTACTGGAGCCGATAATAGGATTCGAACCTACGACCTACTCATTACGAAAATTTTCCCACATTTTAAAACGCTCATAAAGCCATTATTTACTGAATTTGCGGGACTTCCAATCGTTTAATACCCTGAATTTTAAGGAGCAATAAGGGACAACGTTTCAATATGGACACTTATTTTATATACAAAAATCACCTATCAAAAAATCAACATAATGTTCTCTAAGTTTCCTTATTATTGGATCTACAGATAAAAATAGGCTCAACCCAAGCGTATGTATCGTCGCAAATAACATACTTCATTCTTACCTTCTTTATATTTATCCAATTGAATGTTATATGGTTAATAGAATAAACCTCTTCACAACTAGATGATGTTTCAACCGGGAACATATGATCTTTCAAATATTGAGTTTGCTGATACGTTTTGAAATCAAGGCTTTTTTCTTTTTTACCTTCGTTAATATAAGGGAGTTGATCTGTCACACATAAAAAACATCCTAAATCAATTTTCTTATTTTTTACCAACCATGTTAACCGTTTAATATCATTAATAATTTTTATTCTTGTTTGTGTCTGATTCGTGTTTCCATTATTGCTTGATTTAGGAAATTTGAATTCAATTCCCACTTTTTTTAGCGGCTTTTCTTTCCATTCAACCAACAAGTCCAAATAACGCCCATCAGAAACCTTATCAAATATCGGAACTTCAAAATCAAGTTGAACTTTATCTCCATATTTTTCTTTCATCATCCAAGCAAAATTAAAACATAATGCTTTTTCAGATGAATACACTTGTGGTTGATCTCTCATTACATCTTGAATATTCCTCCAAATATCTTCAATATGTTTTTTTAGCTCTTCATTAGTCATGTATAGTTCACCTTTCTCTCAAAATTATCTATTATACCCGCTTCACTCGTCACATCTTCCTAATTATGTTTTCTTAATAACAACAAAGACGAATACCTAAAAATGAGGTATTCGTCTTTAAACCGATTCTTCATACTTTACCACAGGCTCTAATATAGCTTTTCCAAATGCCGGTGGAACAGCATTTCCAATAACGCGGTATTTGTGGTGGATATTCCCTTCTGGAAATATGTGCCCTGGCAATCCCTGAATTTTAGCACATTCACGCCACGAAAGCCGTCGATTAAATTCTCCTTGAAGAACCCACTTATCTTTATCTACTTTTTTCATAGGGTCGCCGTGCGGATGCAAGACCACATGTGAAGAATCTGCGACAATAGTATAACTCAATTCATCCCATGAGCGCTTCCTATTTCTAGTAAGATAATGCCCATGAAATGCTTCTTCAGAAAACTCCCCCACTGGCCATAGATCCATTCCTTGTAGGACATCCTTCATAACAATATATGGCTGATTCGTATTGGGACCATGAGTAGGTTTAGGAAATTCATACTGAAAGTCTTCGCAAATATCGTTCCTTATTCCTACAATAAAAATTCTTTTTCGTGATTGAGGAACACCAAAATCAGGAGCATAAAGAAGTTTTGGAGTCGGTGAATATCCTAATTCTTTAAAGCCGAGAATTTGCTGTTGAAAAAACCATCCATCAAGAGCACTTACCATCCCACTCACATTTTCCACAAAAAAATAACGGGGCCTTATCATTTTTAACACACGCAAAAATTCTTTATATAAAAAATTTCCGTCAGTTTCCATCAAATCTCGCTCTGGACGATTCTTCCATCGCCGACGTGCAGCTACACTAAATCCGGTACACGGATAACATCCTATCAATATATCAGCTGAAGGAAATATTTCGATATCTCTAACATCACCAAATTCAAAATGAACATTGGGAAAGATGGATTTATATGCTGTGCTCGCATAATAGTTAATATCATTTGCCCAAATTATATCAATTCCGGCTTGTGTTGCCCCCCAATCAAATCCTCCGCATCCTGAAAACAACGAAATTGCACTTAATTTCTTCATTCTACAACCTCCGAAACTATCGTATCATAAAAACTCAATTATGGCCATATTTATGCTCTAGATACTTTAGTTTGAGCCAGAGATTGCACTGTACCATAAGCTGCGGTTGTTGGAAAAAAGTCAATATTATTGTTTAATACTTTTATAATACGATCTCGATCAATCATAAGTGTATTTTCAATATGGTCGTCATTTTCCCAAAGCCCATCTGCCTTCCTGAAGCTAAATGGAACTAAAACTACTGGATTGTAGGGAGTAATCCATCTATATCGATTTCCCCATCTCCCCGTACCTACACTGCCTTGCTTCTCACGCCATTGATCAACTGTACACGCACACTGGGAAAAAAACACTGGAATACCAGCTGCCTGGTCTGGAATCGGCGTCCATGCCACAATATCTAATCCTCCATCGCCTCCGCTCATCCCTTCAAAGTTACACTGACTACATGTCGGTATCGCTCGAATATCTGTTCCCAATTGACATATTCTTTCAAATAGGTTCCCTGTATATCGCGAACCACTTCTCGCGGTTCCAAAAACATGAACCTCTGAGCCGATAGGCAGTAAGCACTGTAAAGTTTTTTGCGCAACAGCCTCAAAGAAGCTGGTAAATAAAGGTTGCTGCGCTTTAAAGTAAGCTAAATTAGATGAAAACAAAAGATATAAATAAAAGTACTGTTCATTAGAAAAAGTATCATTTACGGTCAACAAATGCCCTTGTGTAATAGAAAAAGGATAAAATCGCCCTAAAAACTGTTGTCGATGCTCAAGGATTGAATAGAAATCGTGAATTCTCCCTTCCCACCTCTCCCTCTTTCGATCCGGTCTTCGCTCTTCGTCATCTTCAACTATTAAATCTGCATCTTGATAAAGATATGGGAGCAAGTCATTAGCAGAAAACTCACTATCTCTAGATGATAAGCATAATAATTCAACATAATCGGCCCATCTGAAATATTCTTTAGTCTTTGAAGCACTGGGAGGCTGAGTAAGGTTGTGAGGATATGTACTCATACAGATTCCCTACTTTTCATAGAAGACAGTATTGTCTGAATCCTGGCTATATCATCTGGTGACAAGTCTTCCAGTGATGCTGCAGTAAATCTAGCGTTAAGAGATCCTTGTATAGTTTTAGTAATATTGTTTATTTCTTTCAAAGCCTCTTCAGCCCCATCTGGTGTCCCAGATAATTGCTCCAAGCAGTTCTTTGCATTTTTTAGAGAATCACGTGCTTTCACTATAAAATTCATAAAGGTATCATTAGGCTCATCTGTATATAATACCGCTTCGGCAATGCTGGCTCCTTGTCTAAACTTTAACAAGGCCTCTGGAAAACTTACTATTTTACTTAAATCTTTTAATGCTCTGGATTCGCCGAGCCGAGTACCAGACTGCTCCTCTTTTACAAACATCCATTGAAATAATTCTTTGCAATTATTTTCATTTATTCCTGGAATTTCAGGATTATCTGCACTTTCCAGACCCAGGAAGTTTACAATATTAGAATAAGATAGTGCCGTGGTCACGAGGGAAAACTCTATCTTAGGTTCAGAAATAGGCAACTTAAAATAGGCATTATCATTAGCAAAATCACAAATCCGGAGTGCAGTTAATAGTCGAGCAACATAGTTTGATTTACTGCCGATCATTTTTGCTAAAACCGAAAATATGTTTGTATCATTATCATAGTTCCCTTTATGTCTACTATAAAGCTGTTCTAGATAACGAGCCTTCGCCATCGAATCCCATTCTTTTATTCCCGTAATATGGCGATATCCAAGATAATCAATAATTTCATCTCGAGTCGAGTACTTAATGACCGGAATTTCAGTCGGAGTAAATTGGGCACTCGAGGCAATATCTCCCACTGTAACCTTACGAACCGTAGCACTTGCGGGATTAGATAAAAGCTTCAAAGCAGCTAATCTCCGATTTCCTTCCACCACAATATACTCAGAGCCTTCTCCAGGTATCACCAATAGCGGCTCTGCTTTAGCATATCCAGTTTGAGCAATTGATGCCATCAGATCAGTCAATCCCTCATCACGCAGCAAATAATCAATTATCTCTGCATCTGGCTTACTTCCTCTTAAAAAAGATGGTAACCTGGGGTTATGGGGGTCAAAAGAAAGCATCTCTAGCGGCAAATATAATGCGGAATCCGCAAAATTATTAGACATCTATACTCCTCCTACATAATAAAAGCTGTGTATCATCTTTATTCCATGTCTCAATAAACTATCGTTCAAAAAAAATATATTTCTAAAATTCGTTATGTACTATACGTTCCCCTTCCTCTATTTCAAATTCTATATGTATAATTATGTTTTCAAAAAACATTCCCCCCTCTTTATAGCCGCCCATCAATCTGACACAATATACTTCTGACAGATTCGCAAGAAGCCAGAAACCCTTATATTCATTGGGTTTCTGGCTTCTTATCTTTCCTTTTTGATTATCCCTTGTATTTCAATATGTCAAATCATATAATTTTAATCAAAGAGATATATTCATTTACAAGGAGGGTTCATCATGGAAACCGTTGAGCCGATCCGTTCCAAAAAGCAAATCGACAATATGAAACGCTACCTCAAAGAAACGAGCCTACGCAATTGGCTTCTATTTACACTGGGTATCAACTCCGGTCTTCGCATTGGGGATTTACTGCAATTAACCATAGAAGAAGTTAAAGACAGCGAGCGTATCAGCATACGCGAACAAAAAACCGGCAAGACAAAAGACTTCCCCCTATCCGATACCTGCAAGAAAGCCATTGTCGAATACCTGAAAGCGGAATCACTAAAAGAAGGCCCTCTATTCCCCAGCCGGAAAGTTTCTGGCAGTCGAGGAACAGGCTCCATCAGCCGCCAGCAAGCATACCAAATTATTAATGATGCTGCTCAAGCTGTTGGAGTTACCGTCCGGGTCGGCACCCACACCCTGCGCAAAACTTTTGGCTATCATGCCTATAAACAGGGCATCAGCCTAGAAATCATTCAAAAGCTGCTGAATCATTCCGCTCCCAGCGTAACCTTGCGTTATATTGGCATCACCAAAGAAGAATTAGACAACGTATACATCGCCATTAACCTCTAAAATAAGAAAGGCCCATCCCTTGCTGGACTGCTGGCATTTTGACAAACTTGTCAATTTTAAAAACAGCACCTCGCTGGGGATGGGTCTTTTTTTCCAGGGCCATAAAAAAACTAGTTTTTTCACCCTACTGGAACGCTCGCTTATGCCGCACTCACTCCTTGGTAATAAAGAACTGCAGCATACCCGCAGCATTGTAGGATTTGGCTGATATCTTGCTTTAAGGAATACAGCGTCCTTTTGTCTAAATCAATACGCCGCTTCGTATTCAAGTCCACATTATTTATAACAGCATGAAAATGGTCATTCCCTGTGTTTTGGTGCAAGGCTAAAAGCACCTGCGTTCTCCCCAGGCACTGATTATCGGCCAAATACATACCTATAAGATGGCCCGCTAACTCTAGAGCACCATGATTCTCAAGGCATTTTTCTCCTGGCTCTAAGCTGATAACCAAATGATAGAACTGCCGCCCAATGCTATTCCCATAAGCCATCTTCACACGGGCCATTTCTTCCATTACTCCGTAGGGCGTAACATTAAAGCCCATGACATAATTGGGAACACAATCTTCATAGCGGCCCACATATAAAACTTCATTATACAAGCTAAGCACGGTGTCGCAGCTTCCTTTTTGTACTTGTACGATTGCCAATTTCCGCCACCTCCTTCAGTGCATTGCTTTCGATTTGGCTTAGTTCCTGCAATATTTTCTGACCAATTGCAGCAGAACCGCACGTCTTCTCTATGTCATGAATACGAATACGTAGTGCTGTGCAATTTAGATTAATCTGATGAACGGCCTGGGCCAACGCTTCAGCAATCTCGACAGCGTTTTGAATCTTAGTTGCATCACTATGCCGAATGCAAGAGCGAATAAAATCGCTTTCCGTTTTCATCCCAGCTGCTTTGGTTTTTACCTGCAATATTTTTTCCGTGTCGCAATCTAACCGAATTGACCTGGTTGCTGATTTCATTGATTTCCCCTCCAATTTTGTCGTCACTTTTCTATCTTGCCGCGCTATATGTCATACATATGACTATAATTTTCCGTTATTATTCACAAACTGATCCATTTTATCAGCTAAGGAACGATCCGCAGCGCTCATATAATGACCATAGATATTCATCGTAACCGTAGCGTCACTATGGCCCATCCGTTTTGCAACAGTATTGGCATCTTCTCCTAATGCCAATGCCAAAGTCCCTGCTGTATGGCGTAATGAGTGAAAGGGCATTTTCGTTAGATTGTATTTCTCACAAAAATCCTGAAACCAATGATACAACGTATTAGTATGCAGAATTTCTCCCTCCCATGTTGGAAACACCATGCTATGTTCATGCCACTTCGTCCCCATATGCGCCTTATAATACTGCTGCTCTTCTTTATGCAGGAGCAATAACTGCAGCAAAAATCCTGGTAACGACACCATCCGTTTACCGGCATCACTTTTAGGATCTTTCAAGATATTGCCGGTCCCTGGAATATACTGCGCTGTATGAGCTACCACCATATACTGTTCCTCAAAATTGATATCGGTCCATTGCAATCCGCAAATCTCTCCTATTCGCAAGCCGCTAAAAATAGCCAGATGAAAAATCGTACAAAAGAACGTTCCTTCGCGCTTGGAATACTCTAATGCCAGCATCAGTTCATCCCTTTCCATTATCGGTCTTGCATTCTTAATGACCTTGGGAGGATCAATTTTGGCGCAGGGATTGCTATCAGCGTAATCCCATTTGATTGCAACATTGAACATCGCAGACAATACCTGATACACTTTTTTAGCCAGATGCCCTGTAACCGGCTTGTCCCGATTATCCAGCCGCGCCGCAGGACTAAGAAGTTCATTAATCAGAAGCTGTACATCATAGCCAGTAATAGAATTTAAAGGCCGATGCCCTAAACGCGGCAATAGCCTTTGCTCCAGTATTTTTTGATAGTCTATAAAAGTCTTAGGCGCTAGCCTTACTGCACAATGATCCTTGAGCCAAATGGCTGCAAAATCTTTAAAGGTAATGTTTTTTCGAACTTCCCCAGCCTGTCCCTGCAGTACTTCGGCTTCAAATTTATAATAAGCCTTTTGTGCTTCGCGCATTGACGAGGCTTTGATGGTTTTGGTTTCTACTTGTTGCCTTCCTAGGCCATCGTATCCCGTAGAGACCGTTAGCAGATAACTATCGGTCCCTCTTTTTCTAATTTTGCTTGGCATTTGTACCACCCTTTCTCCAATAAAAAAAGCACTCGCAGTTCCGGCTGCAAGCGCCATTTTTATTAGTTCAGTATATTGTTTTCTTTTGTTCCCTCATCCACTCCAATACAACTTGAAGTCGATAGAATACCCTGCCCCGAGCTTTAAAACAGGGCATACCTTCCGTATTTCGAAGCTTTCTCACCGCATATACGGACATCCCCAATCGTTTTGCCAGTTCACTTTCGCTGACAACAGTTACGTCTTCCATAGTGGGTACTCCTTTCTTTAAGATTAAGCAGCGTTATACTGCTTTATTTTAGTGTTCCACCCTGTGTAAAAAACTATTTTTTGTTTTTCTCACCGAATAACCGGTTTAACAATCATTCCTTTAAACACAGCTAACGGATTTTTGCTGCCTAAAAAGTGCCCTTTTCCTTTTTCAAACTCCTGTCTCATCAACAGTTCAAATCGTTCATACCGCGCACATGGACGATTTTTAACCCAGCAATACCTTTCAAAGAATTTATATAATGCCACGGCCCCATATTGGCCATCCGGATAAGGCGTACACATTTCATAAATGAACGCCTCCACAGAAGCGTCTCCTTCTGCATCACGCACTGTAAACATCATCTGCAGATTTCCCGCAAACTGGTATTGCCGGTTCTTCAAAAGGATAAACGCATGCAACGCTTTAAAGACAATTGCCAGCCGCTCTCCTTGGAGCATACGCATCAATTCCATCCTGTCCCGCTGCATATGCTGCGGAATCGAGTTAGTAAAAGGAATCACGCAAGCTCGATTCAAGAGCCCTTGGTCTGTAGTCTCCATACGAAAAGTATGATTGGTCGCAAAAATGATGCTGGAACGATTTTGAAAGGTAACCGGCTCCTTATACTTGACGTTGCTGGTAAGAGTATCTCCGCCTGTAGCTTCTTTGAGTTTTGCGATATTATTTTCACTGATTTCCTTATTAGCCAGCTCTGTATTGACCACAAGCGCCTTCCCGCATAGTGTAGCCATACCAAATTCACCATTAAATTTGTCTAGCGACAAGGATGTAACATAGCGCCGCGGCATTAAATCCGTAAGAATATCAATAATGGTAGACTTGCCAGACCCAGATACGCCTTGCAAAACAAAGAATTTTTTATAATACACGTCATTTGAAAGAACACAGCCCATCATTTCCCAAATGCGCTGCGAAATTTCCATATCTCGATTGGAAAGTTGCTGAAGCATCTTATCAAAAACCGGAGTTAGACATCCTGAAGCTAAGACTGCTGGGTCATACTCAACATCAAGATAGAATGGTAAAAAGATGCCGGGATTATAGCTGACCGAAAACGTACAAATATCAAGCAGCCAGTTTCCTTTTAACGCTACCAGATTCCAAGGAATCTCGTTTTCTCTAACTTGTCTTAGCGGCAGCGTAAGGATTTCTTCTGCAACTTTCTTTGCCATATTGGCAAGAAGCCGCTCTCCCTTAGCATAGAAGTATTGTTTTACTACTATCGCAAGTTGGGTTTCATCCTTGGGAATATACCCCTCGTCTTCCATGTTTACATATAATATTCCATTGTAAAACACACACAAATTACAAACTGAAAATTCATCTGCCAACCTCATGATTTTTTTAGATTTTTCTTCTTTGATTTCAACCATTCTACTCACACTTTCTTTTTCTAAAATTAACCACAACCTTTTGTGATTTACTTTTGTGTTAACAGGCAAATATTTTTTTACAATTTCCATTGCTCCAGCACCGCAAAAAAGTCTCTACTATTGCCCTATAAGCCCCGTTAACGAAAAAAAGACCACCCAAAGCCTCGCTGGCCTCAGGTGGTCTTTAAAATCGGAGTCTCATTCTACTTAAGCTTTTTTAACAACCATAAGGTTACCGACGTTCTATCTTCTCTTATAGAACGCGTGACTATTTCATAAGGCAAAGCGTTTTCCAGCAAAATTTCATTAATTACAGGAAAACTATTAACACGGTTAGGACTCTTGTCATTCTCTCGCCTTCCAAATGCTTTTAAAGCTAACTCTTTAAATCGCTTTTTAAAGCACTCTTGCTCGTCACGTTTCTTCCCTTTTTTTAAGAATAATGAATCCGCCTCTTCTTTATGCTCAGGAATACAAATGGAGATACTACTGTGTTCAAGAAAATTCACCAGTTCTTCCCTAGCCTCCAATTTTTTCTGAGCTTTCTCTTCTTCATTTTCAAATTCAACATAGTTTTGGGGAGAAAACTCATGCTCTAATCCTAACCACGACAGCTGTTCGATAATCGTTCTTTCTTCAATTTTTTCCTGCTTACTCTTGAGCGGCGTTTCGTTTTTCAGCTGTCGCATATAGTTATCATAGGATAAACAATGAGTCTCTTCTTCCATATCTTCGCTTAATATTTTTTCATAAAATGCTTCTTCACATTTCAACTTTTCTTCAGCAAATGGATTGTAAGCTAACTTGTCATAATTATTATCTGCCCAATAGAACAACGGGTCTCTGGAAAAAATTTCATTTCCAATTTCTTGCGGATTACTCTTATACAAAGAGATTCGACGTAAATTCGCTCTTACACCTCCATCCCAATTCAACCTGGAATTGATGGTTGCCGCGTTGTACTCTTGTATATACAAGTTTATTTTTTCGCCACCGATTATCCTCTTCCGTCCTAGCATCTGCATAAAGCAGACTTTATCAAATACTAAAATAGCAATATTTTTCAAATTAGGATCTTCAATATTAATACCGTTGTCCAATACAGGAGTAGTAATTACTACTTTCTTCGAAAATTTCTCTTTCTCACAAATTTCCTGATATATTTCTTTTGAATCATCTAGCGGGTCTTCTTTAGCTGTTTTCTGCTTCTTGGCTTTTGCTGTAATCAATGTTGCGAACTCCGGACCGATCGCATCTCGTAGTTCCTTACCCGCACTTATACTAGATACAAAGATTAACCATTTATCCTTATCACGTTTTCCGCCATCTTCCTTAATCTGTTTTTTTATAAATTCAATCAGAATCTCTCTAGCACTAAAATCATCCGTGGTGGCTTCCGTTTTTTCAGCCTTAGCTTTTAAATAGCGACAGCAAACATGGTCAAATTTACGTTCCATCTCGTAAACCACTGCATTGTACTCAAAATAGGCTTCATGCTCATCTCCTCCATTTGTAAGGAGGTTTGATCTCCAAAAAGCTGGACTCCAATTCTGCCCCCACAAACTCGGCGGCAAGCGTTTACTTGCTTCCAGTTCATAGTGTTTCACTTTCCCATAATCTCGCTCTTTCAATTCGCGCTTCATTATAGGAATAAACACGTCACTCAGCGTTGCCGTCATATAAACACGAACTGCATCGGAATACATGTCTAAAATGTCTTCTAATATGCTAAACGTAAACTTGTTGAACTTTGCATCTGCAAGGAAAAAATGACATTCATCTAAGATTACATAGTCATATACTTCCTTTAATACCTCCGGTCTTTTCCTAAGCCCTTGATATGACTTAATCGTAACTGAGCCAAAGTCTTCTAACTCATCTAACATCTCACCATTTCTACGTTCAACATCTTTCCTGTATGTTATTGTTCCCGATGGTCTTGGTTCAATTCGATCCATAAGAACTGCAATTCTTCCTTTTTCCTGCCGGCCCAATGCAATCCGATTACTTAAAATCAAAACCTTATTTTTTCGAGGCACTAAATTCTCTATCAAGACCTTTTCAATAAAGGTGTTCTTTCCGGCTCCCGTTTGAGCTGAAATAAATATTGGCGTTGCCGGTGTCCATTTCGTATAGTAGTCTTCTCTAATTGCATCGCTAACATATTGAGCATTAGAAAAAACTATTTTACAATTTTTAAACAGCTTTTCATTTTCCACCTTTTCTACCATTATCATTTTAGGAACATTTTTTTCTTCAATAAACACATTGAAACACCTCACATTTTGACGAAGTTTGCTTTCGTATCACCATAAAGAAAACTGCGCGCGAAAAAATTGCGCTTTATAAGGTATATTAGTGTGCGCAACCTATATAGAACTACTTCACTCTTTCATATGTAGCCTTAAGAATAAATGTGCTCATATTGAGGATCAACATCTACCTACTGGCCTGAGCTTGACTCTTTCCGTATCTTACACTACTCAAAGTAGCTCTTTTCTTTATTTAAACCGGAATTGCTGCAGTTGATTTTGCAAATCAATTGCCAATTTGGATAGCTGCGCACTAGCTGCGGCAATCTCTTGCATGGAAGCTGTCTGTTCTTCCGTTGCCGCAGAAACTGTCTGCGCATGCGCTGCGGTATCATTAAGAACTTGTGCGATAGCCCCAGCTTCACGATCAATTGCATTACTAGTCCCAGCTACAGTTTCAATCGTCTTTTCCACTTGCAAGCTTCGAGCGCGCACTTCTTCCACAGCCTGCTGAATATCGTTGAACCGCCGACCAGCATTACCGACATTGTCTGCGCCGGAATTAACATCCGCCACAGCTTGCTGTACCGCTTCTACAGCGCCGATAATATCGCCTCGAGTTTCTCCCAATAAGGCAACAATTTGCTCCGTAGCATGTTGCGACTGCTCCGCTAGTTTGCGCACTTCATCCGCCACTACAGCAAAACCGCGCCCGTGTTCTCCCGCTCGCGCAGCTTCAATAGCAGCGTTGAGCGCTAATAAATTGGTCTGATTAGCAATACCCGAAATCATTCCTACAATCTCGCTAATTTTTTGTGAACTATCCGCCAACTTATTTACTGTCGCATTAACTTTTTCAGCGCTAACGCCGATATTAGACATTTGACGCACAACTGCATCAATCACCCTGGCACCCTCATCCGTACCTATCGCCGCTTTATCAGTCAGTTCGGCCATCGCAATTGCATTTCCATGCACTTCTGCAACTTGCTTTTCAAATGCATCCAGCGCATTTTTTGTGCTGATCGCCGCTAGTTGTCCGCGCACAGTCTCATTAGCTACGCGCTCAACTGCATCTGCAACCTGCGTAGAAGCTTTAGAAGACTGGTCGGCCCCGTCAGACAGGTGTGAAGCAGAGGCCGCTACTTGATCCGCCGTCGCAGCAGCTTCCTTCACTAAATCCGCTAAGCGTTGTCGCATATGTATTGCAGATTGCTGCAACTGCCCAATCTCATCTTTTCCGGTATAGCCAACCGATCTCAAACGTTCTACTGCATTCTGACTCAAGTCTCCTTGTGCAACCAGCCCCATATAATCCGCCACGGCCTGCAACGGAACTACAAACCGTTTAGCCATGAGGCTCCCCACACTTCCTACAATAGCCAATCCCAATAAAAATAGCGCCAACATCAATAATTTGAGGCGAAGTAACGGCGCATAGAGTTCTTCCGTATCGGATACAACAAATACACCCCAGTGATCTGAAGTCGGCACATAAGCCACTAATTTTTCCGTTCCTTCCGCTTTAACCACACTAACACCCGACTTACCCTGGCGCACTTCCTGCATTGCCTGAACCCATACCGGTTCCGGCAATTCTTCAACTTTTTTCTTTAAAACCCATTCCTGATTGGGATGGCTAGCCAAAAGGCCATTTGGAGAAACAAGCGCTGCATAACCGGTTTGCCCTATCTTAGCCTCCGCGATTCCATTAGTAAATTTCTCCAAGGCAATGCCGCCCGCCATAGAACCAATTACTTTACCTCCTACAGAAATGGGAGCGGCACCTACTACAATAGCTTTGCCTGTAACTACAGAAACAATAGGATCATCTAAAAAAGTCTTCCCCTGTGGTATCTTTTTTACATAAGCCAGCTTAGAGGCATCCACCTGTTTCCCTAGGCTGGTAGCAACATTAAATCCAGAGATATCTGGAAAAAAGCTTACCGGATTCCACTGTGTATATTCGCTGTGTAATTGCGCGGTAAAGTCCAGCTGGCCCGGCACATTGGTCGATAACGTCTGAAATTGGCGAGCTCCTTGCTTACCAAAGGAGTCCATAATCGTTTTTTCCCGTTGCATATGCACATCAAAGCCATTGGCCAATTGCTGTGCTTGAAGTAGAAATTTTTCCTCTGCGTTCTCTCTAAGCAAATTCGATGTTTGCCAATATGCAATTCCCATGACAATGACAAGAACCAATGCCACGGCAGCCGTCATGGTCACTAATAATTTAGCCCGGACCGATTTCATACCTATGCCTCCCTTACTGTTTAGAATTTATCTTTTTAGTTCTACGTCCGTTTTTTCTTATCAGTTCCTTGCGAGCTGCAGCAAGTTAGTAGACATTTACTCTAGTGAAAATGTTCTTTTCTATCGTCTATATTAGTTAAGAGTGTTCTCCTAGGATGATTTTACTGTCGCCTCAATACTACTAATTCTTTGCTCCAGATCAATTATTTTCTTTTGAAATGCAATTACTGCATTTTCATATGCTTCATTTTGAGTACGCATACTTTCTATAATGAGGTTAATGAGGTGAATCATTTTTTTTACATCATCATTGCAAACTTTAGATTCGCTTCTTCTGAAAATTTTATTTCGAACCTCTTTTTCTATATCGCCAATGCTCATTCCGAGCATCTCTAGCTTTTTAAACTCTTCAAGCAAGAATGGGACTTCAGGAGATACCATTTGCCCCTTGCTCAAAAAAGCATTCGGAGCGATCCGTGAAAAAGCAGCTAAATACTTTTTGGCCTGCCATTCATTTACCTTTGCTTCTTGAAGAGCTTTTTCGCGCGAAATCCAGCCTCCCATTGCAACCAATCCTCCTTGGGCTTGTTTTAGTTTAATCCTATTTTTCGTTATCTTTCCATAACAATCCGATAATACTCTTTATCAAAAATACAGTTAATATCCATAATAAGCAGCAAACGATTTTCAGATTTTCCAATAAGTTTCACAAAAGGATTTGCAATAATCGAACTTTCATCGACAAATTCTATATTATCTGTCGTAATTTTTTTAACCTCTACGACTTCATCAACAATAACTCCCATTTTCTCATTTTGTAACTCCACGACAACAATTCTAGAATCTTCATTATTATTTATTTCTTTTCCAAAGCATTTGCGCAAATCTACTAGCGGAATAATCTCCTCCCTAAGTTGTATTACCCCTTCAATATAGCCTTCTGTATACGGCATTTTTGTAGGCTTGCACGTTTTGTTAATTTCTTTAACATGTTTTATGGAAACTCCATACTCTTCCTTCCCGAGTCTAAATATCACAAGTTGCATTTCTTTTATTTCGTTCAATGCATTCGCTTCATTTAAATTTTTCATATTCTATATCTTCCTCTTCTAGCTGTCTAATTACTTCCGGTAGACTTTTTATTAACTCTTCAATTTCTTCCAAAGTCATTAGTGAATCTTCATCTCTCATAGTTTCAGACACAAGAACCCCCTCCTCAACGATTCAACCGACAACACGATTTCCACCACTTCTTTGAGCCAATAAAAGCGAGGCATACGCTCGTTGCATCATATCTTCTGCCGAAAAATCAAAGCTTGTCTTTGCCGCAACGCCAATGCTAATTGTTATTTTTAAGCATTCTTCTTGGCACGCGTATGGTTTACAAATTACTGACTCGCATATCATATTTCCCAAAGTCAAAGCCTCGGTCAAGTCTGCATCAGGCAACACGACAATGATTTTTCCATTCTTATGTGTAGTATAGAAATCATTTTCCCCTAAATGAGTACCCACAACATCTCCAACCAGTCTAGTTATAACGTTCACTATTGAATTGCCATATTCAGCTTTAACTTCTTCCAAGCGATCCACCGCTAATATCAACGTTGAAATCGATTGAAACCTTCGAAAAAATCCATTTAACTTCTCTCGCATTTTTCCAGCAGCACTCTTTCGATTAGAACTTCCCTTAAAGTACTTTTTCATTCTTTCACACGAACTTGATGGCCTTCTCAACTCTTCAACATAACAAAAGATAAAATTTTTCCCTTCCCACTTATACAGAATTGATACAATGTGACCTAAAAATTGCCTTCCATCAACACTACGCAACATAGTTTCTAAATAAACAATGGTAGATTTGCTTTCCAAAATAGTTTTTTGGAAAGCGTAATATGCCTCTTCATTAGACCAAAAATCTCTGCCCCTATATGTCTCTCTCCCCTCCACATTTGAAATACCAAATACCGTTTCTGCTCTTTCATTTGTGTATATGAGAATATCTTCTTCCCCATAAAACAGCAGCATTGCCGCTGGCGCATTCTTCAATATCATTTCAATTGACAATACTCTTAGCGAAAAAGCACTCAAAGTACATCCCTCTATTTCTCTACCTCGATGTACAGAACGCCTGATTGCTCACCACCTATGTCAAGGTTCGCTCTTACACAAGGTCTTTTGTTGCTGAATGCATGCCATGTAGTCCCATAAACTTTACTTGGTCTTAAATTGATTTACCAAGCCAAGCAAATTTTGAGCCAGCTCATTCAGGCTTTCCGAAGAACGAGTGACTGTTTCAAGGCTTTCATTAGCATGACTGGTTCCTGTTGCAATCTCTGTTGCTCCTTCCGCGCTTTGGTTTATATTACCTACAACCGATTCGATCGCTCTACTTACTTCCGACACTTCCAAAACGACATTTTCTAACATAGACTCGATTCCTGAAGTTACCCCTAAGAAGTTATCCGCATCTTTTTTGTATTGATCGCCCACTTCTACAAAAGCAGCATAATCCGCTTTAACCGTCCCATCGATAAACTGAAGCAAATCATTTCCACTTTCCACTAAAACGTCAATAGCGATTTGCACCTGCGTTGTTAATCCCTGAATTCCTTGTACCGCTTTGGCCGACTCTTCCGCCAACTTACGCACCTCTTCTGCCACTACCGCAAACCCTTTTCCTTGTTCGCCCGCACGTGCCGCTTCGATGGCAGCATTTAATGCTAATAAATTAGTTTGAGCTGCAATAGCCGCTATGGAAGACGCCACATTGGATATTTCTTTAACTATTTTTGCGTCACTAATCGCCGTAAGCATGCGCGCATTAATTCCATCATATAAAGAATGCGCCGTTTGACTAGAGCTTTGTGCGCTTTCCTGCAATTGAATCGCCTGCTTTTCTACCGATTTAGCTAATGCAGAGCCATTTTTCGCGGTTTGAGAAACCTGCGTAATATTGGCATCTACCGACTCTGCAGAAGCATTTATTTCTTGGGATGCCGCAGAAACCGTTTCCAATCCTGCTGATATTTCTTCCGTTGATGCTGCCATTTCTTGCATGGTTGCAGAATTCTCTTGTGCAACATCTTTTAATTCTTTAGAAGCAGTATCAAGATGCCCAGCTACCATAGCTACATTCTTAACTACATCGCGAAGACGCCGCTGCATTTGATCGATCGATCTGGCTAAATCGCCTAATTCATCTTGTAATGAAAGAAAACTCTGGGGAACATCCACTGAAAAATCTCCGGATGCCACTAATTCTAGTTTGGCTACAGCAGCCCTTAGTGTGTACAAAATGATTTTGGTAATCATCCATCCGACAATCAGCAAAATAGCAAAACAACTTATCGATATAATCCCCAACATCCATCGTGCGTTTTCAAAAGCGTTTCTATTTTCTTGCGCGTTTTGTTGTGCTTTCTTCTGGGTATAATCTGTAAGCTTAATAAGGTCTTCTGAAAATGCATTCATGGGTTTGCGGCATTTCTCATTAAAAAGCTGATATGCTTCTGCATTTTTATTTTCCATTGCTAATCTAATAACGGTCCCTCTAATTTCTTTAAATTGCAAAAGTTCGTTGTTCATCGCATTCAACGTATTACGTTCAAACGAATCAAGTTCCATTTGTTCATAGGCCTCTAAATTTTTGGCAAAAATCGCTGCTCGCCGATCAATATCTTCCTTAAATACTTGATTCATTCCAGCATCATTGGTAAGCATTAAATCAAACATGCTTGCTTGTATCGCTCTTGCATGGCGCAAATTTTGCTCTAATAGCTGTGTGGCTTTGAAATTTCCTTCATATAAATTTTCCATTCTCTGATTAGAGTTCAATAACTGCACATATCCTGTCACGCCTACCGCTAATAATGCGAATAACGCTATCAAAATCAAGACTGCCATTTTGTATTGCATCTTCAAGTTTCTCAACCAATTCATATACAGCACTTCCTTTTTCTTTATTAACACGATACCGACTTACTCAGTTCATCCCGGTTCCGCCAACACTACCCTTTCAGGTAAACACTTTATCCGAAAAACATAAGAGGAATGATCTCCTTCCCGCACATTAGCCTCCTTTATATCAAATGGATAGCCAGTAAATTCCGAGACCAGCGATAAAATAAAGCCTTCTTCGTATTTAAATTCATGATTCTCAACCTTTGATTCTCGAAAAACCATTGTTAAAACAATCTTTTCATCTTCTAAATACACATCTCCTAAGCACCAAAGACCATATCCAGAAAGATCCAAAATCTTTTCAATAAATTCAATTAATCCTTCAACGCATTCCATATCCGATAAATACTTTTGAAAAAAGCGCCTGCCATCCAGCAGTCCTGTATGAAAAAGTTCAGCATCTACTGGATCTTCAATGCCGCCATCTCTCATTAACCAAGCGATTCGTTCTCTAGACTGTTTTCTTACCATCAGAAATTTGTAAACATCGTCTTCCTGGAAATACCGCATCTCTTGTCTCAATGCTCTAGCCCTCCTTTACCGTAATCATTTTTATACATACTCAAATGTTCACCTTCTTTGATAACGACTCAGACAGAGACGTTTATTCGAGAATCATCACCAGGAAATTCAAATTGTACTACTATGATATACATGTACAGTTTGAATTTTTATGAAAGCTTAAACCGGTTCAAAAGTTTACTTAATTGCTTGGCCATCATATCCAAATGATTTACAGAGTTACTAACCGTCTCTATACTCTCACTTCCCGCACCTGTGCCTTTCGCAATTTCTTCTGCACTAATAGCACTTTGAGAGATTGTAGATGCAACTGATTCAATAGCACAACTAACCTCACTAACTTCTCGCACAACCTGCGAAAGCATAGTGTCAATGTCTGAAGTAACTCTTAGAAAGCTTTCTGCATCTTTCTTATATTGATCCCCCACTGAGACAAAGGAGATATAATCTTTTTTTACAGTTTCATCAATAAACTGTAATAATTCGTTACCACTAGATACCAAAATCTCTATTGCGGCTTCTACTCGAATCGTAAGGCTTTGGATTTCATTTACCGCTGTCGCCGATTCTTCTGCTAATTTCCGAACCTCCTCCGCAACTACAGCAAAACCGCGTCCTTGCTCCCCCGCACGGGCTGCTTCAATCGCAGCATTTAACGCAAGAAGATTGGTCTGTTCAGCAATCGAAGCGATCGAACTCGCCATCGTTGATATTTCATTGACAATTTGTGCATCCTGAATTGCTTTGGTTATTCTTGCGTTGATGCCATCATATAAAAAATGCGCTGTTTCATTCGATTGTTGAGCATTTTCTTGTAGTTGCATTGCTTGAACCTCGACAGTTTTCGCAATACTAAAACCATCCTGGGAAACTTTGGAAACTTGGTTAATATTAGCGTTCATATTTTCCGCCGAGGCGGTTATCTCTTGTGAAGATGCAGAGACAGTTTCAAGCCCAGCTGATATCTCCTCGGTTGCTGCAGCAATCTCTTCCATAGTCGCAGAATTTTCTTGAGCAACGGCTGACATTTCCTTAGCTTCCACAGACACGATCTGAGATACTTTTTCAACTTCACTTAACAATGACCTAGTATTTCCTACCATCTTGTCCATTGCACGTGCTAGGTCTCCAATTTCATCTTTTAACGATAGGTAACTTCTAGGAACCTCAAAGGAAAAATCTCCGTCAGCAATACGTTCAAGATGTCGCACCGCAGAGCGTAAAGGTAAACTAATTGAGCTACTTAACCGGACACCCACTATAAGGGTAAAGATTACCGCAACTAGATATACTCCCAAAACAACCATTTGTATGTTTCTTGTTAAAGCAATTTGATTTGCTTCTTGCTGCTTTACAACTTCATCTAAAATCATTGATAGCTCTTGAACGGCTCCGATTGTATCCTTATACGGTTTGCCTGCTTGGGCCATATATTCCGACACTTTTTCCGCCTGGTTTTCCCTTTTGGCCTCAAATGAATTTATTGCAATATTTTCATAGGCATTTTTTTCTTGCTTAAGCTTTCGAATCACGCTTTGACTTTTTTCCGATATCACAAGCGTTTCAAGCGTCTTGATTTTTTCATCCGCTTGCTGTTTGTATTCTTTAAAAATAGCGATATCATTCAAATCTCCCGTATAGTTAAAGCGTCGCATCGCAACCGCCTCATTAGCAACATCCGATGCCAATGCATGAATCAAAGACATTTTCTCTAAATTGTCTCGTGCAACACGTTGGGTATTTCTAGTCAACTCGCCCAATTCATAGTTCGTAAAAGCTGTTACACCACAAAACAGTAGCAGTACCATTACAAAACTAACCAAAATTCTTTTTCGAATCGAATTCATATGCGCTTTCCTCCTAATTTATATTTTTAAAACCGTAACTTCATACGACATCGACCTTATTTCTGCGCATTTACTAAGGGAATAAAATCATATAGCTTCTCGGTTCGAAAAAAGGATAGCAGTCTTTGTTTAGAACAAAATCAATTTTATGCCTCCTCAAGATTTATTGAGTCGAAGGTATATACATACTCAGTGAACTCCTTCGCAAGGTACGGATCAAATTGTTTGCCACTGCATAGCAAGATTTCTTCACAAGCAGCCTCTATTGACCTAGAATCCTGATAGCTACGCGTTGATATCATTGCGTCAAATGCATCACACAAAGCGATAAGTCGACTAAAAACAGGTATCTTTTCACCTTCTAATTCCGTTGGATATCCTAAGCCGTCATAGCGTTCATGGTGATACAAGATCGTTTTTGATAGGTTTTCTAAACCGGGAGTGATCTTCAAAATATTAGCGCCTATTCTTGAATGCATTTTTACATATTGATACTCTTTTTTACTTAGACGTCCCGATTTTTGCAAAATCACTTCAGGTATGCCGACTTTTCCAATATCATGCAATAAACCGCTAAGGTACAATTCTTTATTTTCTGCATTACTCAGTCCAAGATACTGTCCAAATGAATATGCCGTACAGGCCACATTTTCTGAGTGCGTCTTAATTTCGATTTCAAATCCGCTTTTTTCAACAATAGGAAAATGCAATTCCGTTTTCTCCTCTTCAAAAGCGACCAAACAATCAGGTACCTCTAGATCAATAAATCGAATAAGACGTTTATCCAAAATACTTTTCATAAACTTACCTCCACTTTTGAATTTATAAATAAAAAATGAAACGCTTGTGACATAATAGTCACAAGCGTTTCATTTAAAACAGCTAGGATAAACATCCACTGCTAAACTCTGCTGCACAATATTATTTTATCCGTTTATCTACACCCTTAACATTTGCGATGTCTGTTATATTGCTGCCTTTAATCAACAACATCAGCGCTCATCTACAACTGCTTTTAAAGCGACAAACTAACTTTCAAGAAAATCTTTCTCAGTCAACGCTTCCGTAATAATAAGAACTACACACCGATTGTTCGGCAAGTCAACTTCTTGAAAAGTTTCACATTCTTTATCATTAGAATAACACTCTTCCCAAGCGAATTCAATAGCATCTCGGATCTGACTCGTAATCAGATCGACCAAAACAGGCATTGCTTCTATATGCATTGCTAAATAGCGCTGCGGAAATGCGCCTAACAAGCCCACCACTTCGATAACTAAAAAGCGCTCACCTAGAATAGCAGCAGTTACTTTGGAAGGACCTCTGCCATTTTGCTGGCGATATCGGGCAGAAAAAGAATTAGCCAACTTTTCTTCCCACGCTGACTGGAAGGAATCTACGGATTTAAATAAAGGTACTTCAAAAAATTTCACTGAAAAACTATACATAACATTGTTTTTATAGTGAGGCTTCAACAAATAAAAATAGTCAATCTTACACTTATAATACGATTCCAAACTTGGTAAATAGACTAGTTTAGCCGTATCTGCAAATAGCTTTCGGTTTTCCTCATAGGTTGAGGTCCTCCCGTATTTTTGCAAAGATATCTTTTCCCATTCACCAATTATTTTAAAGAAAAAAACAACTTGCACATGTTTTCGGAGAAAAATTCGAGATATTTTTACAAATTCTGGCATGTCAAAACGATCACGTGTCTTATCTACTAAAGCCGTGTGAATAGCCAATAAACTATCTACATCCCACGCAGACGACTTAGATCCGCTGGCCAACCTAATCAGCTCCTACTAGCATAGCTTTAATAAAAATCATTCTGCGTTTAACGCACAACAGTTACATGCTATACATACATTTGTTTATATTAAAAAGAACCTACTATTCTCAACTGTTTTTTAATTATGGCATATTTGCTATTTGTTCGCAATATATAGAACCTGAAGCACCATAGACATATGACTTTTTTCCTGTTTTATATACTTACATTACTAATTTACTGCTCACTTTTTTAAAACCGACTCAATTTTTAGATTTCTCTTTATCAAATCGCCATTTTCAAGTTCTATTCAAAAACACATTTGCTTTTATGCAAAAGCCACATTATTGCTATTGTTTTTCAAGGCATCCACGTTAGTATCTTCTTTAACATTTCAAATGCAGTATTCCATTTTCACAAGTTACTTTGGCTACGCACATATTGAATTAGTCCTTCCTTCGGAATCTTCCAGATCCGATTCTGCCGAAAGCAAGGAACTTTTCCTGATGATAATAAGCTATATGCAGAGTTTTTTCCGATGCAAAGCATCTCACACATTTCTTCTACACTCAGCAGATCACGATACTCTTCAAACACAATTATCTACCCCCTCGCATTATTACCTAAGCGCTTGTTACTATTTTGTTTATTACATAAACTAATACAACTACGCCTTTTTTCTTGAACAAAAAGTCACCATAACTTTTCTATAATGCTTGCTGGGCTTGCTCATGCATCAGTAATTGAATGTACGCCAAAACCATTTCTTTGGGTATTAGATGCGCTCTCCCCCTCTTAATAGATGTCAGTTTCCCTTCCCGAATCATCTTATAGATACTCTGGGAGCCACACCGCAAGGCAGCCGCTACTTCGGCCACTGTCATTAGTTCATAATATGAAACCATCCTTACTCACCCCTTCTTTTCGTTTTTACTTTTATGTTCGTTTAAGAAAGAATGAATTAGCGTTTTTTTGCCCTGCCTGCATTTGTTGTCATTTGATAACATGATAGACCATTGCCATTCAACTTCATTTTATTCTCTCCAAAATTAAATAATAAATCCTATATAACAAACCAATAAACCCAACACAGTCTATGAAGTTCATATACTGCTCGGGAAATACAACTAAGGAGAGATAAGCAATGAAAACGACTGATGAAGAAAAAGCAGGGATCACATCTCATGAAGAAGGGAGAATTGAAATAACTCCTAATGGCGAACAAATTTTATGGGTTCCGGATACGGATAACGAGTGCGGCGGCGAATACGCTCGTTTAATTTTCAGAAGCCCCGATGCAGCATCAAAGGAATATCGGCAGCTTTCCGATTATGGATGGTATGCGCGACACCAACATCGCCAATGGAAAATAAACAATGGAGCACTCACCTTAAATACACCCGAGGATATTCGCATTCACAAAAAGGCTACAGCCGCCGCAAAAAAACTAGAGCAAAAATACGGTTTAGGTTATTTGCAGTGCAGCGAAATTGAGCATTTCATTCGCCTTGGAAGAATGTCGGCGTTAGCTTGGGTATTAGGTTCAACCTGGGAAGAATCCTTTGATACCTGAACACCTGCTACAAACCCAATCGGGATATGTTGTCAAATATCTGGGGCAGCAAATAATGCTGCCCCTATCTTCCATGACTATCCTCTCATAATATCAATTGACTCTTCGTTGCATAGTCTTGCAAAAAGACGAATTTGATTGCAACCGTTCTATTTTAGAACATAGTAACCACGATCAATTACTTATAAAGGCTTTAGTTTTTTTATTGTTTTTAGATTGAAATACAGATAGCGTACAATTGAGTTCGCAAAAGAGAAAAAGGAAAAGCCATCGAAAAC
>MTLC01002973.1_pt1 | contig 26188 bp, 18 predicted proteins | sample 1982451 | NCBI WGS metagenome assembly MTLC01 (sample SAMN05710165, study PRJNA340218) | biofilm metagenome | isolation source: sample SPH anode biofilm adapted to +100 mV | place: USA | collected 2012-02-03 | reverse complement strand
TTTGTCATGTGATTAGTACCAAAAATCTCTTCTTTTACCAGATTATTTGATGAAGTGATTTGGCTTTTCATTTAGGGTGTCCCTGTGTCGAAGTCAGAAAACATTTATCGATTAAACGACAATAACCCTTATCCTATGACTTTGATATTCTTCCATTTTCCACTTCTAAACCTTCTAATAAAAACAGCTGTGAAAGCAAGGAAGAAAATCACCAATAAAAACCAGCCAAGTTCGATTGAAAGGTTCAGAATATTCAATGAAACATAGAGAATTGGAACAAATAACCAATGTGCAGTGACTGACGCCACCATAGTAAAATGAGTATCACCAGCACCTCGTAAAGCACCAACAACTGCGATCAAAACAGCTTCAACCAATACATAAAGTGCAGCGATTCGTATCATATTAATTGCAATAGGTGCTGCTGATACAAAAACAGTGCTCGCCTCTGTTGGATGAAAGAGATTGACCAGCATTGGAGTAGCAAAAAGGAAGAGTGCCAGAATTATCACCGAGTAAAAAATCCCAATTCTAATTCCCGAGTAAGCAGCTCGTTGGGCATAATCAGGCTTGCCAGCTCCCATATATCTGCCCACCAAACTAGTTACCGCTATTTCAATTCCGAGCAATGGAATAAAAGAGACTAAGTCCCAGTTGAACATAATGGTAGATGCAGTTGCAGCTACCTCACCCCTGGAGTGAAAAAGAGATACCATCGTACTAAAAGCCAGAAAGTTCAAAAACATCTCTAAGCCAGCAGGGTATCCATAATAGAGAAGCTTTTTCATGATAGGGTAATCAAATCTGAACGACTTCATTACTTTAAATTGCTCTCGATTGGCATGCCCCAGATAAATAACTGATAAAATGATTACTGCAACAAAACTTCCGGTTATAGTGGCAATGGCGGCACCTTGTATTCCTAAAGGGGCGAATCCAAACTTCCCAAAAATCAAAATATAGTCTAGAATAACATTAACCACCATTGCTGCCAGAGTAGCAACCATCACGATACCCGTTTTACCTATTCCCGTGAAATAACACCCTAGTGTGTAACGCATCATGCCAAACAGAGACCCCAGTGCAAGAATATTCAGATACTCAATTTGATAAGCCATCTGAGATGCCGGGATATTCATGAATTGAAAGTAGAGTTTAGCCAAAGGGCTAATACCAAAAACGATAGGCCACGCTATAATAGTCACTAATATAGCTTGAAAAGCCGCTCTGGTTGATTTAGCGTATTTGCCAGCACCAAAATACTGAGCTGTTAATGCAGTTGTATAACCAGTAAGGCCAACAAAAAAGAACATAATAACCTGCAAAGTAACACCGCCCCCCATTGCTGCATTCATCTGTTCTACACCTATGCGAGCAAGAAACAGGCGATCAGTAAAGGTCATTATTCCATCACATGCTGTTGAGATAATCATTGGAAAAGCCAGAATAAGCAACTCTTTAATGCCCCCCGGCTTATGGTAACTTTTAAAATAATCAGTAAAGAATTTCATAATATATAATAAAAAAACGTTCATAAATAACAAAGGAAGACACCAAAATCAATACACCTTAAACGATTTCAGTGAATTATCCTTGATCAGTTTCAAACCTGAAAATCAAACCACCATTGGAAAGAGACTTAGTAGATTCAAAAAAGAGTCACCCACTAATCAGATATTAGATAATACCTGATTTAAATTAAAATCACTGAGTAAAATACAGGACATGGAGTACAGCAGCACCTAAGATAACTCATAAGCACCAGCCTTTAATAGCTCAACTGATACTCTAAGATAATTTTGGAATAAAACTCAGTAATATAAGTAAATCACTTTCCCTATGCGATCGATTCCACCGAATTTGAATCTGATCCCTGACTACAGGGATTCGATAAAAAATATTGTGCAAGTAGGATCTGCTCCGAGGTTATAAAACCATCGGACTAATTAATAAAGAATTGACTAAATCGTGATTTATTTGCAAGTAGAGGCGCAAAGGTAGAGAATTCTTACAAATGGATATTAAACAAGAATAAAATAAATAAATATTCTGTTACTAATCTGATCAGTTTCATAAAAGAATGAATAGGTAAATTGGGTTTGAAACTGACCCCTACTCCCTATGGATAAATATCTCTTTTTTAGACTTAGGGCGATCTTTTTCATTCCAAATAAAGCCTTTAAGTCTAAGTTTGTCAGTAGGATAATCTTTCTCAGGATACATCCCACCATCAGGCTTCTCAATATAAATAACCTCTTTTATCTCATTGCCACCAAAGTTTAGTCTGATTTTAGAACTTAAAAGATAGAGGATACCAACCAATGTTCTATCCTCTTCTCTGCTATAATAGACCGTCTCGGCATTACCGTTAACATAGACCGTTCTCAGGCTATCGTCACTAAAGTAGGCCCTCATATCCCGGCCTTTTACCTGATTATAGGAGAGTTTTATTGAGTCATCCTCTTGCACAATAAATGCATTTCCTTTAAAGAGCGAGGAGTCAGCCGTTTGATGACTTGTCCACAAATAAATAGTATCAGCAGTCAGTTGATTATTCTCATTCCAGAGCACCGGGCGACCAAACATAGTAGCCATAGAATCTACTTTAGAGTAGACAATAGAATCGCAGACCCCCTGCATATCCTTTCTAAAGAACTTGACATGATGGAAACCATAAAGAAACCGTCCATCCTGTTTAACGGTATCATAGATCAGCTTTAAGGAGTCGGCATGTAGAAACAGAGTATCCTTTTTATCTACCATTCTAGCTTCAGTGTTGCCGGTAATCCAGGCTAGTTCCTTTTGTCCGAATAGCTTTGCTTTCTTGCCTAATGCAAATATATTCTGAGTAGTATCATGCATAATTACATGACCAAAAGCCTCTCCATAATTGATTTTCTTTTGATAGTATACTGTATCTGCATTCAGTGTTCTATCCTTATCTCTGATAAAAACCTTCTTACGAAGATGAGCATTCTCGAAGCGAGTGTCATACCAACCGCTCTCGGCATAAATAAATCTATCCTTTCCGGTTATTGTTGTAGGTCCTCTGATGATAGCCGTTTTAACCATTGACTTATATAGCAAAGTATCACTCTTTAGCACATAATCGGGATTGGTCAGAACAACATTATTTTGGAACAGAAACTCTTTAGGTGAGGTGTAATAATACCCATTAATAGAGGTCAAGCGATTGGAGTCGCTTACGATGACGCCATAGTTTGGATAATGGGCACGTTCAATGAGACGGTCATAGATTAGCAAGTCTGTAGAAAGCTCGGCAGTGGTATCAATGAGTTTAACGTTATCGTAAAGTGTTGCCGTTTTCAGATTACCATCATAGAAAAGGCTATCAGAATAGATAAACAGCGTATCCCCAATATTCATATAGACATTGCCAATGGCCTTCATTTGATTAGCGCTATTATAGAGGGTAGCCGAATCACAGTACATAAGAGCACCTTCATGTTCAAAGATACAGTCGCCTACAAAACGGGTTGTTTCGACACCCTCCTTAATTTCACTGATACCAAGAGTAGCCTGTTTGACCAGAATCAATTTCTTACCTGACTCATTTTGAAGTTGGGCTGATAGAGAAAGTGCGAGCGAAAGCAAACCAATTAAAACGGATAGTTTTTTTCTGAATGATGGCATTGTGTCACTAATTCTGGCGCAAAGTTAAGCTTTTGCGTCTCAATTAGCATGAACGGCAGTTTGAATGTAATAACAGATTAACAAATCTCAGTTTGAACGACAAAAAGTAGGGTAATAGGGGGTTAAAGATTAAAATTCTATCGCTACATTTGAACTTTATTGTAAATGTCGAATTACAACCATACACCTATCAGCAATGACCAAACAACGATTAACCTCCGAGGAGACCCAGCGTTACAATAACAAAGGGAAAGGCGGAGCATTTGCGAAGGCTAATTATGAAGAGACACGCCGACAGGCAGGCTATGTCAATCGTAAGGATGCTACCCAAGCCGATTATGATCGGATCGGCTTTATGTCAGGACTAGAGGTTCACCAACAACTTGCTACAGACAAAAAACTATTCTGTAACTGCCCTGCCGGAAAGTTTCACGAGAGTGACGATTATGACGCCGAGGTAATCAGGCACATGCGGCCTACCCTCTCTGAATTAGGGGAATATGACGGAACAGCTTTAATGGAGTTTAAAACCCGTAAAAACATCACTTATCGGGTGAAACATCAAACCACCTGTACTTATGAAGTTGATGACACCCCTCCTTTTCCTCTGAACAGACAAGCTTTAGATATTGCAATCCGAATCTCATTACTATCTAAGTTGAACATCGTTGGCGAGGTTCACATCACAAGAAAACAGTATCTTGACGGAAGTATTCCTACGGGTTTTCAAAGAACAGCCATCATTGGCGTTGAAGGTGAGATTCCTCTTCGTAACAAGAAAATCAAATTAATCCAATTATCTCTGGAAGAAGATAGTTGTCGTGAGATCAGTGATATTGGCCACAACCGGGTATACAAGACAGACCGACTGGGAATGCCGCTCATTGAAACGGTAACTTATCCCGAAATGGTTAACCCCGACGAGGTTAAAGAAGCCTGTAATTACATCCGCTTCCTTAATAGAAGTACCGGTTTAGTTCGTACTGGCATCGGCGCTGGTCGTGAAGATGTCAATGTAAGCTGTCGTGGTGGTCATAGAGTAGAGATTAAAGGGGTGGCACACACCCGTTGGATTCCAGAGTTGACTCACATAGAAGCTTTTCGTCAATGGTCTCTCCTTCTTTTACGTGACAAAATAAAACAACGTGTCTCGAAAGATAATTGGCAGCTTGCCCATAAGAAAATAAACTTCTTTGATTTTAAGTTCGATTATCAACCGCTGGTTAATGCAAGAGATCAGAAATCAAAGATCATAGCTGTTAACTTACCCTACTTTAAAGGCATTCTTTCTCATTTCACACAGCCAGGCCAGACTTTCGCAAATGAGATTAGCGATCGGCTTAAGGTTATTGCCTGTATTGAAAAACCAAACCTGACCACTAGTGAATCATTAGATTATGTGGTTAATGATGAGGATTGGTCAAGAATAGCCCAGATGTTTAACGCTTCAGATGATGATGCACAGATACTATTCTGGGGTCCTGAAGATGACATCAATACAGCTCTCGATACCATCACTGAAAGATGCCTGATGGCTTTTGATGGAATACCACCAGAAACCCGTAAATCATTCGGAAACGGAACAACAATCTTTGAGAGAGTACTCCCCGGCGCTGACAGAATGTACCCTGATACCGATTCTGCTCCTATCTCACTAGCCGATACCTACATCGAGGAGCTTCGCAAGTCGGTTCCGGAAGAGGTTATTGAACGTTATAATCAGCTTAAAGAGTGGGGAACACCTGAAGACACCTACACCTACATCTTTAGTAAAAACCTTTACCCTCTTATCTATAAACTCGTAACAGAGTTAGATTGTAATCCCCGGTTCGCCGTTGCTCTTATAGGTCATACCTTAAAGTTCGTTGAAGGACAAAATGGACCAAACAGTGCATTCGATTACAACCGCATTGCTGCAATGATCGAGTTCCTAAAGCAAAAGAAGCTCGATCAAAGAATTGCAAGAAAACTTCTTCCCGAGGTTTATCTGCATCCTAAACTTGACTTTGAATCGGCCCTGGTTACCATCGGCTTCAAAACGATCTCTGAAAACGACTTAATTACCAGAATCCCATTCCTGAAGCAGAAATTCGCTGAAGTTGCAATGACCAATAACAGAGCAAACATGGTAAGCTGGATCATGGGTCAGTTACATGCCTCGGCAACCGGTAATATAGACCTTAAACACCTCCGCGATTTAGTAGAAAAACACATCTAGATCAACTCGGCTAATCCAATGGATCTTCTCAACAAACTAAGAGTTTCTAATAACAATCAACTGTTGGTTCGGTTTACCGACCAGCCAGTTCCTGATTGCTTTACCGATGCAATAAACTTCGATAGCCTGCCTAACAGCTCGACTGAACGATTTCAATTTGCACTCCTTTTTACTCTTAGTCAGACTGATTTATCAACCATCTATCATCCCTTCATGGATCATGTAGAAACCGAAGGCATTATTTGGGTAATCTATCCAAAGAAAAGCTCCGGGTATGGAAGTGATCTCCATAGAGATGAGGGTTGGAAGATAGTCTTTGATAGTGGATTCAGACCTGTATCACAGGTAAGCATTAATGATTTCTGGTCGGCAGTAAGAATAAGACCCGGAAGCCTTCCCGATCGTAATCGTCAACGACCGGAGATTGTCGTTCCGGAAGACTTTATCGAAGCCATGAGTACAATTGAAGGATTGACGGAATTGTACTATAAACAGTCTTATACGCACCGGAAAGAGTATGTTAACTGGATTAATGAAGCCAAGAAGCTAGAAACAAGAAATCGCAGAATTGTAAAAGCAATAGAGATGTTGCAAAATGGGAATAAGCGAAATTAACAGTGAAAACTAAGTTGTCATGAACGAAGATTTTTTCCAAGGATATAAAGGACATGCACTGGAACTACTTAAACAGTTCAATGTTCGGGTTTGGGGGCAAGCTGTAATCGAAACAACAAGAGGCACCTTCAACGGTACTATACTTCCCAGATCAGAAAATGATGATGACAAGCATATTGTAATGAAGATTGTCACAGGTTACAATATCGGCATTGACACATCAACCATCACTACGATGAAAGAGTTAGGCTATAAAAAAGCCAACTATAAGATTCCGGAAAAACAGTTCCCTGTAACTCCGGGACTGCCAAAGGTAAAGCTACTTGGTACCGGCGGAACAATAGCATCACGTCTTGATTATCGTACAGGAGCCGTAATCCCGGCTTTTACCCCTGGCGAGCTATATGGCGCTGTTCCCGAGTTGGCAGATATCTGTAACCTTGAGACAGAAAAACTATTTGCCGTTTTCAGCGAGAACATGGGACCTAAACAGTATGTCGCTTTGGCACAGGCCATCGGCAAAGAGATCGAAAACGGGGTTGATGGTATTGTAATCGGTCACGGTACTGATACCCTCTCCCATACAGGAGCAGCTCTCTCTTTTATGGTTCAGAATTCACCAGTACCTATCATTCTTGTAGGTTCTCAACGGTCAAGCGACAGACCTAGTTCTGACGCAGCCCTAAATCTTATGCATGCTATGACTGCGGCAGGTCACGGAAACATTGCCGAAGTGATGGTTTGTATGTTTGGCCCAACTAGTGATGAATACGGACTGCTGCACAAAGGAACACGCGTCAGAAAGATGCACTCTAGCTATCGATCAACCTTTAGAACAATCGGTGACACACCGGTAGCTATGATTACTCGTAAGGGGGTCACACCCATTAAAGAAAAGTTCAACCCCAGAAGAAAAGATAACAATGTTATCATAAAGCCCTTCTTCTCTGATAAAGTCTCTATGCTCTACTACTACCCGGCAATGAAACCCGATGTCTTAGACGCCATGGTTGACCTGGGCTATAAAGGGATCATCATTGTTGGCACCGGACTAGGTCATGTTAATAAAGAGCTTTACCCCGCTATTGAAAGAGCGCATAAAAACGGAGTGCACATGTTTATGACCGTTCAGACTATCTGGGGATATGCTCACATGTTTGTTTATGACACAGGACGTGATATGATGGCCAAAGGCATCGTGCCACTTGGCAACATGCTACCCGAAACCGCTTATATCAAGTTAGGTTGGGTTCTTGGTCAGACTGACGATCCTGAAGAGGTTAAGAGACTCATGCTTACACCCGTTAATGATGAGATCACTGAAAGAGAACCATACAATGGCTATCTGGTCTATCAAGGTGGGGTACCTGAGGTTGAAAAGTTCATCCGTGAGGTTCATAAATAATCAGAACAAGCCAAATCAATAAATCCTATAATAGGTAACCTCATCCAAGCAATCCTATTTGTGGCAGACATTGCAAGAAAGCCGGTAGATCCATTGGAACTACCGGCTTTCATTTATCTTAAGACAAAGCTACGTCGATAAATAACTAGAAAAGAGAGAACTTAACGTAACGTCCAGGGTTTTCTTTAAGGTCTTTTAGCAACGCCTCCAGGTTAACAGCTGATCTGTTTAACGCTCTATAAAGAGAATCATTTTTCAGTAGTTGACCCGCGGTTCCTTGTCCCTCCTCAATACCTTTCAATAACAGATTAGCACGGGCAACAGTGCCCTCTAGCTCGGTTATTGTTCTTCCCAGAGGTGCCGCAGCCAGGGTATCACTTACCTTCTCAAGGTTAGAAATCAGCTTGGTAATACTCTGATTATTCGATTTCAGATTAGCAGTGAATGACTCCGTATTCTTCAGTATTCCTTCAATGCTCTGTTGTTGATTGCCTATAATTGAATTTAGGCGGGTAGTCATCCCTTCTACCTGCACCATAGTTTTATCTAAGGAGGCAAGCGTATGCCTCAGATTATCCTGTGTTGAAGGGGTAAGAACATTATTAATAGCCTTAAGAACTGAATCTGCACGCACCATCATTGCTTCAGCCCTATCCTTTAGCGGGACAAGCTCTGAAACTAACTGATCAGTTAGGCCTGTAGCTATTTCACCGGTCAAAGTATCCCCTGAGGCAGCTAATGTGGCATTACCACCAAGCACAATCTCCATTGCCTTAGAACCCATTAAATCGCTACTATATATTTTAGCTCTCGAATCAGACGGGATTGGGAAGTCAGTGGTAAGTAGCATCTTAACAACTACCAACCCATTATCACCGGGGTGAAACTTAACAGAAGAGATGGTTCCAACCTTCACCCCACTAATGACTACAGGATTAGAGACAACTAATCCACCGACATTATTATACAGAGCAAAGAACTCCCGTTTTGGAGTAAAAAGATCCGTTCCTTTAAGGAAATTAAAACCCCAAATAAAGAGTATAATGGTACCAGCAAAACTTAAACCTATAGTTACCTCTTTTCTTATCTTCACAAGTCTAGATGTTATATTTTTTCTACAAAGATAGGACTAAACTCATTGTTTAGGCTTGACTAAATCCTTCGCTTGTTCCTCGCTTATTCTATGGTCATTATAAAAAGGAACAACAAAAGCATCCTTGAACCCAAGCTTTCTGACTTCTGACATATATTTCTTAGCCGACTCGGGAGTAGAAAATGCTCCGGCAGTGTACTTAAACATCCTTTGATGCTCGTATTCAAAGACATCCTTGAGTCCTTTAAATTTCTTACTTTTAATCGAGATCTTTTCCGGGGATGAGGCCACCTGAACACGCCAAACCACATCTGACTCCTGTTGAGAAGGATTCTGATTCTCTTCGACGACGCTTTTGGGAGACACCTCGTCATCGGTGGCTATCTCACTCTTCCCATGATCAACATCTTCAACAGGCTTACCACCTTGCGAAGCCACCCAAGTCTTATACTCCCTAAAAGCACGATAAACCGATGAAGCAATCACCGTTTGACCGATCTCAGAGGCAAGGTACTTCTCCTCCTCTTTATTACTTATAAATCCTGCTTCAATCAAGATCCCCGGCATCGCTGTTTTATAAAGCACCCAGAAACCAGCCTCCTTAACACCTCTGTCAAATCGGCTGGATCGATCCACTATCTGTGATTGAGTCAGTGAAGCCAGCTTAAGACTATACGATCTGTAGGCGTTCTGATAGAGAGAGAAAATGATATGAGCCTCAGGAGAATTCGGGTCAAACCCATCATACTTCTTAGAATAATCCTCCTCATAAAGAATAGCTGCATTCTCCGTTTTAGCGACTTCTAGATTAGCATTGGTTTTATGTAAACCCATCACATAAGTCTCGGCTCCATAGGGTTTAGTCGACTTTGAAGAGTTACAGTGGATAGAGATAAAGAGATCGGCATGTTGCTCATTTGCTATCTCAGCTCTTCTATAAAGCTCAATAAACTCATCGGTTTTACGGGTATAGATCACCTCCACATCAGGAAAGTTCTCAGAAATATACTTACCTGCCTTTAAAGCAATAGAAAGTGCTATATCCTTTTCCCTGCTTCTAAGACCCATTGCGCCGGGATCCTTACCCCCATGGCCAGCATCAATTACCACCTTCTTAATTCTTCCATCGCGCATTTGTCCTTGCATCGACACAGAAAAAAAGAAGAGAGAGAATAAAATGAACAACAGCCTTTTTAAGCCAAACCTCACCATCATAGCGATTAATTTCTTAGTTTTGATGCCCGAAAGTGAACCACAGACCGGCAGTTTGAGTATCATCGGTAAATGTTGTTAATCAAGTTCTACCGGTTATACATTAGGGGAACCGGTGTAGTGGACAAATGTTACGTAAAGATAAACTATTTAGTGATAAAGCTTCGTCTTTTGCCTAGCTACTACCAATCTGCATATGCCTCCTTATTCGCCGGCATGCGATATAAGTTGGTAATACTCGGTTGTTTCGCATTATTGTATTTATTCGCAGAAACGCCTTTAAATGCCGGTAAAAACAAAACTAAGCCCGAGTTACAATTAAGACCAGACCATCCGATATCCCCTGATACGCTTATTTCAAATAAAGAGAATGAGAATCAAAGTGCTCCTGATACAACCCTAAAGAGCATCCAAATCAAAGATTCTCTCACAGCTAACGACTCCCTGCTAAAGAAGACTGATTCTCTTCAACCTCCTGATTCCCTAAAAAAAGTCAAAAAGCCCCCGTTGGAGGCTCCTGTACTTTTCACAGCTCAAGATTCTATCAGATTCAACATCAAGAACAAACAGATCTATATGTTCAAAGATGCGAAGGTAAAGTATCAGGAAATTACCCTCGATGGTAACTATATTGAGTCTGATTTTAGCAAAAAAACAGTAACCTCGACCGGAACCCCAGATACGACCGGGAAACTACAGGGTAATCCGATTTTCACTGAGAAACAAAACAAGTTTAAGGCTAAGCAAATCACCTACAATTTTGATTCTAAGAAGGGGCTTATTAAAAACGTTATAACAGAACAGGGTGAAGGCTTCCTTCATGGTGAAGTTGTTAAAAAATTTGAGGATAATACCGTAAACATTCTTCACGGGAAATACACTACTTGTAACCTTGATCATCCGCACTTTGAGTTTCGGTTTAACAAGTCGAAGGTTATTCCCGATAACAAGATAGTAACAGGTCCTGCATGGTTAGTTATTGAGGATATCCCAACACCCCTGTTTTTACCATTTGGGATTTTCCCAAATAAGAGAGGACAACGCTCAGGAATTATAATACCAACATTCGGTGAGTCAGCCAGCCGTGGATTCTATCTGGAAAACGGCGGTTACTACTGGGCAATTAACGACTATACCGACCTTACCCTTACAGGAGATATCTACAGTCGCGGCAGTTGGGCTCTAAAACCCGTTTTTCGCTATGTAAACCGTTATCGCTATAGCGGTGAACTAAACCTGAATTTTGCCCGTAACATAGAGGGGGAAAAGTATGCAACCAATTACTCAGACAGAAAAGACTTTGCTATCAGATGGTCACACCGGCAAGATCCAAAAGCTAATCCCTATCGTACCTTTACAGCAAATGTTAACATTGTTTCTAGTAAATTCAATCAATACAACCCTGTTAGCTCAAACGACTACCTGAGCAACACATTCAGTTCTAGTATCACTTATCAGGCTCGTCTTGGCGACAACTTTAACTTCTCGGCAAGTGCGTCCCATTCTCAAAACACACTGAATAAAACTATTGATATTACACTACCTCAAATGACCCTTACGGCCAATCGATTCTATCCCTTTCGCAGAGCCAAACAGGTAGGAAAACTTAGATGGTATGAGAATATCTCCGTTAACTATTCGGCCAACGCAGAAAACCGATATAACACCACTGACTCTACTATCTTCCAGGGAGATTGGACCAAGGAGATGAAATATGGGATGAAGCACACTATCCCCATTTCAAGTAATATCACTCTCTTCAAATACCTTCGCTTCAACAACTCTATTAACCTTGCTGAACGGTGGTACGGCCAATCAATCCGAAAACAGTGGATTGCCGACAGTACTGTCATTGATGGAGAGACATATTACCAAGAAAACTACAACAAACAGATTAATGAGTTTAATGCCGCTCATGAGTTTCGTTTTACCTCAAGCATCTCTACCACCCTGTATGGAATGTTCGCCTTTAAAAGAGGCCCTATAAAGAAGATCAGGCATACTATTCAACCAAGTCTGTCATTCAGCTTTAACCCTGACTTCTCTGACCCATTCTGGGGGTATTACAAATATTACCAGAAAGATCGTGCAGGAAACATTGGAAAATATAGCATCTTTGAAGGAACCATATATGGTTCACCAGCCTCCAGCCGATCTGGTGCTATTGGCTTCTCTGTTACTAATAACCTGGAGATGAAAGTTAAATCAGCTGCTGATACCGTTACAGGAACAAGGAATATAAAACTAATAGAAAACTTCACCATCTCCGGTTCATACGACATTACCCGTGACTCTTTAAACTTATCAAAAATTACAATGAGTGGACGTACCACTCTCATCAAAGATAAACTCACCCTTAACTTCAGCTCCTCCTGGGATCCATATGCAGTTGATAGCCTTGGCCGAAACTATAATCGTTTTGAATGGGATGTAAATAAAAGACTGCTCCGTCTACAATCTACCAGCTGGAACTTCTCCTTGAACTACAACTTCACCTCAAGTAAATCTACAGGTAAAAAAGACGATAAACCCAATCTTAACAACTCCCCTCAACCTAAACCTTCATACTTACCTGAAAACCCTGAACAATACGACATCTACTATAACCCTGACAACTATGTAGACTTTACGGTGCCGTGGAACTTTAACGTAAGCTACGACTTTAATTACCGAACTAATGAACAATTTACATCAGGTGTCAGAAGCAATAAATCAACTTTGATTCAAACATTTCGTTTCAGTGGTGATGTAAGTATTACACCTAAATGGAAATTTCAGTTCCAGACCGGATACGACTTCGAGTCAAAGAAAATCACCTATTCCTCTTTAAACCTCTATCGCGACCTCCACTGTTGGGAGATGCGCTTCAACTGGATCCCTTTTGGAACAATGAAATCATGGAACTTCCAAATTAATGTCAAAGCATCTATGCTTCAAGATCTAAAGCTGACAAAGAAGAAAGACTTCAGGGATAGATAGAGAAAAAACTCTGATAAACATAAAGCTTACCAGAGTTTAGATATCGAGATTACTTAGATTCTATAATTTACTATCCTGAGAAGACTCTGATTTTTCAAACAATAAGAAGAGTGTCCCCACGATCCCGGCAATCAAAGATGCGATTAGAATACCAGTCTTAGCAATGTCAATTAAATGCTGGTCATTAAAGGCCAGGCTATTGATAAAGAGAGCCATAGTAAACCCAATGCCTGCTAACATACCAGCACCTAAAAGATGAAGTAAAGAAATATTACCTGGAATTTTAATCAGTTTAAGCTTCTCGGCAAGCTTAACAAACAAAATAATACCTAGAGGTTTGCCGACAAAGAGACCCACAATAACTCCTAGTGCAACAGGATGAGTAATTGTTTCAACAAATGAATCCGAGAATGTTACACCAGCATTCACGAACGCAAACAGAGGCATAATAAGCCAAACCACCCAAGGATGAAGAGCATGTTCAAGTCGTTGAAGAGGCGCTTCTACTTGCTGACAGGTCAATTTTAAAGCCTGCACCGAGTCGACTTGAGGATGAGTAAGTGTCGTAATATCATCATCCCCCGTCCTTGAGAACTTCTTAAGATACCTCTCCATGGTCTCCATAAATTCATCAGTATTCAACTTGGCACCGGCAGGGATGGTAAATGCCAATAAGACACCAGCTACTGTTGCATGAACACCACTTTTCAACACAAGGAACCAGAGAATCAAACCCGGTAAGATATACCAAACCGGCTTTCTCATTCCAAAGCGATTACCAAGAACAAGAAACAGCAGAATCAAACCGGCGAAAAGGAGGTATGTAAATTGAATCTGTTCAGTATAAAAGAGAGCTATCACTAAAACAGCACCCAAATCATCGACAATAGCCAAGGCAGTGACAAATATCTTCAACTGTACAGGGACTCTTTTCCCCAGCAGCATCATAACGCCAAGAGCAAACGCAATATCAGTAGCCATTGGAATTCCCCAACCATGTGAACCAATTCCACCTAAGTTAATTAAAGAGAAAAGAATTGCCGGAACAACCATGCCGCCAATTGCTGCCACCATCGGGAATGCGGCTCCCTGTGGTGTCGATAACTCACCGGCAACAAGTTCTCGCTTTATCTCTAACCCCACCTGGAAAAAAAAGACAGCCATTAAGCCATCGTTAATCCAATGATGAAGCGTCTTATCAAGATAAAAGTCACCCAAACGAAAACCCAGGTGCATATGTAGAAAACTATCATACACCCCAACAAATGATGAATTCGCAACAATCAAAGCTAAGATTGCAGCCAATAACAATACAATACCACCTGATGCCTCATTATGTACAAACTCCGCAAATGGCTCTCTTATTTGGCGAAGTACTCTTTTTGTCTTTCTTACCATATTCTCAATCCTTCAATACGTTATATCGAATTTATTTGCTATCCATAAATATGCCAAAAATATCCTATTTATGATTTTTATCTTCTTCGCTCACGCAAGACATGCCTGCAACCCATCCTGTTGAAAAGGCTATCTGAAGATTATAACCTCCTGTATCAGCATCTAAATCAAGTAACTCTCCAACAACATATAGCCCATTAACAATTTTAGATTGCATGGTTTTTGGATCGATCTCTTTTGTACTTACTCCCCCCGCTGTAATGATTGCCTCACGAAATCCTCTAACACCTGTCACCTGAAAACGAACCTCCTTCAACCAGTTTCTAAGCCTTTTTCTTTGATCTGACTTTAGCTGATGACCAGCCAGTGTACCATCTATCTGTGTCTCCTCTAAACATACATCCACCATACTCGAGGGCAATAAACTATGAAGGATATTGTGCATTAACATCTTCCCATGCTCCTCTAACTCCCGCTGAAGGCGTAAATCAAGCTTTTGATGATCTAAAGCTGGCTTTAAATCAACGGTTATAATAAGATCCTCAGGATTCTCTAACTGTGCTGAAAAACGCCTAGATAATGTCAGAATAATTGGCCCAGACAATCCAAAATGGGTAAAAAGCATCTCACCAAACTCCTCTCCTACCTTTTTTCCTCCCTTCCAGACTGCCGCAGTAACATTCTTCAAAGCAAGACCTTGAAGTCTTCCGGCAAGATCTCCCTTTGTAAGTATAGGTACTAATGAGGGTCTCGGATTGATAACTTTATGACCAATCTCTTTCAATATTTTATAACCATCACCTGTAGAACCTGTGCCGGGATAACTCACACCACCCGTGGCCATAATAACACTATCTGCCACTATAACTCTTCCATTAATGAGCTTCACTCCTGTCATCCTATCAGAATCAACAACCAGAGAATCAACTCTGCAGTTAGTCAACACCTTTACCCCTAGTTTCGCCATTCTACTAGTTAAAGCCCTATTGACATCTGCAGCCTTTTGACTCTCCGGGAAATAACGACCACCACGCTCCTCAACAACGGCTACCCCCTCCTGTTCTAACAACTCTATGATCTCCTTGCTGAAAAACCGGGCAAATGAATTCTTGAGAAACCGGGAATCGGGACCTGTCTTCTCAAGAAACTGACTTATTGACGAGCTATTGGTAATATTACATCTTCCCTTACCGGTTATAGCAATCTTTCTTCCTGGCCGATCCATCTTTTCCAAGACGGTAACATCAGCACCTTGTTGAGCCGCTGCAATTGCGGCAAGCATACCAGCCGCACCGGCTCCTACGATTACAACTCTTTTTTTCAAATCTATCTTCCTTCTCTATTCTCAAATTTATTAATAATAGCCTCTGCAACTCGTATTCCATCAATGGCAGCAGAAACAATTCCACCAGCATAACCGGCTCCTTCACCTGTCGGATAAACTCCTCTAATGACAGACTGCATATCCTCACTTCGGGGTATTCTTACAGGTGAAGAGCTTCTACTCTCTACCCCGGTCAACAGAGCCGAGTTCATAGCAAAACCTCTCATCTTCTGATCAAATAAAGGTAACGCAGCTTGAATACTTTTAACCACCGGAACCGGTAATAATTGACTTAACCTCGCCATTTTAATACCGGGCTTGTACGTTGGCTGAACATCCAGACATCGCTCACTTATTCTATCCTTGAGGAAATCACCTACTAATTGCGCAGGAGCCATATACCCTCCACCGCCTAGTTGATATGCTCTTGCCTCAAGTTTTCGTTGAAACTCTATTCCCGCAAGGGCATGCGTTCCCGAAAAATCTGATGGGCCAACATTCACCAATAAAGCACTATTGGAGTTAAAGTTATTACGTGCATGCTCACTCATTCCGTTAACTACCAAGTGATTCTTTTCCGAAGCAGCAGCTACTACATGCCCACCGGGACACATGCAAAAGGTATATACCGGTCTGACTCCTTTAGGTTGAACAGCCAGCTTATATCTTGCCGCACCCAGCGCTTTATCTCCTGCCATAACTCCGTATTGAATCTTATCTATCACCTCTCTCGGGTGCTCGATTCTTATACCAATAGCAAATATTTTAGGCTCAAGACTAAACTGACGACGCTGTAACATCTCAAATGTATCTCTTGCAGAGTGCCCAATTGCAAGAACCACATCATCACATCGAATCTCCTCTCCTCCCCTTAAAATAACCGCAACTACCTTCTGATCCTTCGTTTTAATATCCTCAACCAACGAATTAAATCTAAACTTACCTCCAAGACGCTCAATCTCATGACGCATATTGACAACGACCGACCTTAGTTTATCCGTTCCGATATGCGGTTTAGCATCCCAAAGAATCTCATCAGGAGCACCAGCTTTTACAAACTCTGTGAAGATGAATTTTGTACGATGATCATTAATAAGTGTATATAGCTTACCATCAGAGAAGGTACCGGCACCCCCCTCTCCAAACTGAATATTGCTTTCAGTATCAAGCTTTCCATTAGAAAAGAAAGCCTCTACTTCAGTAACCCTGCGTTTAACCTCTGACCCTCTCTCAAGAACCAACGGATTAAGTCCGGCTCGTGCCAACACCAAGGCTGCAAATAATCCTGCCGGTCCGCTGCCGATTACAACAGGGGAATAAGAATCCTTTCCGGAAACTACAGGAATATTATATTGGTAAGGCTCAACAACACGAACCCGATGTCTGACAGATTTCTCCTTTCCAGTTGCCGTCAGCATCAACTCATTCACGAGAGTCTCTTCCTGATCAACAAAAACATCTAGGGCAAACACAAACTGAATCCGACGCTTATTACGTGAATCTATTGCTCTTTTAACTACATCAATATGATCTATTCTTTGCACAGGAATATCTAAAACACCTGCTGCCAGCTCGGTAAGCTGAGCTAAAGAATAGTTCAGAGATGTTGTGATCTCTTCAATTCTTATCATTCTTTATAATCTTACTGCAAAGCTACAGCTATTCGACATCATAGAACAACCATAGCCTTCAGATAATCCCGGGCTACTACTCCTGTTCGCAATAGCGCTTAATAAGATTATAAGAATTTCTGATACCTAGTTCACCTGCGCGACTCAAGTCTTTACACGCCTCGGTATTACGCTTGAGATATATTAACAAGAGAGCCCGGTTAAAGTGAGCCTCCCCAAGCCGCTCCTCAAGTTCAAGGGCTTTATCATAATCTTGAACAGCCTCATTGTATAACCCCATACGAGCCTTTACATTCCCTCTGTTAAACCACGCAATGGCCAAATCAGGCTTTAAAGAGATAACACGATCATAGTCCTTTAGGATTGGACTATAGTCAACCGTTTCACTTCCCGAGGTTTCCCGAACACCTTTTGAGCCCCCGATAGTCACACTGTTTAGAAAGTCATCAGCATCAGATGACTCTTCAAGTTGTTGAAGCCGGGTATTAGCCCTATTCAGATATGCAAAAGCAAAATCATGATTTAACATGATTGCCTGATTATAAGCCTCTATAGCACTATTATAATTTCTAACCATTCCATTCAGTACTCCAACGAAGAAATAACCAATCGGGTCATTCTCACCGATTCTAAGAGTGCTATCCATCGATCCAATATAACGCCCCACCTGATCAACAGGAATAAGATTAGAGTTATTACTCAATCCAAAGTTGAGTTTATACCCATTCTTTTGGTTAAAGTCATTAATCCATTTTTGCCAGGGGCTATTACGCTTCTGTTCGATATAGACAGAGTCATTATAAAGATAGGTTATATAGAAATTTCGTTCAAGGTCGACATAAACCGGCTGATATTGAATATGCCCATCAACAGCTGAGGTATTTCTAAAGTCGGCTTCAAATTCTACAACACGAGTCAAAAAGCTACTATCAGCATAACGTGAGAAAGTTGAATCAGCATTATTACTGATATTTTTCATGATTGATCTACCCTTCTCATTATCGACAAAGGCATTTTTCTCATTACCCAGACGTTGCCAGGCATCAGAACGATTAAGATAAGCTCTGGCAAAATCAGGGAAAAGCTCAATTGCTCTTGAGTAATCAGCAATAGCTCCCTTATAATCTTTCATTTCATGTCGCAGTACAGCTCGGTTAAAAGCAACTAAAACATTATCGGGATTTAGTTGCACAACCTTATTATAATCTGCCAATGCCTCTTTAAACTGCCCATCTTGAGCCCTCATGAGAGCTCGATTATACAGAGTGACAGAATTTAAGGGATCCAACTCTAAGACCTTATCAAAATCATTAAGAGCCTCCTGCTTTTTATCAAGTTTTAGGTAAGCCAATGCCCTGCTAAAGTAAACCATGGGGTTTTTAGAATCAAGCTTTATTGCAGTATTAAAATCTTCAAGAGCACCTTCATAATCTGTAGAATCATACTTAATAGTACCTCGTTTAACATACCCTTCAGTATAGAAGATGTTCAGATGAATCGCCTTATTAAGGTCATTTAAGGCCTCAGTATTTTTCTTCAGGGAATGATAAGCCATACCTCTGGCTAGATAAGCAAGTGAATGGTTCTTATCGAGAAGTAATGCAGAATCCAGATCTGAAACAGCCTGAAGATACTTTCGTTGTTGAAGGAATGTAATACCCCGATTAACATAGATATCCGCATTTAGAGGTTCTATTCGTAATGCCGCTCTGTAATCTTGCATTGCTTTAGCATTATCCTGCAATCTGTCCCGAACTATAGCCCGGTAATGTAAGGCATCGGCATAGAGTGGATGAAGTTCAAGACATTTATTAAAATCCATCTCAGCACCCTTATTATCACCCAGGCTGAATTTGGCAATTCCTCTGTAGAAATAGGGCTCAAACAACTCAGGTGATGACTGAATGACAATATTAAAATCACGAATAGCCTCAGGGTATTTTCCTGCAGATAGATTCTGCATCCCGCCAAAAATGAAATGAGGAATATTAACCTGTGCCTTTCCAGCTAAAAGAGTCAGAAGGAGTACCAGGGAAAGAATGATCTTTCTCATCATGTCCTTTTTTAGTTTTAGAGTTTAAAGAAACGGAATTTTCAGTTGCAATGAAAACAGATAATGTTAAATAGATCTATTATGACCTGATTCAACCAATGCGGTTTATTCTGAGCTGAAAAAACCGATCTGATTTGCTGCAATTATCATGCAAGATACTTGATAAAAAAGTTAAAAAGAGCAAAGGAACCAACAATCCGTCAGAATGGATTCAATGAATCAAAGAGTAAAGACCTAAAAAAAGAAAAAGGCTGCCTTGCAAGCAAGACAGCCTTTTTTAATTAAGGTTAATTATCCTTAGATAACACCCTGATCGATCATTGCATCAGCAACCTTAATGAAGCCGGCGATGTTAGCGCCCTTCATATAGTTGATATAACCATCGGGTTGGGTACCGTATTTAACGCAATTCTCGTGGATATCCTTCATGATACGGATAAGCTTAGCGTCAACCTCTTCGCGAGTCCAGCTGAGTTTTTCGCTATTCTGTGACATTTCAAGACCAGAAACAGCAACACCACCAGCGTTAACAGCCTTACCAGGACCGTACATTACTTTATTATTGATGAAGACATTGATTGCTTCAGGAGTACAACCCATGTTTGAAGTTTCAGCGATGCAGATACAACCGTTAGCAACGAGTTTCTTAGCATCCTCTTCTCTCAATTCATTCTGGGTAGCGCAAGGCATAGCGATGTCGCATTTAACACCCCATGGTTTTTCACCAGGGAAGAACTCAACACCATATTTCTCAGCGTAAGGCTTAACAACGTCGTTGTTAGAAGCACGAAGTTCGAGCAAATAGTCGATCTTTTCACCCATGATACCATCTGGATCATAAACATAACCATCAGGACCAGAAATAGTAACAACCTTAGCACCAAATTCAACAGCTTTTAAAGCAGCACCCCAGGTAACATTACCGAAACCTGATAGAGTAACAACCTTACCTGCAAAGCTGGTTCCTTTAGTAGCAAGCATCTCTTGTGCAAAATAAACACCACCAAAACCAGTAGCTTCAGGACGGATTAATGAACCACCCCAGTTACGGCCTTTACCAGTTAAAACACCAACGTGCTCACGGGTGAGTTTCTTCCACATGCCATAGAGGAAACCAATTTCACGACCACCAACACCGATGTCACCAGCTGGAACATCAATTTCAGGACCAATATTTCTCCATAACTCCTGCATGAAAGCTTGGCAGAAACGCATGATTTCAGCATCTGATTTTCCTTTAGGATTGAAATCAGAACCTCCCTTTGCACCACCCATAGGTAGTGTGGTCAGACTGTTTTTAAAGATCTGCTCGAAACCGAGGAACTTCAAAGTACCTAGAGTTACACTTGGGTGGAAGCGTAAACCTCCTTTATAAGGACCAATAGCGTTGTTGAATTGAACTCTCCAACCACGGTTGACATTGATATCACCATTATCATCAACCCAGGTTACACGGAACTGAATCAAACGATCGGGCTCTACTAAACGCTCAACGATACGATGTGCATCATATTGAGGATTTTCGTTAACGAACTCTTCAATTGACTCAAGCACTTCACGTACTGCCTGATAGAATTCGGGTTGAGCCGGATGATTCTTCTCGAGCTCAGCAAGTATTTTCTGAACGTTCATTTTTAAAATATTAGATGTGGTTTACAAGTTGGAAATTAAAATAATTTTAATGAACCACCGCTTACGGTGAATTCACGCGGCAAAGGTAGTTCTTTCTTTGATTCTGATATCTTTAAAGTCAATATTTTTTATCTCAATTCTTCTTATTAACTTACTGAACTTTAGATAAATATATTCAAACAGGCGTTTACTCTGCAATCGTTTGCTCCTTAACTATCTTTCCCGCCTGATATTCACGCACTTTGACCAACATTCCGGTACTATCATAAAGCTCTTCCTTGCCACTATGTACCCCCTGCTCATACCGCGATACCCTCAACAATTTTCCACTGGGATAAAAGGCTTTAGCGACACCTGTTCCATCTTTAAAACTCCCCTTTCCCACAACACGGCCATCAATACCGTACCAAAGCCACTCTCCCTCATAACGACCTTGCTTGTATAATCCATCCGTACGTAACACCCCATTTCCATACCACTCGCGCGCCTTGCCCTCAAGCGTATCATTCACATAAATCAACTCAACACTCTTTCTTCCATTCATGTCAAATTGTATTGAAGGCCCATTCTTTTTACCCCCCTTGTAGTGCTCCTCTAACAATAAAACACCTGTTGCCTTCCATTGACGCATGATCCCATCCAACTGATCATCCTTATACCATGCCTCCTGCTGAAGCGCCCCATTCGGATAATAATATCTGGCTCTGCCTTCACGCTCACCTCCAACATAGCTAATCTCTGACCTTATAATGCCATCTGAATAGTAGCTCTTGGTAGTCTTTTTACAACTGCTTAAAACAATCAGTGCAACAAGTATAATAATGTATCTTTTCATTTTCTGATTCTTTGTTTATCCATTATCTGATCTTTAGTATAACCTAAAGATATCTAACTAAACCGAATAGCCTCAACCGGACGAATTCGGCTTGCAAAATAAGATGGTATAACCATAAACAGGGTGCAAATCATCAACGTAGCCCCATTTAATACGGCCCATGTGAGTATATCTATCCATACAGGCACATAACTCACATAGTATGACTCTTGCGGTAACCCAATCAACCTCCATTGGTATTGAACTCCTATCAATAGCATACCTACAAGATTGCCCCACAGCAAACCCCGAAGCGATATCTTCAACGATTGTAATAAAAACATCCGCCTAATCTCACTCTTTCTGGCTCCCATTGCTCGTAATACTCCAATAGTCCGTGTATGTTCAAGTATAAGCACTAAAAGCACGCTTATCATTGCAATTACCGATACTAATGTCATCATAATCAGTATCACCAGGACATTTACATCCTGAACATCAAGCCAATCAAAAAGCTGAGGATATCGATCTTTAACGGTCGTGACATTCAACTCAATGCCGGAATAATTATATAACCCTCTTGCAACTTTATCCATATCATCAAAGTCGCTTAAATAGATCTCATACCCGCCAGTCTCATCATCCTCCCAGCCATTTAACTTACGTATCTGCCTTATATCACCTATTACCATCAACTTATCAAACTCCTCTAATCCTGTCTGATAGATTCCTCCAATGATAAATTTACGCCCCCTTGGAACTGACTCATTACCGCCAACAAAATACATTCGCAAGGCATCGCCATTCTTTAGCTTTAAAAGACGCGATAACGACAGACTAATCACAACCGAATCATTAGAGGAGTCTCTACCAGCTACAAAAAGCTTTCCCTCAACTAAATGTTGCTTAATATAGGTTTGCTTTGAATCAGGACCAACTCCTTTAAGTATAGCCCCCTGAATGACCTCATCGGTACGAATTATTCCCGCCTTTGTAGCATATTGCTCTACACTTTTCACCTTACCTAACTGCGAAGGCCAAGGCACAAAAGATTGTTTAACAGAGATAGGCGACGGCTCAAGTGATTGATTCTGTGAAAATGCGGTTACTTGAATATGCCCTGCAAAACCTGAGATCTTCTCACGTATCTCCCGTTTAAAACCAAAAAGAACAGCCAATGAGACCAACATTACAGCCACACCCATCGCAACACTTATCGTTGCAATTTTCACAATAACGGGTGAAAAGCCTCCTGCTGTTTTAGAAGAGAGTCTTCGTGCTATAAAAACAGTATAGTTCATACGCTATTTCTCTGTTCTTCAAGTTTATTATCTAGCCTACAACTGACTTAGATTCAAGTTTCATTTTCAATTACCACCAAAGCCAATTTAATAATTACCTAAACATTAAATGGGTGATATTATAATTGAAGGCAACCAGCACCGGCATAATCCCTCTGAGATGAACTGGCTTCAACTCGAATTTAAACGGCACAAAGTTAGTTGTTAAATCAAGAAAAAGAATTATGAGTCTCTTTTGTCCTTTAGATTTAGAAAAAGCCCATAGATAGTTAAAATCAGCACTATTTTTGATAGTACTTACTAATATTAGCACAATTAAACCAATTAATCAGATGGATATAGCACTAATCATAGCAGGTATCGTACTTCTAATTGCCGGTATAGCGGGTAGCTTCTTGCCTGTAATTCCCGGACCACCTCTTAGCTACCTGGCCTTACTTCTTCTTCACTTCACCTCATATAAGGCCTTCAGTTCTGACTTCTTAATCATAATGGCTGTAGTTGTTGTGATCCTCACTGTTCTGGATTATATGGTACCAGCATGGGGAGCCACTAAGTTTGGCGGCACTAAATATGGTGCATGGGGCTCAACAATAGGCCTAATCATTGGTATAGTAGCCATGGGTCCCTTTGGCATTGTAATTGGTCCTTTTTTAGGTGCCTACCTTGGAGAAACTATTGCAGGCAGCGATTCAAGGAGAGCCTTCAAAGCAGCCTTAGGCTCATTTTTAGGCTTTGTAGCCGGAACAGTTATGAAGCTTATCTATGGAATAGTCGCAGTGGTTTATTTTATCATGGCATTAGTTTAAGGATTCAGTCAGCTAACCCCAAACGATCTTAAAGTGGATAATCATTATATAAAATAGCTAAACGGGGTAATTACCACAAAAAAATGGGGAGAATTGTCTCCCGACAACACTCCCCCCGGATTTCAAACGGTTAGCGGGGATAAAATATCTTAGGGTAATAATGTAAATGTACCGGAGATCAAATGCACCTGCCCATTTACATCATTGAAACTGATGCGATATACATAAACATCAAAAGGTTGTTTGCCATTAACAGTTCTTCCGTCCCATCCAATGGTCAACTCAGAAGACTCAAAAAGCAACTCACCTTGTTTAGAATAAATCTTCATATTATAATTAGAGATACCATCACCCAATGGCAGGAATTGGTCGTTCTGACCATCCCCATTTGGAGAGAATGCTCTAGGAATATAGATCGAACAATCCAGAACCTCTATCCTATAGTGCATCTCTACTTGTTGATCACTCCAATTAGTCAAGAGCACAGTGACATCCTGTGATTCATTGGGTCTTACAACGATAGTCCTACCAATATCACCATTGTCCCATCTGTAAGATTTTCCTTCGGGAGCGATCAAAGCTATCTCCTCACCTGAGCATATCTGTTTAATTTCAGTACCCCCAAATAGGATGCCGGGTAACTCATTTTGATTCGCAATAATATCATTACCAACAGAGGTCGTAGGCAACGGAACCTCTTGAGGAGTGATCATTTGCGATTCACCACTACCTGAAGTAGCCCGTTGTTGTGACGGAGATTCAATCGCAACTTTATTTGAAGAAGTCGAATTGGCAGATTCGATTGAATTGCTAAATAGATCAGAGTCGCTAACAGGCTTCTCTGTTGAAGAGTTCTCGATCACATTAGATCTGACAGTAATCTTTTCAGATGGAACTTTAGCAGATTTAGAAATTTCAACCTCAGAAGCAACAGAACTTGTCTGATCAGAAGAAGGATTGATGTAGGTAGAAACAGAAGAATTGTCTTGGTTAGTTTGGAGAGAGGCGGAATTTCTTTCAGGTTGCAGCACATCTGGGCTGCTTAAGTTATTAAGGACAACAAAAGTGATTAGAGTGGCAACAACTACGGGCAGACCTATCCTAAGACTAAACCGGGCATATCGCTTCAATCGAAGCGATCGATCTAGTTTAGACCAGACAGAGACCGAAGGTGTCTGCTCAAAGTCATTGAATTTATCTCTCAGGATTGGATCCATGAATATAATTGGTTTAATATATCAATACCCTTTTATTTCCCTGTTATAATCAGTCAAACGTTTCTGCAGCAGTCTTTTGGCATGCAGTAGCTGTGTCTTGGAGGTACTCACTGATATTCCCAGCATCTCGGCAATCTCTTTATGTTGATAACCCTCTATTTCATAAAGGTTAAAAACAGTTCGATAACCACCAGGCAAACTCTGTACGACTCGTAAGAGATCTTTTACGTGAAGTTGATCATAATGCACTCTTTCATCTTCAATAACCTCGCCTAACTCATCAACATCATCCTGAAAATAATGTCTCTTATTTTTGACGAAATAATTGATTGCACTATTGATCATTACCCTTCTGACCCAGCCCTCGAAAGAACCATCTCCTCTGTAATCATGGATATGAGAGAAGACCTTTACGAACCCTTCCTGAAGCATATCCTCGGCCTCCTCTAAATCATGAGAATACCGAAGACAGACACCTAACATTTTGGAAGCAAACTTGTCATAGAGTGCTCGCTGATAACGCGGCACTTGCTTTTTGCATCCAGTAATGATATCAATTTCATCGCTCATTGGGGTGTAACGGTAATTAGGAGACAAGAGTAAAAATAAAAAAGTTGTTTGTTTAGATTATTTTATCAATAAATGAAAATAAATCCGATTTTTAGCAAATGTAAGACCTTATTCAAACCCAACAGATCAAACAATAGTAAGAATGTGAATCGGGGCTAATATGCATGAAATCTCCCGTTCTTCCTGCTCCTCTCCTGTTCCCCTCCTGTTCTCCTCTTATGCCTCTCCCTATCCTCTCCCTATCCTCTCCCTATCCTCTCCCT
>MTLC01000335.1_pt1 | contig 26242 bp, 17 predicted proteins | sample 1982451 | NCBI WGS metagenome assembly MTLC01 (sample SAMN05710165, study PRJNA340218) | biofilm metagenome | isolation source: sample SPH anode biofilm adapted to +100 mV | place: USA | collected 2012-02-03 | reverse complement strand
ATGTCGGCAAGATGGGGAATGACGGTGACCCGGCCGCCGGAGAGTTCCTGCACCATTTTTTCCAGGTGATTGTGAGCCGGAACGCCTCGCAGGGACAATTCGGAGCAACCGTTGGGATAGTGCACGGTAACTTTGGCAGCCGACACTTGCAGGAGATCGTTGTCCAAACGAATGAGCTGTTTGAAAGCCTCCTTCATCCCCAGCGATACCTGATAGCGTAGTGCCGTGTCACGGAGGCGGAAGCCAAGGCTGGAAAGAAAATCGTCGCAGTTGTGTCGCAGTCCCTCGATCTGGTGCACGATGGCGGACGCTCCCAGGTCAGCCAGCAAGCCAGCCCGGCTCTCGGGCTCCGCATCCCTTATGGTCTTGAGCTGCCGCACGATTTCCCATATGGGTTGCGCCCACCTTTCATGGCTCAGGTGACGATTCGGATCGCACAGAAGTTCCGTCAACGCATCCTGGGGAGGTGCCGCCTCGGCGCCCTTGTTGCGAGGCGCCCCGGGCAGTTCATTGTCCCGCATTTTCCTGCCGACCTCGGGATCACGCCCCCGAAGGCGGGTTATCTTCTCAGCCAGATCGCGCCCTACCCTAAAGCCACTGGCCTCTTTGTCGTCGCTGAACCTAAGCTCCGTGGTAACGATCCCCAGGGCATTTCCCGAAGCGGCGGCGATCTCCTCGCATGAGGCCGCAGACTCGCGCACCATATCGAGACTCCACTGTAAGCCGGAAAGAAACTTCTCCCATTCCTGCCCGGCGCGTGAGCCGGAAGCAAAGCCATGAGGCGGCAGATAGACCTCGGCGGGAACTGGGTAGAGGCAGTCCCTGTGCCTTTTTTATTTGGAATTTCTCGCAAACTGTGATATTTACAGCACTTACATCAACACAATGAGAGGTCAGGTAGATGACGAAAGCTGATTTAGCCGATATTTTGAAAGAGAAGCTCTCTTACAGTAAACAAGAAGCAGTCGAATTGGTGGAACTCACCCTTGGAGTTCTCAAGGATGCGATTGTAACCGAAAGGCACGTAAAGATAAGTGGGTTCGGGAATTTTGTGGTCCGGGAGAAAGCTGACAGAACCGGAAGAAACCCGCAGACCGGTGAGACAATTACTATTTCATCACGAAAGATTCTAACATTCAAGCCGAGTAATACATTAAAAGGTCGAATCAATCAAGACTCGTGTGGTAACTGACGCACCCTCAACTTACTCAAGACATTCATCATGCAAATTTGCTTAGCAAGGTAACGATGACTCCAGCAAACTTTTCGGAATTTTCGACTATGGAATTTATTTTATCATTTCGATCACCAGCCGACTTCACCACCTTCATCAACTCCCTAAGTTTATCTACATCTGCCGGTTCAGGAAAAAGCTCCTGAATTTCATCATCAGTCAAGCGGGTTACTGAAGATACGACGGAAGCTAGTTTTGCATCGGTACGCTTCCCCGCCTCTTCAATAGCCTTATCTGCGTCTTGATCAAATTTATCCCAATCAATGGCCATGTTCGATCCTCCTTTTACTTTTTTACTGTTTCTATCACAGACTTGATTTGATCCAGGTACTTTCTCGTATTTTCCTCTTTGTCTGCCACGTTCTGAGCCGTGTTCAACAAAGTTCCGATACCAGAATCGATCTTGTCAATAACCATCGACATCTTTTGATCAGTAACTCCTGCCATCTCCATATACCGACGCCGACTCTCGTCTACTTTTGCCGCCGATACAAGGAAGCTTGTAAGGCTGTTGTTGATGGCTCTCGCCTGCTGATATTCTTCATGCAGTGTTCGTTCGAGCAGACGTTCAGCATCATCAAGTGGTTTAATCAATTCGAGGCGCTTTGAATTGATTTTGAGCTGGAGCTTGGGGCTTAAACGAACAAGGAACTCTTGCTGGTCATTTTTGTTGCCGGTACGAACGATTTCAGCCCACACCCTTTCAATGTTCGGATCAGAGGTAACCTGCCGAGTGAATTCGGGGACCCATTCCTGCATTATAAATTCGTCCACCTTGCTTCGTTTGTCATTGAAATATTTGTGCAGCAAAGTGAAGTGGGCTTCTTCGATAGCGGAGATCCGATTCCCCAATTGCATCGAAAGTTCAGGAGCTTCTTTGGGAAGGGTCACACAAGCCGGTAAAGAAAAACCGGAAAAAATGAGAAGCAGGGCTGCCATTCCCAATCGCCTAATTTTGTCCCTCATCATCCCCCCTTTACGAATCTACCCTTGATCGTTGCCATCTTACACAGCAGCACCTTTTTATTAGGCATTCATCTGTTTAACGTCTGTATAAAGTGTCTTTAGGTGTTCAGGTGCCATATCCAAAATGGGCTCGTACATAAAAGAATTTAAGTGAATATTCTCTGGTGTCATTAAATTCACCTGATCGAGAAGAGAAATAGATTCTGCCTCACCAGGGAAGTCTGCACGGAAACGCCTCAATAACTCCATCGTTTGATTGGTCTTGATATTAGTGAAAAAAGTCTGGTCGGCAATTTTTTTGACCATGAATTCTTCGGCCTGAAGTCTTATAGCAATGGAAAGAATGATTTTACTCTCCAATTCTGCCGTAGCATTTGTCTCAGGTAAAATGGCGGCGGCGGTCTCATAAACAAGATCAATAACTGGCTTCGTCGGGTCAGCTAATGCCAATGTAGCTTTATCTTTTAAAATCTGCCTATATATTGTTTCTAAATCTTTAATGGTTATACTTTTGGTGTCAGATTTCAGGTGAAGAAGTGAGGTTAACTTTAAAAATTCTGGGTTCCAACCACAATACTCCGCTAGATTACGTACAAATGGAATCGACGAAATGACAAACCGCTGGTTATTAAAGTTATCTTTCCAGTATTCAAAAGGGTTTTTTTGATATTTTTCTTGTACTAAACTTAAATTTCTACCGTTTTTGACAGCAAATAGACGAGACGGTCTTGGTATATCCAATCTCCCACTTATTGTCCTGTGGAAGTCAAAATTGTGCGTAAGAAAAATTGGGTAAAACTCGCCCAACTGCGAAACCTCTTTTAGGTATTCTACTATTGCATATTTATTTTTATAGTCAAAAGAATCTGCAATATCATCAACTATGAGTACCGTTTCTACTTCATGCTTTCGCCTTGCATTTAATTCGAATAGGATGTTCAAAATATATAGCGCCTTCTTTTCACCTTGGCTCAAGACTTTTAGAAGAGAGCTTCTATCTACGGCACCTGTTTTTTCGGAATCAGAGAAAGTGAACGATATCTGAGGGCTTGAACCCTTTAAGATGACCTCCTCCTGGTTTGTAACTGCCATTTTGAACGGGACAGTAAATCTTTTATTGAAGATGCCGACAACCTCTTCCCAATCGGTCCTTTCGTTCTTAGCAGCTTCAATGGCCTCTTGTATTATTAACTTCCCGCTTCGATATTCTGTAAGAAGACCATTAAATGAATCTTTATTTTTTGCAAGGTAAGATATCCATATGTTCTTTTGCAATTTCTTGTAATCAGACAATTCTGCGACTACATCTTTATTATCGAAGAGATAATCCCGAAATTTCCTCAATTCAGCATTTGTTAGCTTTTTATCTATTGCTTCAAATTTCTTTGAGAGATCTGAATCAGAAAGTATTCTCTTTTTCTCTTCTTCAATTTTTTCATCAAGTTGTTCAGCGGAAGTAAATTCATCCTTACCAACGCCGTTAAACAGATTGACCGAATGGCTTGCAGAGAAAAACCCATTTTCTGACAAATTCTTATGGACCGTCTTTGCGTGGTAATGGTTGAAAGTCTTGCTTAGAACAGGGGAACTTTCAACAAGCTCGTTATATTTATCGATGTAGTCTTTAAGCTGTGTGCTTATTTGCCCAGACTCCAAGAACGCAATCGTCTTGTCGTTAAAAAGCTCGGCGTATGTAATCACAGAAAGCCGGTCATCGCTAGACAAATTTACTATTTCTTCAATTGACTCAAACAACTCGAATATTGAGGTGCCGCCAAAACACTTTAGGAGCTCGGATTCTGGAGTAACCGATCTTCCAGTGAGCCCAGACAACTGTTTCACTATTTTTATAAGCGACTCTTTCTTGTCGTTGATTTTTTGAAGCTCGTCATCATATTTTTTCTTGATAGTCTGGTTCACCAAAAGAAGAGAGGTTTTATCAGAATTGAATTCTTCATTATATGGATCAATTACAAATATATTTTTGTCATTTAATTCAGAACCACTTTCGTCCTGAACGCTTCTTATAGTGGCTCGCTCAGGAAATATGAGGTCACCAGATGCCTTACCTTTACTTATATCTGAAAATGTTTTAGAAAATGAGGTTTTCATAAACCCGTTAGGAGCGTAAATCGAGAACGCCTTGGTATTGTTAAAGTCAAATTCGTGATTCAATTGGCTGATTCCATAGCAGTTCTCAAATTTAATCTTAATCTTATTCATACATTCCCCCTCTGGAGCATTCGATATTTGCATAGCATAAAGGTCAAAAGTGTTGGTTCAACCGTGTGCGCCTCCCGCCTGAAGGCGGCTAGGTCGGTAATTGCAACTGATCCTGTCTTCGGTCCTCTGCTTCTTGTTGCCGAATATATTCGCGGATCAGTTGGGTATTTCGTTTTGATTGGGAATTGGCCCCCCGTTGACCCAGTTCTGTTAGCAGAACTGGACAGAAAGAAGTTGGCAACTTTTGATTTCTTGATCTATGAAACCTGCCTACATCCCGAGCCGGATATCACGCTTCTCCCGCCTGTCTGAGGACTAACCTGGATCTGGGTGCTTATGCGTTCCTTGAGGGCTGCAACGTGCGAAATGACGCCGATCAGCTTGCCATCTTGCTGCAGGCCTGCAAGGGTCTCGAGCGCAGTGTCCAGGGCTTCCTCATCCAGGGTTCCGAAACCTTCATCGAGGAACAGGGAATCGACCCGGACATTTTTACTGGCCATGTGGGAAAGGCCAAGTGCCAGCGACAAGCTGACGATGAAGCTTTCACCGCCTGAAAGATTCTTGGTAGATCGAACCTCGCCAGCCTGATAGTTGTCGATGACGTTGAGTTCAAGGGGTTGGGCAGCGTCTCGGATCAGCAGGTAACGGTCGGTCATCTTCTGTAATTGTCTATTGGCGTGACCAACCATCATTTCAAAGGTCAGCCCCTGAGCAAAGTTGCGGTATTTCTTTCCGTCGGCCGAACCAATAAGTTCGTGTAGCAAATCCCAGCGCGAGCATTCCCGCTTTTGCGCATCAATGACCTGAGCGCGTTCTTGCTGCTGCTGTTTCAGGCTCTCGTTATCCTTGAGTTTCTGGCGAATGCCACCGATCTCCTGCTGGAGCTCTTTCTGGCTTGCTACCAAGATTGTCAGAGCATCATTGAGTTCATCCTGGGGCTGGTCTGTGACATGTTTCTGCCGCTCGGATTCCAGCAGGTTTGTTTTGTCTCGTTCCTTTGAGGTCAGCTCGGTTTTCTCGTCGGCAAGCTTCTGAGCCTGTTGAGTCAAGATTTTGCGCTCGTCCTCCGGCAGGCACGCGGCCGTAAAGTTTTCTTCGTCTGCAACCCCCAATCCTTCGAGCCGTGATAGAAATGCCTCTTCGGCAGATTTCAATTGAGTGCCCCGTGCAATTATTGATTTCTCGTGCTCTTGAATCCTAGACTTCAACTGGCTGAGGTCTTGAGTTGCGGCATTCAGTTTCTGACGGGCAGCTTCCATGTCTTTATCGGCAGCCTCAATGGCTGCGGAGAGACGTAGTTCCTCGTCTTCGGTATTCTTGTCGCCGAATGCTTCAAGCCGCTCCTGACTCAGGGCCTCGCGTTCCCGGAGTAGGCCATCGAGCAATTCCCGTTGTCTCCGAATCTCACCATCAGAATTCTGAATCTGTTCAGCTTGATGGCGTGTTGCTAAATCGAGACCAGAGACCTTTTGTTCAATCTTTGACTTTTCCCTCTGACGCGATATCCACAGGTCACGCCGAGCTGTCAACTGATCCTGAATCTGATCCACAATATCGATCGATAAGGTCTCCACCCCGAAGACCGCCACATCCTGCTGCAACAGTTCCAAGAAATTCTCTCGCTGCGAGCGGAGCGTTTCCGCCTCCTTCTTGAGACGTTCAAGCAACTGCACGACAGAATCCTTATTATGTAAGGCAGTCTGCGTCTCGCGCTCTGCCTGTGCAACCATCTCTTTTGCTTTCTCCAGCGATTCGCGAAGTTCGGCTACTTCCTTTTCCACGCCTTCGGCGGCTAACACGACCCTGCTAGCGTCATCAAGTTTTGTCCCATTCGCATTCAGAAGACTTTCCGACTTATTGCTCAGATCCGGATCGGAAGCATCAAGAGGGAGATCTGAGCAGGCCTGACTGATCAGGGTCTCTGATTCTGCAACTTTTTCAGAATGGTCATTTTGGCTGGAGGTGACTTGCTCAAGGTCCTTACCCACCTCGGCCTGTTTGACCTTCAATCTGGCGACTTCTTCACTCACTGCTTTTAATTCGACTTTTGCGTTATCAAGCTGCTGCCTGGTTTCATCTGGAACCGGGATGTTGCCTTCAGCGAATGGGTGTTCCTTGGCTCCGCATAATGGGCAAGGCTCACCATCCTGAAGCTGATGCCGGGCCTCTTCGAAGCTTTCTATCCTCTTGAGCAGAGTGAGCTGTGTTTCCAGCAGACCCATTTCCCTCTCTAGAGAGGCCTCGATCTCTATTTGAGTCTGGAGCTGGTTCGTCAAAGTTGTTTTGTCGGCGACGAGAGCTTCATTGCGCTTGCCCAGATCAGAAAGGGCCTGTCTCGATTTCCCAAGGGATTGGGCTGCTTCGCTTACCTTGGTGAGAAGAAATTTCTGCGCTGTCAGTGACGAAACGCTATTGCGCCATTCCGACAGCTCTTTATCTTTTAGGATGTCCTTGATATTCAGCTGTTTTTGCGCCAATTCGCCCTGGCCGCCGTCAAGACTACGCTTCGTGGCTTTCAGATTTTCAGCCTGTTCATTCCAAAGCCGGGAGGCCTCGGTCAGTTGGCTCTCGGCCTGATTAACCTCTTCAAGCTTGCCATTGTACTGCGCATGGATGTTGTGCAAGGCATCGAATCGCCCGCGAATCCCGGTGAGGTGTTCAACCAGTCCTTCGTCCGCGTTTGTCTCCTCGAGCTGCCTTTGCAATCCTTCGAGGGCTTTTCGGTTGCCATCCAGTTCAATGCAATCTTCGCTTTGTTTCAAGCGGAGTATTTCCAGTGAGTTTTCATATGCAGTAATGGTGTCGGAAGCCACCTTGATAGGCGCATCCTTTTCGCGGTTCTTCAGGTCTAGTTCTCGCACCTTGCGGATGATCGGTGCGGCCTTTTGTTGCTCCACCTTCCTGGAATCAAGCTGCCCACTAGCCAATTTCATAGCTTCTTCTGCTTGATTTGAAGCATCCTCACGACCAGGGAGTAATTCCATGCTAGCGCCGAGACTCCTCCGGTCGGTATCCTGCTCGCGCCGGATCGACGTCAATGCGGCGTACTCACCCGCCAGCTCAAGTGCCTGCATTGCTCGCCTGAGTTTTTCTTGCTCAGGGGCAAAGGCTTCCTGCCGAGTCTGCAAGGACTGCTTCTGCTGTTCGAGCAGCTTCAACTCCCCTTCAAGCCGTGCGATGCCATCGATCCAGGCGATTGCCTGGTTTTTCAGAGCAATCTGCTCGTTCAGTTCTGCATCCTGCTTGGTCTTCAGCTCCAGGCTGGTGTCAAGTTGCTGCTCATCCTCTGGACTCAAGAGCTGCATACCGGCGAGCTCAGCCTGCAACGTGTCGAGTTTTTTGCGCTCATCGGTACGACGTTCATGGACGCGAATCGAGATCTGGCTGTAAATCTCCGTCCCGGTTATTTGCTCCAAAATCGGAGCCCGCTCATCGGGAGCCGCTTGAAGGAATGCCGCAAAGCCCCCTTGTGCTAGAAGCATCGAGCGAGTGAACCGGTCAAAGTCCATGCCGGTGGCCGCTTCAATCTGGTCGGCAACACCTCGAATCTTTGCCTCAAAAATTTTCCCGGTATCGGCATCAGCTATTTCATGCTTTGGAGACTGCAGCTCCCCGTCCGGTTTTTTTCGTGCCCGATGCTGACTCCAATGGCAGCGGAAACGGCCCGCCTGGGTTTCGAAGGTCACCTCAGCATAGCACTCACCGGTCTGGCGAGACATGATTTCATTTCCGCTCTTGGTAACCTTATTGAGGCGAGGCGTGCGCCCATAGAGCGCGAGGCAGATGGCATCGAGGATGGTAGTTTTTCCTGCGCCGGTCGGGCCGGTAATGGCAAAGATTCCGTCGGAAATAAAGGCGGGATGTGTAAGGTCAATCTCCCAGTTTCCGACCAGTGAGTTCAGATTTTTGAATCGTACCTGTAGTATCCGCATCAACAGCCTCTCTATTCTGCCCTGGTGTCGTCTTCGAAGAGAGACGTGACGGTCTCCCGGTAGGTGCGAAGCAATTCCGGTCGCTGATCTTCAGGTACCTCATGCATTGTCAGGCAGCGCTCAAACACATCATCGATGTTCAGGTCATCAAGTGTTTCTTCATCATGGATTTGAGCCAGTACCCGGTCAATGATCCGGTTGTTTTTCACACGCAGAATTTCCATTCCTGATCCCGAAACGCTCGCATCCAGCCGCTCGCGCAAGTCACCTATGACTTCGTCGCCTTCATAGACGACCTCAAGCCATGCCTGAGACCCAGTAGCGGAAAGCTCAAGAATCCTGGCAGAGAGATCTTCCCACCTCCCCTTAATGCGTTCGAGTTTCTGGAAAATGGGCACTTGAATAAGTCGGACGGCAGGACCGGTGCTGGCAAACCCGACAAGACAAACACTCTTTTCCTGTTTTGCTTCTCCGAACCCCATGGGTAGAGGAGAGCCGCTGTAGCGCATCACTTCAGAACCGTTCACCTTTTGAGGCACGTGAAGATGGCCAAGGGCCAGATAGTCCAGGCTGTCAGGGAAGATACCGACAGCTACATGAGCGAGCGACCCTACATAAAGCTCCCGCACACCGTCACCATCGGCTGTTTGTCCCCCCGAGGTGAAAAGGTGCCCCATGGCGATGATGGGGATCTCAGTGTCCAGCTCGGTGCGTTTCTGTTCGGCCAAAGCAACTACATCGGCATAGTGGCTTCGGATGCCGTCGATAAGCTTCCGTTCCTTGTCTTCGATGCTCTCACCGGCTTCCGCCACCCGGATATCACGATCCCTCAGGAATGGCACAGCACAGACGATCAACTCCGGAGAACCATCCTCTTTACTAAGAACAAGAACCTCGTCTTCCCGGTTCTCGGAGGCTGCGCCGATCACATGAACATCGAGTGCCCTCAACAACTCCTTAGGGGCATTCAGGAATGAGGGTGAGTCATGATTACCTGCTGCAACGACAACATATCGGCAGCAGGAGGCAGCAACGCGGCATAGGAATCGGTAATAAAGCTCCTGCGCCCGGTTGCTAGGGGCACTGGTGTCGAAAACATCGCCTGCAACCAAAAGGACATCAACCTGTTCTTGCTGAATTGTCTCTGCCAGCCAGTTCAAAAAGGCCTCGAACTCTTCGTAACGCTTTCGACCATACAAGGTCCGCCCGATATGCCAGTCAGAGGTATGAAGAATCGTCAGTGGTTTTTTCCCATTATTCATTGTGGATCTCCAGCATCGCCATTAGGGTCGTCATCGTCAGGTCTTTAGATGGATGTCGGTTAAGATCGGGAATGACGGTAACCAAGGCATTCCGGGCCAGTGGTTACCAGGCTTCCGATAATTTATCTATGACATCCTGCCGCGAAAGAACCTTAGAACACAACTCCCACCGGTTCTTGTCAGGGTCGACATTCGCCTGGTACCGCAACTGGAATGCATTGGTCGCCTGGCGCCTCAGGTGCATGTACTGGTCCATCATTTCGCCCAGTTTCCCCACATCGGCAATCCAGTCGTCTTCGATGGTATCCGGGAGGCTGCCGAACAGGTCATACTTGTCTCTTAGGCGGCGTGAAAGAACCTGATAGACGTCCTCATCCCGCGTTTCGCTGTAGACCAGGTTGAGCATATCAACCATTCTGCGGGCCTGCCCAAACCGCTTAATCCTCCCCAACCTTTGCTCAAGGCGGGACGGATTCCACGGTAAGTCGACATTGATGAGGGTTCCGAGAGTCTGCAGGTTAAGCCCCTCGCAGGCCGCATCCGTCGCCACCACGAGCCGTATCTCCCTTCGTTTCACAGCCAACTTGATATCATCGCGTTCGACTGCCGCGGAATGCCCGTCACGGAAGAGCACGCTTTTCCCGACACCCGCATAGACGGCGACCACCTCACCTGGCAGGGCTTTGGCGATTTCGGACGCCACCCAGAACGCAGTGTCATAATATTGGGAAAATACGATGCACCCGTGCTCCAGCCAGGTTTTCCCTTCCGTCCGGTGCTCGGTCAGGAAATATTTCACGGCCGAGAGTTTCGGGTCCCGGGCCTCAGGCCGGGAAAGCTCCTCAACGATGCGCCTCAGGCATTCGGCCTCGTTTGGCATCAGCACATCCAGTGCGTTTTCCAAGACATCGAGCTCATCCTCGTCCTCAATGATTTCCCTGCGCAACATCTTTTCCGCGGTCGATTTCCCAGCGGCAAAGGATGAGCAGATACGTTGCAGGAGGAGTGATTTCATGAAGCCTGCAGCAGGCATGCGCGCTCGCAGCAAATCAGTGAACGCCTCGGCCGCCTGGTACGCCAGGTTGAAGGGGTGGTTGGTCATCAACCCTAAACCGGAGAAATTCTGTCCCTTATAGTGGTCAGAAGACACATCAGGATCCGGGTGCACATTCACTCCGACCTTTTCCAGGAGCCCCATTTCCTCCAACACATCCCGGCGCCTGAGCACGGTGTGGCGCAGGATAGGATTGTTGTGCTGAAAGAACTGGGTGTCCATGGTCTGCCTGATGAGTTCCTGTTCAAGAAACCCGAGGCTGCCGAATGACCTGTCGGAGAAAAAGGTATCGTCGCCCACCCCCAGGTTCATCCTTAGGGTGGCAATCGAGGTGTGCTCGTCCGCCGGCGGCAATGGTGCGCGCAGGAGGTCCCAGGCCTCACGTTCATCGGCCGGCGCCAGCAACCCCTTCACGAATGGCAGGGCCTTCGCGCAGCTCCCCCAGATGCTGACATACTCTCTACCCAGCACAAATTCGACGCCTGAGTCCAGGATGGCCATGAGGTCCCATAGTTCATGAACTTCGGTCTGGAAGGGCGTTGCGGTGCCAAGAATGACGTTTTTGGCCCTGGCCGCAATCTGTATCATGAACCCCAGCAGGTTGTTCGGCTCATCTTTTTGGTCGCCAAGCCCCCCTCGCCTTCTTGCCTTGTGGGCTTCGTCAAGAATAACGGTTCCGTAGCCCCCGCGGCGTCCCAAAAGGGCGGCCCGCTCTTCCGAGTCATGGAAGATTAGACCCGTGGAGACAATGGCGATACGGAAGGGGCAGTGGATGACGTCGGCGGCGCCATTGGTCTTGATGACATGGCCATTATCGTCAACCCAGACCTTCTTGTTCGAGAGCCAGACAGCACTGGGAATACCGAGGCGGTCTTTGAGCTCAACCTGCCATTGAAAGGTCAAGGTGGATGGGCAAAGGATAAGTACAGGCCCGTCGCCGAGAAGCGCCGTGACCATGGCCGCCGTCGCCATCGAAAGGGTTTTGCCGAGTCCCACCTCATCTGCCAGAAGCAGACGGACCCGACCGTACCGCTCCTTATGCTGCAGAGCGATGACCACGAAAGCACGCTGCCAGGGTTGGAGCTGTTCGCCGCCACGATAAATGGGAGATTCCGCGAGAGCGGCAGCGGGAAGTTCGGAAGGGGTGATTTCATCGAAGCGTATTTCAACACGGTTGGCGACGCGCTCGATTTCCTCGATGATGGCGCTGGGGAGAGGGTAGGCATCATTCCAGAGAGCGGCAAATTCTTCCTCAATCCACTGGATGCCCTCTGGGGACTGGTCTTCCCAGAGGATTTCATAGTTTTTGGAGAAGGCGGACCTCGACTCGTTTATCGAGCCCAGGAAAGAAGTGGTGCTGCCATCAGCAAACTCAATGACCCCGGCCTTGCCATGGACAAAGACGTCGTTCCTTGGGACGACTCTGATTTCCAAGGTACCGCTGGTTAGCAGGTCATAGAGCCGCCGGTAACGCTCCTGGTGGAGCAATGCCTCGGTAGCGACCTGGACCTCATTCCATTTTTCCTTGAGCGCCCCTTCCCGGGCGGCCTTGGAAACCGCGATGTCGGCTAAATCCAGGTCGCTGTTACAGACGATTTTGACGTCAGGTATCCCGGCGATTTCTTCCCCGACCAGTTCAAAAATCGAGCTGCGAAAGTACCCCGCGATGCGCCGATAGGCTCGGGCACCTTTGAGCTTCTTGGATAAAAATGCCTTGTCGAGCGGCTGACGTCGCGACGAAAAGCGGGTCAGCATAGCTTAGCCCCATTTTTGATTTTGGACCAATGTTGAGAGAACCCTGGCGGCACTGGCCTCTGCTGGGCGCAAGGCATCCAGGTGCTTGGCAAGAAAATTGGAAACCTCAACCACCGTGTCCCGTTGGTTGAAATAGTTGGGGAGGTTGTAGGAAAGATGAGCCAGCACCTCGTCGCTGTCCACCTCTTTCTCCAGTTCCATAAGCGCGTACAAGATACTTCGAAGGGCAGTATTCGCCGATTCGGCATCACCCGTCATCTCATTCTTGCCGAATTCCGAAGCGCTCTTAAGTTTGGCGGAGTTCGCCTTTTCGCTCGCCATCAGAACCTTGAAATTCTTCACCTTGAAGGCCTTCGCAAAATTCTGGTAGTTGTCCAGACTCTTTGTCCCCTTGGCCTCCATCTCAATCATTTTCAGATAAAAGCGTTCAACCGGCTGAAGCTTGTCCCAGTGCGTCTTACTGATTCCAGAAGGAACGAGGGCTTGGTTGGCAACTCCGACTGCAAACCCGATGAGCTCGTCGACAAAGGTCTTTTGCCCCTTCACCCGCGGACGAACGGCTTCGGTCGCCATGTCCTGGCCGTCGATAACGGCGTACCTGGTCAGGACCCGAAGGGCAGCGGCGTAGCCGGCCATCTGCAGGTCAGCATCGGAAAAGAGGTTCTCGTCGCGATACATCTCCCTCGTTTTCTGGTTTAACCCGGTCAACGTCTGCACCTGTTCTTCTACTTCCTCCTGAATCTCCCAAGCAAGGTCTGTCCTACTGGTTCGATGCGAACCGTTGCGCTTCCTAAGGACAAGAAGCACTGTCCCTTTCACATAGCTCCCCTCGCGGAGGGCATTATCGGTTTCTGTGACCACATACCAGGCAGCTGTCACCTGAAGCCCGGACGCCCAAACGATGTTCGCCATGTCCGCCCAGATATTCCCGGACTGGTGGGTGAACATGATAATTTGAAGGCCATTCTCGGGCATCTTCTCGGCCATGCGCTTGTAGGCAGCGACCATGCCACGACGAAAATCCTCGTCTTCTCCCTTAATCGCAAGTGCCCGGCGGGAATCCCAGGTCCAGTCGGCGAACTCAGAGGGTGGGTTCTTTCTCAGCCAAGCGATGAAAAATTCAAGAATTTCCTCGTATTTAACGGCATCGCCATACGGTGGGTCGGTTACGTATAAGTCATGGAATTCTTCAACTTCATTGGAGCAATGGTTTATAACTTGAGCCTGGCCGACTACTGGAGACGTGGTTATTTTTTTCTCGAAAAGGTCGAGTATTTGAGCCCCAGACCTGCAACCATAGTTAAAAAACGCATTTAACGCTTGGTTGTAAAAGACATTACTGGGATTGTCACTGGCCCCTCCGGTACGCTTACCACCCTCATTACTGGTCCCCGCGCCAGACGTCGTCCAGCGACAAAGCTTACTGGTAAAATCAAGGACACGAGCGAACATGACCGCCGTATGACCATCAATTACGTTCTGCCTCATAAGCCCCAGCACGAGCAGATGGCGCGGCGGAAACAGGTGATGCCAGTGAGTCCAGCCACGGTTGCGAATCAGCTCGTTTGTCTTGGCACCCGGTTCTATGCGCATGTCAGGAATCCATCCCTTTTCCTGCCATTCATTCAGGTGTTCACGAATATAGTCTTCGACTATTTTTTCCCTTTGGAGGTCTGCCGCTGTTACAGCACGTAAATCATATTCATCCCGCTTACTGTCCGGCTTGCGCCGCATCCACTGCACGGCGTAAAGGCGCTCTTGGAAGATGTCATCAGGCCGTGGAACAAAATCCGACTTGTCCCATTGCCGCAACAGATTCCCGTTTATCCCATCCTGTACCTTGTAATCGCCTCTGAGAGTGGAAATTTTGGTTCTGAATTCACACCCATCAACGACATGAAATAGGTAGGGGTCGCGGCCCTTCCCATCTGACCTCAGGGTTCCGGTAGCTGCTGACGCCATTTCCTCCGGCGTTGCTCCGGAACGAAGGAGGATTCCATAACGCTTATTGGCAATATCAGGAACAAGCTCCACTATGGTGCCGCGCCCGACACTTATGATTCGAGAAGGCAATAACGGGACAAGCCACCCGCTTTGAGGACACCGAACCTCAAGGCAATAGAGGAAGGATTTTGCCGTCCAGCCAGCCCCATCTGTTTCGATTTTCAGTCTGTCTATTTCCCTTTGGACTGTCCCGGCCAAGAAAGACTGTTCGTATGATACCTTCTCGATAGCTTCCTCTTTCCCAACCAGGTTGAGCCCTGCCCAAGTCAGCATGCATGCTATGGGATTCAGGTCGGAAGCAGACACTTCACACCCCAACCGGGCAGCTTCAAACGGTATCTGGCCAGAACCACTAAAAGTATCCGACACCCGCGGCGTGTGACCAAATCTCATGATACCAAGCTGTTCCACAAGCTCCGGCATTGATGCAGCCCTGGTCCCAAGGTGTGCATTAACCCTGTCCCAGATATGGCCAAAGAGGTCTTCCTGGTCGCAAAGCTCCGGTCGGGTCGCCTTTTCGACAATGTCTTTGTAGGGCAAGTCTGACAAGGCGAGTGCTTCCAGTTTTCTCCGTTCATTCTCAGACAGGTCCTTACGCCAGCCGACACGGGGGAGTTTCCCCTCTTCGGCAGGAAAATCATTCAAATTGAAAGGCGCCTGTAGAGGTAAAACCCCTTCCGGTTCCACTTCAAAGTAGTCATAGATGTTTTCTATCGATACCTTTCCGAGTATTTTTGCTGGCTTTACACGCCCAATTCTAACAACAAGGGATTCAGCATCCATCGCCATCAGCATTTCAAAGATTTCCAGGTCACGCTTCAGGTCATCCGTAGACGGAAGCAGGGCACCGAGAATGCACGCCTTATTCATGATGAGCGGCTTGCGACCCTTCCAGTAACTGCCGAGAGCAGTCAGCGTCTGCCCAGGGCCTGCCTTTCTCTCCTTGAAAACCTCGATGGACAGCCTCTGCGCCGGCAACAGCTTTTCTATCAGGGCTGGAGTATCTTTTAGTGAAAAGGGAACTACGCTATTTATCACTGGGGTTTTCCTCAATATCAAACAGGGATGGCGTCACTTCTTGTATGGACCGACGGCGCTTTGCGGCCGGTTCGTCTGCAACTCCGTCGGAGAAGGCCAAGGTCAACGCCTTGCGCCACCCGCGGTCGGTGTCTTCGGCAAGACCCGCCTCTGCGGCTGTTGCCGAAAAAAGCCACCAACGTTCCTCCGGGCGGAACCCGTTCCACTTGCTGCAGATTACCGGGTACTTTTCAGGGGAGGCTTTCTCCGCCGCCCAGGCCAGGACACAAAGTTCTTTGCCCAGCAGTCGGTCCACCCGGTTCTCACCGGTTTTCCATCTGCTCACCGGCAGCTTCTTGGCCTTTAGCCTTTCGTTGAAATGTTTCCTGGCGGCATCGGATATCCCGGACCACACCTGCCGGCTGAGAAGCGCACGCACCTCTTTATGGGGCACGCCATCCTCACCGCCAATGATGCCGAAATCCTCTGTAATGACGATATCGGCATTCCTGGAGACGGGAATATCCACAATAAATACATGGGCGCCGTATTCGTCAACCGCTCCAAAATCTACTGTCTTGAACTGTGTCGTCATTGGGTTATTTCATCCTGCTGAAATTCTATACCAACCTTTTCGGAGAACTGCTTCAAGTCGTGGCCGGAAGCGAATTCCGCCACACCAAAAGTCATGGAAATCGGGGTGGTTGCCTCGAAGCGTTGCAAAACCGCATCGAGAATGGCTTCAATGTACCCCGGCGGGACCTTGGAATCGGTCATGGCAATGGTGACCGAGTTGCTCCCTTGCCCGATGGTCAGCATCACCCGGCCGAAGGATATGCCATGGCTCTTCGCGTCTTCGAGACCAGCGAAGGTTTTTTCACGGGAATCGAGTTTCTTTGCCCCGCGGCCGGACAACTGCGCCGGCTTGGTGTCGTCAACCCGTACGCCACGCTCGCCAGGCTTTGCGAACCTGAAATCGGCCTTCTCTTCAATCCCCTCCGCCTCGGCGAACACCCTCATCAGCACTTCATCGGCGGGAATTGCGACTGCACCCGTATAGAGCAACCCGTCACGAGGTTCGCTACCGTCGAGGGTGTATTTCAGGGTTCCCTTAGGTGCGACAAACAGTTCGACGGTGCGGCCTTTCCCTTCGTCATGGAGCATGTTCCGAATGACCAGCTTGTTGACCCAGGTAACCGGGCTGCCGGTTTCATACTGCTGGGACGGGTCAACGACCAGGAACTGGACGCGCAAAGCGTTGTTCTCCAGATAGGTCTCACCAAGCACAGGTGATGATTCACCGACAGGGCCGTCGCAAGCATAGTGGACGCGTGGAGCCGGCCCAGCGTTCTGGGTCATGACCCGAAGGCGCACAAAGCCCTTGTCGTTCGGTTCGGAATCGGTGGTAACCTGAACAGAGGTCCGCTTCTTCTTCGGGCTCTTGGTAATGTAACCGTTTCTCAGGTCCTCCCACTTTCCGCGGTTGCAGGCGATTGTTTTCAGCTGCTCGAGACCGCGTGGCGGCAGCCAGGGCATGCCGGCTTCCTCATCGGCCCGGTCGACGATATCGGACCAGCGAGCGTCATCCTGGCCTGCCGGCCACAGAACGGTCTCTGCCTTGTCGCGTATGGCGTCGAAATTCCCTTCAATATCCAGGTACAACTTCAGGGGGTCACTAACCAGCGTCTTTTCAATCTGCACCTCACCATCAAACGGCTTCATGACGTCCCGGGTAATATCGAGAGGTTTGGAGACCAGCTGCGGCGACCTTCCCGGGCGGTTTATCGGGAACAGGATTTTGTCAAAGAGGTTCAAAGCTGTCGAGGTAAAATCCTGGGTGTAGGTCTCATGCTTCCGCTCCAACTCGCTACGCTGAGGGTGTCCGGGCCGGATACGCGTCTCTGCCTTCAGCGCGGCGAATAGCTGCCTGGCCGCCTTTTCCACGCTGCCCATCTGGGTCTTCTCACCAGTTAGGACACAGAGGTTGTTTTTTTGCGCCAGTGAATCGAAAAACCGCTGTACCTCTTCAGGTGGGACCTTTGAGTCGGGACTAACGATGAGAAGTACCCGGCTTCTCCTGACCCGGTCAGCTATATCATCGAGTTTCGGCAACGGGAGGACTTCCTCGTAGATGGTTTTCCGACTGGGCTTGAACAACTCCTTGAGTTTGGTCACGATGAGTTCTTCGATTTTCGGCTCCGGCGCTTCCTGGGCGATACTCTGGAGGAGCTTCGTCAGGTTTTCCTGCCGGTCAAAGTAGTAGCGTCCCTCAGGTGTGTGGTGCAAATACCAGGCGCTCGCATCGAGGGCTTCGAATGCCGCCCCGAACTCAGCGGTGCCATGCACAGGCGTCAGGAGACATTCAAGGGCCTCCTCTTTGGTCAAACCCTTCACGGCGTTTACTGCTGTGGACAGGCTGGCAGTAAGCAAAATGGCGGCGACCTGCGAGCCGACGTCACTGCCGGCGTGGAGGTCGATTATCTGGGCATGCGCGGAGATGTTGGTGTCCCACAGGTCCTTGGCGATGACGTCACGCATGCCGGAGATTTCCGTGAGCTTCTCCCTCACATCGGAAATCGCCATGTCAAAGTGCTGAGGGCCAATCAAGAAGACGTCATTTGCCTGTTTTTCCCACACTGACTTGAGCAGCCGCGATATCAGCTCCATAAGCCCGCGGGTCTGTTTGAATTTCTCGTTCTCTTTGAAGAGGGCTATCAGGTTCTTCAGGCGGGGGTGGAAAGGATATGTGTTGGAAATTTCGTCCGCTATCGCCTCGGCACCACGATTTGCCACTTTGGCCCGGGTCGCTTCCTCGAGAGCCTGTCCGTAGTGGGCGGCAATATCGCCGATTACTGCGGCGTCGGGGAGGCTCTTGAACAACCGCTTCCGCAGAATATCGTAAATCTCGTTTCCTGCTAGGTCGACCGGGGTGATATTCCGTTCCTGGCGGCCTATTTCCTGGCGGGCATCTTCCAGAGCCTTATTTATCAGCCGGCTCCCGGTATCATAGGTGGCCGAAAGGTCGGATACGACTATGCAGACGTTGGCCTTCTTTCCCGCGGCCGTCAGCATATTGGCGAAGGCCCGGGTCGCGATGTCGGCTATGGTGCCGTTACCAATCTTCTGGGTATCGAGGTAGTGGAAGTACGGGGGCATCTCATCGAGAAGGATGAGGATGGGCTTGTCACCACTGAACAGGCTGACCCAGGCTTTTTCATCAGGGGCCTTGGGTCCGGAAGCCCAGAAGTCCTGAAAGAGTTCCGGTTTCCCGAGTTGCTCGGCTATCTCACCCCAGAAGTAGTTATGCGGATTGTTCCGGCCGTTGAAAGCGGCGACAGCGGCAACATCAAAGGAGGTCATATAGGGTATTTCGGCACAATAGGCGGTACGGAGGGCCGGATGCTTTGCCAACAACCCGAATCCCACGAGCAGGTGGGTTTTACCGCCGCCCATCGCTTGCTTCAGGTGGAAGATTGCCTGGCTCGATTTCCCGGCAAGACGAGCGGTCCCTTCGGTAACAAGAGCTCTCATCCCCTCCGTCAGGTGGGTGCGCTCAAAGAAAAGGTGACCATCCCCCTCAGAAGCAAGCAGCTCGTCAAGCTGCTCAACCTGGTCGCTAACCCTGATATCGAGTGCGTTGTCTTGAAGTCTACAGGCGTCCCGTACTGTTTTCATGGCCTCTCCAGATTATTACATAAATGGCATTAAAGTTTTATTCAGGGGTCTCCATCAACATTCCAATGCGTTCGCAACCAATCACCTTCAAGCTGTCGAGGAAAAAGTCGGCGCTGAACTTCCCTCTGCTCATTCTATTGTCTATTGCAGCTTTGTTGAGCTGCCAGCCGCGTTCGTTAAGCAGTTCTGCAAGTTTTTGGTACGAAACGCCATGTTTCGTCAGCTCCGCCTTCAGGATACCCTTGGCAGTTTCCTCCGTCCGGATGCTGATTACGACGATTTCGTGGCCCATGGTCTGTCATCCCGTGAAGGCAAATTCAAAAAAACGCAGCAAATACTATCGCAAACGATAGCATAAGTAAAGGTTTTTATTGAACAATTTTAAAATACACCTCTTGGTATGTCAGGAGGGGCAAGAGTGGAAGGAGTTCAGCTGTTTTGATGGGTAAATCCGTGTAAAGGCGACAGTTTGAGCCCAGGTTTCGTAGCTAAACGAAACAGCGGAAAAAGGATGAAAAACTTGTTTTGCTAATGAGGCAGGAGTATAAAAACAGGCTATGACAGACAACGCAATAATGATACAGGCCCTGACCAGGGAAGCAGAACGGATTGAGGAAGACAGCATCCACTCCGCAAAAGGACACTTCAACGCCGGTGACACCATGAGATCCCGATTGGAGGCGCGCTGCAGAACTTGCTCTTATCTCTCCAAGCACGGCTGAGAGGCGCTTTTGAATTTAAATACTGCTTAAGGCCCGACGCAGGAACGCATTCTTTCTTTTTTTACAGCTTCGTCCCTTCTTCGAGGATTTGCAGGTAGTCGGCATAGATGTACCGCTTGTCTCTCTTACGGCCGGTTATCTCTTTCAGGATGCCGGCGTTTTCAAGCTGGGAAGTTAGAGTAGAAGCGGCCTGGTAAGTAATGGAAAAATCACTGGCTATGTCGTTGACCGAGACATAAGGTGTGTAAAATAGCTTTTCCAGAATACCGACAGCCAATGGAGACGACATCTTCTTCTGCCAAAGCAGGCTCCGATGACGGGATTGCAGCTCCATGATCTGCTTGGCGGCGTCCACTGCCGAATCAGCGGTCACCACCACGCCCTTCAGAAAGAAGGCAATCCACTGCTCGAAATCGCCGTTGTCACGGACCATGTTCAGACGGTCGTAGTATTCCTGGCGATATTTCCTGAAGTAATAGCTGAGATAAAGGAGCGGTTTTTCCATCACCCCTTTCCAATGCAGATAAAAGGTGATGAGAAGCCGTCCCAGCCTGCCATTGCCATCCAGAAACGGATGGATTGTTTCGAAGAGGTAGTGGACCAGCGCGCAGTCCACCAGCACCGGCAACTGCTGGGGTTGATGAAGATACAGCTCCAGGGCGCCCATGGCCGCTTCTGCCTCGTGAGGAGGGGGTGGGACAAAGCGGGCATCCTTGAGAGTGCAGCCGGGCGGGCCGATCCAGTTCTGGGTCTTTTTGAATTCCCCTGGGGTCTTCTCTCCTCCCCGCACCCCTTCCATCAAGACTGCGTGGATTTCCTTGATCAACCGCAGGCTCATGGGAAACTCCCCCAGACGCTCCATCCCGTAATTCAATGCCTTTACATAGTTGACAACTTCAGCCACGTCGTTGATATTCTCGGGTTTCTTGCCGCTTTCGAACTCAAAGAGATCTTCGAGGGACGCCTGGGTTCCCTCGATCTGTGAACTGAGGAGCGCCTCTTTTTTGACATACATGGCAATGAAGAGACCGGCGTTCGGAAGGATGTGTCCCAAACCGTCCAGTCGGGCCAGGGACATGTCGGCATTGGAGAGAAGTCTCTGCAATTCCCCCTCAATTTTGACGGGAGGATCGGGCGGGAGGGATGCGGGTAAAAATGCTTTGTAACCAGTTGGCTGCTGTCTATAGGCACCGCTTCGGTTCATGGGGCCTCCTGTTATTCAAGTTTTATAGAATAACATAGTGTGTCACAGCCAATTATTCAAGTCATATTGAACAAGACGGCATGATTTCAGGGGTTATTCAACAGAACCTTAACAGTGCTCGGCAATCGTAGCTTGGCCGGCGGCGCCATTATTGGCGATGCCTGCGGCGTTGGCAAACCCTTCAATGAAAGACTTCGCCTCCCGCGGAGAGCCACGGAAGAGGTTAAGACTGCCAGATCTTCCCTTCTGGGGCTTACGAAAAAGGCGAAGCACGACGTACTCCTCGCCGCGGCGCTCCACTTTCAGCCCGGAATCCCAGAGTTTGAGCTGTTCCTTGTTTATCCTGTTGCACATATCGGCCAGAACCCGTTCTGTGACCTTCATGGATTTGCCCCACTGGTTCTGGAGAACTGATCAGAGTAAGGAGTAGTCCAACGTCCCGTGGCAACGGCTTCCATAACTGTGGCAATTATGGCTTCCCCTTTCCCTCCCCCGAAATAAAGCTCCACCACCTCTCTCGTCTCCTGATATATGAGGGTCTGGTTCGAGATACGCCTGCGATACGGGCGGTCCTCGAGGAAAGCGGCAATTTTGTCTGCGGCGGCAATGAGACGGACCCGGTCATCCAGGCCCTCAGGCGTCAGCCCCTTCGGATACCCGGTGCCGTCAGGAAGTTTATGGTGGTGCAGGATCACGTCTCCGAATGGTTCGAAGATCGTTCCCTTCACGAAATCATGCCCCCAGGCCGGGTGTCTCTCCATGACCTCCCATTCCCTTTCTTTCAGCGGACCTCGGTTATCGAGGATGGTGTCCTGGACGAAGAGCTTGCCGACGTCGTGGAGCATGCCGGCCATGTAGGCCTGGGTGGCCGAAAAACCAAAGTTGGCATCGGTACCAACCACGATATCCCATGCTATCTCCGCGGTTAGTATCGAATGCCGGTAGAGATGGAGATTGCGGGCGTAAAGGCACTTCTGTACCAGGACCAGCGAGTTGTTTTCCAAGGCGATGTTTAAGGCTTTTTTGTCAATCATTAGCAGTTCAGTCCCTCCAAAGTAACGCTGATAGATCCTTCACCTTCATCATCTCCTCCATGGCATGCCCTGCGGTAAAGAATCCGCGGTTCCATGCCAATAGAAGGAAAAGTCCCGTGACAAACATGGCCAGAATGGCTTCCCCCATGGTTCCGGTGACATACCACCCCGCACCCCTCCTGGGACTGCCCGGCGACCCGAAGGGAATTCCCGATATGCTCAGAAAATCTTCACCCAGATGGAGAAGTGCTCCAACACAGGTAAAGAAGAGTAAATACAGCCAAACATTCAGGGAAAACCGGCACGCTCCGTAGGATGCAAGGGCAAGAACGATCCAGGGTATCGGCCAGTGCGTGACAGTCCGATGCCGGATGATCCTCATCTCCAGGAGATCCGGCAAGATCGAGCCGAGCATTGCCATGAGAGTGGGGAAGTACCCACCTGTAACTGCGTAGATGGCAGCGCCCGATGTCAATTTATGGTACTGCCAACGCATCTATGACATACTCCAGGTTTCTAAGTTGCAGCCCCTCGCCCCTCATATGTTTATCCGAACATTGGGCCGTTTTCTGCCCAAAAACGCCCTCTCTGTCCTGGTAAGACAGAGTGACTGAACTACATGAAATAATTGCATTTAACCTCTATTTTGAGACTGTTTTTTATTGACAAACAATCTGAACGTGCGGCAAAGTACAGACAAATCCTGTAGAGACCGGACCGTCATAAAGTAGGGGGTCGGACATGACCAGAAAGATTATTGCCTTCATTGTTTCTATTTTTTGGACAGTTCTCCCTTGTTTTCTTGCAGGGAGCCTTGTTGGAGTATTCTTCATCAAGTCTTTCTGGTATTGGGCGATCGGCATTGCCGTCATTACGCTCCCGTGGTTTCTTATGAATAGAGTCCATGTCAGACTTTTCCATGGGTATCTGCAAGGCAGAAACCTTCCGGAGCTCCTAAAGTACGGTTACACCAGCACAGATTTCTATCCGAGATGCTCACTATTCGGGGGAAGCTGGTGGAGCTGGTACTGGGGATTCTTCAGACGACATTTTTAATACTTCTTCAAATTTCTAGCGGGCTTGGGAATATTCCCAGGCCCCTTTCACTTTCAATATCTCGTCACGATTCAGAACGATGCAGCCACGATAAAGCGCGATAAGAGTGTAGGGATCGGACTCGTAGAAGTGCACGCTCGTCCCTTCTGCTTGCTCCAGGTGTTCGAGGACCGTAACTGGCAGATTAATCGTCATGCTGGCCATACGAAGTTCGGCACCGTAATCGGTGACAGCAAGAACCGCATCATCCAGTGAGTCCTCTGGCAGATCATCACCAGTGGCCATAACGGCAATGATTCCATCCGTGACGAAAAGGATTTTCTCAATCACACCCTACCTCCTTGGGCCTTTGAATGGCTGCGGGCCGCCACCTTTTGGGAGAGGCGAAGTCTTGCTCTGGTTCTGAAGGATCTTTCCAGTCCTCTGCATATTCTGCTGGACACGAACCTCAGCTGCCCTTTCCGCCTGTTGAGTTGTACGCTCAGCGGCCTCCCTCGCTTGGGCACTTCGTTCCATCGAAGAACTTAGGGGCCTTGCAACAGTCGCAACGTCCCCAACGATCCCCGCTGTCTCATGAATCCCGTCCCTGCCGATCGCGATCATCGTTGCAGCTGTACCGGCATCGGTGCTCCGTCCGTCCGTAAAGTCTCTGGTTGCAGCACTGCCGGCCAGATTCTGCCGTGACTCCACCCTCGTCCCGGTCACTTGCGAGCTCGAATAATCCGCCTTTACCCCACCCTCAGCGCGGATATTACCGGTAATACCTCCACCTGACCTTGTGCTGACAACCGCTGCCCCATGTTGTGACATCTGTATAAACTGATCTTCTGTGATTTCGGACCGACGCCCGGCGACAAGATTCCCGCTCTTGTCCATCTTTCCCTGCACCTGAGAGAAATGCAGGTTGCCACCCTTGTCCTTGGCATACATCAGCACATTGCCGTCGAGACCATTTGAGAACGAACCGCCGACGAGTTCCATCTTCCCGGTTTTGTCGTTCTTGCCGTAATACCAATCGCCGTTTACCTTCATCTCTTTCCCGCCCACCGAGACATTATAGGCACCGGACTTCCGCGAGAGGTTGAGGTCCTGATGCTCGTACCCCGTCTTGATGAAACTACCGACGGTCTCACGAAGCCCCTTGTCCACGGTCCTGACATCCCTGTTTATGCTTTCCGCGTCTCTGCCGGTGCGGAAGGTTGCCATATCCCTTCTGCTGACATCGCCACCTCGGCTAATCGAAAACGACTCGACGTTCCCGTTCCTATCCTTGGCAAACTCATAAGAGAAGCCCTTGCCGCTCTTCGTCATCCTATCGACTTCCGCGACGGCATTCCTGCCAAAGCCGCCAGCCTTCAGCTCCTGCTTCAAAGTCTCGGCCCGAGCCTTGTCGCCGGAGGCTACGACCCCTTGCTCGCTCGAGTTCACCACATTCCCGTCCATACCGACGTTCATCGTCTGCCTGCCATCCGCAGTGGTGAAGGAGATGTTCTGCCCCTCCATGGCCTTCTGCATCTGCGCGAAGCCCTGGTCGGTAAGTTTCCCGTCCTGGTACATCTCCTGATCGTTCTTCAGCTGAGGTGCGATCTTGTCGACCATCTGGTCGGCCGCTCCCCTGACCAGGTCGTATCTGGCGCCCCTTCCGCTCACGTCATGGGAGGCCATTGTCTGATAATGGTCATACCCTCCAGACATATAGATCCCCTGGACCTTTCCGGCGCTTTCCGCGGCGACAACCTTACCCATTTCGTTGCCGGCGTTGATCGCCCCACCCAGTTTGCCGGACATCTCCCGTGACTCGGAAAGCTGCTTCGCATTCTGGAATTGCGCCTTCATCTGCAGTGCCTGGCCAGAGCTGAGCCCATATTTCGACGCCACCTGGTTGACCGCCGCTGCATTCGTGTAGTCCCCAAGGGATTGCATCTCGGATCTAAACGAGTTGAACTGACGCCAATTCCCCTGGAAGCCAAGCGCCTGAGCACCCTCATAGGCTTTCACTTCGCCGCCTATCTGGCCGACGTTCTTGTCAAGGTTCTTCTCCAGGAAGTCCTTATAATTATCGGCATTCCCGAAAACCCGCCCCAGCGCGGCATCGTTCGCAACCTTCATCTGCGCGTGAGCGTTCAGGTCGCCTCCATAGTTCTTGCCGATGACGTCGCGCAGGGCCCCGGACTGCGCCATACCCGCTTTCCCGTCAAATACGCTGAGCCCGTAAGACCTGTCCAGCCCCGCCTCCCGCATCGCGGCCCCCTTGCCGCCAAAGCCGACCGTCTTCCCGACACCGCCATCAGCCATCATCTTGGCGGCCCCGTTCATCCCGAAACTGCCAACCAGGTCATTGGAAGCCATCGTCTTGGATGTCATGTCGAGATAGGACTGGTTCCCCCTGGCCCAAAAACTGTGTTCGTTCCCCCATGCCTGGGTTGGCATGGCCGAAGAGTTTCTCTGGATCGACGAAGCCCTGCCGGCGGGGTCCTCCACCTCGTGGGCTGCCCGACTGCCGGCCGACTGGATCTGCCCCGAGAGGGTGCCGGCCATCATCGCCATGGCATGTCCGCCGAACTTGACGAGCATCCCCGTCAGGGCCGTCGCCAGCATCATGCCGCTCATCCGCAGCGTCCCGAACATGCCTAGAATTTTCGTGGTCTGATCCGGGAAGAAGTAGAAGGCATCCATCCCGAGGTTATTCTGGCGCACAAGTTGGTAGGTGCTGTTGGCATAGTCGATGGCGAACTGGTGTATGATCGCATCGACCACGCCCCAAGCGGTCAGCCAGACGAAGAAACCGAAGATCGCCCCGACCGCCTTGCCGATGATGGGAGTCGGGATGAACAGCGCCAGGAAGGGAATGAGGCCGACCGCTACCGCCGTAAGGACCGCCCTCAGGACCGGCAACCATTCGTTGGCGGCCTTCATCGAGCCAGAGGCGTTCAGCAGGAACTGATAGTTGGTGGCGCCCGTCGAGTTCCCGCTGCGGAAGATTTCGTCGAGGCGCTGGGAGATGTACGCCTGCTTCACGAAATCTTCCACGGAAACTGCACCAAGGCCGGCACCGGTATTGACGTTATTCAGTACCGTCTTGCACTGGGTCAGCGACGCCGCAT
>MTLC01000703.1_pt1 | contig 26259 bp, 23 predicted proteins | sample 1982451 | NCBI WGS metagenome assembly MTLC01 (sample SAMN05710165, study PRJNA340218) | biofilm metagenome | isolation source: sample SPH anode biofilm adapted to +100 mV | place: USA | collected 2012-02-03 | reverse complement strand
TTTTTATATGGTTTTCGGAAACATAGTTTAAAAATATCGAGGATATTTTTCTCTATGTTGTCGAAATATAAGAGAAATGGCAAAAAAAAGAACTATTGTTTACTATGTTTTAAAAGTCGAGACGAGTTCAATGTTATTATTTTTGTTAAGTAAAATTGAAACAATAACTTTCTAAAAAAGGCTGAAAGCCTGTCAGCTTGCAGCGTAGGGCAACGCCCTACGATAAGGTGACGAAAGAGAATACGCCCTGAAAGGGCATAAGCGCAGCTTTCGCGCTTTCAGCGCTTAGATCGAATTATTATCCTATTATTCGTAGGGCTTGTACCCTACGCTATTGCTTTTGCCACGTTGTGGCTGACTTAGTAAAGTTTGAAAAATAAGGTAATAAGGTTGTCGGCAAACGTTGTTCTTATGCTGCTAAGGTTTGAGATGGTAAATAAGGTTTTTTTAAGCCGTAGAACCTTAGTAGCAGTCAGTTAATCAAAGAAAGTTACCTTATTCCCTTATTTAAGAATGTGATAGAACTTTGATACTTTATTTTTTCAATATTACTTAACAGGAAAGTTATTTTTAATATTTCACGTAATAGTCAAATGATTGACTTACAGATGAAAGAATAAAAACCACTGTTCTCAAATCATGGTAATCATATAAATCACACGAAAATCACATTCCTCTTTTCGACTTTTCCTTTCCTCAATCGTATATACTTACAAACGATTTTTAATGGATAATCAGGAAATACAACATCTTATTTTGCTCGGCAAACAGGGCGATAAACACTCTTTTTCAAAGCTGATCCGGTACTTTCAGCCGAAAATATTTACTCTTACCTTTCGTATATTGTACGATGAAGAAGACGCAAAAGACGCTATGCAAGACACTTTTCTCAAAGCTTGGCTTCAACTGAACACTTACAATACTGATTTCCACTTTTCCACTTGGCTTTATAAAATAGCTTCAAACTTATGTTTGGATAAGCTAAAATCGTTTGAAAAATCTCATTCTATAAAAATATCAGATTTTCATATTCAATATTCTAATAATCAGTCAAATATTGAAAATGAAATTATCAACAAAGAGACCGCTGAAACAGTACGCCGACTGACTGAACGGCTTTCTTCCAAACAAAAAATATTATTTACGCTTCGTTATTTCGAAGAACTTGAAATAGGTGAAATTACACAAATTACGGGACTTTCGGCGGAAAAAATAAAAAGTAACCTTTATTTGGCACGTCAAACCATCACTAAACAGCTAAAAAAGTAAAATCAATATAATTAATAATTATAAATTTTCATAACTCTTAAAGTCCCCGTTGGGGCTTGCCTCGCCGGCAGGCAGGGATTTAGGGGCTAAATTATATCCAAATGAAAAATAAAGAAGTTTACACAGACGAGGAAATGTTGGACTTGTTGAACGAGATTCGTCAAAATGAACCCAAACTTTCTAACAGCGAGGAAACATTGGAAACTATTGTAAAATCCTTGCCCGATAAGCCGTTAAGTGTTCCAAAAATGCATCTTAGCTGGTGGAAAACCATATCGCACGTCGCTGCCGTATTTCTGATAGGATTGTTTGTCTTTCAGCAAGTGAAAGACTATTCAAAAACAAATAATATTACTGAAAATAAGCCAATTACAGCTGTTTTTTCCTCAAAAAAAACCGATAAATGCTCTTTTACAGACCAATATGCCCGTCTGCATCCACGAGAAGTTTTGCTGTGCTATGTGAAAACCAACACTCGTAAACCGAACTTATACGAAAAACTAAAAAATAACCTTCAAAAATAAAACTATGAAACGAGCAAAACCAATAATCCAGACAAGTAGAAAGAAACTATATTCAATCTTACAAATTTTAATTAACGCTCAATATTCCCCCCTCAGGGGGTCAGGGGGCAGATATATAACCAGTATGAAACCAAAATTTTATACCTATCTTATTGCTATATTGCTCATTACGTTATCTTGTAAACCTAAAAGCAATATCAATATGCTCACTGTAATTCACGCCGACGGCAGTTGCGATAAAGAGTTCCAAAATACTGTGGATTGGCTTTTTATGATAGGCGATACAGCAAAACAAAACTTCACCGCTTTCCCCGTAAAAATAGATACTGCCGTGTGGCAAGTGTCTTGGCAGTATCAGGATGGTGAAATTCATACTCGCTTCCCGCTTACTCTCGCCGATTTACAGTCGCTTAAAATAGATACAACAAAGTCAGATGCTGATTTTCAACTTAAAATACGGAAACATTTCAATTCGGTAGATGAAATGAGCCGGTTTGAACCCATAAACGCGTGGAACCACGCTAAAATCCATTATTCCATGAATAAACAGTTCCGCTGGTTTTACACCTATTACACTTACACAGAAACTTATACTAAACTACCAATAGCCAATGATTTAACCCCGGTTTCCAAATATTTTACCGATGAAGAGGCGCAGTATTGGTTTAGCGGAACTCCCGACTTGTCCCGTGGAATGAATGGTCTGGAAACGAACGATTTAAATAAAAATTTGGAAGAAAAATACAACAACTGGCTGTCACATATTCTTTGGAACGAATACTACAAAGTGTACGTGGAAAACTACGATAAATTGAATTTGAAGCTTTCACAAGCGGAATTTACACAACTTTCCGATACCCTTTTTGAAAAAGAAGGAAAAGCCGCATTTGATTTGGAAAAACCGAATTTGGATAAGGTATTGGACAAACATTTTCAAACCAAAACATTTTCTGAGTTTGCCGTGAAAAACGATTCCTTATTTAATCTTGCTACCGATAAATTACTGAAATCTGACCTTTTTTTAGAAGAAATTCACTGCAATTATTCGCTTCAACTGCCCGGAAAAATACTTAGTGGCAACTACTATGCCCAAACTGATGACGGCGCTTTGCATTGGAACGTAACTTCCGCCCGTATATTTTTGCAGGATTACGTGATACGCGCTGAATCCCGAAAGACCAATGGGTGGGCGTTTGTCATAGCTTTTATTATATTATTGGCAGCTGTTCTCAGTTATTTTGTCCCTAAGAAAAGGACTTTCTGAAAAAATATCGTACTTTTGCATAAAAATTAATTGCTTATGCTTCAATCTATGACCGGCTACGGAAAAGCCACCGCCGAAATCAACAATAAAAAAATAGTGGTAGAAATTAAATCGCTTAACAGCAAACAGTTAGACTTATCCACGCGCATATCCAATATTTATCGAGAAAAAGAGTTGGAAATCCGTAACTTGATAAGCCTTAAAATGGAACGCGGAAAGATAGATTTTTCTCTCTATATCGATAATTCGGGTAAAGAGGCTACGGCCAAAATCAATAGAAACGTAATCGGTTCTTACATTGAACAAATCAAGGAAATTTCTGCCGAAAACGGAATAGAAGCGCCTTCTGAATGGTTTTCGGTGTTGATGCGGATGCCGGATGTCCTCAAAGTAGAAGCCGAAGAATTAGATGAGAATGAATGGAAAGAAATAGAAAAAGTGATGGATGAGGCTGTAAGTCAAGCTATTGAGTTTAGAAATAAAGAAGGACAGGAATTGGAAAATATCTTTACCGAAAAAATTAAACGTATAGATAATTTATTAACAGAAGTGGAACCATTTGAAAATGAGCGTGTTGAAAAAATAAAAAACCGCTTGGAAGAAAATTTGGTGGCATTGTCCGAAAAGCTCGATTACGATAAAAATCGCTTGGAACAAGAATTGATATTTTACGTGGAAAAGTTAGACATTAACGAAGAAAAATCTCGTCTCAAAAACCATTTGGATTATTTCTTGGAAACGATGAGTCGCGAAAAATCGGCAGGAAAAAAACTCGGTTTTATAGCCCAAGAAATCGGACGCGAAATAAACACGCTCGGCTCAAAATCCAACCACAGTGAAATGCAGAAAATAGTGGTGATGATGAAAGACGAGTTAGAACAAATTAAAGAACAAGTTCTGAATACATTATAAAAGTCAGCCCGAACCCCAAAGGGAATGTTTTTTCAGATTAGTTGATAGACTAAAAAATCTAAATTTAGAAATATTTTAAATGGCTCACGAGGGTAACGTAAAACAAATAAACCAATCACACACTTTAAAAGTCCCCTTTAAGGGGGATTTAGGGGGCTGCCGTCTCATCATCGTTTCAGCCCCTTCCGGCGCGGGTAAAAGCACCTTAGTAAATTATTTATTGTCTCAAAATCCGACGTTGGAATTTTCCATTTCGGCTACTTGCCGTGCGCCCAGAGGCAAGGAACAACACGCTCGGGAATATTATTTCTTATCCAAAGAAGAATTTGAGCAAAAGATTGATAATAATGAGTTTATAGAATACGAAGAAGTGTATAAAGGATGTTATTATGGAACTCTTCGCAGTGAAGTAGAGCGAATTTCAGCAAAAGGAAATACAGTGATTTTTGATGTGGACGTGCTCGGCGGATTAAATATAAAAAAACAGTACGGCGGTCAAGCATTGGCAATTTTTATCGCGCCGCCATCAGTGGAAGAATTACGCCACCGGTTAGAAAAAAGAAGTACCGATACCCCTGAAATGATTAAAGAAAGAATCGGGAAAGCAGAATATGAGATGAGTTTTGCCAATCAGTTTGATCAAGTAATTGTGAATAATGAACTCGAAAAAGCACAACAAGAAATAGTGAATGCGGTAGAGAAGTTTTTAAGTTAGTGTACCCCCTAAATCCCTGCCTGCCGGCGAGGCAAGCCCCAAAAGGGGGACTTTTGAAAACACAAAAATGATATTTTAAGTATTAGATTTTAATATTTTTTAGATTCCTTTCATTGGTCTTATGCTTTGAAAGTCCCCCTTGGGGGATTTAGGGGGCTTAAATTATATTCAACTATGAAATCCATCGGTCTTTTTTTTGGCTCTTTTAATCCTATCCACTTAGGACATACGCAATTAGCAGAATATGTTTTTGAATTTTCAGGGGTGGATGAGATTTGGTTCGTTGTAAGTCCGCGCAATCCGCTGAAAGAGCAAAGTGAGTTGATTGACGAGCATTTACGGATGCGAATGATTGAAATTGCCACCGCCGACAAGGAATATTTGAAAGTCTCTGAGATTGAGCTCGGTTTGCCAAAGCCCTCTTACACCATTCATACGCTGAAAGCCCTGAGCGCCGCTTATCCCGAAGACGATTTTATTTTACTGATAGGCAGCGATAATATGCGTATTTTTGACCAATGGAAAGACTATCAAACCATTTTGGAAGATTATTCCGTCCTTGTGTATCCTCGTGAGGGTTATCCGTACGAGGAATATGAAGAAACTTACCCCGACATGCAGGTGCTTGAAGAGGCGCCCATTTTCCCCATTTCATCTACTCAAATTCGTGAAATGATAAAAAATAATCAGGACGCGAGTCAATGGCTGCATCCCGATGTGTATCAATTTATTAAGGAAAATGAGTTGTATGTTAGTTGCCCCCTAACCCCCTGAAAGGGGAAATAGAAACGGGTGGTTAAATTATTATTGTATTTGACTTATTATTTCGTTATTTCCCACCAAATAGAAATTTCTTTCTTAGATATAATTTGATATTTCTATCAATAATTCCCCCTTTGTGGGTTAGGGGGCAGACTTTTCTTCACAAAAACGGATTATACTGTCGCTCTTCGCCAATGGTGGTAGTGGGTCCGTGTCCGCTGTAAACTACCGTAGAATCGGGTAGGGGAAGCAGTTTGGTCTGAATGGAATTAATAAGGGTGGCATAATCGCCTTGGGGTAAATCTGTTCTGCCAATAGAACCGTTGAAAAGCACATCGCCCACAAACAGCGCGCTTTCTATTTCGCAGTAAAAGCAATAACTTCCCGGCGAATGCCCCGGCGTGTGCAGGGTGATAAATTCGGTATTGCCAAATTTTATTTTCTGATTTTCAGCAATATAAGAGCCTATGGGTTGCGGCGCTTCGGGGTATGGAATGCCAAACATTGCCGCCGAAGCGTTTACGGTTTCCAACAAAAACTCATCTTCCTTTCCGGCTTGCGGCGCTATGCCGAAAGTATCAAACAAAAATTTGTTTCCAAATTGGTGGTCGAGATGCAGGTGCGTGTTCAGCACGTGTTTAAGTGTGAGATTATTATGTGCAAGAAATTCTTTAATTTCAGTTTTCTCACGGTCAAAGAGCATTCCGGCATCAATGATTACCGCTTCGCCTGTTTCATCGTACACTAAATAGGTGTTTTCCTGTATCGGATTGAATGTAAATGTTTTAATGGTCATAATTTGCCCTATAACCCCCTGAAAGGGGAATTTTTTCACATAAAAGGAAATGATTTTTTATTGTATTGTCGTTAATTCTTATTTTTCACGCACTTTTTTTATTTGCGATTTTCCCCTTTTAGGGGGTTAGGGCGCAAAACACCACTTTTTTTGTTTTGAAAAATTCCCCTTTGAAATAATCGCTTAGTTCAAACGTTTCCGCCACTTTTTTATAAGGTAGGATTTCGTGTTGAAGTTCGCCGCCTTTTAAACATATTAAACCGTTCGGAAGCGCGTTTTGTTGTTTCGGACTGATGTTTTTTCTCACTAATTTTACCAAATCGTCTAACGGCATCACGGCGCGGCTTACCACAAAATCGTACTTTTCCTTTTCGTCTTGCACTCTTTTATGATGTAATTCAATATTTTTTAGTCCAATAGCGTGAGCTACTTCGGTACCCACCTTGATTTTTTTACCAATGCTGTCAATCAGCGTAAAACGCGTTTCGGGAAATAAGATAGCCAGCGGAATACCGGGAAATCCACCGCCGGTACCCACGTCCAACACGCGGCTGCCGGATTTGAATTGAATTACCTGCGCTATTCCCAGCGAGTGTAGCACATGGCGCTCGTACAGATTTTCAATGTCCTTGCGGGAAATTACGTTAATTTTAGCGTTCCAATCCGAATAGAGCGCATAAAGTTGCTCAAATTGAGCCTTTTGCGCATCGGATAAATGAGGGAAGTATTTTAAAATGAGTTCCATAGATTTATTTTAGTGCTCAAAATTATAGTTAATTACTTGGAAAACATAATTTTATTTACTTAATTTGCAGTTCAATAAATGAAAAGTAAAATTATGAAAAAAACTTTTATTCTTCTTATCATCAGCTTGTTTCTTTTTTCCTTTTATAGTTGTAAAGAAAAACAAGAATTTGAAATTTCAGATTTGACAGGAATGTGGGTTGAAAAAACATTGGAAAATGATACTATTGTTTTTTCTAATAATTTTTCCACACCCGCTTTTGAAGTAAGAAGAGGCAAAGAATCTCGTGGTGACTACTTTCAACCTAAGTTAGGCAGTGGCTTTTATTGGTACAAAATCAAAAATGACTCAATTTACGTAAACTATATGCTATCTAGTTGTGCAGCTAATATTCCATATCATTTTAGTATGAACAAAACTAAAAATGAATTTACAGTGATAGGGAATTTTACATTTGCACCTAGTGATGCTCTGGTATTTACTTATAAAAAAATAAAATAACTGTAAACTGTAAACTGCTAACTAAAAGCTATTTATTTCGCCATTCACTACCTCAAACACCGTTGAGCTTTGAGGAATTTGTGCCAACATTTCATCCAAATGCTTGCGATTGGTGTCTGAGATAAATATCTGTCCGAAGCGGTCGCCTGCAACAAGTTCTACAATTTTTTTCACTCTTTCCGCGTCCAATTTATCAAAAATATCGTCTAAAAGTAGGATAGGGGCGATGCCGTGTGTTTTTTTCAGAAAATCAAACTGCGCCAGTTTCAACGAAATAAGATATGTTTTATTCTGTCCCTGCGACCCCACGCGCTTAATGGCGTACCCGTCCAATGTCATTTCCAGTTCGTCCTTATGAATGCCACCTGTGGAATAGCCTATCAGCTTGTCCCTTTCTCGCGTTCGTAGCAATCGGGATTTAAGCTCTTCCTCGGATAATTGCGAGCGATAATTCAAACTTATTTTTTCATTACCCGAAGAGATAAAATCGTAGATTTTCTGAAAGATAGGTATAAATTCCTCAATAAAAACTTTACGCTTCTCAAAAATGTAAGCGCCATGTTCTGCCATCATCTCTTCCCAAATTTCAAACAACGAATCATCGGACAGATTTTCATTTTTGAGCAGCGCGTTACGTTGTTTCAGCGCATGGTTGTATTGCAAAAGCGCGCTCAGGTATTTTCGGTCGTACTGCGAGATAACCCCGTCAATAAACTTGCGCCGCTCATCGCTGCCTTCGCTGATAAGTTCACCGTCTTGTGGCGATATAAGTACCAACGGCAGCAACCCGATATGGTCTGAAAGCCGCTCATATTCCTTTTTATTGCGCTTAAATTGTTTTTTCTGACGCCGTTTCATTCCGCAGTAAATATCTTCGTCTTGATCGCGCAAGGTATATTTTCCCTGAATCAGAAAAAAATCAGCCGTGTGTTCAATATTTTGACTGTCAATGGTATTGGAATGACTTTTACAGAAAGAAAGGTAGTATATGGCATCCAGCAGGTTGGTTTTTCCCATACCGTTATTGCCCACAAAGCAATTGATTTTAGCGGGAAATTCCAAATCAGCTTGGCGGATATTCTTGTAATTAAGGATGGAAATAGAGTTCAGACGCATTTTTAAGTAAAAATTTAGCACAAAAATAGGAAAATTTAGCGTATTTTTGCGTTTCAACAGCTATAAATATCCATAAAATCAGGATATGCTTTTTCTACCTTTTATTATTTATCCATAAAAAATGAGGTGAAATATGAAACTTGAAATAAAAAATATCATGCGATTCAAAATTATTTTTCTCTCAATACTAATTGTGGGATTTATCGCTTGCCGGAAACATGGCAAACCAACGGATTTTGACTATGGTAAAGTGACGAATAATGTCTATTCCAACGCGTTTTTTCACTTTGAAATGACTTTGCCCGCCGAATGGAACGTATTGCCTCGGAACGAGGCGGAAGCGCAGCAAAAGCAGGGAATGAAAGTAATCGCGGGCAGTAATGAGGATATGAAAAGAGCCGTTGAAAAATCGGAAGTGAATACTGCTAATTTGCTTTCGGTATTTCAATATCGCATGGAAGACCTTTCGGTAACGTTTAATCCCAGCCTGATCATGGTGGCTGAAAAAGTAAGCGAGACACGCAGCATCAAATCAGCGGCGGATTACCTTAGTCAGTCCCGTAAAGCGTTGCTGCAAACACCCATCTCTTTTGACAGCATTAGTGCAGGAAATGAAATGGAACGTATCGGCGGGCAATTGTTCAGTAAAATGCATGTGGTTATAAACGGCCAAAACGGTAAAATACACCAAACTTACTATTGCTTTATAAGTGAAGGATACGCGCTCTGTATCGTCCTTTCCTATGTTAATGACGAACAAAAACAGTGGCTTTTAAATTCGGTAAAATCCATTCGGTTTTTAAATTAAAACAATGCTTTTTAGTTTGTAAGAGTTTGTTTTTTACACATCCTGTGGCAATTCGGTTTTTTCGTATAACTTATAAATTGCCAAAATAATAGTTCCAAAAAGTACACCTATAAGGATAAGTATTTGGTTTGACAGACCTTTTACTGAGAATGAAAGCAGCAATATTATGGTGCTTATCACATATCCCGAATTACGGATGACTTTGTGAAAATCGTCCATAATACGGAAAGAAAGTAACAATATAAATACGTCGGAAAGTATCAAAATGATAAAAAAGTAATCAAAAAAGTACTTGGACTGGTTTTGTGAAAGTTCTATCAGCCCAATTACCGAGGAATAATCGCCCGTAATCCATCTGACGAATGAATAGATAAACATTCCGAAAAACACAATCCCCACAATTACTGCCAGCAGCCGCTTGGCATAAAAATACCGCAAGTTTTTATACTGAACTTCTACCCCGCATTGATTCATCCGTTTTATAGTACTCTGATTAAGGCGATAATACACAAAAATAAGCCCGAAAAGAATAATTACCGTTACCATAGAATAAAGATATTGAGGTTGTGCGATAATACTGCTTACATCGGAAGTAATGTCCAGTTTGGATAAATCATTAAACATGCCTCGAATAACTATCAGCGTCACAATTTCAAACTGCTTCCCCATGTGAATGGACATGGATTTAGGCAGAAAATAAATCAGGCAATAAATTTCATAAAAAAGGATGATGGAAAAAGGCGTATAAATAGCTCTGATAGGGTTTTTGCTGCTTTCAGGATAATTTGACACGTCAATTATTCCTAAATTAAGCAGTCCGATAATAGCCAAATGCGCTAAAAAGCCAACCACCGCCAATATAAAAATAAAATGCTCAAATTTTATTTTTGTTTCCGTAGAAAGTAATTTGTCATAAAGAAAGGATATTTTCTTATTAATTTTTTTCATACATACAGGCTTTATGTTATTGGAAATGAATTCAGCAAAGATAAAATAAAAATTTGAACATTTTTTAAAGACTATCGTGAAGAAATGAAACAATATTGTTTTAGTATTTAAAACTTTGCTTTTGTTTTTGGTGTTTTAAATAAAAAATAACATTCAATTTTAAAAATAAACAATTATGAGATCAAACCCTATTAAACTTTTATCGCTTTTAGTTGTAGCATTTATATTTGTATCCTGCTCTCATCGCTTGTCCGGAAAATGGAACGTAAACTATGAAACAACATCTCCCGGCGCTCAAACGGTTTCTTTAACCAATATAGGAACTATGAATTTTAATTCTAATGGCACCGGTGAAAAGCAGCTCAACTACTCTGTCATGGGCATTCAAAAGCAAGATAATTCGCCTTTTACTTGGAAATGGGAAGATGGAAAATATGTAGAAATTAAAAGTGATAACTCTGAGTTTGCCAAAACATGGATTGTGATAGAAAATAAGCGAAACTTGCAACGTTGGAAATCAACAGATGGAGGCAGTAATGTGCAAATCATTGAGTTAAGGAAATAATTTTTTGCGAACATATTACTAAAAACAACCTAAAAAACTACCATTTGTAACCATAAATGGTAGTTTTTTAATATTAGAGTTAGCAAAATTTAATCTATTTACACAAACTTTTTTAACCATTTTAACGTTTGCAAAATAAGTATAGAAAAACAAATTTATATATAAAAATTATGACTAACAACGAACTAAAACATCAAGACACCATTGCCAACGAACATTGGCACGCGTTTAATTTTGAAAAAGTATACGATGAATTAGATACTTCGGAAAAAGGACTTACCTCTGAAGAAGCTGAAAAAAGACTACACTTTTACGGTGAAAATAAACTCCCCGAAGCACAAAAACGGTCTCTTTGGAACATTATACTGCATCAACTTATTAACCCGCTTATTTTTATACTGATAGCCGCCGCCGTGGCCTCTATTTTGATAGGTGAAAGCTCGGACGCCGTGTTTATCTTTATTGTAATACTGTTAAACACAGGGATTGGCGCTTATCAGGAATACAATGCCGAAAAAAGCGCATCGAGTCTGCAAAATCTTTTAAAAATAGTGGTGCGGGTGTTACGTAATAGTAAAGAAATGGAAATCGCTTCCGAAAAAGTAGTTCCCGGCGATGTTGTGTTGCTTGAATCAGGTGTAAAAGTACCTGCCGATATGCGTTTAACGGAAGTTTCCAACTTGGAAATTGATGAAAGTTTCCTCACGGGCGAGTCTGTGGCACGCCGCAAAGAAACAGGTAAATTACATGAAAATATTGAAATAGCGGAACGCACAAATACCGCTTTTGCAGGCTCTACCGTGATTAACGGACGTGGAAAAGGCGTGGTAATCAATACGGGCGCGATGACGCAAGTAGGACAAATAGCCAAGAATGTGTCCGAAGGCGAGTCCGCCAAGCCGCCGTTGATTTTGCGTATGGAAAAATTTATCAAGCAAATCACCGTTTTCATTATCGCGCTGAGCGTTATATTAGCCGTTGTATTGCGAATGCAGGGCATGGATTTCGCTGCTATATTCTTCTTCGTAGTAGCGCTGGCTGTTTCCGCTATCCCGGAAGGTCTTCCCGTAGCCCTTACCGTGGCGCTTTCTATCGCCACCAAACGCATGGCAAAACGTAATGTGATAGTGCGCAAACTCACTTCGGTAGAGAGTTTGGGAAGTTGTACCGTGATTGCCAGCGATAAAACCGGAACGCTTACCGTCAATCAGCAAACGGCTAAAAAAATTATTTTGCCCGATGGAAAAACTTTTGATATTTCGGGCGAAGGTTATAACGGCGAAGGCGAGATTTCGCCCGAGAACTCTTCCGAATCCTCGGAACAAGAAAAAAATGAGCAGCTTGAAACGGTTGTAAACATCGCGGTTTTGGCTAACGAAGGCTCACTGGAAAAAGAAAACGAGACCTGGCGTCATCACGGCGATGCTATGGATGTAGCGCTTATAGGGATGGGCTACAAATACGGCGTTCAGCCCGCTGAATTGAAAGAAAAATATCCGATTGTGGATAAAATTCCATACGAATCGGAACTTAAATTTTCAGCCTCTTTTTATGAAAAAGAAAACAAGACGTACATTGGCGTAAAAGGCGCGGTAGAAACCATTTTAGATTTTTGTGAGAACATTCAGGACGGCGACCAAACCAAGTCCATTGACAAGGATGCTATCCTGAAACAAGCCGACGAAATGGCGGAAAAAGGTTTTCGTGTATTGGCATTTGCCGAAGGCGAATATCCGAATTTTGAGAAAAAGGAACTGTACGAAAAAGAAGACATCAAAAACCTCACTTTTTACGGTTTGGTGTGCTTTATTGACCCGTTACGCCAAGAAGCCAAGGAATCGGTAGATAAATGTAAAAAAGCGGGTATCAAAGTGATTATGATTACCGGCGACCATCCCGCCACGGCGATGACCATTGCGAATGAGCTGGGAATTACGGATGAAGGTCAAAAAGTGGTAACCGGAAAAATGCTTAGTGAAGCCGGCGCGCCGGACAGTCCGAAGTTTGAGAAATTAGTAGCTTCAACCAACGTTTTCGCGCGCGTATCGCCCATCCAGAAGTTGGAAATAGTGGACGTACTTATCCGCGAAGGCGAGTTTGTGGCAGTAACAGGCGACGGCGTAAATGACGCGCCCGCGCTGAAACGCGCCAACATTGGCGTAGCGATGGGTTCGGGGACGGATGTGGCTAAGGAAGTAGGCTCTATGATTGTGATTGACGATAATTTCTCGTCCATCGTGGCGGGCGTGGAAGAGGGGCGGTTTGCGTATGATAATGTACGAAAAGTGATTTACCTGCTCATTTCCACCGGCGCGGCAGAAGTGATTCTTTTTATCTTGTCCATTCTCGCCGGGTTACCTTTGCCCTTGCTTGCAGTACAATTGTTATGGTTAAATTTGGTTACAAACGGCATTCAGGACGTGGCGCTGGCGTTTGAAGGCGGCGAACCGGGTACGATGCGCAAAAAACCGCGGAAACCCTCAGAAACTATTTTTAATCCGCAGATGATAAAGCAAACCATCGCTGCGAGCTTAACGATGGGATTAATTGTGTTCGGATTTTGGTACTGGCTGAATCATTACACCACAATGACCGAAACACACGCGCGGGATTTGGTACTTTTATTGATGGTATTTATGCAGAATTTCCACGCGTTTAACAGCCGTTCGGAAGTTACTTCCGCATTCAAAGTACCATTGAATAGGAATTGGATTTTAGTAGGCGGGGTATTATTGGCGCAGGGCATACATATTTTAAGTATGCATATACCATTTATGCAACAAGTATTGCAAGTAGAGCCTATCGCAATGACGGAATGGGCGTATGTGTTAATTCTGGCTATACCGATGATATTGGTGATGGAAATTTTCAAGTATTTTAATAATAGGAAAGAAAGAGTATTGTTTAATAGCGCTGAAAATAATTAATAATGCGAATTAAGGGTTGAAACTGAATAATGACATTAAAGAAACGGTGCCACGCACCTGAATGCGAGGTTTGGTATAAAATATTACAAATGATTGCAGTGCTACGCACCTTTGCTGCGTAGCTGCTTTTCATTTGTAGCATATTAATTAAGAATATATTAAGAGGTGCGTAGCACCGTTTCAACTTTCAATTCGCATTATTAGAGAGTTCTTTTTTAAAAAACTATTTCCCGCAAATAGCGTTGATAATCGCTGAAAAAATCCAACTCAGCGATTATACACGTAATCTGCGGGATTTTTTCGTTGCAGTTAAATAAATAATTTTTATATTTTCAATCAACTTCATAAACAAATTTCCAAGAAAATCGTTAATAATAGAATTAAAGAATTTTTTCCGTAATATATAGTATGCTCAATATTAAACCCAACGACAGAATAGTTATTATTGGTGGTGGTTTTGCCGGTGTTCAGCTTATCAAAAGATTGAAAAACAAACCGGTAAGAATTACCTTGATAGATAAACAAAATTTTCACTCTTTTCAGCCGCTCTTGTATCAGGTAGCCAGCGCGCGTGTAGAACCCGCCAGCATTTCATTCCCTTTCCGTAAACTTTTTCAGGGATTCAAAAATTTTGATTACCGTATGGCGGTAGTGCAGCGTGTGGATACGGAACAAAAACAAGTTATTACCGATACCGGAAACATAAAATACGACCATTTGGTAATTGCCACGGGATGTACCACTAATTTTTTCGGTAACAATGAAATTATGAAACACGCCCTGCCAATGAAGGCGATGTCCGAAGCCATTGAAATACGCAACCGGATATTGCTGGATTTTGAAGAATATGCCACGGCAAGTTCAGAGGAACGTGAAAAGTTGATGAATATCATCATTGTAGGGGCGGGACCTACGGGCGTGGAACTTTCCGGCGCTTTTGCAGAGCTTAAAAACGATGTGTTGCCCAAAGATTATCCGAAAGTAGATTTTTCAGGATTAGATATTATTCTGTTGGAAGGAAGCCCCAATACACTTGCCAATATGAGCGATGATTCAAAAAAAATGTCTCGTAAGTATTTGGAAAATTTAGGTGTACGAGTCAAAACGGAAGTAATACTTCAATCATACGATGGGCATTTCGCTACGTTGAGTAACGGCGAAATAATACCCTGCAAAAACCTGATTTGGTCAGCCGGCGTGATGGGAAACGTGGTAGAAGGCGTTACCGAGCGAGAAAACCTGATGCGTAACCGTTATATAGTGGACAGGTATAATGCTGTTCAAAATATGGAAAATGTTTATGCGTTGGGCGATGTAGCGTACATGGAAACGCCGCTTTACCCCAAAGGGCATCCGCAAGTAGCCAATGTAGCTATCAATCAAGCAAAAAATTTGGCGCAGAATTTTTTGAATTCAATGAATGATAAACCGTTGACTGAATATGAGTACAAAGACTTGGGTATGATGGCTACCATCGGGAAAAACAAAGCGGTAGTTGACTTAAAGTACATTCATTTTCAGGGATTTGTGGCGTGGGTGGTGTGGATGTTTCTGCATTTGATGTTGATATTAAGCGTTCGGAACAAAGTAATTATCTTTATCAATTGGGCATGGGCATACATTACCAAAGACACGTCATTACGCTTAATTATCAAATCCGAGAATAAAACCAAGGTGGTGTAATATTAATTTGTAGAGACGGTGCATGCACCGTCTCTACACTAATTTTAAACTATTTTTTCCAATAGGTTAGTTGTTTTTTCAATATCTTCATTGGAAATGCTGTAATTAATCAAATCGCCTGCCAAATATTGGTCGTATGCCGCCATATCCACAAATCCATGTCCGGAAAGGTTGAAAAGAATAGTTTTCTTTGTACCTTCTTCTTTGGCTTTGAGCGCTTCTTTCACCGCTGCCGCAATGGCATGCGCGGATTCCGGCGCAGGTACGATGCCTTCTGCATAAGCAAAAAGCGTTCCCGCCTCAAAAGCTTCTAATTGTTTAACGTCCACCGCTTCCATTACGCCGTCCATAATTAATTGGCTGACAATAGCGCCCGCGCCGTGATAGCGCAGTCCGCCCGCATGGATGTGTGCCGGGGTAAAATTGTGTCCCAGCGTAAACATGGGGATAAGGGGTGTAAGTCCCGCTTCGTCGCCAAAATCGTACTGAAACACACCGCGAGTTAATTTGGGGCATGAGGCGGGTTCGGCAGCAACAAAGCGGGTTTTCTTCCCATCCTTAAAGGTATGACGCATAAAGGGGAATGATATGCCCGAAAAATTAGAACCACCGCCAAAACAGCCGATAACCACATCCGGGTATTCGCCCGCCATTTCCATCTGCTTTTCAGCTTCCAGCCCGATAACGGTTTGATGCAGCGAGACGTGGTTAAGCACGCTTCCCAACGTGTATTTGCAGTTAGGTGTCTGCATTGCCAGCTCTATGGCTTCGGAAATGGCTGTGCCTAAGCTGCCTTGATAACTCGGATGTTCCGTAAGCATTCTTCGTCCCGATTTAGTGGACATGCTGGGCGAGGCAATTACCTGCGCACCCCATGTTTGCATCAGAGAACGCCTGTAAGGTTTGTGCTCATAACTCACTTTCACCATATATACAGCCAATTCCAAACCAAATGTTTTGGCTGCGAAGGACAATGCTGTACCCCATTGACCTGCCCCCGTCTCAGTAGTAATATTAGTGGCGCCTTCTTTTTTACAATAATAGGCTTGTGCCAATGCGGAATTGAGTTTGTGCGAGCCTACCGGGCTTACACTCTCGTTCTTAAAGTAAATATGCGCGGGCGTATCCAGCGCCTTTTCCAAACCATAAGCGCGTACCAGCGGGGTAGGGCGGTAAATGAGGTATTTTTCCCGCACTTCTTCCGGAATATCAATAAACGTATCCGTGGTGTTAAACTCTTGCCTGCTACACTCTTCGCTAAATAGAGGATATAGGTCTTCCGCTTTCATCGGTTCTTTTGTTCCGGGATGCAGTAATGGTTTGGGCTGGCGGGGTAAATCTGCCAAAATGTTATACCATTGGGTCGGTAATTCTTTCTCTTCTAAGAGAAATTTTTTTCTTTTGCTCATAATTGTATTAATTTAATGGATGAATAATCATTTTTGGGTATAAAAAAGCAGCCTATTGTTACGGTAAACAATAGGCTGCTGTGTATGTGTTATTACTTTATTTTTATGAATGATAGGTATATAACAACTTAAACCTCATTGTTTACAATGAAATTGAGTTGCCAACGCCAAGCGTTTAATATGTAGTTCTGTGTTTTCATTTGGTTCATAAAACGTTGCAAAGGTAAAATTGTTTTTGAAATTCTCCAAGAAAAATATTGAAATTTTTCTATATTTGCATACATTTATTATCAAACTCTTATTTTTTTAATATGAAAAAATGTATTTTATTACTTTTAACCGTTTTTTTACTTGGTTTAAGTTGCTCAAAAGCAAAGGATTATGAAGAAATTGCACCAAATAATGGTGGGTCAACGCCGCCACCGGTGGTAACACCTGCGTGGAAAGTTATTTTTGAGGATAATTTTGATGGCAATACCTTGAACTCTTCATGGTCAAATTGCCCGAGAAGAACTTCAGATTGGAATAAATACATTGAAAATAATGCCCAAACATTGGAAGTAAAGAACGGATTATTAATGTTACGCGCCATTGTTAATCCTGATAAAAGCGCAGGGGCTCTTCCTTATTTAACAAGCGGCATAAAAACGCAAGGGAAAGTAAATCTAAAATACGGAAAAGTGGAAGTTCACGCCAAATTCAGCAAAACGGGTCAAGGCGCTTGGCCCGCCATTTGGATGATGCCGGAAGACCAAAGCTCCGGTTGGCCCGCTTGTGGTGAGATAGATATTATGGAACGTTTGAACTCTGATAACATTTTTTATCAAACAGTTCACTCACATTACGTTACCACATTAGGTATAAAAAATGATCCGGTATATTCTAAAAAGGTTAGTTTTTCGACGAACGAATTTAATACATACGGCATAGAGTGGTATGAGGATAGAATAAGTTTTACATTCAATGGAACCGTTACTTTTACATATCCGAAAATAGTAACTACCAAAGAAGGACAGTGGCCCTTTGATAAGCCTTTTTATTTAATTCTTAATCAAGCAGCAGGCGGAGGCTGGCCCGGAAGCGTTAATCCGAGTCATTTACCTTTTGAGATGCAGGTGGATTGGGTAAAGTTTTATCAACTTCAATAAAATAAAAATATTTTTATAGACGTAATATCATAAGCGCTATTCGAATTTTTACTCGGGTAGCGTTTTCTTTACCATTTTTTCTTCCCAATATACCCAAATAAAAAACAGCATAATATAGAAGAGGTATTTTAATAAATACTCGTGTAAAAAGTGAAAGGATTCGGGATGATTTTTCATCATGGCAGTGATTATAAAAATACGTAAGATATTGAAGATATAAACAGCTAACCAACCGAGCGGAATATACCATAGTTTTTTCTGCCAACTTCCTACGGCAAAAAGCATAATTACCGTAAATATAAATGCTTGTTTTAAGCCTGTACAACCCCAAATAATGCACACGGCGTTTTTATTTTCGTAGCGCAAAATGTTGCCCGGATAAAGTGTAATGTTAAATCCAAACAAGTTTAATAAAAAATCAGTTGCTTTTGCCACGTGAGCAGACATAAAAATAAAAGGTGCCGAAATATCTATCCCGAAAAACAGCACTTTATCGCCGCCTTCATCGCCAATGACGGTATATTTCCAAAAGAAATGCGCCGCTAATAGCGCTATAACGAAAAAGATAATGCCTTTGTACGGTTTTAATTTTTCAGGGAAACTCATTTTTAATTACGAATTATGAATTACTAATTACTCGAACTTTGAAAAGGTTCCAATACGGTCGCTCAGCCCTGCCTCGCCGACAACCAATCTACCGATTAACTAATCAACCAATCCATCAATTAACTAATTTGAACTCGTGCAAACGGTGTTTTTTCCAACGAGCAAAAATCGCCTTTCAAATACTTATAATAGCCTGTCATGGCAATCATCGCCGCGTTGTCCGTAGTGAACGCGAAGGGCGGTATATACACTTCCCAGCCGTATTTCTCGGCGTGCCGGTGGAACGCGTCCCGCAATCCGGAATTGGCTGAAACACCGCCTGCTACGGCTACCTGTTTAATGCCTAAATCATCGGCGGCTTTACGTAATTTGTGCATAAGTATTTCTATGATTGTACTTTGCAGAGAAGCGCAGAGGTCGGCTTTGTTTTCTTCCACAAAATTAGGATTTTCTTTTCCCTCGTCTCTCAGAAGATATAAAAACGACGTTTTCAGTCCGCTGAAACTGTAATTATACCCTTCGATGTTCGGTTTGCTGAGTTTGAAAGCTTTCGGGTTGCCTTCTTTGGCGAATTTATCAATGTACGGACCGCCGGGGTAGGGCAGTCCCATCACTTTGGCACACTTGTCAAAGGCTTCGCCGGCGGCATCGTCAATGGTTTGCCCGATGACTTCCATATCCAAATAATCTCGCACGAGAATGATTTGTGAGTTGCCGCCTGAAACCAGCAAGCACAAGAACGGAAACTGTGGAAATTTTTCCTCTTCTTTTCCTTGACTGATAAAATGTGCCAACACATGTCCCTGCAAGTGGTTTACGTCCACCAGCGGTATGTCGAGCGACTGCGCCAGCCCTTTGGCAAACGATGTACCCACTAATAATGAACCCAGTAAGCCCGGTCCGCGTGTGAAAGCCACGACGTCAATCTCTTTTTTATCGATGTTTGCCGCGTGGATAGCCTCGTGGATAACGGGGATGATGTTTTGCTGATGGGCGCGTGAAGCCAGTTCGGGTACTACGCCGCCGTATTTTGAATGTACATTTTGATTGGCGATGACGTTGGATAAAATCACATTATCGCGCAGCACCGCCGCCGAAGTGTCATCGCAGGAAGATTCTATGCCGAGTATAATCATTGTTGGTTGGTTGGTTGGTTGAGTGGTTGAGTAGTTAATTGGTGAATTGCCTGCCTGCCGGCGAGGCAGGTTCAAAAGTTTATAGGTTCAAAAGACTAAAAGTTCATCCAGTTTTAACGAATATTCGACGAATTAGCCAATTAACTAATCCCCTAATTTACCTTTCAACCACTTAACAAGTCAATAAAATTTACTATTTTTGCAATAAAATAATCGTCAAAGGTATAAAAAAAATCCCGAAAATACTCGTTATTGTTATTGTGAGCGCACTTTTATTGCTTGCTCTAACGTTTATGTTGCTGGGAAACAGCGCAGTACAAAACCGTATTGCCCGTGAGGCGGCAAAGCAACTCGCCGTTAAACTGAATACGAAAGTAAGCATCGGCAATGTGAATTACGAGTTTTTTAACACGTTTAGTTTTGAAAATCTGTATGTAGAAGACCAGCAGCAGGATACATTGCTCTTTGTGGAAAAGGCGTATGCCGATTTTAATTTTTGGCAGTTTTTTAACGGCAAATTTCTTTTCGATAAAGTACAGCTTGACCGTTTCAAAGCCAATTTAGTGATTGATACTACCGGTAAAAGCAATTTGGATTTTGTTATTAAAGCTTTCCAACGTCCTAAAAAGCAGACCTCATCCAACGTAGAGTTTAATTTTAAAGAGATAAAAATAGCCGATTCCCGTTTCAGTTTTACCAACCTGATGCACGCAGCCCGAAAAGACACCACACTTTTTGACGGTAACCGCATGCGCTTTTATCATATCAACGCTCACATCGGCATTGACCACTTGTACGGCGACTCGCTCGCCGCCCGCATAGAATCGCTATCGCTTTTTGAAAAATCGGGACTGCATTTGAAAAATATAAACACTTCGGTTTTTGGGTGGAAAACAGGTTTTAGAATGCCCAAAGTGAATATAGAGTTGCCTCGTTCCGCGTTGGTGATGGATTCCGTAAAAATGTCCTATGACAGTATTTCTTACCTGAAAGACATCGCGAATAAAGTGCGCTGGCAAGCCAATATACACCCTTCTTCCATTTATTTGCCGGATTTGGCGCCGCTTTTCCCTAATTTTAAGAATGTTACTAACTCGGTGCGTCTGCAAAGCAAAATTCGTGGCGCCATCTCGGGTTTCTCACTGAAAGGATTGGAAGTGAGGTACGGTAATTCGCTGGAATTAAGGACAGATTTAGATTTGAACGGTATTCCTAACATCGAAGAAACGTTTATTGTGGCAGATATTAAAAGTTTTCAGGTCAATAAAAATGAGGCGCAGGATTTGATAGCTAAAATAATGGGACATCCGTTTGTGCTGCCCAAAGAGCTCGGACGCTTGGGAAATGTGAAATATCGCGGGAATATTTCCGGATTTTTCAGTAATCTGGTAGCTTACGGAAATATAAATACTGATGTCGGAAGTCTCGAAACCGATATTTTACTTCAATTTGAAAATAATTTGCGCGATTTGAAATATAACGGCAGCATTACCACCCAGGATTTTAATATTGGTAAATTATTGGCATCTAACGCGTTGGGTAAGGCATCTTTTCAAATCAATACGAAAGGTTCCAAATTATTTAATAAACCGTTTCAAGGAACGGTCAAAGGCGATATTGGTCAGTTTTTTTTGAATAAATACAATTATCAAAACATAATGCTGGACGGCTCGTATGACGGCGGCGGATTTGACGGTGAACTAAACATTAACGACCCCAACCTCCAAGCAAACTTTAATGGGGTAGTGGATTTGTCCAAAAAACTACCTGTTTTCAACTTTGAGCTGAATGTAAGTCAAGCCGATGTAAACGCGCTTCATCTCACCGATAAATACAAAAATTCAATCCTCTCTTTTTACGGAAATACCAATATGGTGGGAAATTCCTTAGACAATGTGAACGGATACTTGGCGTTAAATAATATTATTTTTATCAATGGTGATAAATCTTTGGAATTTAACGAAATAAGGTTCGATTCGGAAATCGGAGAGGGAAAATCCAAATTCATTATTACGTCGGATTTGGGCGGTGGTACGGTGGAAGGTGATTTTAAGTACAGCACCCTGCCACAAACCTTACGAGCGTTGGTGGAAAACTATATTCCGGCGCTTTCAGGCAAAGGTTCGCCCAATAAAAACGTTAAAGGCGGCAATAATTTTTTGAACATCAACTTAACGCTTTCGGATACCAAACACCTTTCGGAAGCATTGGAACTTCCCTTTATTATTGAAGGCAAAACCACTATCAGAGGAACTATTGATGACATCAATCAGCGTGTGGAACTCAACGCTCAAACACCGTTCGTTTCTTTTGGTAAAAATAAAATACAGAACATTGACATCAGCCTGAATAACAAAGACCGCAAACTAAGCTTAGAAGGAAGTGCCGGATTTTATTTCAAAAAAGACTTGGTAAATGTGGATTTAACGGCAACCGCTGCCAATGACTCGCTTTACACCCAAGTAGCGTGGCAAAATTCCGATTCCATCAACTACGCGGGCGAATTACAAGCGGTAACAAAATTCCAAAAAATAGAAGATTTAACCTCAGCACAAGTCAATATTCTGCCTACACAGTTGGTTATTTCAGACAGCATTTGGGACTTAAAAGCTTCTACCATAGACATTAATCCCGACACCACATTTTTAGTGCATAATTTCAAAATCCAAAATCGGAATCAGTATTTAATCTTAAACGGACTTGTCTCAAAACAGCATACGGATACCCTGCAAGCGGATATGAATGACTTGCAAGTAGGATATATCCTTGATTTACTGAATTTTGACGCTATTTCTATCCAAGGGAAAAGCACCGGAAATGTAAATCTGTACGGTGTGCTGCATCAGCCCATCTTTGAAGCCAATCTGAATGTGAAAGAAGTCAATCTGAACCACACGTATGTGGGCGACGCCGTTTTACACAGCCGCTGGAACCGCGAGAATGAAGCCATAGAAGCCGGCGGAACATTTCTGGATAAAAGCGGAAAACCATTGATACTGGCAGACGGCATGTACTCGCTGGCACAAGATTCCTTGGACTTCCGCTTTACCACCGATAAGGTTAATCTTGCTTTCCTTAAACCCTATCTCTCATCCATTGCCAGCAACGTGCAAGGAATAGCCACCGGTCAAGTGCGGATGTATGGGCACACACACAACCTGGGCTTTGAGGGAAGCGCTTTGGCACGAGACGCGCAAGTTACCATTGATTACCTGAAAACCACGTATTCTTTCTCGGATACCATTTATCTTACCCGTAAATCTATATCATTCAAGGACATAACCATTTATGATGAAGATAAAAATACAGCCAAAGTGGACGGATCAGTCACACACAACGGTTCATTCAAAAATATGAAATTCGATGTGAAAGTAAGAACAGATAACCTGCTGGCGCTCAATACCAAGGCTCAGGACAACGATTTCTTTTACGGAAAAGCATACGCTGCCGGAAACATTCATATTTACGGTGATGATTCCAATATCTATTTCAATATCAATGCTTCATCGCGTCCGAATACAAAGTTTTATCTGACCATAGGCGGGGCGGAAACCGCCAAAACCAATGATTTTGTTACCTTTATAAATAAAAACGAACAAAAGGAAGAAAAGCAAAAGCTTAAAACTGACACTGACAACGGAAGTTCACACATCTTCCTCAATATGGAATTGGACATTACACCGGACGCTGAAATTCAATTAATTATAGACCCGAAATCAGGCGACCGGATTACCGGACACGGCAGCGGCAACTTGCGCCTCAGTTTTGACCATAATAATGATTTGCGTCTCTACGGCGGATATACCATTGAAAGAGGGGATTACGTGTTTACGCTTCAAAATTTGCTGCGAAAAGAATTTAAAATAGAGCAGGGCAGCAGCTTGACTTGGCCCGGCGACCCGCGCCATGCCAAGTTGGATATACGCGCCATACACTCGGTTACGGCATCGTTAAGAGACTTGATGGACGAGAACCTGACCGCTTCCTTGTCCCGTACCAGTGTGCCTGTAAATGTGATTTTGCACATCACGGACGATTTAATGCAGCCTGTCATTAAATTTGACATAGACCTGCCGTCCAGCGATGAAACGCTGAAAATTCAGCTAAAAAATACGATGAACACGGAAGATATGATGAACCGACAAGCGGCTTATTTGCTCTTATTCGGGAAATTTTATACGCCTGAATATGCCAAAACCGCTAATCTGGCGGGAAATAACACGATGTCGCTCTTTTCCAGCGCGGCGCTCGGTACTGTTTTAGGGCAGTTTAACAGCATTTTATCACGGTCTTTGAATAATTTCTCAGTAGGATTTAATGTGCGCGGAAGCGGCTTTTACGGCAACGAATTTTCATCCCAGGAATACGAGGTGCCTGTTTACTTTCAGCCCAATAACCGATTGATAATCAATGGTAATTTTGGATATAGAAACGATAATTTATTGAAAAATAACAAATTCATTGGGGATGTAGACATCGAATATTTACTTACGGACAATGGGAAACTGCGCCTGAAAGCCTTTAACCACACAGTGGACAGATACACCTTACGTTCCGCACAGTTCATTCAGGGGGTAGGTATTCGATATAAAGAAACTTTTAACTCGTGGGATGAATTGTGGAATTATTATTGGAAAAAATATAACCGACAAAAAAATGAAACACCGAAAAATGAAAAGGATTCAATTCAATAAAATAATACTGATAATGCTGTTGGCAGTGCTATGTTCTATGGTAAACGCGCAGCACATTGACAAAGTTTTCTTAGACGCGCCGGAAAACGTGTTGCCTTATGTAAACAAAACTCTGAAACTGGAAATGCTGGAATACTACAAGCAGTCTTCCAAAAAAGATACCGTACAGCATCTGTTGGGGGGAAAAGCGGTCTTGGTTGATATGGATACGGTACATCATTACATCAAGTTGCAGCCGGCGGAAAACACCCGCATGGAAATAAAACTTTTTCCCATTCAACATCAAAAAACGGACAGCGCATCATACGTTATAGGCGTAATCCATACGGTTTGTGCGCCGCTGTGCAGTTCTTACGTGCGCTTTTATGACCACCAATGGAATGCCTTGCCGCTGAATATGCCTACCCTTACCGCCGCTGACTGGCTGAAAAACAAAGAAGAAACCAAAGACGGAATTCCGATTGCTAACGTATTTAAATCTTCTTTTATTGAATTTTCTTTCGATAAAATTTTATTTCACATGTCAGTTAAGAATAACAGTATGAATTTATTAAGCGCGGAAGATAAACTATTTTTTCAACCTTTTATTCAGGAAGAAAATAAAAAAATGGATGTATTTTCAGATGGAAAAACGGTGAAAGTAACATTTTAGCTTCAACTTATTATTTTCATCAGCGCCTCTACCCACGAGTCGCTGTCATTCAGGCTTTCTACCCATATCAGTTCCTTGCCCCCACAGGCGAGGAACTTTTTTTTGTATTCTACGCCTATCTCGTAGGTGGTTTCCAAGCAGTCTGCCACAAATGAGGGCGCCACCATCAACACGCTTTTACTGCCTTGTGCGGCAAGCGCTGACAATACATCGTCGGTAAACGGTTGAATCCAATTTTTAGATAATCGAGATTGGAAAGCGGTAGTATAATTTTCTTTCGGAATAGCAAGCCTTTCCGCTAAAAGACGTGAGGTTTCATTGCAAGATGCCTTATAGCAAAAAGCGCCGTGTCGGGGCATTTTATCAGCGCATTTACAAGCGTTGAAGGGCTGTTCAGGATGAGTTTTCTGCACGTGACTTATGGGCAAACCGTGATAAGAAAATACCACATGGTCAAAATCTTCGGGGCGATATGAGCTTATTTTTTCAGAGAACGCTCGGATAAAGGAAGGATGATTGTAAAATTGTTCAATAAAGCGAATATCCGTATTTATTCCTGACTTCTTTAATTGCTTAAATACGTGTTGTTTGGCAGATTCGGTAGTGGAAGCGGCATATTGAGGATATAAGGGAATCGCAATTAATTGGTCAATATGCTCTTCTTTGATTTGTTCTAATGCCGACTTTACAGAAGGGTTACCGTAGCGCATAGCGCTTATTACAAGGTAATTATCCGGCATTTTTTGACGTAGTTTCTCTGTAAGAGAATTTAAGTGATAGAGTAGGGGTGAACCCTTTTCCGTCCACAGTTTCTCATAAAAGCGAGTGGATTTTGGCGCGCGAAATGGTACGATAATACCATTTACCAACAATTTTCGGAAAAACCACGGTAAATCAATCACGTACTTATCATTCAGAAATTCCGACAGGTATTGCCGCACGTGTTTTAATTCCGGTTTATCGGGTGTACCTACGTTGATAAGCAGTATTGCCGTTTTTTTCATTAGTAATTTGTTTTTAAGCAGTAAGTAAAGTTTAAAAAATAAAGTATCAAAATTGGTTTCTCAAAACAGTACTTA
>MTLC01000677.1_pt2 | contig 26322 bp, 19 predicted proteins | sample 1982451 | NCBI WGS metagenome assembly MTLC01 (sample SAMN05710165, study PRJNA340218) | biofilm metagenome | isolation source: sample SPH anode biofilm adapted to +100 mV | place: USA | collected 2012-02-03 | reverse complement strand
AACATGAAACATGAAACATGAAACATGAAACATGAAACATGAAACATGAAACTTGAAACCTGAAACTTGAAACATGAAACCTGAAACTAATATTCCTCCGTCAATCCGAACTTTGCCAAACCACCTTCCGCTGTTTCTTTGTAAAGTGACGGCAGGTCTTTTCCGGTATTTTTCATCGTTTCTACCACTTTATCAAAACTAATCAGGTGTTTTCCATCCGAGAGCATGGCTTTTAAGTTAGCGTCCAGCGCCCGCAAGGAAGCGAACGCGTTGCGCTCAATGCAAGGTATTTGCACCAAGCCGCACACCGGATCGCAAGTCATGCCTAAGTGATGTTCCAGTCCCATTTCAGCGGCATATTCTATCTGTTGCGGACTTCCACCGAAAAGCTGATTAGATGCCGCGGAAGCCATAGAACAGGCAGAGCCCACCTCGCCTTGGCAACCTACTTCCGCACCCGAAATGGAAGCGTTTTTTTTGATAACATTCCCAAACAATCCCGCGGTAGCCAATGCTTGAAGAATTTGTCGGTCAGGCATCTCGTGAAAGGTTTTCAAGTGATAAAGAATTCCCGGAAGCACGCCTGAAGAACCGCATGTAGGCGCTGTAACCACTACCCCACCCGCGGCATTTTGCTCTGAAACTGCCATGGCATAAGCCATTATCAAACACCGGTTTTGCAAGCTCACTTTATACCCTTGCGCTTTTGCCCAATAAGAAGAAGCCTTACGCCGCAAATGAAGCTCACCCGGCAGTACGCCTTCGGTTTCAAGCCCTTCTTTCACACTGTGCTGCATCGCTTTCCATATTTCGTTCAAAAAGTCCCAAATATCCTTCCCTTCTCTGTCCTGCACGTATTCCCAATAAGAAAGCCCGCGTTTTTCTATGTAAGGCAAAATCTCGCCGATGCTGTGATGCTCATATACCAATTTTTCGACAGATTGAGTATGCTCATCCATAATTTTACCGCCGCCAACACTGTATGCTATCCATTCCTTTTCCACAGTACCGTCAGCATTGAGCGCTTCAAATTTCATCCCGTTGGTATGAAACGGCAGCACTATTTCCGGCAGCCACACAAATTCCACCGATTTCGGACTTAAAGTGTCTTGAATGGTAGCATCCGTTAAGTGCCCTTTTCCCGTAGCGGCTAAACTGCCGTAAAGCGTAACCCGAAACGACGCTGCGTTCGGATTTTCGGACTTAAAACGTTCCGCGGCAAAGTGCGGTCCCATAGTATGGCTGCTAGAAGGTCCGTGACCTATCCGATATAATTCTCTGATTGATTCCATAAATAATTACGAATTACGAATTATGAATTATGACGTTACGAAATCATAAAACGTAAAAAATATACTGATGCTTTATTCTATTGAAACTGATTGAAAATAAGTTGCAAAGATACGTCAAATTTACCAATCAAAGACGTGTGTAGTACCATTTTCAGAAAAATATAACAAACAAAAACTTTTAAAAAAGACATGGCATGGAAGCAAAATATCTATTTTCCGTAAAGAGCTCTTTATTTTATTGAAAAGCTCAAACTTTTATGAAAATCAAGCATTGAATTAAACTTTTTTTGTAAATTTGTGCCAATAAAAAAATCATAATTCGTAATTCGTAATTCGTAATTCAATGGCAACTATCAAACCTTTCAAAGGCATTCGCCCCCCAAAAAATTTAGTAGAAAAAGTAGCTTCACGCCCGTACGATGTATTAAATTCCGAAGAAGCCCGCGCAGAAGCCCAAGGTAATCCTTACTCGCTGTATCATATCATCAAACCCGAAATTGATTTTCCGGTAGGTACGGATGAACACGATGAAAAAGTGTACGCCAAAGCCGCTGAAAACTTCGCGATGTTCCGCGAAAAAGGTTGGTTAGTACAAGACGAAACACCCAAATACTATGTGTACGCCCAAACAATGAACGGACGCACTCAATATGGTTTGGTGGTAGCCGCTTACGTGGACGATTACATGAAGGGAAATATCAAAAAGCACGAACTTACACGCCGGGATAAAGAAGAAGACCGCATGAAACACGTCCGTGTAAACAACGCTAATATTGAACCCGTATTCTTTGCTTATCCGCATCAAGACGAGTTAGACCGCATCGTAAAAGAAATTACCGCCAAAACACCCGAATACGATTTCGTAGCCGAGCTGGACGGTTTCGGACACACGTTTTGGGTGATTGACGATGAAAAAACCATCGCCCGCATTACCGAAATTTTTGCCGGAATACCCGCTATGTATATTGCCGATGGGCACCACAGAAGCGCGGCAGCGGCGTTGGTAGGCGATGAAAAACGACGTCAAAATCCCAATCATAAAGGTGATGAAGAGTATAACTACTTTATGGCGGTATGTTTCCCGGATGATCAACTGAACATTATCGACTATAACCGTGTAGTAAAAGACCTGAACGGACTTTCGGACGAAGAATTTTTAAACAAACTGAAAGAGAATTTCACGGTAGAAGAAAAAGGAACCAACATTTATACCCCCGCCAAATTGCATAACTTCTCACTTTACTTGGGTGGAAAATGGTATTCGCTCACTGCCAAAGAAGGCACGTATAATGACGGCGATCCCATCGGCGTACTGGATGTAACCATCTCTTCCAACCTGATTCTGGACGAAATTCTCGGTATCAAAGACCTTCGCAGTGATAAGCGGATTGATTTCGTAGGCGGCATACGCGGTTTGGGCGAGCTGAAAAAAAGGGTGGACAGCGGCGAAATGCGTGTAGCTCTCGCGCTTTATCCCGTGTCAATGAAACAACTTATCGACATTGCCGACAGCGGAAACATTATGCCGCCAAAAACCACATGGTTTGAACCGAAACTGCGTTCAGGATTAGTTATTCACGAGTTGGTCTAATAATACCACTAACTTTGACAAAGTTCTGAAACTTTGTCAAAGTTATCTTCATAAAGGCGCTAAGTTCTCAAAGGCAATACTAAAAATAGTATAATCTGTGAACTTAGCGCCTTTGTGGAATAAATAAAGCATATACGCAGACAGTTTGCAGGCTTATTTTTTTTTAATAACTTTGTCGAAGTTTGGAACTCAGCCAAAGTTATTCCAAAACACAATAAAACCCCGTTTTAAGAGTTTTCTAAATATTGAAATCTTCTCAAAATAAAGATGAAAAAAAGTGTCCTAAAATATCTGTTATCTTTCTCATTTATTGTATTTATACTTTCCTCTTGCGGTATTGAAGCCCGCTTGCAAAAAGCGGAGAAACACTATGCCTTGGGTGAATATGCCACTGCGGGCAGTCTTTACCGTAGCGTTTACTCGCGTATACCTTCCGAGAAGCGTGAAAAGCGTGCAAACATCGCTTTCAAACAAGGAGAATGTTACCGATTAATCAATTATTACCGCGCCGAGCAGGTTTATCTTAACGCCATTCGCAACAAATACGCCAACGACACCGTGTATCTTCGGCTCGGTCAAGTACAGATGCGCAATGGACACTACGCCGATGCGGCTAAAAGCTTCAATACTTTTCTGAGAACGCACCCTGACAGCGAGTTAGCGCAAAACGGATGGAAATCCGGCGCTTACGCGTTGGAACTTCAAAAAAATCCTACGCGTCACGTCATAAAATTAGCCAAAGATTTTAATAATTCAAGCTCTTCCTCTTTTAGTCCCGCATTTATGGGAACAGACGCAGATGTACTCTATATAACGTCTAACCGCCGTTTTGGCAAAAAAAACGTGGTACGCAAAAATAACGGCGTAAGCGGTCAGCCAAACAATCATATTTTCAGCACCAAAAAAGACGCGAAAGGAAAATGGGGCAAAATAGAAATTGTGGAAGGCGAAATTAACACCGGAAACGATGAGGGTGTAACTTCTTTTACCGCCGACGGACGCTCGATGTACTTTACCCGTTCCAATACGGTGGCAGACCGCGGTAACGGTACCATGATTATGGTTTCCAACCGTGCGGGTGGCGCTTGGAGCGCGCCTCAACCGGTAAAACTGTTTAAGGACAGCGCCATTTCCGTGGCACATCCTGCCATTTCGCCCGATGGTGAAACGCTCTATTTTGTTTCCGATAATCCCGAAGGATTGGGCGGTAAAGACCTGTGGAAAGCCGTAAAAGTAAGCGGCGAATGGGGCGCTATCCAGAACCTCGGCGCGCAGATAAATACGCAAGGTGATGAAATGTTTCCTGTCGTAAGAACAGACGGAACACTCTATTTCTCGTCCGACGGACATCCCGGAATGGGAGGTCTGGATATTTTTCAGGCAAAAGAAATGAAAGATGGAAAATGGGAGGTAAAAAATCTCGGGGCGCCCATCAACTCATTTAATGACGACTTCGGAATTACGTTCGACGGTAAAAACGAACGCGGGTATTTATCTTCCAACCGAGCCACCACTCGCGCTTATGACGCTTTGTGGAGTTTTGAGCTGCCGGAGCTGGAATACATCCTTACCGGAAAAATTACCGACCGACAAGGCGATAACGTTCCTGACGCGAGAATAAAAATCGTAAGCAATAACGGTGAAAACGTCCGCATACAAGCCAAAGGCGATGGAACTTACCGCTTTAAAATGAAACGAGGCGAAGAATATGTGATGATGGCGTCAGCGCGAGGATATCTTAATCAAAAAAGCCAACTGAACACCTACGAGGCAAGCGCTAAAAAAAGCGAGGATTTCAAAATTGATTTTCAGCTTACCCCCATATCCAAACCGGTACGGATGAATAATATTTTTTACGATTTCGGGAAATGGACACTCACACCGGAATCGGAAACAGGACTACAAGCCTTAGTAAAATTGCTCACGGACAATCCGAACATCACCATTGAACTCAGCTCACATACCGACTACGTGGGTAATAACGAGTCTAACCGCGTGCTTTCGGAACGTCGCGCGCAATCCGTAGTAGATTACCTGATTAAAGCCGGTATTGATAAGAGAAGACTCACGCCCGTCGGGTACGGCGAAGAACAGCCTTTTACGGTAGATGCCGCTACGGTGAAAAAAAACTCGTTCCTGAAACTAAACACACCACTTACCGAGGAATACATCCTCACATTGTCACCCGCTGAGCAAGAAATTGCCAATCAAATTAACCGCCGAACGGAATTTAAAGTTTTGAAAACAACGTATAATCTGTATTAGAAATAATTATGAACATCTAATATGTAGTTTTAAGTTTATTACTTTAATTTTAAACCACATATCCAACCTCAACGAAACTAATAAAAGTAAATATTATGAAACTTTTGTTTAAAACAAGTTATATACTGATTATGTTTGCATTTCTTATAAGTGGATGTAAAAAAGAAAATGCACCAATAGAAACTTTTCTTGAAGTATCTAATTCAAAATTAACTTATTTGGGAGAAACATTGCCTAAATCTAAATTAACAATTAGCAGAAAAGATGATGCTACTGTTAATTTTTCTATTAAGACTGTATTTATTGCTGAAAAGGATGAAATCAGTTCTATTAAAGTTTCTGTTATTAATGAAAACACATTAGTTTTAAAAATAGACACAAAACCATATGGCAATCCGGATTGGAAAAATCCTGATAAACTAACAAAGGTACATCAAGTAGAATTTGAGGTCGCCGGATTAAAAGCAGGTAGTTATAATTTAAATCTGGATTTAAATAATGTATCATCACGTTGGGAAAATCATGTTATTAAATAAAATATTCAAAGCAATGGTTTTATATCTTCTAAAACGAAGCGGGCAATAATGCTCGCTTCGTTTAGAGTTACTATATTTTTATCATATAGAGATAAAAATATAATTTCACCTTTTTTTCAGACATAAGAATTTAAAGTTTTGAAAACAAAGTATAATATGTATTAGAAGCTGACAGCCAACAGCTTTCAGCTAACAGCTTTTCTATGAAACAATATCTTGACCTTTTACAACGCATTTTAAACGAAGGAGTAAAAAAAGAAGACCGCACCGGCACGGGAACCATCAGTGTTTTCGGGCATCAGATGCGGTTTAATATGGAAGAAGGCTTCCCTTGCCTTACCACCAAAAAATTACATTTAAAATCCATCATACACGAATTGTTGTGGTTCCTTAACGGCGATACCAACGTAAAGTACCTGCAAGACAACGGCGTACGCATCTGGAACGAATGGGCGGATGCCGATGGAGATTTAGGGCACATATACGGCTACCAGTGGCGCTCTTGGCCCGATTATAATGGCGGACACATCGACCAAATACAGCAAGCGATAGATGCCATAAAGCATAACCCCGATTCACGCCGCATCATCGTCAGCGCGTGGAACGTAGCCGATTTGCCCAATATGAACCTGCCGCCCTGCCACGCGTTTTTTCAGTTTTACGTAGCGGATGGCAAATTAAGCTTACAGCTTTATCAGCGCAGCGCGGATGTGTTTCTGGGCGTACCTTTTAACATTGCCTCATACGCCCTGCTGCTGCAAATGATGGCACAAGTTACCGGACTTAAAACGGGTGACTTTGTACATACCCTTGGCGACGCGCACATTTACACCAACCACTTGGAACAAGTCCAACTGCAACTTACACGAGCACCTAAAAAGCCGCCAAAGATGTTAATAAACCCTAACGTAAAAAGTATTTTCGACTTCAAATTTGAAGATTTTGAGTTAGTGGATTATGACCCGCATCCTCATATCAAAGGAGTTGTAGCCGTTTAATATTGAGAACAAAAATTAACTTCTGTTTTTTTACAAATCTAAAAATCAATAAAAAGAATACCTACCTACCTTTTAATTTCTAATTTTGTCCAAAATTACAAGCAAGGATATTACACCTTGCTTTAAAATAAACAAAAAAAATGTCAGAAGTTTCTATTATTGTAGCAGTGGCTGATAATTATGCCATTGGAAAAAACAACCAGCTGCCTTGGCACATGCCGGCAGATTTAAAACATTTCAAAGATTTAACCACCGGACACGCCGTGGTAATGGGCAAACGCACCTTTGAAAGTTTACCCAACGGACCGCTTCCCAACCGCAAAAACATAGTTTTAAGCACCGTGTTGGAAGGAAATTTTGATAAATATTATGAAGCTACCTCGCTACGTGATGCGCTTGACTTATGTGAGCACGAAGAAAAAGTATTTATCATTGGCGGCGCGTCTTTGTTTACGCAAGCGCTCAATTACGCCGGCATTGACAAAATGCACATCACTTGGATTCACGCGGACATAGACGCGGATATATTTTTCCCAAAATTTGACAACAAAGAGTGGAAAGAAATAAGTCGCGAACCACACAAAGCAGATGCTAAGAATCCGTATGACTACTCTTTTTGTGTCTATGAAAGAGTAAAAAAAGAAGAAAAGAAATAAAACAATCATTTATTCTATACCGGAAATCCTCGCCAAGCATTTGTCGGGGATTTCGTAGTTTATACTCTTCCCCATTTTTATTTCAAAAAGCCTTTTACAAGTACCTTTTTTAATAAAAACATTTGTTTTCAAAAAGTCCAACAAAAAAATATCAAAATGATTTTATTTTAACTAAAAAAATATATTTATGCTTTTATAATTCAAATTAATTTTATATTTTTGCAACCAAAATAAACTACTATCAATACATTTTATTATGAGCTATTTAATAAAACCTATAAACTATAAACCCATTCTTGATTTACAACAGACCGAACTCGGCATTCAAAAAATTAAAGATTTTTTCCAAGCTAATTTATCTGCGGAATTACGTCTGCGCCGCGTCACAGCGCCACTCTTTGTACTCAGAGGCACCGGACTGAATGATGACTTAAACGGGGTGGAACGTGCCGTAAATTTCCCCATAAAAGATATGGATGACGCACGCGCCGAAGTAGTACACTCGCTCGCCAAGTGGAAACGCGTTACTCTTGCCGATTATAACATTGAACAAGGGTTCGGTATCTACACGGATATGAACGCCATACGCGCGGACGAAGAAGTGGGTAATTTACACTCGCTGTATGTGGATCAGTGGGACTGGGAACGGGTAATGTCCGCTGAAGAACGAAATATCGGTTTCTTAAAATCCATTGTAAAAAGGATATATTCCACCTTACTGCGAACCGAATACCTTGTTTGCGAAAGTTTTCCCGGTATTAAGCCCGTTCTTCCGCCCGAAATCGTTTTTATTCACGCCGATGAATTAGCACGAAAATACCCGCAACTCGCCCCTAAAGAACGTGAAGCAATGGCAGCCAAAGAACACAAAGCTGTATTTATCATCGGCATAGGCGGCGAACTGAGCGATGGCAAAAAACATGACGGGCGCGCACCGGATTATGACGACTGGACAACCATGGGCGAAAACGGTCTTCCGGGACTCAACGGCGATATCATTCTGTGGAATCCTATATTGGAATTACCTTTTGAAATATCATCCATGGGCATTCGCGTGGATAAAAAAGCATTATTGGAACAATTAAAAAGAGAAGGAAAAGAAGACCGCCTAGAACTTTACTTCCACAAGCGACTGATGGATGACACGCTTCCGCTCTCTATCGGCGGCGGCATCGGGCAATCAAGGCTTTGCATGTTCTTTCTTCGGAAAGCGCACATCGGTGAAATTCAAGCCAGCATTTGGCCCGAAGACATGCGCGCTGAGTGTGAAAAGCTAAGCATAGCATTGATATAAAAAAAAACACATGAGCGTGTAGGAAATTTACGCAGATAACCTGGATTAAAAACACCTGTCAACCACAGACAGGTGTTTTTCTCATATAAAAATAAACCATTCTTTTATTAAAAGCGGATTAACCAAACCAAACGTTAAACCTCGTTGATTAAAGCTGCGGTATGGCAAGCCACGAGTCCTGCCGTTTCAGTGCGCAAACGATTGTTGCCTAAGGAGACGGGCACGTATTCATTTTCCAACGCTTGCTGTACTTCTTGTGTGCTGAAATCACCCTCAGGACCGATTAGTACGATGGTGTTTGTTGCTGCTTGGCAAATGGATTGAAGTGTTTTCTTATCTTGTTCGTAGCAATGAGCGATAAATTTTTGGTCGGCAGAGTATGTTTTCAGAAAATTATTGAAAGTGCAAAGGGGGTTTAATTTTGGAAAATAGGCTTTTAAAGATTGCTTGGCGGCGGAAACTATGATTTTTTCCAACCTTTCCGGCTTAATAATTTTCCGTTCTGAAAAGCGGCAAATAATCGGCGTAATCTCATCTATACCTATTTCTGTGGCTTTTTCTATAAACCATTCCAGCCGTTCTATATTTTTTGTTGGCGCGATGGCTATATGCAAACGGTAGTTTCGCTTTCCATATTCGAGTGTAGTTTTTTTTATTTCAAAAGCGCACCTTTTTGGATGTGGTTGGGTAAGGACTGCATCGTACCAGCCTCCTACTCCGTCCACTATTACTATTTCATCTCCTGCTTGCAAACGAAGTACTTGCACGGCATGCTTGCTTTCCTCTTCCGGCAAAAAGTGTTCTGAATGGATATTTGGAGCGTAAAACAGATGCATTTATTTAGTGGTTTTATGAGTTTTCTTATGAAAAAATCAAATAATTTATTTGTGCCAACTGAACACATCCTAATCTCTGAATATTTCATTTTTGAATAAAGACATTTAGAAAATAAAACAAGTTTTATTTTAAATAATCACCCGAAAACGAGTACAACCGATTTTGTGAATGGGTGAATTAGTAAATGGGGTGATGAGCTAATTGGTTCCTTGGCTCATTGGAAACTGGCGCCACACTTTCCAAGCGGCTTCGGCTTGTCCGATAAGCATCTGCTCGCCATTCATACCGAAGGCGCCTTGCGCTCTTCCTTTTTTCAAAAAAAGCGTTTCCGCCGGATTATACACCGCGTCAAAAAGTAAATGCTGAGCAGTAAGAAAAATATACGGAATATCCGGACAATTATCCACCGCCGGATAAGTTCCTACCGGCGTAGCATTGATAATCAACAAATTGTCTAATAAGATATCCTTATTCAAATCCTTGTAAGAAATCACGTGTTCTTTCCGAAACCTACCGCTTACAGCTTGCAGCTTGTCGCTTGCCGCTCTCGATCGAGAAACAAAGGTTACAGCCACGCCTAATTTCCGAAGTCCGTACGCCATGGCTTTGGCGGCGCCACCCGTACCAAGTACCAACGCTTTTTGGTGATGCGCTTTCAAATGGGGATGAATGGCATTTATAAAGCCTATAACATCGGTATTATATCCTTTGAGGGTTATTTTATCTGCGCCACGCTTAAATTGAATTACATTGACCGCCCCAATTTCGGCAGCTGTTTCATCCAACTCATCCAAATACGGTATAACGGTTTCTTTATAGGGAATTGTTACATTTAGTCCGCTTAAATCCACCGATTTAACCAATTTATTAAAAGACTGTATTTCAGGCAATTCATATAATTCATACCGAGCATCTATGTTTTCTTTTTCAAACTTTTCCGAGAAATATTTACCGGAAAAAGAATGCCCCAGCGGATAACCTATGAGCCCATAATTTTTCACGCTTGCGTATATTTTTTATTCTTTTTGATAAAAAATTTCACCACAAAATAAATTACCGCCAGCGCCAAAACTCCAAGAATAACCATACTTAATTCGTGGCTGTATTTATTGATTATATCTGCTTGTCCGTGTGCCAAATATCCAACAAGAGCCAATATGCTGTTCCAAATTCCGGCACCCAGAAGCGTATAGAGCGTAAAACTGACAAAATTCATTTTTGCAAGTCCGGCAGGCAGCGAAATCAATTGCCGAATGCCCGGAATTAACCGCCCTACAAATGTGGACGCATTCCCGTGTTTATTAAAATAATCTTCTGCCTTCTGTACTTTTTCGCTGCTTAACAGCATCAGTTTACCAAAACGGCTATCGGCTAATTTATGAATAATAGGTCTTCCGAGCCAAAGCGCCAGAAAATAATTGATGTAAGCCCCCATCAGCGCCCCCAGCGTGCCAAAAAGCACCACCAAAAATATATTTAAGTGGCTGTCCGGTTTGCTGGCAATGTATGCGGCGGGGGGAATAACCACTTCGGAAGGAAAGGGGATAAACGAACTTTCGATAGTCATTAACGCCGTGATACTGAGATAATTCATATTATTTTCGTACCAATGTTCCACCTTTTGTACCCAAGTAAGCGTATCAGACGAAGAGGTGTTTTGTGTTTGAGCCGATATTTCGGGTAGCGCTATGATAAACAACGCGAGTAGGATTATCAGAATTTTCCTATTCATAAAGTTTGTAAAGTTTATAAAGTTCAAAGGGGTTAAAAGTTTATAAGTCTAACTGCTGATAGCTGATAGCTGACAGCTAATGGCTGTCGGCTAACTTTTCACTTCCGCATCGGGACAAAATTCCCGAAACATTTGCAGGGCGTCCAAGTTTTTTTGTATAGCAAGGCGTAAAAACTCTTCAGTTTTCTCCATATTATCGGTATAATAATACGCTACCGCCATAAAAAGTTCTATCAATTCCAAGTCAGGGTCAAAACTATAAGCGGATTCATAATATTTTACCGCTTTCACAAAGTCGCCCTTATCCATATAAATTCCGGCAATGCCCATGAGCGCGTCTGCCTGGGCGGGCTCTAAGCTTGCGGATTTGAGAAACGCCTGCAAGGCTTCGTCCATTTTGTTCAGCCCGATGTTGGCTTCGGCAAAATACACCCAGACATCGGCGGATTTGTCATCCAGTTCCAACGCGCTGTTAATATAAGATAAACTTTCGGCATATTCGTCCATTTCCAAATAGCAAATGCCCGCTCCCACCAACGCGTCAAAGTTATTGGGCACTTCTTCCAACGCTTTTTTGTAGTAGAAAAGCGCTTTTGGAAAATTTTCCATACGTTCCAAGCACTCGCCCATAAACGTGTGTACGTGCCACTTCTCCGTAGTTTGAGCGGCATATTCAGAATACGCTTCCATTGCTTCTTCGTAACGTTTCAGCTGGAAAAGCGCATGTCCTTTTTGTATTAATGAAATAGAATCGGTATCATTGATGACGAGTACGTAATCATACGCCTCCAAGGCTTTTTCATAATCTTCTTGATTAAAATAAAGTTGCCCAAGATTAAACCACGCTTCGCTCAAATATGTGTCAATGGAAATGATTTTTTGATAAACCTTCATAGCGCCCTGAAAGTTGCTTAGTTGCTCGTAGCAAAAGGCTTTTTCAAAAAGTATATCAATGCTTTTATCGTCTAATTTCTCTCCTTTTTTAAGTACATCCAACGCATAATCAAACGAGCCGTCGGTCATAAAAAACATTGCCGTATCCAAGCAAACGGCTATCTTTTCCTCCTCTTCTTCGTCTATTATTTGCAATGCTATTTCATAAGCTTCACGCTCCCTGCCGAGTTTTATAAGCGCTTCTATTTTCAAAAAACGCACTTCTAAATCGGTATTTTCCACCAAAGTATTTAAAATTCGATGAGCTTTTTGCGCGTCGCCGGTAGACAAGTAGATTTTTGCGCGCTTCAAGTCCAGCAAGTTGCTTTCCGGATGCAGTTTTTTACCAAACTCCAAGGCGCTGAGCGACTCGGAAGTTTTTCCGCGCATCAAGTAATAATCCACAATACTGCCCATCTCTTCCACGTCAAAGTAACCGGAAGTGGCGCCTGTAAGAAATCCTTCGTAGCGTTTTACCAAGTCATTGGGTTCATCATCAATGAAATAAGAAAAGTTTTTTGCCATCAGAAAAAATGATATTTTTTACAAAAATACGACTTTTTACCCGTGTAGTGAAATGGTAAGCGTGAAAAGTTATAAACAATAAGGCAGAATTTATTTTTACAAGTACTTAAAGCAGTGATTAAAGGGTGAAAAAATCCTATCTTTGTGTTTTTATTTATAAGATTATCTCAAAAAAATATGAATTACGCTCAATCCATTGAATATCTATACAACAGCCTTCCCGTGTTTCACCACATCGGGGCGGCAGCTTATAAACCGGGGTTAGACAACACCATACGACTAATGAACGAGTTAGGCAATCCGCAAAATACTTATCGAACCATTCATGTGGCAGGAACTAACGGTAAAGGTTCTGTGTCGCACTTCTTGGCGGCGGTTTTACAGTCGGCGGGCTATAAAGTGGGACTTTACACTTCGCCGCATCTGGTGGATTTCGGGGAACGCATCCGGATAAACGGCAAAATGATTTCACAACAATACGTTATTGATTTTGTGGAACAAAATAAGTCGTTGATGGAAAATATCCAACCTTCGTTTTTTGAGTGTACTATGGCGATGGCTTTTAAATATTTCGCGGATTGCGAGGTAGATGTGGCTGTAATAGAAGTGGGCTTAGGCGGGCGATTAGACAGCACCAACATCATTCAGCCGGAACTCTCCATCATTACCAATATCAGTTTGGATCATACCCAGTTTTTGGGCAATACCTTGGCAGAAATTGCCGCAGAAAAAGCGGGAATCATCAAACCTAATACGCCCGTGATCATCGGCGAAATAACCCCTGAAACCCAACCGGTTTTTCTCCAAAAATCCGCGATGGAAAATGCCGAAATAATCTTTGCAGAAAAAAGTCAAGATGTAAAATTTGAGGGTTATGAAAGCGATAAAATGGTAGTAAACACAAGAGAATACTTACGCCTGAAAGCAGGTTTGAGCGGCGAATATCAATTAAAAAACATCGGGACAGCACTCACGGCGATAGAAGAACTTCAAAAACGCGGATTTGCAATTTTTGAAGAGGATGTACGTCATGGATTAGAACACGTAACAGAGATTACCGACTTTCAAGGACGTTGGCAGATTTTACAAGAAAACCCCACTGTGATTATAGATACAGGGCATAACACCGCCGGAATAAAAGCGGTAGTTCATCAACTGAAACAGCAGCGATACACCCAATTGCACATTGTTTTAGGGATGGTAAATGACAAAGATATTTCGGGCGTACTGGAATTATTACCCAAACAAGCCGTGTATTACTTTACCAACGCGCAAATTGACCGCGCCTTAAAAGCCGAAAAACTTAAAGGACAAGCAGAGGTTTTCGAGTTAAACGGACAAGTGTATTCATCGGTGGAAAAAGCCGTAAAATCAGCCTTACAAAACGCTGAAAAAGAAGACTTGGTTTTTATCGGCGGCAGTAACTTTGTGGTGGGCGAAGCGTTGGCGTTATTTAAGGAAAAAGTTGGATAAAGAATCCGAAAACACTTCCTTTTTACATTGATGTAATCTGGAGTTTTTATCTTTAAAGAAAATTCAGGTTGAATTTATGCCGATTGTCCGGGATTTAGCAAGTCTTAACCATAATTATTCAATCCGCCAGCTGGCGAAGTAGCACCTAAGAAATTTACATTTTTGCTACCGATCGAACTTGTTCGCTTGGCTTGCCAAAGAATATAAGACAAGACGACTTCAATAATAAAAAAATGGTTGCCCTTCTCGGACAACCATTTTTATGATGGTGATAACTTTCGGAATTATTTTTCTTCTTCTTTAGTTTCAGAGGTTTCTTCTTTTTTAGAAGATTTCTTCGTTTTCTTAGGAGCTTCTTCGTTTTCCTCAGTTTTTTCGGCTTTTGCAGCCGTTTTTTTAGCTTCTTTGGCTACCAGTTTTTCAGCGGCTTCACTTACCATTTGGTCTTTCAAGTCAGCCAATGACTGAATATCACCCAATGTGGTTTTTTCTATAGCTGGTGTAGCCACGGTTTCTTCTTTTTTGGGCGCTCTTTTCGCTTTTTTAGGCGCTTCTTCACCGCCTTCTGTGGCTTTGTCGGCGCGTTTAGCGTCTTCATGCAAGCGGCTGTGTGAAAGGATGATGCGTTTAGCGTCTTTATTGAACTCAATCACTTTGAATTGCAATTTTTCATCTACTTGCGCTTGTGAACCGTCTTCTTTCACCAAGTGTTTCGGGGTTACAAAACCTTCTACACCGTAAGGCAACGCTACTACCGCACCTTTGTCCATCATATCTACTATCACGCCTTCGTGAACAGTGTCTACGGCAAACAAACTTTCAAAAGCATCCCAAGGATTTTCTTCCAGTTGTTTGTGTCCAAGGCTTAAGCGGCGGTTGTCTTTATCGATTTCCAACACTTGAACTTCAATATCTTCGCCAATTTTAGTAAATTCTGAGGGGTGTTTGATTTTTTTCGTCCAGCTCAAGTCTGAGATGTGGATTAATCCGTCAACACCTTCTTCAATTTCTACAAATACACCGAAGTTGGTAAAGTTACGCACTTTTGCCGTGTGTTTGCTTGCTACCGGGTAGCGTTCTTCGATGTTTTCCCATGGGTCTGATTTCAGTTGTTTGATACCGAGCGACATTTTGCGTTCGTCACGGTCAAGGGTAAGAATAACTGTTTCCACTTCGTCGCCTACTTTTAGGAAGTCTTGTGCTGAACGCAGGTGTTGTGACCAGCTCATCTCAGATACGTGGATAAGTCCTTCTACGCCTTGTGCTATTTCCACAAACGCGCCGTAATCTGCCATTACCACTACTTTTCCTTTCATTTTGTCGCCTACTTTCAGGTTAGCGTCAAGAGCATCCCATGGGTGCGGTGAAAGTTGTTTCAAGCCGAGCGCGATGCGTTTTTTCTCATCGTCAAAGTCGAGGATAACCACATTGAGTTTTTGGTCGAGTTCCACCACTTCTTTGGGGTCTGAAACGCGTCCCCAGCTTAGGTCTGTAATGTGTATCAAACCATCTACGCCGCCCAAGTCAATAAACACACCGTAAGAGGTAATGTTTTTAACGGTACCTTCCAGTACCTGACCTTTTTGCAGTTTGCCGATGATTTCTTTTTTCTGTTGTTCAATTTCTTCTTCGATAAGCGCTTTATGCGATACCACCACGTTTTTGAATTCTTGGTTAATTTTTACCACTTTGAATTCCATGGTTTTGTTTACAAACACATCGTAATCGCGGATAGGTTTCACGTCAATTTGTGAACCGGGTAAGAATGCTTCTATACCGAATACATCCACAATCATACCGCCTTTGGTACGGCATTTTACAAAACCTTTTACCACTTCTTGGCTTTCCAGCGCGGCGTTTACGCGATCCCAGCTGCGTGAAGCGCGAGCTTGTCTGTGGGAAAGGATGAGTTGTCCTTTTTTATCTTCTTGGCTTTCGATGTACACTTCTACCTTGTCGCCTACTTTCAAATCCGGATTGTAACGGAATTCGCTGATGGATACTACACCGTCTGATTTGAATCCTACGTTGATAACCACCTCGCGTTTGTTAAGCGAAGTTACGGTTCCTTCTACTACCTCTTTGTCTTTGATAGCGTTCAGCGTGTCATCGTAAATTTTTTCCATTTCCGCTTTTGATTTTCCGGAAATAACATCGCCTTTTTCATAAGCGTCCCAGTCAAAATCTTCTTGCGGTTTTACCTCTTGTTTGGGTTCTTTTTTGATTTCTTTTTTAGCCGAAGGCGCTTCTTCTATCACTTCTTCTTGGGCTGGTTCAGCAACGGGAGCTGCTTCTTCAGCTTTTACTTCAACGGTTTCTGTTGTTTCGGCTGCTTGGGGTTGTTCTACGGTTTCAGAAGCATTGTTTGCTACTTCTTCCACTTGTTTTTCTTTTTCTTCCATGTGTTTAGAAAAGAATGGGGTTTGTACTAAATTGAATTAGTTGGTTAGACATTATGTTGATTATAAAATAGCGTGCAAAGGTACGATAATTTTCTTAATATAGAAAGAGTTAGAACGATAATTTACTACAATAAAAGAACGAAGCCTCTGAATCAATTACTTTTCTTTTTAAAAAGAAAAAAGCGAATAAAAAATTATCCGCTTTCTCATTATGTAATTGTTTAATTTAATACTTTATTTAATTTGCTTCTTCCCCACTTACCTCTTTTTTCACCACTTTCTTTACCGATGCGGCTTTTTCACCATTTTTTACCGATGGCACTTTCTTTTTACGTTTTTGATAAGTTCCGGGAAGAATTACATTGATTAATTTTTTACCCATCATACCCAGCTTCACAGCACAATACAAGGCTATTATACTCAAAACAATATCAATGTATGAATATTTTGTAGGTAAAAATATCAAAGAAAGCAACATCAATACCGATACCACAAAAACAGCTATTCCATAATAGATTTTACCTTTTAACAAGGGCGTTTCAAGCGTTTTAAAACGCGTTAAACCGTCCAAAATTCCCGACGCGAAAGATAAAATCAGCGTAAGGGGAAATACCACTATGGAAAAATCAATCACAGCGCTCAAAACCTCAGGAAAAAAGGCAGGAAAAAGCAGATGAAGTATCATTATTCCCGGGATTACAGCTACAAACGTCTGTGACAAGTGAATAGCAATGGGATGAATATCCAAGTCCAAAAGAAACAACCGCTTGGGCGACACCTTTTCACGGTAGGGTTCAAACACATTGTGAGGCAAACCACAAGCGGGACAAACGCCTACTTTATCCAGTTCGCTTTTTTTCATAACGTACCCACACGGACGGCAGCGTACCAGTTCTTCATCTATATTTTCAAACATACGATTTATTAACGTTAAAATGAATATTTTTACAAAAGTAATAAGATATTCTTATTTCTCAAACGCCGCAAGCAAAGATTAACACATTTATCGTAAATTCATCACTTACACTCACTACAAGTCAATTATGGATAATCATTTAACCCTGTCTTTCCACATTTAAATAGCAAAACGTTTTCTAAAATTGAATGTTACTTGAGCCATTCTATCTTTATTATATCAAACCACCAACAAAAATTTCCTATTCCAACTCAATATTAAAAACATTTCACTAATTTTGTGTGAAAATTCAATTCCCGGAAGATGAATAAGGAAGAAATTAAGGTTTGGCTGCGCGTTTTTTATGAAAAACTGAAAGAATGGCTTTTTCGTTTTATCGATTGGCGTGAACGTCGGGTAGAACGTTTTCACAATTTACCCAAGTGGCAGAAAATCGGTAATGTATTGCTTACGTTATTGGCTCTGTTCATGTTTTATCTTTTCATCGTGGACATTAATTTCTTGTGGTTGTTTGGAAAATCACCCTCGCTACGCGCCATCAGTAATCCGCCTCAATCTATTTCTTCCGAAATTATCAGCGCCGACGGCAAAACCATCGGAAAATATTTTAATGAAAACCGGAAACTTGTTAAGTTTCAAGACATTTCTCCCGAACTCATTAACACCTTAGTAAGTACTGAGGATGTTCGTTTTTATAAACACTTCGGCATTGATTTTCACGGATTGGCGGCGGCTTTCAAGGACGCCGTAAAAGGTAATCCGCGCGGCGCCAGCACCATCACGCAGCAATTGGTAAAAAACATGTTCAAAACCCGAAGCCAATACACTCGCGGATTTTTGGGTTCCTTGCCCGGACTGCGTTTACTCATCGAAAAAACCAAAGAATGGACGGCGGCATTGAAATTGGAAATATTTTATTCCAAAAATGAAATCATCACCATGTATCTGAATACGGTAAGTTTCGGAAGCAACGCCTACGGCATTCACACCGCTGCCAAAACATATTTTGACACCACCCCTGATAAACTTACTTATGAAGAGTCAGCCGTGTTGGTGGGTTTGCTGAAAGCCATTACGCGCTACAATCCGTATATCAACAAAGAAAATTCACTTGGAAGAAGAAACCTGATTTTCACACTTCTCGCCAAAAATAAATACATTACACATCAACAGGCGGACTCGCTGAAAACGCTTCCACTCACGTTGAATTACAGCGTAGAAAAGCCCAATGAAGGCATAGCCCCTTATTTCCGCTCTTATTTAACACGTTTTTTGGAGAAATGGGGCGAGGAGAACGGTTATGATATTTATGCCGACGGGCTGAAAATATACGTTACTATTGATTCAAAAATGCAAGAATACGCCGAAGCAGCCGTACAAAAACAAATGGCAATCCTTCAGCGAAGTTTTTTTGAACACTGGTCCGGACAAAATCCTTGGCGTGATGAAAACGGGAAGGAATTACCCAATTTTATAGAAGATCTAACCAAACGTACAGCCGTGTACAAGCGACTTCAAGCGAAATATAACAACAATGAAGACTCCATTCAAAAATACTTGAATGAAACCCGCAAAGTAAAGGTTTTTGACTATAATGAAAAGCGATACAAAGAGTTCAAAATGACCGTGATGGACTCTATCCGCTATATGAATCACTTTTTGCACACCGGTTTTGTGGCGATGGAGCCGGATACCAAACACGTAAAAGCATGGGTAGGTGATATTGATTATGATTACTGGCAATACGATAAAGTAGCTCAAAGCAAACGGCAACCGGGCTCTACCTTTAAACTTTTTGTGTACACCGCCGGATTAATTAACGGGAAATCTCCGTGCGATACCTATGTGGATGAGCCTTTTACATGGAAATATGCTAACGGAAAAAACTGGCAACCGCGTAACTCTACCGGCGGTTTCAGCTATGCAAACATGACACTCAAACGCGCTTTTGCTCGTTCGGTAAATACGGTGGCGGCACGTTTGGCGCAAGAAGTAGGCATACCTCAGGTGGCTAAATGCGCTCGTTTATTGGGGGTTAAATCAAACTTGGTAGAATTACCACCGCTAAGTCTCGGCGCTTCGGACGTATCTTTGCTGGAGATGGTAAACGCTTACAATACAGTGGTGGACGATGGATTATACCATGACCCCGTAATAGTAACCAAGATAGTAGATGCCGATGGTTACGTGGTGTACGAAGATAAAGTCAAACCGAAGCAAGTCATTTCCTACGAAAACGCTTTCTTGATGACCGAAATTCTAAAAGGCGGTATGACCGAGCCCGGAGGCACTTCTCGCGCACTTTGGAATTATGATTTAATGCGCTGGGATACCGAATTTGGCGGTAAAACAGGTACTTCGTCCAATTATTCGGACGCGTGGTACATTGGCGTAACGCCCAAACTCGTAGGAGGAGCATGGGTAGGCGCGGAACATCGCAGTATTCACTTCCGCAGCGGTAGTCTGGGTCAAGGAAGCCGCACGGCGCTGCCCATTTTCGCGCTTTTTATGGAAAAAGTGTTAGCGGATAAAAAATTTGAACGTTACCGGGCGAAATTCCCTTCCGATCCACGGGAAAAAATCCTACGGGATTATAAGTGTGACTCATTCTATCAGCCGGATACTACCGCCGTTAATGATTCGTTGGATGTAATGCCGTTAGAAGAACTGCCCGTGCCGGATATTAATCCTACCAACAACCCGAACAAAGAAGAAGAAATAAAAATCCGACATACAGATTAATTAAAGCGGTAAGAGGTAAGAAGTGAGCAGTGAGCAGTGAGCAGCGAGCAGTAAGATAATTATATTGACTAATGACCAAAGACCAATGACTAATGACTAATGACCAATGACCAATGACCAATGACTAATGACCAATGACCAATGACCAATGACCATTGACTAAAAAATAAACATGAATAAAATTGTAAATAAAGAATACTTCTCGCCAAACGTAGTAAAGTTTGAAGTAGAAGCGCCGTTGATTGCTAAATCACGTAAGGCCGGACACTTTGTCATCGTCCGCGTGGGCGCCAAAGGCGAGCGCATTCCGCTTACCATTGCCGATGCCGATGTGCAAAAAGGTACCATTACCCTTGTGGTACAAAAAATGGGCGTTTCTTCCTCTAAACTTTGCGCGCTAAATGAAGGCGAGTACATTACCGACCTTGTAGGACCGCTGGGCAAAGCCACGCACATAGAAAAATTCGGCACGGTGGTATGTGCTTGCGGCGGTGTGGGTACTGCCCCTATGATGCCCATTGTGCAAGCGCTGAAAAAAGCGGGAAACCGCGTAATCACCGTACTGGCAGCGCGTACCAAAGAACTTGTCATTCTTGAAAAACAGATGCAGCATTTTTCTGATGAAGTAATAGTGATGACCGATGACGGCAGTTATGGAAACAAAGGATTGGTTACTAACGGTGTGGAAACGGTTATCAACCGCGAAAAAGTGGATATGTGTGTAACTATCGGACCTGCCATTATGATGAAATTTGTGAGTTTGCTCACTAAAAAATACGACATACCCACCTTAGCTTCGCTCAATACCATCATGGTGGACGGTACAGGCATGTGTGGCGCATGCCGCGTAACGGTAGGCGGAAAAACCAAGTTTGTTTGTGTGGACGGACCTGAATTTGACGCCCATCAAGTGGATTTTGACGAAATGCTGATGCGCCTTGGAGGCTATCGAGATATTGAACAAGAAAGAATGAAGAAAATTATTTCCTAATGTGCCAATGTGCCAATATGCCAATGTGCCAATGTGCCAATGTGCTAATTAACTAATCTACAAATTAACTAATCTACAAATTCACCAATCCACCAATTCACCAATCAACCTCTTTAATTCCCCCTTTGGGGGTTAGGGGGCTTAATTCACCAATCATCCCTCAATGACCAGAAACGAACCTTGGCGCGCGGATTTACGAGCAGCCATCAAAGCCAAAGAAAGAACCGATAAACCCCGTGTACACATGCCCGAATTAGATGCCGAATATCGCAGTCACGTTCGGAACGAAGAGGTAAACCTGGGCTTAACGCCCCAACAAGCCATGGCGGAAGCGCAACGCTGTTTGGATTGCGCTAACCCCACCTGTATGGAAGGCTGTCCCGTTTCCATTCAAATTCCCGATTTTATCAAAAATATAGAACGCGGTGAGTTTTTGGAAGCTGCCAAAGTGCTGAAACTTACCTCGGCATTGCCCGCCGTGTGTGGTCGCGTATGTCCGCAAGAGCGTCAGTGTGAATCCCGCTGCGTGCATCTGAAAATGAAAAAAGACCCGGTGGCTATCGGCTACTTGGAACGTTTTGCGGCAGATTACGAGCGGGAAAGCGGACAAATTTCCATTCCGGAAACCGCGCCGGCAAACGGCATGAAAATAGCGGTGGTGGGTTCCGGTCCTGCCGGATTGGCGTTTGCGGGAGATATGGCAAAACTGGGTTACAATGTAACGGTGTTCGAGGCGTTGCATGAAATTGGCGGCGTGCTTAAATACGGCATCCCCGAGTTTCGCCTGCCCAATGAAATTGTGGATGTGGAAATAGATAATCTGCGCGCCATTGGTGTAAAATTTATCAATAATTGCATTGTAGGAAAAACCATTTCTATTCAAGATTTGGAAGAAGAGGGATTCAAAGGCATTTTCGTGGGAAGCGGCGCCGGACTGCCCCGGTTTATGAATATTCCGGGCGAAAATTTAGTAGGTATTATGTCCTCTAACGAGTACCTGACCCGTGTAAACTTAATGGATGCCGCCAGCGAGGACTCAGATACGCCTGTGTACAAAGGCAAAAAAGTGGCGGTTATCGGAGGTGGAAACACGGCAATGGACGCGGTGCGTACGGCTCGCCGACTGGGCGCAGATAAAGCGATGATTGTGTATCGCCGTTCCGAAGAAGAGATGCCTGCGCGCGTGGAAGAGGTAAAACACGCCAAAGAGGAAGGAATAGAGTTTCTCACGCTGCATAATCCCATAGAATATCACGGTAATGAAGCCGGGCGCGTTACCGAAATGCTTTTGCAAGTAATGGAGCTGGGTGCACCTGACGCGTCGGGACGCCGCTCGCCGGTGGAAATCCCCGGAAAAACGCGCTTGGTAGAGGTGGACGAAGTGATTGTAAGCGTAGGCGTATCGCCTAATCCGCTTATATCCCAATCAGTTCCTGAACTGGAAACCACTAAATGGGGTACATTGGTGGTAAACCAAGAAACGATGCAATCTTCCATACCTATTATTTTTGCCGGAGGCGATATTGTAAGAGGCGGCGCCACGGTAATTTTAGCTATGGGCGATGGCAGGCGTGCCGCCAAAGCAATGGACGAGTGGATAAAAATTAGAAATTAGAAGTCGGAAGATAGAAGTTAGATAAAGCCAACTGCCTCAAAAGGATTCAGTTGGCTTTATTCTTGACTATAAGAAAACTATCTTTTCCTATCCTTTCCAAAATGCGGGAGTAAATATCATCAATACGGTGTAAAGTTCCAGCCTTCCGGCAAGCATTACTAAGCAAAGAAACCATTTAGTAAATTCAGGAATTTCAGAGAAATTTCCCATCGGTCCTACCAATCCAAGTCCCGGACCTACCCCACCCAAACACGTTACCATACCGCCGATAGACTCTATAAATCCCATCCCCGAAATGGCTAACACCAATACACCAAAGATAGCCACCACGATATACAGCAACGTGAAAGCGATAACGCGGGTAAGAATATCCTCACGTACCACGTGTTTATTGTACCGTACGGGAATAATTGCCGAAGGATGTATCAATCGTTTAAATTCATAGTAACAAGCTTTGGCGGAAATTACAACGCGTATCATTTTAATACCGCCGCTGGTAGAACCGGCAGAAGCGCCCGTCATCATTATGATGATAAATATAATCCAAGTAAATGGTTTCCAAAACATATAATCCGTAGTAACCATGCCCGTAGTACTCATCAATGAGGAAACGGTAAAAAAGGCTTCGCGCCATGCTTTTTCAATACTACTTCCGCTCAATGTTTTGGAAAAATCAATTTCGGAAAAAGCTACTAAAACACTAAACGTAAATAAAAGTATTAGATAATAACGTAATTCTTCATTACTTTTTATCTTATCAAATCGGCGTTTATATGCCAAATAATAATTCCCGAAATTTACGCCCGAAAGAATCATGAAAATCGCTATAACGTACTCTATGTAAGGAGATTGATAATAAGCAATACTCGCTTGTTTAGTAGAAAATCCACCGGTAGCGATGGTAGCAAAAGAGTGGCAAACCGAATCAAATAAATTCATTCCGCCAAATAACAGCAGCACGGTTTCAGCAAAAGTAAGCAACACGTATATGGCAAATAATCTTTTGGCTGTTTCGCTTATTTTGGGGTGAATTTTATCCTTGGTGGGTCCACTTGTCTCGGCAGCAAAAAGCTGTGTGCCACTCACGCCAAACATAGGCAGCAGCGCCAGCGAAATGACGATAATTCCCAAACCGCCCACCCAGTGCGTAAGCGCCCGCCAAAAAAGCATTCCGTGAGAAAGTTCCTCAATATTGTTTAGAATAGACGCTCCGGTGGTGGTAAAACCGGAAATGGTTTCAAAAAAAGCATCGGTAAAACGCGGGATGCTACCGCTTATCCAAAATGGCAGCGCACCGATAAGCGAGAAAATAATCCAGGTAAAGGTAACTATCATGGAACCTTCTCGCTTGCCCACGCGGTCGGGGGCGTTTCGTCCGAGTAAAATAAGCATGCCGCCCGTGATTAAAGCTGCAAATGATGCGCCTACAAAATATCCCCAGTCATTTTCTCCATACATCAGAGAAATGAATAGGACAAAAAACAGTACAGCGCTCTCTACCATCAGCAAATTGCCGATAACTCGAGCCACTAATTTATAATTTATTTCGCCACTTTTTAACATTAGTTGATTCGTTAAATAGGTAATTGGTTAAATGGTTAAATGGTTGATTAGCATATTGGCAAATTGATACATTAAAAATCATTTTTTCCAAAAAGCAGGTGTAAACAGCAGTAACACTGAATACAGTTCCAAGCGTCCGAGCATCATCACGAACGCCAGAAACCACTTACTGAACACGGGAATATCAGCAAAACTATGCGAGGGTCCTAACTTTCCCAACCCAAGCCCCACATCGCTTAAACAAGTAATCATACCACTGACGGATTCAGCAAGACCAAGTCCGGAAATGCTTAATATAAATGACCCGACAACGATTACAAGACAATAAATAATTACAAAAGCCAATACTCTCATTGCCAAATCGTCTTTTACCACTCGCTCATCAAACCGAACGGGCAAGATAGCGTTTGGATGCACTATTTTTTTAAACTCATAATAGCAAAATTTGACTAAAATAACTATACGCGCTACTTTTATACCGCCCGCCGTGGAATAAGCCGAACCGCCGATAATCATCAGCGCCAATAAAACAATCCACGTGTAAGAATGCCACAGGGTATAATCTTCCATACTTAAGCCGGTGGTGCTGATGATGGAAGTAACGATAAACAAGCTGCCCCGAAGGGCTTTTTCCAGCGAATGCCAATTAAAAGGCACGGAAAAATCAATGAGTGAATAAAAGATTATAACGCCGGCGGCTAAGGTTATAATCACGTAATATCTAAGTTCTTCACTGCGTCTTATTCTTGCCCAATTCATTTTCCAAAGAAAATAAAACATTGTGAAATTTATCCCCGAAAAAAACATAAAAAAGATAATGACGTAATCAATAGGGGTAGAATTCCAATAAGCGATGCTGTTTTGCTTGGTAGAAAAACCGCCCGTACTTACGGTAGAAAGCGCATGGTTTACGGAGTCAAACCAACCCATGCCCGCTATACGCAAGGATAAGGCACACAGCACGGTAAGTATAAAGTAAACCAACAACAGCACTTTGGCGGTTTCACTGATTTTAGCGTGGATTTTTTCCTTGGTAGGGGTGGTGCTTTCAGAGTTGAAGAGTTGGTAACCGCTCACGCCCAGCATCGGCAACAGCGCCAGTGAAATCACGATAATTCCCAACCCGCCAATCCAATGCGTAAGACTTCGCCAAAAGAGCATATTGTAGGGAAGAGATTCTATGTTGTTCAAAACAGTGGTTCCCGAAGTGGTAAAACCGGAGAGAGATTCAAAAAAAGCGTCCGTATAATTGCTAATGGCGCCGCTGTAATAAAAAGGCATGGCGCCTATCAGTGTATATAACAGCCAAATAGCCACTACAATAATGGCACTCTCACGTTTCTTGATAACGTTTTCAGCGTTTATTCCGGCTAACATCCCACCCACGCCGAAAACCGTGGAAAGAATCAAAGGAATGATAAAATAATGGATTTGAGACTCACCATAAAACCAAGCCGCACCAATAGGGAAAAGCAAAAAAACAGCTTCCACCAGGAGCGAAGCGCCAAGTATTTTGGATATAAGTTTGAGATTAAGTCCTTTGTACATTTTTTATGCTCTATGCGTATTATCTGGAAAGTTAAAAAAAAGAAAAATGATTCCGTTTCTTTAAGCTTTTAGGCGGCAAAGTTACGCAAAATCTTACTTATCATCAGAAAAAACAGATAAAAATAAATAATTATTCCAAAGTAACGTAAGTAGCTACAAGAAACTATTTACAGGTTATAAGTCTGATTATACGATACTTAATCTCAAAACAATAAAATAAAATCTTTACAATACTTATATAGTAGTATAAGGCAAAATCCACATTTTAATGTTTCCTTGAATGAAAATTTCAGTAGAGTATCTTTGTTTTTAGTTCTATTAGTTTTCTTGTGAAAAAAATCAAAGATTTTTGTACTTAGTAACAAAAAATAAATAACATATAACACTATTCGCCCCCTAACGGGGACGGTAAT
>MTLC01001445.1_pt3 | contig 26325 bp, 35 predicted proteins | sample 1982451 | NCBI WGS metagenome assembly MTLC01 (sample SAMN05710165, study PRJNA340218) | biofilm metagenome | isolation source: sample SPH anode biofilm adapted to +100 mV | place: USA | collected 2012-02-03 | reverse complement strand
ACCTTGCCCACGATGTCCCGCACGCCCTGGACGGCCTCGGCGATGCGGCCCGCCAGGTCGAGGCGTTCCTCCCCGGCCTCGCCCAGGGCCGGCGCGGCCAGCGCGTCCTGGACCCAGCCCTCCAGGTGGCGTTCCATGCGCAGGCGCCCCAGCACCAGGCCCGCGGCGAACGCGATGGCCACGCCGGTCCCCGCGTAGAGCAGGGCGGTCTTCCACCCGAACATGGCGAACAGCATGCCCAGGGCCACCTCGTTGACCATGGGCGCGGCCACCAGGAAGCTGAAGGTCACGCCCAGGGGAACCCCCGCCCGGAGAAAGCCGATGAAGAGCGGCACGGCCGAGCATGAGCAGAAGGGGGTGACAATGCCGAACAGCGACGCCATGGCGTTGCCTAGGCCCGCGTTGCGCCTGGAAAGCGCGTCCCGCACCCGGGACGGGCTCACGAAGGTCTGGAGGAAGGTGACCACGAAGACCACAAGGGTCAGCAGGAGCAGGACCTTGGGAGTGTCGTACAGGAAGAAGGCCACCGCCTCGCCCAGATGCGAGCCGGGCGTCAGCCCGAAAAGGCGGAAGGCGGTCCAGTCCGCCAGGGGGTGGATGACGCGGTAGGCCAGGACCCACGCGGCCAGGGCCGGGAGCACCCAGCCCCCGCGGCGGAAGGCACCGGTCTTGGGGGATGCGGTCTTGGGGTCAGCGCAGCACGGGGCCTCAGGCACGGGACGCCTCCCCGGCCACGGTGAGGTGCTTCCGGCACACCTCCTGCACGGGGATCCCCTTGACCTCGGCGATCCGCGCGCGGTCCCGGGCGGTTTCCGGGAGCGCCTCCACCTCCGCCAGCAGGCTCGCCAGCAGGGGTGCCGGAGGCTCCGGGAGGGAAACGTAGACCCACCGCCCTTCCCTGCGCTCGGCCACGAACCCCGCCCGGCGCAGCTCCCGCAGGGCCTCCGACACCGAGGAGGCCGGCACCGCGAGCGCCTCGGCCACCTGGCACACACAGAGCTCCCCCGGCGCCAGCACCCCGATCACCCGCATCCGCAGGGGGTGGGAGGCCGCCTTCAGCCGTTCCACCAGCGCTTTGAGATCGTCCGTCATGCCCGCATCCTTTCCGGACCGCCCCGAACAGGGGGGCCCGCAAAGGCTATTGTAGTCATTTCGGAAATTTCCGAAATATTAATTTATCCACGCCGCGACTCTTCCCTGCAGGCGGCCGTTCCATGCGGCTGGGGATCAGACCCCGTCGTTCCCGAAGCCGGCCTTGCCGGTGCGGGCGGGGTTCTGCCCCGTGAGCTGGTCGATGCGGGCCGCGTCCCGTTCGTCGAGCCTGCGGGTGGGCTCCGCGGGCGGGAAGATCTCCGGCGCCTCCTCCTGGAGGAACCGCCGCGTGCGGGCCAGGAGCGAATCCATATCCTGGAGGAAGCGCACCCGCTCCAGCTTCAGCCCGCGGATGGCGGACTCCATCTCCTGGGACTTGGCCGTGGCGTCCCGCAGGAGCTCGTCGGCCTTGAAGTCGGCCTCGCGGAGGATGAGCGCCTTCTCCCGGTTCACGGCGTCCAGGATCTCCTCCTTGGTGCGCTGGGCGTTGAGCAGCGTCTCCCGGAAGATCCGGTCCTGGTCCTGGTACTGCTTCAGGTGCTCACGCAGGTCCAGGATCTCGGTGCGCAGACGGGAATTCTCCATCTGCAGTTCCTCCCATTCCCCGGCCACCTCCAGGAGGAAGGCCCGAACCTCCCCTTCCTCCAGGCCCCGGAACCCCTTCTCGAATTCCCGGCGTTGGATGTCCAAGGGCGTGAATTTCATGGGCGCTCCTAGGAGAGGACACTTTTCTGCAGCAGGGCCTGCAACGCGTACAGGATCAGGATGGCCACCATCGGGCTGAAATCCATTCCCATGGAGGACGGCAGCACGGTCCGGATGGGGTGCAGGACCGGATCCACGATGCCGTGCAGGAGGCGCACGATCGGGTTCCGGGGATCCGGCTGGATCCAGGACAGGATGCTCGTGATGAAGATGAGCATGATGAGCAGGAGAATGAGTTTGTCGGCCACGAGCACAAGGAACATAGGGTGGGGGACCTTTCCCAGCCATGATAGTCGGAACCGGGCCCGGCGTCCCCTTGGACAATTGGGGAGAACTGAAGTACAACCGTGGGATGCGAATCGGAATCTCCTGCTACTCGACGTTCGGCGGTTCCGGGGTGGTGGCCACGGAAGTGGGGAAGGCCCTGGCCGCCCGGGGCCACGAGGTCCATCTCCTCAGCCCGACGCCCCCGCCCCGGCTGCTGGGTTTCGAGGACAAGATCCTCTTCCATGAGGTGACGGCCAGCTCCTACCCCCTCTTCGAGGCGGCCCCCTACTCCATCGCCCTGGCCTCCAAGATGGCCGACGTGGCCGAGCACCATGGCCTGCAGATCATGCATGCCCACTACGCCATCCCCCACGCCTCCGCCGCCCTCCTGGCGCGCATGGCCCTGGAGGGCCGGCTCAAGGTGGTCACCACCCTCCACGGCACCGACATCACCGTGGTGGGCTCGGATCCCAGCTACCTTTCCATGGTGAGGCTCGCCATCCGTGAGAGCGACGCCGTGACCTCCGTGTCGGAGTTCCTCCGGGACGAGACCTACCGCACCTTCAAGGTGGACCGCCCCATCGACGTGATCCCCAACTTCGTCTCGGCCCCCCGGGACCCCAACCAGGGCTGCCGCAAGTGGCTGGCCCCCGCCGGCGCCTCCATCCTCACCCACATCTCCAACTTCCGCCCCGTCAAGCGCGTCATGGACGTCATGAAGACCTTCGAGCGGGTCCTGCGGGAGCAGCCCAGCTTCCTGGTCATGGTGGGCGACGGCCCCGACCGGGCCGAGGCCGAGGCCTACGCCCGCGACCACGGCTTCACCGACCACGTGCGCTTCACCGGCAAGCAGCTGGACATCGACGCCGTTCTCGCCTGCACGGACGTCTTCCTTCTCCCCAGCGCCACCGAGAGCTTCGGCCTGGCCGCCCTGGAGGCCATGGCCCACAAGGTCCCGGTCATCGCCAGCCGCGTCGGCGGCCTCCCCGAGGTGGTCCGCCACGGCGTGGACGGCTACCTGGAGCCCCTGGGCGACGTGGACGCCATGGCCGAGGACGCCCTCACCCTCCTGCGCGACCCCGTCCTGCGCCGGAAGATGGGCCTTTCCGCCCAGACCCGCGCCCTGGAGACCTTCGAGGAAAAACCCATCGTCGACCAGTACGAGCAGGTCTACGAAAGGGTTCTCGCCACCCCGAAATCCACCGTGGATTTCGGAGCGGGATCACGCTAGACTAGCTCCTTCGGCTGGGTAGCTCAGGTGGTTAGAGCGAGGGTCTCATAATCCCTAGGTCGACAGTTCGAGTCTGTCTCCAGCCACCAACACGGAAAGCCCCGACACCACTAGGTTTCGGGGCTTTCACTTTGCTGCGACTCTACCGAAAAATGGTTCAACACTGGTAACACAAATTCACGCTAAGTCCCCATTTTTGACCCCAAGATAACGGATCCTGCACAGGGATCACACAAGAAAGCCGGGCTCATCCTGCCTCACCCGCGCGCGCACTCAAAGATGGTTGTGGTTGACTGCTCGTGGATTTGGGGCATAAGGGATGCACGGGATCGTGGAGGTGAATCATGGCGGTATCAAGCAATGCCAAGGTTTTCCTTGCCGTTGGAGCAGGGATGGCGGGCCTTTTCGCCCTGTCCTCGTTCAGTTTCGAGGTTGAGAAGCGGCGCGTCGCAGAGGCAAAGGCCAAGTCGGATGCCGTTCTCCGCAAGAACGAAGAGGACCGCCAGGCCCGGTTGCGCGCAGTCCCCCCGTCTGGGCACCTGAATGAGATCCAGCAGGCCATCGACCTGATGAAGAAGGTCGGATTCACGGAGGATCAGGCGAATCGCATCCGGTTGCATGCTTCCTTCATCCCCAAGGATGCACCGGAGTTCCCGTTCGCGGTGGCCCTGGCCGGCCAGATCGGGCCCCTGAAGAAGCTAGCCGATGCGAGGAAGGTAGCAGCTGCCAAGGAAGCGGAACGGAAACTCCACGCTGAGTGGAGGAAGACGGGCGTGTCCATCGGGATGCCGGCCGAGCGTGTCAGGTACTCGAGTTGGGGCCGCCCCGATCACATCAACCGAAGCGTCTATCGGGATGGCGTTCAGCACGAGCAGTGGTGCTACTCCAGCGGATCCTTCCTTTATTTCGAGGACGGGATCCTGACCGGGATCCAGAATTAGGGCGGGCGCCATCCTGTGGCGCCCGATCTGGTCCCCAATCGTTTTCAGCGTCACTCCATAGGCAGCCTCCAGGCGGGCCTCTCCCGCTCATCCAGAGTCGCTTCGTAATCCGCCTCCAGGCGCCGGGACTCCCGGATCCTGGCGGCCATCCGCTCCGCGGCGCGCAGCTGGGCTCGGGTGGGTTTCTCGGAGGGCTTGGCCATGGGCTAGGCCCGGTTGACGCTGAGAAGCGCGCCGAGGACCGCGGACCCGCTGGGGAAGTAGCGGAAGAAATCAAAACTCGTGTGCACGCTCCCCGTCTGGTTGCAATACCCGAACAGCCCGAAATGGGTTGGCGTGAAGGCCGGGTTGTAGACAACGTTGGTCCAGGTCTTGCCGTCCTCCGAGGTGCCCCAGGAGTAGGTGGTGCCTACCCTGCGGACGCGCAGGTACCGTGCGATCTCCTGGCGCAGGAACTGCTGGCTACCCGCGGCGCTGAAATTGCTCCAGGTGTAGAGCCAGGCCTGCGCAACTCCCGCGGAGAGGGAATTGAGCATGACTTGGTTCCCGGCCCCAGCCGTCGTCCCGTTGGACAGGATGATCCCGCCACCAGCATTCGAGGTGTTGGTGGCCTCAGACTGGCCCTGCATCCTGGTGTAGATCGTGAAATCGCCAGCGGGTATGGGCTGCAGCACGCATGGGATGGTGTATCCGGTGGTCGTGAGTTTCATGTAAAGCGCCAGCGGAACGGTCGTGTTGACGTCCTTGATCGCAGGGGTTGACCAGTTGACGGTGGTCCATTTCGCGTCCAGCGGAGACGTCGAGAATTCATCGTCCAGCGTGCTGGGAGAGGCCGGGCTGGCCCTGGGCTCCCAGTATTCCCATGGACCGTCTCCCGTGCCTCCACCCCCGGACCCCGACGCGCCCTCGTAATCGACCCACTCCGTCCCGGTGCTCTGCTGGAGTTTCATGAGATCGGTGTCGTAGTACAGAAAATTCGCGTTCGCCGCGGTGGCAGCGGGCTTGCTGCTGGTTGTGCCCCTCCCGTGGATGTCCCCCCACGGAAGAGCATCCGATCCGCCCGGGGCATGGTTGCTGGCATGCGCGGGGGCCGTATCCGGCGGCGTGGCCCAATTGTTCCCTGGCCAGGTGAGGTATTGGCCGGGGGATCCTCCGGATGGCAGTTCCGCCTTCATGGCCGTCAGGTCGTTGAGCATCGTGTCAATGAGTTCAAAATTGTCATTAATCTGGAGGCCCCAGGTGTGACCATTCAGAATCCCATCGCCCTCGGCAGGAAGGTAGAAATTGAAATGTGCGGTGTAGGTCGCCATCGCAGCCTCAATTCAAATCAAATAATTTCGTGTCATCCAGCCACATGCTCGGGGTCACGTCCTCGACTCCCTCCAGGTGGAGGATTCGCCCGTCCGCGTCCACGCTGGAGTAGATCGAGTATTTCTTTGAGAACGTGGTATCGGATGATTTACATACATAAAAATAATTCCAATTGACGTTATTGGATGCCAGCGTCCCGCGAATCCCCACGATGGCCTGGGAGTCACCCCACACGCCCGCGAGTCGGTCGCTCCCGGGCATCGTCGGAGGTGTCCAGATCACACGCTCACTGCGCGAGTTGCGGTAGAAAAACCGCGTCCTGTCATACATCCGACCTCTTAAAATCCCGTGGGCGTTGGTGAGGTGCATGCCCGCCGGGTGGAACGGATCCAGGCCCCCACCGAGTGTCGCTGAAATCTCGTATAGATCGGATGTGTCGCCCTGGACGTTGACACCTGACAGCGCATTTTCTCCCGTATCGAATCCATCCCAGGACATCCCCATGTCGGACCGCACGTTCCCGGAGGCCTCGTTGATGACAGTGAAATCCTCCAGCGATGCCTCTTCCCAAGGAGGTTTCGCGCAAGTGATGATTTTATATCCGTAGTATTCGGAAGCGTGCAGAACCCGACTCGGGAGGATGGGAGACGGAGGGGTGACGAAAACGTCCACCGTCACCTTGGCCCACTCCGCGATATCGATGTAGACCCCCCGAAGGTAGGTATCGGTGAAGTGCCTGGTGCTGGACGTGACCACCCGATTCCATGGCCAGGAGGAGAGGTACACGAACCCCCCATAACCCACGGCGCCGAGGCCGACTGCGCCCGGGGCATAGGCGCTTGAGGGCATAGTCCCGCTCCCGGCTCCGGTGTTCAGCGTCACCTCGCTGATGAGGGTGTAGGTCCCCTCCAGGGTCACCGGGTCGATTGAGTCCAACCTGAACACCGCCGTTTTCGAGGGCGAGCGCCCGGTGGCATTGACGATGGGGCCCACGCAGTGCACGTAGAGCGTCTCGCCCTTATGGTGCACCCAGGCCGTGACCACGCTCGTTTTGGAGATGTAGCCAGCCTCGATGATCTGCGACATTTTCGCGTGGGTCTGGAACGTGTGGTGGACGCGGTCCGTCAGGTCGCGGCGCTGGATCTCGCAGGTGTAGGCCCCGTCGGGGTAAAGGTCCATCCGGCTCGTCTTGAGGTTGTAGACGACCCCGCCCGCCGTAACGTTGCCGGGGATCCTCGCGGAGTCCCAGGTGTAGTAGGACCAGGGCCCGTAGGACCAGCCCGTCAGCGCGTCGGGGTCCAGGGTCGCGGGGATGGTCAGCGCATCCGCGAAGGAGGTCCCCTGCAGGACCAGCTCCAGGTCCGAGTGCACCACGCCCCGGGTGTCCTCCAGGCTGGGCCCGCGCTCGAATGCCGCGGCCACGAACAGCGAGGTCGTGTCGCCCGCCCAGGGCTCCACCTGCATGGGGAACCTGGCCGCCCAGTCGAGGATCTCGCAGTGGGCCTGCGCGGTGGGCAGGGTCTCGGGATCGGACCAGGAGGACCCCGTCCAGGTCTCCCGGGAGCTCATGATCCCGACGCCCCATTTGATCGACAGTTCGAGCCGGAACCCCCGATGCGCCCACAGGCGCGCGAACCCTGCCCCGCTGCCCAGTTCGGCGAGCTTCCCGTCCGGGATCCACCGGAGGGACCGGCCCGCCCGGTCGGGGGACTGGAGGGTCCACCGGGCCAGGGGCGTCGAGCCGTCCAGGATCGTGATCCGAGTCGGCTGCAGGGCGGGGACGATGGTGTAGGTCACAGGGCCCCCCAGTCGGGGATGGCGCCCACCGTGGTGGCGATGAGGACGAGCGTGAGGTCCGTGTGGGCCACGCCGCGCACGTCCTGCAGTTCGAAGGGCTTCCCGGGGTCAGGCTGGGCCAGGAAACTGAACGCCTTGTCCAGGTGCGGCTCCACCAGGCACGGGGCCTGGAACGCGTACGTGAAGATCTTGGCGAGGGCCAGGGCCGTGCGGATCGAGGCCGGCGCGCCCCAGGCGCCCCCGCTCCAGGTCTCGATGGTGGAGTTCAGGGCCACGTCCCAGTTGATCTCCAGGTGCGCTCTGAACCCGCGGTGGGTCCGATGGCGCGCCCACGTGGCTCCGCTGCCCAGCTCGTGCGTCACGCCCTCCGGTTTCCAGGAGAGGGATAGGCCCTTTCGGGTCTCCTTCTGCAGGGTGACCCGGAAGACCGGCGAGCCGTCCACGGCGTTGAGGGTGATTCGGGATTTGGCAATGCCGTAGATCGTGTACATCAGGCCCCCACGGTGATCAGGTAGGGCTGCTCGCGGAGCTCCACCTGGACGCTCCGATCCTCCAGCCCGGGCTGCATTTTCAGAACCTTGTAGGCCGTGACGAGGTGGGTCCCCGCGGTGGGGTAGGCCGTCAGGACCACGCGGTCCCCGATCCTCCAGTCCGCCCACCAGGTGGGGGTCATGTCCCCGGCCACGCCCCCGGTGCGGTCCACCCACGTCTCGGAGAGAAGGGAGGCCGGCGCGCCGAACCAGTACACCGCGGCCCGGCCCAGGGCCCGAGCCATCGTGATGGAGGACACCAGTTCCGAGACGTCCATCTCGAGGATCTTCCCGCCGTCGAAATTCCCGGTAACTTCCACGGATGCGGTGGCGCCGGCCAGGATGTCCTCATACGTGACCCTTACCTTGCGCAGGTAGCCCTGCCAGGTCTGGGTTTTGGTCCGCTGGCCCCGCTCGGAGGGCAGGACGGAGATCTGCGTGGAGCCGTTGGTGCGGACCCGCAGGGTCCCGGCGGACCTGGACACCAGGCTCATGTTCCCATCGGGCCCGGGGACCGCGCTGGCCAGCTGGGCGGCCGCGAATTTCTCGAGGAAATCGGAGACCGACATCCCGTCCCCGCTGCCGGCCACGGAGAGGGTGTTGCCCACGGGCGTGGTGGCCCCGATTTTCAGCCGCTCCACCGTGGTGGGGAGGGAGTTGCCGACGGTGAACAGCCGCCCGCCCACGATCCCGGCCATCTCGTCCGCGGTGTTGGACGTGCGCACCATGCGCGCGATGATCGCCCCGTCCGGGACGGCGCTGGCGATCACCTCGCCCCGGGAGAAATAGGCGGCCAGATCGGTGGGCGTGCTGGGGTCCACCTCCGGGATGCCGTTCACCACCTGCAGGTCCTGGTCCAGGTGCAGGAACCGGAGGCGTCGGGCCGCGGCATATTTCGAATCCTCGTGAGTCTCCAGGGCCAGGGCATACCACCCGGAGATCACCCGGGCGCCGGCGGCGCCGGTGCGAAGCAGGGGCTGGATCGTCTGGGGGATCACCTCCAGCGTCTTGAGATCGGCGGTGGCCACCGTGGCCCCGTCCAGCTTGTGGAGCACCGTGTGCGGGTAGTCCAATCCGCCGATCGTCTGCTGCCAGGTCTGCACCACCAGACCCCCGCCCAGGGCCCAGGGCCCCGCGGGGATGCTGCCGGTGGACCACAGGGCCGCCGTCTGCCGGACGGTGAGCGCGCCCCCGGACGCCTGGGACAGGAGGCATGCCGAGACGGCGGAGAAGGGGTAGGCGTCCCCCGTGACCACCAGGGCCAGCAGCGCCTCCTCCTCGTCCCCGTTGGCCCGGATGCCCATGCCCAGGGCGAGGGTGTTTCCCGTGGGGTAGGTCCCGGTGATGGTGGGCGTGCTCGGGCTGCCCAGGGTGGCGTTGGAGGTGTGGGCCTGGAACGTCCAGGTTCCGCCCGCGGACCGCTCGTAGCGCCCGGGCGTGGGCGTGCTGGCCGAGAAATGGACCACCCGCTCCGGGATGTCCCCGGTCGCGGTGTGGCTGTCCCAGGTCACGGAGGTTCCGTCCCAGGTGCTCGCCGGGTCCTGGGTGATGTGCTCCAGGGTCGCCCAGGACCGCCACGCCTGGCGCCACCCGTTGGGCGGGATGGCCGCGCTGCCGGATAGGTCTCCCTCGATGTAGATCACCGGGGCGGAATAGGCGTTGGACCCGCCCGGGAACTGGAGGACGTCCCCATAGACCCGGTGGGTCACGTCCGCAGAGATCAGGCCCTGCCACGCCCACGCGCCCCCCCAGGCCCCGGACCAGATCCCGGCAGTGGGGTAGGCCCCCGTGCCGTTGTCGGCCCCCCTGCGGGCCACCAGGAGGCCCCCAGCCTGATTCACGGTCTGGAGGTTGTGCACCCCGTACATGCTGGGGGAGGCCGCGTTGTATGGCCGGAACGTCAGGACCGGGATGTCCGTGGGGGCCGGCGTGAACTCCGCGGTGTCGAGCGTGAACGGTGCGATGAGTGCCCGGGCGTAGGCCAGGCCGTCGAACAGGACCGGGTCCTGCGAGTTGCGCCGGATCTTCGAGACGCCAGGGTATCCCTGGGAGACGGGCTCGGACAGGTAGGCCCTGCCCTGCTCCCCGTCCAGATCGATGATCGGGGGGAGGTCGGCGGTGGACTTGCGGGGCGCGCCCGAGGTGGAGTCCACGAACGTGAGGGTGAGGACGTCTCCGGGGGCCAGCTGCTCCACCGTGTTGAGGTCCACATAGCGCTGGCCGTCGCTTCCGGTCACGGGGTCACTGATCGGATGGGCGAGCAGGTAGTGCGTCCGCTGGCTCTCCGGGATCCCCCACACCACGGTGTCCCCCAGGTGCAGGTGGCCGGTGAGGTCCGGTGCCCCCTGGAGGACGATGCGCACGGGGTGGTAGGTGGCCTCCCGGTAATTCCCGGTGAGGCTGCCCGAGACCACGGTCCCCTCGATGGAGGTGTCCCACTCCAGGTGGTCCACGGCGTAGGCGGTGCCGTCGATGATGACCGAGGACGCCGGCGCAGCGGGCACGGCGTAGTTGTCCGACCACGTCGTGAGGGTGGGGTCCGAGTCCTCGTGCAGGATCGCGCGCTGCACCAGCCGGTAGCTGATGCCGACGATCCAGGACAGTTGGCCCAGGTCCCAGAGGCCCGCCTCAATGGCGGCCGCCGTGCCCCGGGGGGTGAAGTCGGGCGTGGCCGCATCCAGGAGCGCGTCCGCGGTGGACTGGACCCAGTCCTGGCTGGCGTTCGTGGGCACGCTGGGCCAAGGGCGGAGGAGCTCCGGGAAATCCGTGATCAGCCGCTCGCGCAGGAGCTGCGTGGCGTGGATCACCGTGGCCTCGGTCTGCGCGTCATCCTCGGACCACTGGATCGAGGTCTCGTCCAGGTAGCCGCGGAACCGCAGGGCCGTGGAGGACTCGCCCCAGTGCTCCCAGACCTCGATCCAGGGGCCGAAATACCGCGTGGTGCTGGCCATCGTGGCGCTGGCCGGGCCCAGGGCGTCGGCCAGGGATCCATCCGCGTCCTGCAGGTCCAGGGTCACGGAGGCGAACGAGGAGGTGGTCAGGTCCCGCTCCATCTGGGCCGTGAGGTCCTCCAGGGGGGCGAGGAAGGGAGTGAGGTCCATCGTGTGCAGGCCGTTGGCCGCAATGGGATCGGCCCCGGCCACCGGCCCGAAGATGGTCGGCCAGCTGGGGAGCGGAGGGCCCAGGCGCTCGATGGCGGTGACGTGCCAGGTGCTCATCAGATCCCCCCGAAGACCTGGCCGGGGACCAGGACCTGCCCGATCTCCCGGGCCTTGGCGCGCGCGCCGTCGATGACCAGCCCGCCCATCTGCCGGAGGCTCCGCTGGGAGCCGTTGACCAGCATGGCGTTAGGGAGGTGCACGTTCATCTGGGTCACGCCGGCGCCCGCAGCCGCGCGGGGCGCCGAGGCGTAGGAGGCCCCCTGCCGCTGGTAGCTCTGCACCTGGCGCTGGCTGCCCAGCACGTTGGCCGTGAGGTTCTGGAGCCAGGTCCGGGCGGTGTTCTCGGGCATGACCACTTCCTTGGATCCCGGGACCTCGCCCATGAGGGCCAGGGTGGGGCGGTCGATCACGCCGCCCTGGGCGAAGGCCATGGCCGCGGTGGTGCTGGCGAAGAACGGAGCCAGGAGAGCCTCACCGGCAGCGATCTGGGCCATGGCCAGGGCCGGGCCGACATACGGGATCCAGCCGAGGGAGGCCATCGTCTCCGCAGCGAACAGGCCGGAGGATCCGGTCATCCCGGCCAGGTCACCCGCGATCTGCTCCTTTCGGGTGGCCTTCTCGGACATGACCGTCACCAGCTGCGTCACCACCCACTGCGCGGCCATCTGGGCCAGGGCCCCGATGATGGCCTGGGTGATGCCCTGCCAGAGGTTCCGGAGGCCCTGGGCGAAGGTCATCTGCCCGGAGAGGATCCCGCTGAAGGTGCTGCTGAACGCGTTCTGCACGCCGTTCAGCACATCGGTGATGGCGTTCTTCCAATTCTGGAACTCGTCCTGGTTCTTGATCAGGTATTCGTCCACGCCCTTCGTCAGCCCGGCGATCCAGTCGTACCCGACGATGTTCTTGGCCTGCTCCTCGTCCCGCCTCTGTTGCTCTTCCTTCCGCTTATCCAGGTCCTCCGTCTCCTTGAGGACCCATTCGTTGTTCTTCCGGCGCTCCTCTTGGGCGCGGAGGATGGCGGCGGATTCCAGGTCTGCCATCTTCTGGAGGTGCCGCGTGCGCTCGGCTTCGATGGCCTTGCGGACCTTGATCTCGGCATCGAGGGCCTCACGTCCGGATTCCGTTTCGACGTGCTTCCCGTCACCCGGGAGGGAGACGGCCTTCTTCTGGGCCGCCTGCAGTTCTCCCCAGCGCGTCATCTGCCGCGTGGTGTAGGCGTCGCCGATCTCGTTCAAGGCGTTGACCGTGTCCTGCCAGTGGACCGTGAGGTCCTTGTTGGCCAAGGCCCACTCCCGCTTGAACCCGGGGATCCCTCCCGTGAGGAACCCCCAGATCGGATTGAGGATGGCCACGGCCGTTTCATAGATCGCGCGGATCACGCCCACCAGGCCGACCGCGAACATTTTGAACCCGGACCAGATGCCATCCAGAATCTCGAAGACGCTGCGCAGAGCCCCGCCGAGAACCTTCAGGGCGCTGGGCCCGCCCTCGGCAGCGGCGTTGTTGAACTGGGTCATGACCGGGAGCAGCTCCTGACCCATCCGAATCTTGAGGGCCTTCACAACATCGTCCAGGTCATTCATCGATTCCCGATAGGCCTTGGTCGCGGCCACGGAATCGCCCCCCACAATCAGATTCAGCCTCTCCGCCTTCTCCTGGGCGGCCTGCATGACCTCGTTGGTGAGCCCCAGGTACCGCTGGACCTCCATCCAGCCCTTGCCATAGATCTGCGTGCTGGCGACGTTTCGGTCCGTTCCGGCCTTCATCTCCATGAGCTTGGTGTTCACCTCGGCCATGATGGCCATGGTGGGCCGGAGGTGTCCTTGGTTGTCCCGCGTGGCCACGCCTAGCTTCTTGAAGGCATCCTCGTTCGTGTTCAGGGTCTTGGTGAGTTTGCCCACCACGGGGAGGAACTCGTCCATGTTCCCGTAGATATCCCCGATGGCCAGGTTCAGGACGCTGGCCTGCTCCGTGGTGATCCCCAGGGTCCGGGCCAGTTTCCCGGCCTCCACCGTCCAGTCCTTCGTCTCCGTGATCGTGCTCTTGAGAAACGCCCCGCCCCCCACGAGGCCGGCGAGAGCCGCGAGGGGGGCGGTGAGGTTTTTGAACATCCCGGACATGCCGGAACTCAGGGCGTTCACGTCCTTTGAGAACCCCTTGAGCCCGGCTGTGCTCTTGTCCAAGGCCGAGAACAGGCCCTTGGCGTCTCCGGTGATCTCGACTCTGACGGGAGCGGCCATGGTTCAGTCCTCAGGGGGTTCGGGGGGATCAGGGGGCTTGTCGACCATTGCGAATCGGGTAGCCCAGATATTGAGGGCCCTCTCCCATGCGTCCCACTTGCGGTCGTGGAGCAGGCGCTGGATCCAGGGGAGGGCCTCATCCGCCTCGAGGCTGCAGGCGGCCTCCCAGCCCCCGCACTCGGGGGCCAGGAGATGGATCAGGAGGTCTGGCTCTGGGCTGCCATGATCCTCGCCAGGATCTCCTGCGTGACCTGGGGCAAAGAGCCGAGGGTGGCGTCCCTGTACTTCACACACCGCTCGAAAAAATTGGCCACAACCAGGGCGGCCTCCTCACTATCCATGTTCGCGGCGTCTTCCATGAGTTGGTCCAGGACCTCGGGCTTGTCCTTGGCCTTCCGGAGCGTGTCCACGCTGGCGTTGTAGACCGCCACCATTTCGATGTCGGCCCCTTCGCGCGGGTCGCGGATTCTGTCCAGCAGGGCGAGCCCGCGGGTGAGGTGGATCAAGGAGAGCTTCTTGGGCGTGAATTCCATGTCAGCCTCACGCCGTCTTCGGGTTGGTGACGTAGTCCTCCAACCACTTGGTGGGGAGCCCGGTGGTGGGGTCGAGGAGGAGGTCGAAGTCTTTGGCCTTCACCTTGACCTTCAGCTCCTTCAGCTTCCCGCGGCTCTTCTCCCGGTCCATGTCGAACTCGAACTGGCAGGAGGGGATCAGGGTGTGGATGAACTCGCCAGGGACCTGCTTGGAGGGATGGCGGTAGAGGATCATGTAGTCGGTGGGGAACCGCTGGCCCCCGCCGATGATGCTGGACCGGCCGGCCTGGGTCGCACTGGCGACGATGGCCAGGACCTGGGCCGCGGAGGCGCTCATCACGTCCTTGAGGTGGTCCACGTCGTCGTCCATGATCGTGAACTCGGCGCTGTAGTCGATGGTCTCGTAGGCCGCGATGTAGTCGGAGCCCACGTTGGGCTCGACCATCAGCGGCTTGGCGGCCACCTTCTCCTTGAAGCCGTCCTTGTTCACGACGCCCCAGGGGGTGATGCCGGCCTTGAGGGCACCGCGGATGTCCCCGTCCGCCAGGAAGGCGGCGAACAATTCCTTGATGATGGTGGCGGGCGTGGTGGCCGTCACCGACGTGGGCGAGGCCAGGAGGTAGAGGTAGCCGGGCGCGTTCTGGATGGCGTTCTTGTTCTGCGTGGCGAGGGTCATTCGAAACCGTCCTTTCTGGGGGGGATGGGGGTGTCAGGGATGGGCTCGTCCAGGACCACGGCGCCCAGGGCGCGCAGGTAGCCCCCCAGGGATTCAGGGATGGGGGTCGGCTTGCCGGCCTCCAGCACCAGGCCCCCCGCGGGAACGTCCGGGTGGTTGCTCTGGTTGAGGACGAGCGTGGAGTCGTTGAAGGTGGCGCGCATCAGGCCTCCTCGGTGAAGTCGTAGCCGTAGATGACGTCGAAATCGAGAGCCGTCCTGGCCATGGGATCCTCGCCCTCGTTCCCGGCCCACATCTGACCGGTCCATCGGATCTCGTCCACGATCTCCCATAGGACGTTCTCGGCCAGGACGGCCCGCCGGATCGCCACGGCCATGGCGTCCGTGGCATCGTCCTCCGGCGCGTCCTCGACGCAGATCTCCACCCGGACGGTGTAGACCCGCTGGTGGGGCTTGGAGGTGTCGGCATCGGCCTCGCGGGGCCGGTCCTCGTGGCCGAAGATGCACACGGCCGGGAGGTTCGCCTTGCCCAGTTCGAACCGGGGGGCCATCAGCACGTGGGCCAGGGGGAGCGCCCCCGCGATGATGGCCTGGAACCCGGACCGGATCTGCTTCTGGATGGTCATGGCCGGGCCTTTCCGAGGAACGCGCGCCAGGCGGCGCCGTGGGCGAAGGACCCGAGCTGGATCACGGTCCAGTTCTGGGAGTTCCACGTGATGGCCGTGCCGTTGTCCAGGTCCGGGGCGTCAGCCGTGGCGATCCGCAGCACCCGGGTTTTCCCGGAGGTCACCGTGTCGAACGATGCGGCGTCCACGTCCGTGGCCCTGGACGGCAGGCAGGGAACCTCCACGCCGCCGATGGTGCAGACCGTGGGCTCCCCCGTTCCGAAGGACGAGAGGGCCATCATGGCGCGCATGTCGGCGGCGAGGTCCATGGGCTACTCCGAGGCCAGCAGCGCGAGACTGCCGGTGTAGCTGGGGCTGTTGGTGCCGCCGATGGTCTTGACGGCCCGGAGGAATCGGCCGGCCTTGTCCAGGTCCAGGGCCTTCTTCTGGAGGCTGGCGGAGCTGGACAGGCCCGTGAAGGCGACCAGGTCCGCCCAGACGCGGGGAACCGTGGGGACGGTGATGGTGTCCCCCGACTCGAAGGCCGTGGCCCCGGCCGCGATGTAGGCCCGGATCTTGGCGCTCTCGAACCAGGTCCCCACGGTGAGGGTGCCCAAGGCGCCGGAGACGGATCCAGCCACCGAGAACTCGGTGGCGCTGGTGGCGGTGAACACGACGTTCTCCTCCACCGGGTCCGGGCCCGCCTCGCAGTCGATCTTGCCCGTCCCGGTTCCGGTGCGGGTGATCGTGCCGGTGCAGTCCGCCTCGGGGGAGTGCTGGATCTTCACGGCCAGGGTCGGATTGGTCCCGGCGCTGGGCGCCGCGACGTTCAGGACGGCCATCGCGCCGCCCTTGTAATTCTGGACATCCACTCCGGCGCCGTTGGCAGTGGCAGCGATGGCGGCCACGGGGAGGAGATTGACCGCGACGGCAGCCGCGGGGAAAGTCATGGAGTTCATCGACGCCCTCCTTTCTTGGGGGCTTCCGCCGGGTGGTCGTGTCCCATCGAGGCGGATGTGAGGGGAGGAGCCGGGCCGAGTTCGGGTTCCTGCGGGGCCAGGCTCGCTCGCCCCTGCTGGAGGAACACCCGCACGAGGTGCTCGGGAACCTGGGCGTCTTCGCCCGGCTCCACGGGACGGCCATCAAGGACCGTCCCGCGGTTGAAGATCATCGACCGGGTGATCACGGCAGGCTCAGCTGATGGTCGCGCCGGTGGCGACGGTGAAGCTCCCGCCGTGGCGGACGGCCACGTCGGTCTGCTCGTGAGTGGCGACCTCGATCATCCCCTGCTTCTTCAGGGTGTAGGGGTCCAGCACCAGTTCCATGGCGCCCCACATGCCGATGAGGACGTCCGCCCAGTTGCCGTAGATCAGGCCGTGGCTGGTGCCGCCGGTGTCCACGAGGGCGTTCATGAGGGCGGAGACCTGGTTGGTGGCCACGGCCTTGTAGCCGCAGACGCTGCCTTCCTGGCGGTTGCCAGTCCAGACGTACTTGGCCCCGGCCACCGAGCTCTCCAGGACCTGGGTGAGCTTGCCGGCCATCTGCGGGGTGGTGAGGAAGCCGAGGGCGCCCAGAAGAGCGTTGTCCACGTGGACCTCGGTGATCATGTCCTGCAGCTTGCCGTAGTCCGGGACACCGCCCATGGCCTTGGTGTTCACGCCGGTGGTCCGGTAGACGCCGGTGGGCTGGTTGTTGCTGCCGGTGCCGTGGATGGCGGCCTTGTCGATGGCCCGGGCGTGCGCGGCGGCCAGGGACTGGCGCACGATGCTCTCCACCGCGAGGGGCGTCTGGTTCAGCAGGCTGCGGCTGAACGCGGTGGCGCCGATCAGGATCTTGGCGGCCAGGGTGACGGTGCCGAAGGTGGGGTTGCTGGCGGCGGCGTCGGCCCCGCTGTTCTCGGCCATCCAGGCGGCGGTGGCGTCCGTGAGCTGCTTAGGGAAGGCCACGTTGCCCTGGAGGCCGGGCATGACCCGGGCGCCCATGTTGATCACGGCGCAGTAGGTGCGCAGGAGCTCGATCAGTTCCCCGCCGTAGTTGGTGAACTTCAGCTCGGCGCCCGCGCCCGAGGTTCCGGAGTCGAGGCCGGCGCGCAGCTGCATGGGCACCAGCAGGCCGCCCTTGCGGACGTAGTTGGAGGGGAGGTTCCGCGCGATGGTCTCGGCCACCTCGTCCTCGAAGGTGCGCTCGATGTTCACGCCCTCCATGCGCTGGACGGCGTTCCAGATGGCGCGGGAGTAGGAATACTCCCTGGCCTCCTTGGCGCTCATGTCGACGCCGGGGCCGGGGAGGGGCTGGGCGCTCTTCTCGGCGATCAGGGCGAGGATGGCGGCCCGGGCCTCGCCGATGGGCTTGCCGGCAAGGGCCTCCATGGCCTCCTTGCCCACGCCGTGGCGGGAGGCGATGGCCTGCAACTGCAGGGCCTCCACGATGCCGGTGCGCTCGCCGTCGGGGTTTTCCAGGGCCCGCAGCATGGCATCCGCCTGGGCCTGGGTGATGGTTCCGGCCGCCAGGGCGGCCGCGATCTGCTGCTTGGGGTCCATGGTGGACTCCTTCACGGTGCCGGCCGGAGGGGCCGGGGAGGTTGGGGGCTCCGTGGCCCCATGGGACCGTCCGACACCCACGGTGTCGTCGGCCGGAACGGAAACGATGGAACCCTCGTAGGGGATCCAGTTGGTGAACCTGTAGGTGTCGGGCGCTCCGTCCTTGCCCTTCGTGCACTCGTAATCGGTGAGCATGTAGCCGACGCTCACCTTGGAGCGGATGCCATCCAGAACGTCCTGGAAAACCTCCTCGGCGTCCTCGCTCTTCGAGAACCTGACGGTGCAGCGCAGCACCCTGTCCGCGTCCAGGCGGGCATCCTCAATCACCCCGATCTGGCATTCGTGGTTGTGCTGCAGGAGGAGAGGGGCCTTGTTCAAGAGCCGGCTCAGGTCCACTTCGCCTGGTCCGTGCCCCAGGATCTCGATGCCATACCAGCGCTCGTAGGGCTCCTCACTGGAGAGGGCGATTTCAACGGTCCTGGACTCCTGGTCGATGGCGGAGCGCTGGAAATTGAGATCCCGGAACTGAGGCTTGCCCAGCTCGACAGCACGCGCATCCTCGCGGGGGCCGGCGGGTTCGGGATGGTCATTCCGGGTCTGGGGCTGAGCCAGCATCCGGAGGAAATCACGGTTGTGCATCGGCACCCTCCTTGTCGGGCTTGGGGGAAGCGGGGGCAGGCTGGTACATGGGCAGCAGGACCCCCTTGCTCTCGGCGTATTCCTTGAACTCGGCCATGCGGTCGATCACGTCCCGCCAGTCCTTGCCTTGTCGTCCCAGTTCCTCCTGGTGAGTCGAGAGGCCGTGGCTGATGGCGTTCCAGGAGGACTTTTCATCCTTCTCGGGATCCACCCATTCCCACGTCCTGGGCCACCAGGTGGGTGCGCAGAGCCGGTCTAGATCGGTTCCAGGGATCTGGATCGCGCCGGCCAGGATGGCCATTTCGAGCCAGGCCCGGTAGATCGGATCGCTGACGCTGGCGATGAACCAGGGCTGGAGTTTCCGCCACATGTCGCGCTCAGAGAGCAGGGCCACCCGGGAACTGCTGTAGTTGGCATCCGAGACGTTTCCAGTCAGGGAATGGTGTGCCACTCCCAGTCCGGCAGAGGCTCCCTGGAGCAGGGCGGTACTGAATTGCGGGAGGATGGCGTTGGGATGCTGGATCTGAGGAAAGACCACGTCCAGGCCAGGGTCCAGCCCCATGAACGTGGCGATGTCGCTGGACATCTCGGCGGCGGTGGCCTGGGCATCCACATCCCCGCCCGCGTCCACATCACTCTTGATCACCCCCAGGCGGTTGCTCTCCCATGTCGCAGCGGCCAGTTCAGAGGTCCAGAGCTTCCCGAGCATGTTGATCTGGACCATGGCCGCGGTCATCCAAGGAACGCCGCGAGTCGCCCGGGCGCGATCCTTGCGATACACATGGAGGATGTCCGAGGCGGGGACACGCACCCGCTCGCGGGCTCCAGCCTCATAGTCCTGGGGATGCTGGGTCCAGAGATGGAAGGCGAGGGGCTTGCCCCAGGGATCCACCTCAACGCCCATGATGATTCGATTTCCGTTGGCCAGGGTCGTGTTGAACTCGTGGTCCAGACGATCCGCGTCGATGACCTCGACGGCAAACCGCCACTTGTTGGCGAACCCACGCACCAGCCGGATCAGGCACTCGCCGTCCTGAGCCGCGGTTTCGGCGACCAGTTGCTCCATCTCAGCCCGGCTCAACAAACAATCGACCGTGCAGCACTTGGACCATTCGGCGTATCCCTCCTCGAGCGCGGTGTTCCAGGAGGACTTGGGTTGCCCCTTCCCTCCGGTGATGCCGCTCTCGAACCCGATGCCCTTGGGCCCGACGATGTTGGTGGAAACAAGACTGATGTATCGCGCTGCGTAAACGTTGTTGTGGGCCAGGTCTCTGGAATGAGATCGGAGTTTGGGGAGGTCCCGCTGCCGTTCCTTGTGGGCCACCTCAAGGCTGGTGAAAAACTCCATCCAGCGGCTCAACTGGGCCGCGGCATATCCGCGCCGATGCGGAGCGGGCCGAGGCGCGTTGCGCCGGAACATGGAACGCAGGCCCTCAAACATTCGAGAACCTCACGGGGACGGTACGGATGGCGGGCCCTCCCCGCTGAATGCGGACCGCTGAACGACACTCCCTCAGCAGTTTCACGGCCTCGGATCGGCTGAGCTTGCCCTTCACGCCGTCCATCTCGTATTCCACGAGGAGGCTCCCGGCAGACGCCTTGATGGCGGCCTCCAGGAGGGGAATCATCTGCTCCTCCCAGGAGCGCCGATCCACGGTTGCCGTGGGGTTGGGCAGAACGGTGACAGTGCCGGTGCCCACGGTGTGGACCTCGATGTCGGGGGCGGTGCCCTTGGAGACCCGCGCCGTCCAGCCGTACGTGCCCGCCGGCCAGGTGTCGGAGGTGGCGGCGGTGACCGTGGCCTTGTAGCCGTAGCCATCCGCCTCGGCCGTCACGACCTCGGGCGCTGCGGCGCCACAGGCCATGTAGTAGGTCAGGGTCCAGCCGTCGCTCGCGGGATAGGTGTCCCCGGACCTCGTCCAGGTCCAGGTGTCTCCTGCGGTTACCCTCGTAGGCTCGGCCATGACCCAAGGGTCAGGTGTTTCCGCAGGGTGCCCGTCCTGGTGCTATCAGGACGCCTAGCCCTCTTTGGCGTCGTGCTCCTTGATCCAGTCCCAGATCTCGGCCAGCTCCTTGCGCAGCTGGCTCACACGCTCATCCCAGGCCGAGAGCTTGACCTTGATATCCGTGAGGTCCTTCTGGATGGCCTTCAGGTCAAGTCGAATTTCCTCCATGGCCTTGTCCGACCGACGCTCGAAGACCTCACCCTCCCGGGTGATCCGGTCGTAGAGCATCCGGATCACGACGCCTGCGAGGCCTCCACCGCAGATGTAGGCCAGCACCGTTCCGTCCATCGCGCCCCCCACCATCAGCGGAACTTCCCGCCGACGTACCCGATGCCCACACCCACGACCAGGCCCTCGATGCGCCCCTTCCACCGCTCCGCCCGGGCGGAACCTTCCTTCGCCGCGAGCGCCGCGCGCAGTTGCACCGCCTCGGCGGCGCTGGCCTGGGCCGACTGGCGCCAGGCGTCCCGTGCCCGCGTCAGGTCCAGGGTCTGTGCGCGAAGATGGGTGATCTCCACGTCCTGCGCGGCGATGAGCTCGTCCTGCTTGGCCACCAGAGGAGCCAGGTCCACAGGAGGGTCCACAGGCTGGTCCGCGGCGGGGCCGGGATGTGTCTCCGCGGGAGGAGCGGCACGGCGCAGCCGCGCCACTTCCGTTCGCAGGCTGGCCACCTTGGCCTCGGCGTCCTTGAGCGCTGCTTCCCGGGCCTCAGCCTGCTGGTCATAGACGCCTCCCTGCGCTGCGTGGATGGTGGATTGCTGGTGGTGCTGGTCCGCCTGGGCCATCGCGGCGTCCACCTGGCGCTGGGCCACGCAGGACCGGGCGCCCAAGGCGATCCAGGCCGTTGCGAGCCCGATCACGAGGATCCCTAGGAACCGGGCACGGGGTGAGAGGTCGGAGATTTTCACGGGGTGCCTCCCTCGGGTTTGCGGTAGGCCGAGCCGGCCAGGCCGGCCACGGATGCGGAGATGAGGCCCAGGGCCGCGACGAGGTTACCGTCCACCCGCTCGAACACCAGGGCCTGGTACCAGACCGCCAGGGTCAGGACCACCAAGCACCCGCAGAGGGTCAGGGCCGAGATCAGGGCCAGGAACCGCTTCGTGCTCTCGGGCTGGGCCGGGTCCAGGAGCCGAAGGAACAGGCCAATACGGCCAGTCATACGGGCAATCGTCGTAGGGGTCTCCGGGGTCAGGGGGCACATGGCGCTCCCCTGTAGACCTGGTCCTCGGGAACCTGCATGCCCGAGGCGAGCCAGGGGCCCACGTCGAAGGACGGGCAGAGCTTGATCCACTCGCGGGGCTCCACGATGCCGTCCCCGTCCAGATCAGGCGAGAGGTCCCGGTGCCCGACGACCTGAGAGCCTGGGTAGCGCCGGCACAGGTCCTGGACGGTCAGGGCCAGGGTGGCCCACTGCGCCTCGGTGTAGAGTCCGGGGTTGCGCCGGTCGGGCCCGCCGACGCCCCCCACCAGGCACACGCCGATGGAGTGCGCGTTGTGGCCCTGGGCGTGGGCGCCGTCCTCCTCCTCCGCGCGGCCCATGTTCACGGTGCCGTCCACGTCGATGAGGTAGTGGTAGCCGATGTCATGGAACCCGCGCGCCAGGTGCCAGGCGCGGACCTGATCGACGCTCACGGATTTGCCGTTGGCCGTGGCTGCGCAGTGGATGACGATCAGGTTGACGGATCTCGTCGCGGCCATGGGGGAACTCTCCGATCCCCAGAATCCAACCCCCCTGCCCTACGGGTGTCCTGGTGGCTCCAGGACGGCGGAGGCAAAAATATTTTTGATGTGGGGTTGACTGGTTGCAGACTGCAACCATACTTGTGGTTGTAACCGGCAACCACAACCCCAAGGAGCTGCCATGACCGCCACCACCACCCGCAATCACCTCTACGTCACCGCCGAGTTGCCCGGCGAGGGCTCCACTCGTGTCAAACTCAACGCTGAGGCCGCCATTGAGATCAACGACCGCAATTGGTCCACCGGGATCCGGATGGACCGCTGCTGGTTCGGCAAGGGCAGGGTCATCACCCAGTCCTACTCGATCTGGAATGACGGCACCGGCCGCTGCCGGGGCACGGTCTACCGGGTGATTTCCGACCCGAGCGAGATCCTGGAGTTCTGCCACAAGGCCCAGATCGACCCGCCCGCCTGGATCAAGGCCGAGGAGGCCTGACCCACAAGCCCCCGCGAGGGGGCTTTTCGTGGGCGGTCGGCGGGGATCACCTCGAGGCCTCCAGTGCGGCGCGCGCCTCACGCCAGGCCCTGCACGCGGAGCACTCGCGCCCGTTGGAGTCCCAGCGGCCCGGGCGCGCGTGGTCGTGGTCCGGGGCGCCGCCGTCCTCGCCGGCCCATTCCAGCAGGGCGGCGAGGTGGGAGGCGAGGGGGTTGGGCGGGAGGATCATGGACAGGCGTCACTTGGACGGGTTGATGATTGCGGCGGCGCGGGAGAACGTGAAAATGGCGGTCCATTCCGACCCGCAGTTCTCGCATTCCATGTACCTGTAACAGGCGTTGATCTGGACGTTTCCCACCCGATCAAAAATCGGGCGTTCTCCAGCCAGGTCAGTTCCTCCGCAGACGGGGCATTTCATGGGATCGGACACGGTGTTCTCCTGGACATCAGCGCTTCTTGCGCGGTTTCTTGGCGTTGAGTATGCGGGCCGGGGGTTCGTGGGGCCGGGCGTGGTAGATAGGCCGAAAGTAGTCTCCGAAGTCAGGGATGGGATCGGCTGCGCGAACCACGGCCCGGCCCCCGACCGAAGGCATGCCCAGCACGGTGGCGGCGGCGAGGAAAAGGATGGATCGGCTCAAGGCAGTCTCCTGGACATCAGCGGGTGACGTTGGCGAAGGCGCTCTGAAGCATGGCCTTGGCATCAGCCAGCGCATTGTGGGGGAGGGCCGAAGGCACGGTGTCGAGGTCGCGCCGGATCTGGAAATTGAGGCTGGGCGTGCTGATCCTCGTTCCGGGGCCGGTGGTCAGGATGTTGCAGAAGTGGGCGATGTCCTCGTGCCAGTCGGCCACGATGGTCACTTCATCCCACTGGGCCAGGAAATGATGGAGGTAGATCTGGAAGTCGGTGAGGCTGACGGCCTCCTTGTTGATGATCGGCATGACGTGTTCGGCCACCCAGGGCCCAGGGTTTTCACACCCCAGGGACTCATAGAAGTGGAGGCCAGCTTCAGGCACCAAGGCCATGGAGATTAGAGGCCCCCGGAACTCGTTAAATTCGGTATCGAGGAATAAGCGCATGGCGCTCCTTTCTTGGGTAGGGATTTTGGACATTACTGGGCGGTCAGGGCCGGGAGCTTAGCGGCGATCTCGCGCCCCCGCTTCCGGGCCTCGTTCTCATTGGCGATGAGCAGCGGGCCGTTGCCCTCGTCGTTGAGGACGTGGCACCACTTCCCGCCCACGAATACGTCGATACCGAATCCGGCGGACTGGCACAGCTTGGCGTCGAACCAGGGGTTGAGTTTGTAGCGGCTGAAAGCCATGGGGGCTCCTGTGAATGGGTCGTGGTTTTGGACATCAGCCTTTCGGCTGGGGGTTATCGTTGTAGAGGACTTCACCCGCGATGGTCACGGCCTCCCCGATGGACAGGATGCAGCCGTTCTCGGATTCGGCAGACGCGATCCGCTCCAGCGCCTTGCGGTAGCGGTTGGCGGCGGTTCCGCGATCCTCGACCACCTGCACCAGATCCATGAGAAACCGCTCCGTGAACCGGGCGCTCTCGGGGCTGGTGAAGTAGGCGAGGGGGGCGATGCCCACGCCCCGGGTCTGGTAGAGGGCAACCCGGGTGCGCCCAGGTAATTGGCTGATGGCGATCTTGGTGTCTCCCTGGTCAGCGTTCAGGGTTAGGATGTATCCCATGGTGGTCATGCTCCTGGACATCAGCCTTTCGGCTGGCGTTTGAGGGGTGGAACGGCGGGGTGCCCCGCGAATCCGACAGGTTTCTTGACGATCACTTCGCGCCCATCGGCTAGGTAGAGCACGGGCTTATCCTTGACCTGGACGGTCAGGGGCGGAACTTCTGGGTCACTCCATGCCATGGTTCACCTTTCTGGACAGGCTCATGGCTTGAGCCAAAGGGAAACGGGACCGAAGAAGACCCCTAATTGGTGGCTCCAAAAAGAGAATCCAAACATCCAGTTCCCCCAACGGAATTGCGATCTGATCATCAAGGAAGTTCCTTTCTCCAGGGCGATCCTGGACAGTTACTGGCGTGGTACGTTGTAGCTCAGATGGTTTGCAAGGTTCTTGAGGTTCTCTCGCAGGGCCGGGTCATCGGTGATCATCCGGCAGATCAGCAGGAGGATGCTGGCGATGGTGGTGTCTTTCCAGTTCATGGCATGGTTCCTTGAAAGGGGCGCGGGTCCGCGCCACGGTTAGGTTCTTGGTTCCGGTTCCTGAAGGATGTGCAGACCCTCATCCCAGGATTTGGTGGACGAGCTCGGCCAGGTCGATCCAGAGGATCCGCAGGCGGCCGGTGTGCTGCCGGCGCTCCCACCGGCGGGTCCTGCGCTCCTTTCCGATGGGCCTGGGGAGCCAGGCGTAGGGGTGCTTGCGGCGTTCCATGGTGCCTCCTGGGCTACCAGGCGCCGGTCCCGCCACCGCCGAAACCGCGCGGGGGGCCGGAGCGCCTGGGGATGATGGTTCGCGGGGCGGGCCGGTCCGCGATGGTCCGGGGCTCCTGGGGTTCGGGTTCGGTGGTAGGTTCTGCGTTCGGGGGCGTGGGATCCCCGGAGCTGGCGGCGGCCTTCTCCACCAGGGCGTCCAGGTTCCGCGGCGCCAGGATGAACAGGGCGGCCAGGGCGTAGACCTCCAGGTCCAGGGCCTCGTTCCGAGCATCGGCGGTGACCTTTTCATACAGTCGCTTCCCGGGCTTGCGGCGTTCGGCGAGGAGCTGCTCGAAGTAGTCCCCCTCCAGGTCCGAGGGGAAGTGGCAGTATCCGTACCCGGGCCGTTCGATCTTGAGGCGGGAGAGGCCCTGGTCCTTGGCCTGGACCGTGTCCACCAGCCAGAGGCGGGCCTTGGACCCGGACCTGATGGCGAGCTTGAGCTGGGGCCGGGTGTTGCCCTTCACCGGCAGCACCTTACCCCGGAGAGCGGGACGCCGGCAGAACTTGTAGACCTCCTTGGTGAAGTGCCCGCCCGAGTCCACGGTGGTCAGTCGGATCCGCAGAGACCCGCCCGAGACACGGCCCCAGGGCTGGAGCAGGAGGGCCTCGAGTTGGTTCCAGGGTTCGGGTGTGGCTAGGTTCCCGGGGATGACCTCCCGGGTCACGCGCCAGGTCTCCTCGCCCACGCCGGCCCCGAGGACCAGGAGCTCCAGGCGGTCATCCTGCACGTCCACGGAGGCCACCAGGAGCCCGACGCCATCAGGCACCTGACCCTGGACGTAGCTGGAATCCTGGGCCCGCTTCTGGAGTCCCTCGGCCTGGAGGGAGTCCCCCTCCCTCGGGTCCCACCATTCGCCCAATTGGGTGTTCTTGAACACCTGCATGGACCCGGGGCCTTTGCGGAGGGAGGCCCGGAACTTCTTGACGAGGGTGGCCATGGGCCGGACCATCAGGCCCGTGACGCGGAATCCCGCGTGGTCGAGGATGTCGGGGCGAGCGGGCTTGAATCCACCCCCCTCGTGCTCAGCGTTTAGGACCGCCTTGCGCAGTTGCGGCTCGGTGATCTGGCATCCCCCACCGTGGCAGGCGTAGAAGGGGTCATGGTAGACGCCCTGATCATCGCGGAACACCACGTTCTTCCAGTCCAGAGATTGGATGAATCCGCAGTGGGGGCACCGGATGTTCCAATCCTGCTGGTCCGACTCGTTCCATGAATTCTGAATGCGGCTGTGCCCCAGGATCGTCGGGGTGCTGCACTTGTAGACCAGGCGCCGGCCTTCGAAGTCGCTGGTTCGGGCCTCGGCCAGATCTTCGAAGTCGCCTTCATCGCCCACCGTCTCGTCCAGAGGAATGCGGTCGACCTCGTCCATTAGCAGGTCACGGATCGGCTGCGATGCCAGCCCCGCCGGTGCGTTGGCTCCGACGATCACCA
>MTLC01000327.1_pt2 | contig 26460 bp, 24 predicted proteins | sample 1982451 | NCBI WGS metagenome assembly MTLC01 (sample SAMN05710165, study PRJNA340218) | biofilm metagenome | isolation source: sample SPH anode biofilm adapted to +100 mV | place: USA | collected 2012-02-03 | reverse complement strand
GTGAAACTATGAATCGTCGGAATTTCATCAAATTGGCAATAGCTACCGGAGCAACTATTACCGTGCTGCCAGGTTGCATTTTTGATTCGTCTCGTCCGGTTGCGCCCGCAAAAAATAAAAGTGAAAATGGGCAAGTACAAGGTGAAGTTAAAGCCAAAATGGCGATTGCAAGTGGGGAAGACGTCGAAAGCTTAGTCAAAAAAGGATTTGCGGCCATGGGCGGTATTGGGAGCTTCATAAAATCAGGATCGTTAGTAACGATTAAGCCTAACTTCAGCAGTACTTGCGGGCCTGACTCAGGCGTAACAACCAATCCTCTGCTGGTGGGCGCTGTAGTAAAGCAATGTCTGGAAGCCGGAGCGAAAGAAGTGCGGGTCATCGACCATACCTTTTATGCCGGTGAACTGTGTCTGCGCATGAGCGGCATGGAGGCAGCTGTACGCAAGGCAGGCGGCAAGGCCTACACCATCAACTCACAGACAGGAGAGTTCTACAGCAGCGTCAATATCAATGGGACTATTTTGAAAACAGCGGATTATGCTAAAGATGTGCTGGATGCAGATGTTTTTATCAATATGCCGATTTTAAAGCAATGCGACCCCACCGGCATCTCTGCCGGTTTGAAAAATTTAATGGGTATTGTTTGGGATCGGAATATTTTTCACCAAACAGATTTGCATCAAACCATCGCCGAACTGTCAGCTTTTAAAAAGCCTACGTTGACCATTATGGATGCCCTTAAAGGCATTACCGCCAATGGACCTTCCGGGCCAGGACCGATCCAAGAATGGAAGCAGGTGGTCTTTAGTACAGATATGCTGGCTGCTGATGCCTACGGAGCCAGCTTGCTGGGCATGAAAGCTGCAGACATCAAGCATCTAGCCATAGCCTCTAAGCTTGGCGTAGGCAATTTAGACTGGAATCGTATCGAGGTGTTGAAAGCATAGAATGAAACAACAAAAAAATGGGCCGTTAGCAGTAGGCCGCTTGCTGATTCCTTCTAGCATTTTGCTGCTTTTTTCCTATTCGATTTTGGCTACAAGCTATTCATGGCCAGAACCAGCAAAACTGGTTTTATGGCTTTCACGGTTAGATCCTTGGCTGATACTCCTGGAAATGCGCTCCACTTTGACGTTACCAATGTGGAGCTGGCTGGTGCTAGTAGCCGTGCTTATAACCGTCTATTTTGGAAGAGTTTTTTGCGGCTGGTTTTGCCCTCTAGGAGCCTTGCTGAATCTAACGTACTATTTCAAGAAGTTTTTACATCTGCGCAACCGCAGCGGGGCTGTAAAAAGGATACGGCGGAGACGGTTATGGTTGCTGGGGCTTTTCCTTTTGAGCGTGTGCGCCGGGACGGCGCTTACCCTATTGACTGCACCATTCTCGTTGTTAAGCCATGAAATCACACGACTGGCTTTAGGACAGTTTCCTTGGCTGTTAACCGGAATCATACTATCTAGTTTGTGTTTTTTTCCTCGTTTTTGGTGTGCAACGTTTTGTCCGACAGGTATTCTTTTCGCTGAATTAGCTTCTTTCCGCCGAATAAGTCCCCGGATAAATGAAAACTGTCTGCATTGCGGCAAATGCGCCCGGGAATGTCCAAGCCAAGGGATGGAGAGTAAACATGCTGCAAGCAGCGAAGATTGTTTAAACTGCGGACGCTGCATTGAAAACTGCCCTCAAAATGCGATTGCCTGGCAAAGAGCAGTCTCGTCCGTTTCAAACCAGCAACCTTCCTTGCCTTCGCGACGCCGGCTTTTTAAGCTGGGAACCGCGTTGCTAGCGGGTGGTATAGTGGGTTTGACGATCCGCCCCCTACCCTTAAGTGGTGAAGCTCGACGACTGCGTCCTCCTGGAGCGATTGTAGAGTCTGATTTTTTAGCGGTGTGCAACCGCTGCAGTCGCTGTATAAAAGTGTGCCCCACTAAAGGCTTACGCGCTGTCTCTATATCTGAAGGAGGCATTGCCTATGGAACCCCGGAGCTTATCCCCAGAAAGGGTGCCTGCGAGCTGTGCATGATGTGCAACAGTGTCTGTCCGACGGGAGCCATTCGGCCAGTTGCCCCTCTGGATGTAAAAATCGGCATCGCCTTATTGAATGAATCAACCTGTCTAGCCTGGAGTCAGGGAAAGGATTGCTTGATTTGCAAAGAACGCTGTCCGGCTAATGCTATCTCTATTGACGAATACAAACGTCCGTATATTGATCATGAACGCTGCATCGGTTGTGGTGCTTGTGAAAATGCTTGTCCTGTAGAAAATTCCGCAGTTATCATCGTGCCCCGTTATGATTGAAGACGGTAGCATAAGCACCGGAAAATAGAACCTGTTTTATAGTTTTTAACTAGTAATTGGAAAGGACTCCACATGAGCAACCTCTGGAAAATTTATGTACTAACGATTCTTAGTTTTTTGGTAGGCACATCGCAATTTGTTATTGTAGGGATTTTAGATAAAATAGCAGCCTTTGCTGGCGTGTCGATAGCAACCGCTGGTCAGCTAATCAGCGCCTTCGCCTTGGCCAGCGCTCTAGGAACACCGCTTTTGGTGCTGACTATGACGCGATTAAAACTAGATTTACGAAAACAGCTATTGGTGTCTTTAGTAATCCTTTTAGGCGGTATTGCCTTAACTCTATTTTTCTCAGGGTTTAATTCTCTGCTATTGGCGCGTATCGTCTTAGGAATCGGCACCGGTGTTTTTGTCGCTACGTCTTTCGCGATGGCGGCAAATCTAGCTTTGCCAGGAAAACAAGGCGCGGCCATGTCGAGTATTTCTTTAGGGTTTAGCGCCTCGTTGGTTTTTGGAGTTCCTCTTGGGCGGGTGATTGCGTCTATTTATGACTGGCAAGTAATTTTTTGGGTGCTCGGCTTTTTAAGCGTAATAGGAGCCTTCGTCATTATAAAATTCTTTACAGCGGATGCCGGAAAAGCGCCGATGCCTTTTGGGCAGCAGCTTAGGCTCTTAAAAAGCCAACAGCTTGTTGCGGCCTTGAGTATTACCTTTCTGGTGTTTACAAGCTATTCGGTTTTCAATACGTATATTACACCGTTTCTAGCAAGCGTTGTAACTGTCGAGGAGCAAGCATTGAGCATGGTTCTTTCCGCCATCGGGATAGCCAGTTTAATTGGATCTAAGCTAGGTGGGCGTTTAGTCGATCATCTCGGTATTACGCCAACTTTGTTCGGCAGCATGGCTGTTCAAGGGATTGCTTTAGCTTCTTTATCATTAAGCGCAGGATGGGAATCACTTTCCATTCTGTTGATTTTATTGTGGGCTACCGCGGCCTGGACCTTCGGTTTAACGCAAAGCGTCAACATATCGCTGCTTGAACCTACGATTGCGAGCATTATGCTTAGCTTAAACAGCTCTTGCGTACAGCTTGGATTTGCCGCAGGCGCTACGCTCGGCGGTTTTGCAGTAACTAAATCATCGCTTGCCATAATCAGCGGGTTGGGAGCTATCACTGTTTTCTTGGCAATATGCGCAGCCATTTCGTTTAAAATACTTTTGGGGAAAACAGCTAAAAACAGGACACCTTGAAAATGGCTTTTTGCAAAGCTTCAGCGTAATCTCGATTTTCTGCTAGTGATTAAAAAAACATTGACTTGGAGTGAACTCTAGGTAGTACAGTATAAGTATTATACAGAAAAATATAACAAGGTGAGGGATTTCAATGGAACTGAAAAAATTAGGTTTTGGGTTTATGCGCTTACCTATACAGGACGCTGCTAATCCAGCCAGCATTGACCAGAAAGAATTAAACCAGATGGTGGATTCCTTTTTAGCAAGAGGTTTTAATTATTTTGATACCGCTTATATGTATCATATGGGTGAAAGCGAGTGCGCAATTCGCGAAGCGGTAGTAAAGAGGCACCCGCGCGAAAGTTTTACGGTAGCGACAAAACTGCCGACGATGTTTTTAAAAACAGAAGCAGACCAGGAACGCATTTTTAGCGAGCAACTGAAGAAATGCGGCGTGGAATACTTTGACTACTATTTGCTGCATAATTTAGGAGTTACAAACTACGAGATTGCGCAAAAACTTGACAGCTTTTCTTTTATACAAGCAAAAAAAGAAGCTGGCAAAATCAAGAAAATAGGTTTTTCTTTCCATGACCGTGCGGAATTATTAGATGAAATTCTAACGGCGCATCCAGAGGTTGATTTCGTTCAACTGCAAATTAACTATTTGGATTGGGACAACGAGAGCATTCAATCAGGAAAATGCTACGAAGTAGCGAGAAAACATAATAAACCAGTGATTGTCATGGAACCGGTAAAAGGAGGCACGTTGGCCCAAGTGCCGGAAGAAGCCGAACGTTTATTTAAAGGCTGTCATCCGGAACTGTCGATTCCTTCCTGGGCTATTCGTTTTGCTGCCAGTCAAGAAGGAGTGATGATGGTTTTAAGCGGCATGTCAAACCTCGAACAGCTCCTAGACAATACCGCCTATATGCAAGATTTTCAACCGTTGAATCAAGAAGAAGCGTCTCTTGTAGGAAAAGCAGTTGAAATTATTAACGAAGCCATAGCCATTCCCTGTACAGCCTGTCAATATTGCGTAGAAGGTTGTCCCCAAAATATTGCCATTCCCAAATACTTTGCCCTGTACAACACTGAAAAGCAATCGCTGCGTACTGGCTTTTCGACGCAACGCGTATACTATGACAACTACGCCAAAACCCATGGCAAAGCCTCTGATTGCATTGGTTGTAAAAAGTGTGAAAAAAGCTGTCCGCAGCACATTGAAATTATTAATTGGTTAAAGGACGTTGCCTCTGTATTTGAAGTTCCGCTTTCGTTTCCCGCACCGACAACAGATAAAGCGTAATTTTTTTTGGATGAGGAATGAGAAGGATGAAGAAAAACAAAACAGTCTTTTCTGTTGTGATTTTGCTTTTGCTGCTGGCAATTACAGGTATGCAAACGTTGTCTGCTATGGACATTATGCAGTCTTTTCAACAAGCAAACAGCAAAAAAACCGATGAAAGAATCCAAGGCAGAAAAATCCTTGTTATTTATTATTCCCGCAGCGGGCATACCCGTGAGGTGGCTAAAAAAATCCAAGCGCAAACCGGCGGCGATTTGCTGGAGATTGAAACTGCAGCTCCTTATCCGCGTGAATATGCTGACGTAGTCCAGCAAGCAAAACAGGAAATTGAAGGTGACTATAAACCGGAACTTAAAACAAAAGTTGAAAATATAGCCTCATATGATGTGGTTTTTATAGGTTCGCCAATCTGGTGGGGCACCATAGCGCCTCCGGTCGCTTCATTTTTAGCGAAAAATGATCTGGCCGGAAAAACTGTTGTTCCTTTTGTTACTCATGCTGGAAGCGGTTTGGCGCAAAGCGTTGGAGATATAAAAAAATTAGCTCCAGCTGCAAAAGTGCTGGATGGTTTGGCGATAGAAGGGAGTAAAGTTAACGAAGCAAATGAAAAAATTGCATCTTGGCTTAGCCGACTGCAAGTAAGCGAATAAGTTTTAAAAAGAGGTGAAGAATAATGACAATTACCGAAGTTAGCGGAAAGTTTAATATTCCTCATGATACGCTCCGCTATTATGAACGTATTGGCTTGATTCCGCGTGTGGGGCGAAATAAAAGCGGGAATCGCGATTACAGTGAGGATGACTGCCGGTGGGTTGAGTTTGTAAAATGCATGCGCGGTGCCGGGCTTACTATTGAAGTATTAATCGAATATGTAAGCTTGTTTCAACAAGGGGAGAACACCCGTGAGGCGCGCAAAGAAATTTTAATCGAACAGCGCAGATTACTGCAAGAAAGAATGAACGAAATGAAAAAAACGTTGGACCGCTTAGACCTCAAGATAGCTCGTTATGAGCAGTCCGTATGGGAAGCGGAGAACGAATTGAAGCGATAGGAACTAACATGTTACGACCACAAGGGAGGACCGCCATGAAAGTATTATATTATGATTGTTTTTGCGGAATTAGCGGAGATATGAATTTAGGGGCGCTCCTTGATTTAGGCGTTGAAAAGGAATACTTATTAAAGGAGTTATTCAAACTGAACTTGCAACCTGAATATGAGCTAATTATAGAAAAGAAGCTAAAAAAAGGAATCCAGGGGACGCAAGTGCAGGTTGAATTAAAGAATGCACATAGCCCGGATTCACACGGACATGGACATCACCACAGCCACTATCATCATGAGCATAGAAATCTAAAAGACATTGAAGACCTCATTCAGGACAGCGACTTGAGTTTGCCGGTACAAGAAAAAAGTCTTCATATGTTCCGTCTTGTAGCGGAGGCGGAAGCCGCTGTACATGGCAAATCGTTATATGAAGTTCACTTTCATGAAGTAGGGGCCGTTGATTCCATTATCGATATGGTAGGAGCAGCCATCTGCTTAGAATATTTGCAAGTAGATAAAATTATGTCCTCCACGGTTCAAGTAGGAGGCGGTTTTGTGGAATGCGCCCATGGGATCATCCCAGTGCCAGCGCCAGCCACTGTTGAGATTCTAAAGCAAGTTCCTATAAAGTCCGGCATTGTTCCTTTTGAAACAACTACGCCAACGGGCGCTGCTATCTTAAGCGCAAATGTCAGCGAATTCTCAGAGCAGATGGACATGATGATTGAACGCATTGGTTACGGAATTGGCCATAGAGAGCTGACTATCCCTAATGTTCTGCGAGTGTATCTGGGCCATATCCAATCGTGAACAAGGTGCTTGCTGGAGGATAATAGACAATGAATAAAGCAGAAATTCGAGCCTTATTGGAGCAAGTTAAGAAGCAAGAGTTGGAAGTAGATACAGCGCTAAAAGCAATGGAAGATTTGCCTTATAAAGAACTGGGATTCGCCAAAATCGACAACCATCGTGAACTGCGAGTTGGTTATCCCGAAGTCGTCTATTGCGAAGGAAAAACCGTAGAGCAAGTAAAAGCGATCTTTCAATTTATGTATGCGAAGGAAAGCAATATCTTAGGCACTCGCGCCAATGCTGAAATGTATGCTTCTGTACAAGCTGTTTGCCCGGAAGCGCGCTATAATACCTTGGGTCGAACCATTACGGTACAAAAAAATCCTGCCTGTCAAACGGAAAGCTATATTGCTATTGTTGCCGCAGGCACCTCTGATGCTGCAGTAGTAGAGGAAGCCTTTGAAACAGCAAGTATTTTAGGCAATAAAGTGCTGAAGATTATAGATGTGGGCGTAGCCGGTATTCACCGACTTTTTGACCATATGGATACGATTCGTGGTGCCAAAGTAATTATTGTGGTAGCAGGCATGGAAGGAGCGCTAGCCAGCGTAATAGGCGGTCTGGTAGATAAACCTGTAATTGCGGTTCCGACCAGTGTTGGTTATGGGGCGAACTTTGGCGGACTGGCGGCGCTGCTATCTATGCTCAATAGCTGTGCCAGTGGTGTGACTGTAGTAAATATTGATAATGGTTTTGGCGCTGCATATGCAGCAAGCATCATCAATAAATTATAAGATTCCTCCAAACAGGAATTGACTTTTAAATGAACGAACGTTTATTATAGAACTATGAGAGTTAGAGATGAAAATAAAAGCGAAGCTATTTTCCAAGCTACCATTCAGTTACTAAATGAGAACGGTTTTTCCAGCATATCTATGTCTAAAATTGCTAAACTTGCCAATGTATCACCGGCGACGATTTATGTATATTTTGATAACAAGGAGGATATGCTAAGTAAGCTGTATCTGCATGTAAAGCAGAAAGTGAGTCTGAAAATGTTTACTGGTTTGGACCCGGCTATGCCTATTAAGGATAGTTTCGAATTAATTCAGAGAAATTATATTTCCTTTATCCTGGAAAATAAAGATGAATTCTTATTCCTGGAACAATTCAGCAATACGCCGCTGGTGAAGAACCTGAATCTCACCGACTTAATGGAGCTTTTTCGGCCATTTTTCGAGTTGGTAGCTAGAGGACGTGAAGAGAAAATTCTTAAAAACTGTGATGTTATGCTGCTGGCAACCTATTTGCACAATCCGTTGTCAGAGTTAGCTAAGCGGCACATTAAAGGAGAGTTTGAATTCACAGAGAAGAACATGAAAGATATCCTTCAAATTTGCTGGGATGCCATTAAAGCCTAAGCGCATCCCTTTTTTGCTCTTAATAAATAAATGAACGTTCGATTAAAAATAGTGTTGAAACAGGAGGAAAAATTCATGAACAAGACGGTGCTTTTGTTGTCTGGAAGTCCGCGGCTAGGAGCCAACTCAGAACTATTAGGCGAACAGTTTCTGCAAGGAGCGAAGGAAGCCGGAAACCACGTAGAAAAAATAGCCTTGCGGAATCAAGAAATCAATTATTGTCTAGGTTGTGATGCTTGTAAGCAAAATATCGGTATTTGCTTTCAAGCCGATGATGTGGAAGAAATCTTGGGAAAAATGATAGCTGCCGATGTATTGGTATTGGCTACACCGGTATATTTTTATTCTATGACTGCACAAATGAAAACCTTAATTGATCGCGTTTATGCACGTTATCTCGAACTGGAAAACAAAGCGCTATACTTTCTGGTAACCGGAGCCGCGGATCAAAAAAAGTACTTTGAAAATACCCTGGCTGGCTTGCGTGGCTTTGCCGCTTGCTTGCCACAAGCACGCGAACAGGGCGTAATTTATGGACTTGGCGTTAGTGAAGCTGGCGCAATAAACACTACATATGCTATGCAAGAAGCATACGAAAAGGGTAAAACCGTTTAAAGTAAAATCAATTCGATAAAAGAGGATGTAGAGTGAAAAAAATGTTAACTTTATTAGCAGTGGCAGGCCTAATCAGCATGGTATTGGGGGCGGGAATCTATACGCAGAAGCCTGCATTCGGCTCGTCTCCTTCTGGAACTCGGCTGCAAAAAATAGAAAACTCCCCTAATTACGCAAACGGAGAATTTCAAAATCTAATTCCGACGCCTAAGTTCAGCGAAGGAAGTACTTCTCTTTCTACGCTATGGGAATACCAGACTAAAGAGAAAAAACGGTTACAACCACTAGATCCACTTCCTAGTAAAAAAATAGATTTAAAGCAATTAAACGCACAAGAAGATACCGTTGTCTGGCTTGGTCATTCTTCAATTTACATGCAGCTTGGAGGCAAAAGATTTCTGGTAGATCCCGTTTTTAGCTCATTCGCTTCACCTGCGTCTTTTATCAATAAAGCTTTTGAAGGTTCAAATATTTATAGTGCAGAAGATATGCCAGATATCGATTATCTTCTTATTTCGCATGATCACTGGGATCACTTGGATTATCCAACTATTATGGCCTTAAAGCCTAAAATTAAAAATATAGTTTGTGCTCTTGGTGTAGGCGGCTATTTCGAAGAATGGGGCTTTTCTTCAGACGCCATTTACGAAGCCGATTGGTTTACCGAGTTGCAAGTAGAGCCAGACATTGCCATTAACGTGCTTCCTTCGCGCCATTTTTCCGGTCGAACTTTAGTGCAGAACAAGACGTTATGGGCTGGCTTTGCCGTGCTGACACCGAAGCGACGCGTGTTTATCAGCGGCGATGGTGGCTATGGACCTCATTTCAAAATGCTTGGAGAACGCTTTAAGCGTTTTGACCTGGCTATTATGGAGAACGGTCAATATAATCCCAGATGGCCTTATATTCACATGATGCCGGAGGAAGTAGCCTTAGCTACTCAAGAATTGCATGCTGACGCATTATTGCCTGTTCATGCCGCTAAATTCGCTCTCAGCACGCACTCTTGGGATGAACCATTTCAGCGTATTGCTACAGCTAGCGAGAACAAGCTATATAAATTAATTACGCCTCTCATTGGTGAATCAGTAGTTCTTGATAATAATCAACAACAATTTGATCGTTGGTGGGAGAACGTAAATTAGGAAATAGACAAAAGCTTTATCTTTCAGACGATACGAAACTTTAAACAATACGTAAAAAAAGCTTGCCTTGGAGTTAACTCCAGAGAATACAATAAAGAAATAATAGGAGGTGTATAAACATGAAAGAAATTAATCGTCGTGATTTCGTAAAGCTGACGGGTACCGCGGCTGTTGGGTTAGCTTTGTCTCAACTCCCCAATATGGGTATGAGAAAAACGTTGGCGCAAGCGCCGGTTATTGGTAGTACGTACGTTCCGAAGGTTGATGGAAATGGCTCTTGTGCGAAAGTTTATTTTACAAAACATATTGATGCTGATCACTTAATAAAACTATATGACATCATCAATGAAGGAATCTATGGAAAAGTAGGCATTAAGATTCATACTGGTGAACCGCATGGGCCGAATATTTTGCCTCAGTCTATGGTAAAAGCTTTTCAAGCACATGTTCCCAATAGTGCTCTTGTTGAAACCAATACGCTGTATCAAGGGAAACGATATACGACAGAAGACCATAGAAAAACGCTCGAAACAAATGGCTGGACCTTTTGCCCGGTCGACATCATGGATGAAGAAGGGGATGTGTCCCTTCCGGTACGTGGCGGCAAGCATTTGCAAGAAGTGGCCATGGGAGGACATATTACCAATTATGACTCGTTGATTGTGCTTACACATTTCAAAGGGCATGCCATGGGCGGTTTCGGAGGATCCTTGAAAAACATTGCCATCGGCTGTGCTTCAGGACAAGTCGGCAAAAAACAAGTGCATGGTGTAATGGAACAAATGCCAGCTGATTTTAAGCAGTGGCCGATGCAGGATTATTTCATGGAGCTGATGGCGGATTCTGGCAAGGCAACGGTAGATTATTTTGGAAAGCATATTGTGTTTCTAAACGTAATGCGCCGTATGTCGGTAGATTGCGACTGTGCTGGTGTAGGTGCAGCCGAACCAACGATTGGCGATATCGGTATTGTTGCATCCACCGATATATTGGCAGTTGATCAGGCTTCAATTGACATGGTTTATCAGCGAACCGACAACCATGATCTTGTAGAACGAATTCAATCGCGTCATGGGCTTCATCAGCTTGCAGCGATGCGCGATCTTAAGATGGGCAATGAAAAGTATCAATTGGTTTCCATTGACTAAGGTTAGTCTTTAATTTTATCCTATACAACAGACAAGATTATAGTAAAAGGAAGTCATCGCATTGAAATTCGAAGAAACTTTTGAACCAGCCTATTTTCAATATTTTTTCTGCAATGGCCCGGCGTGCCCGGATACGTGCTGCGCTGGTTGGGATATTGTTATTGATGCAGCTACAAGCCAACGATATACTTCCTGTGAAGATGTGGAACTGAAAGCTCTTTTTGATCAATACTTGGATAGTGAAAGAAAAACGGCAAATTTCGCCCATACCTATGTGAGACTGGAACATCAAAACTGTCCTTTTTTAACCCCCAAACGTCTTTGCCAAATCCAGCAGCGTTTGGGAGAAGACGCTTTGTCTCTTACTTGCTCAAACTATCCTCGAACCTTTAACCAAGTAGATGGGGTTCTCGAACGTTCCTTGTGTATTTCTTGCCCACAAGCTGCGCAGATCATCCTGTTGAACAAGGAACCTATACAATTTGTCAGGAGAGAAGAGGCTGTGACTTTGCGTCCGCAAATGGTTGGAGCTATTCGTTCCTCTTCCGAAGTTATGCTGAAACCGTATGCATATTTTTCGACCATTCGTGAATTTGTTATTGAGTTATTGCAAAATAGAGAGTATCCGTTGTGGCAGCGATTGAGCCTAATGAGCGTTTTTTGCAGTCGATTGGCTCAGGTTCAAGAAGAATATTACGAGGAAGATATTCCGTATTTACTTTCTTACTTTAGGGACAAAATTCAACACGATGATTTTCGGCAGGCCATGGATGTGTTTGAGACTGATTTGGAAACACAACTGCAAGTAGTTACTGCGCTGTTGAATTATCGTATGCAAGGAGAGTTTGTAGGAGAGCGGTTCCAGGAATACATGCATAATTTTATGCAAGGAATTGGCATGAGGGATTACATCGTTGACTCCGAAGTAGTTGAAGCATACTCTTTGGCAACTCAACTGTATTATCTGCCATTTCTCAAGAAGCATGAGTATGTTTTAGAAAATTATCTGGTGAACAGTGTGTTTCAAAAGCTTTTTCCTTTAGGACCGCAAGAAAATGGATTAGCCAAATCCTGTGAAATTTATGAGGAATACATTTTAATAGCGTTGCACTACGCGATGGTGCAAGCGCAGCTTATTGGCATAGCCGGCTTTTACAAGGAAAATTTCAACCTAGAGCAGGTAGTGGATCTGATTCAATCTTATGAAAAAACAATAGGACATAATCTGTCTTTCAGGACACAATCGGTAAAATTTATTAAAACGTTGCAAATGGATACTACTGGCGGCATGAGCGTTTTAGTGAAGGTGTAATTTTGAATAAAATAGCTAACGGCCTGCAGCAAAGTAATGCTGTAGGCCGTTAGCTATTTGTAAAAAATACGTTTTGTGGGCGAAGTTACTTGACGTTTGCTGTAACCTTGTTAAGAACTTCAGTAGCAAGGCCCGTATTGAACATACTAACGTGGTATCCTGTTTGTCTCAAATAGTTGCCTAATTATATCAATGAAAAAAACATGCGTGGAAATGCTTTTGGCATCTCCACGCATGTTTTTACATATCGGCTGTTTGATTGTAATTGGATTTCATGCGCTTCATATCTTCTTTAGGGGGCAGCTTAAACATCCTGGAATATTCCCGGCTAAATTGTGAAGGACTTTCATAGCCGACCCGAAACGCAACCTCCGCTGCATCGGCTGACTCCGATAATAGTAAGCGTCTTGCTTCATGCAAACGCAGTTGCTTTTGAAATTGAAGGGGGCTCATGGCAGTTATCTCTTTAAAGTGTCGATGAAAAGAAGAAATGCTCATATTGGCCATTTCCGCAAGGTCTTCAATCCGCAGTGTTTGGTCATAGCGATTTATGAGCCGCTCAATGACATTTCTAATTCGACAAGTATAGCTTCCTTCAATGGCAATCTGTTCTAATGTTTCTCCATGTTGTCCTTGTAAAATTCCATAGAGAATTTCCTTCGTAATGAGAGGAACAAGTATCGGAATATCGTCGGGAGTATCTAGTAAACGAATTAATCGAAGTACAGCATCTAACAGCGAGTATTCAACTTGACTGACAAAAATAGCATGACCAGAAGGCTTTTTTGTTGTCATGTGAGTTTTTAAACCACTGAGAACATCTAAAATTTGCTTCGGCGTAAATTCTAGTTTAAGGGAAAGATAGGGGCAGTCAAGAGTAGCTTCCGCAAGTTGAGCAATAACAGGAACATTCATGGACGAAACAAGATAATCGGCAGGACTGTAACGAAAGCGTTCCTGGGCCAGCCAGACATCTTTAGCGCCCTGCGCAATAATGCACAAGGATGGCTTGAACATTCCGGAAACAGGTCCGGTAATTGTAGATTGGCGGTTAAAAAATAAAGAGGGAATAGCGGTTGGGTGAATACCGTCCTGCTTTGAATAGCGGTCAATGAAATTGGCAAGTTCGGCGCGCTGCTTATTTGTTGATTCAGACATAAGTTTTTCCTTTCGTCAACGATGAATAAATTCATTATAAGCATGTAGTTATCAGCTCGCAACGGACCATGCTAGGATTAGGCAAGTATTTGATATGAATGGGCTATCTGATGGTAATCCCTTAGATACATAATAGAAAATAACAAGGCCTTTAGGGTTTGTAGTTGTAAAAAATTAAGCAATAATAGTGGGATTTATGATGTGTTGTAAATGCGTTAAATGTAAATAGACTTTGTATTGAGAAGGAGTTGTGAATGTGTCAAAGAAATTGTTCGAACCTAAAAAATTAAATAGAAGGCAGGCGTTAAAATATGTTGGCGGTGGTGCGGTGGGACTTGCGGCGATTTTTTACGGTCTTGACAGAAGCCAGCATGTAGCATTTTTGGATAAGGACGATAAAACTAGGCGACCGCTTCAAATTGATAGGAGGAAAATTAATGGTACCGAAAGGCCGTTGTTAGGGTTTGGCTGTATGCGATTTCCAATTGTAGAGAAAGATCATTCGCGTATTGATGAAGAACTGGCTGAAAAAATGATCGACTATGCATATCGTCGTGGTGTAAATTATTTTGATACTGCGTATGTGTATCATCGGGAATTATCTGAAATTTTTTTGGGGAAAATATTGAAAAAGTACCCACGTGACAGTTTTTATATAGCAGATAAAATGCCAGGATGGCTCGTTAAAAGTTTGGATGATGCGAAAAGAATCTTTGAAGAGCAGTTGCAACGCTGTCAGGTTGACTATTTTGACAATTACTTTTTGCATGCATTATCAGATGGAGGAGAAATGGGTAATCTTTCTACTGATTTTTCCAAAGTATATGAAGAAATGGGTGTGCTTAATTATTTAAAACAAGAAAAGGCGCGAGGGCGGATTCGACAGCTAGGTTTTTCCTATCATGGAGATGTTCCTTTTTTAAAATATTTACTGGATACGTATCAGTGGGATATGGCTATGATTGATCTTAACTATTTAGATTGGTCTAATATCGATGACGGTAAATATAAGCATTTTCCAAGAGGCAATGTTGGTAGATATGCAGGAGAGTTTTACAAGCTGCTTGAGCAAAAAGGAATTCCTTGTTATGTTATGGAGCCAGTAAGAGGTGGACAGCTTGCTGTACTAAATCCGGCAGCTGTAAAAGTCTTGAAAACGGCTGAACCAAACCGAAGTACAGCTTCGTGGGCCTTGCGGTATGTAGGAAGTCTTTCTAATGTTGCTTGTGTTTTGAGCGGTATGAGTAATTTGGAGCATGTTGTAGATAATATCAATACTATGACTGACTTTAAACCGCTAAATGAGGCTGATTATAAGACGGTCGATCAGGCTTTAGAGGCATATTTGAGTCACGAAACAATTTTTTGCACGGGATGTATGTATTGCATGCCGTGCCCGTATGGGGTAGACATACCGACTAATTTTAAAATATTCAATGAGTGCTCAGGGGACGCAGGCTTGCCAGATCCCAATAATCCTGGGGTTAATTATTCGGTACAACGCCAAATTTTTTTGACGAAATATAATAATGGTATCGAGAAAAGTGCTCAAGCGGATCACTGTATTGGTTGTGGAAAGTGTCTTAAACTTTGTCCTCAACGTCTGCAGATTCCGAAACACATGCGCCAGATTGATGAGCTCGTTGGAAAGGTTAAACACTGGAAGGGAGAGGACGCATAGTGTTGAGAAAGATTCGTATTGTGCTAGGAATAGCAGTGCTATTTTCTATGACGCTATTCTTTTTTGACGTTATAGATTTTCTCGGCGTATTACCTAAGTTGCAACTAATACCTTCGCTGCTTGCCGCAAACTTACTGAGTATGCTCTTTTTGGGTTTGCTCACTCTTTTGTTCGGCCGGATCTATTGTTCGATCTTTTGTCCATTAGGAATTTTGCAGGATGTTTTTATTTGGGTGTCGCGAAAAACAACTATAGGGAAAAAACGTTTTTGCTATAGTCCTGCATGGACCAAACTTCGTTATACAGTTCTTGCGACGATGGTGATTAGCATTGTTGTTGGAGTTGCATTAATCCCGGCGATGCTTGATCCCTATAGTATATATGGACGTATAGCAACACACTTGCTTAATCCAATCTGGATAAGCATCAATAATTTACTAATGCTAGTTGGCGATAAATTTGATTTATATCTTATCGCGAAGAAACCTCTTTATTTACAAAGTTTAGAAGCTATGTTTGTTTCTATTGCCTCCATCCTTACAGTTGGTTACATGGCTGGAAAATATGGCCGACTTTACTGCAATACAATATGTCCAGCAGGAACCATGTTGGGGGTGTTAAGCCGGTTTTCTTTCTGCAAAATCATTGTAAATCCCGATAAATGCAATCGCTGTGGTGCGTGTGCGGCAAAGTGCAAAGCGAGCTGTATCGACAGCCAAACACAGCAAATAGATCATAGCCGTTGTATAAATTGTTTTGACTGTATTAGCACCTGCCGACAAAAGGCGATATCCTTTACTACGCCAATATCAGCTCCAATACCTAGTGAAAATGTATCTTCTGAAGGGGTTTCCCGTCGCGCTTTTTTAACAACAAGCGTTTTTACATTAACTGGTGCCGCAGCTACTATGACGCAAGCAATGACTTCAATTCCAAGTTCTCAATTGCCGAGTGCCGCTGCACATGTTTTGCCACCAGGCGCAACTAACAAAAGTCATTTTTCTACCCATTGTACTTCTTGTCACTTGTGTGTAAGTAAGTGCCCAAGTCAAACGTTAAAACCGCTGGTACTTAGCAATGAAATTAGTGCCATGATGCAGCCAGCAATGGATTTTAAGAGAGGGTACTGTGAATATGATTGTAACCTTTGCGGTACAGTCTGTCCGAACCAAGCGATAAAATCGCTATCACTTGAGCAAAAACAAAATACAAAAATAGGATACGCTGTTTTTGCTCAACCTCACTGTGTTGTTTTGACCGATGAAGTTAATTGCGGAAATTGCGCGGTGCATTGCCCGACAAAGGCTATAACTATGATTGCCTATAAGGATAAAAAAATACCAACTATTGATTTATCTCGCTGCATTGGGTGTGGATCTTGCGAGTATCACTGCCCGGCAAATCCCGGAGCAATTCATGTAGTTGGCTTTGCTGAATAAGAACAAAGTATTAGTTAGATAAATAATTTGTATTGATGATATTTCACTCAGTCTGCACTGATGAAGAAGTTGCCTGTATATGCTTTGTGGCTATAGTCGGGTTTTAGAAAAAAACGAAAAAAGAGGTAATGAAAATGAAGAAAAAAGTATTAGTTTTGTCAGCAAGTCCGAGGATGGGCGGCAATTCCGACATGCTATGCGACCAATTTATACAAGGAGCAGAAGCGGTCGGGAATACGGCAGAAAAAATATATGTGCATAATCAGGTAATTGGTAATTGTAGAGCCTGTTATGCCTGTAAGACAACAAAAACCTGCGTTCAGCAAGATGATATGTCTGCCATTCTTGATAAGCTAGTTGATGCCGATGTAATTGTTCTTGCGACACCTGTTTATTTTTATAGTATGGATGGGCAATTGAAAACCTTAATTGACCGTACATTGCCAAGGTATATGGAAATACGTAACAAGGATTTTTACTTTATTGCAACAGCCGCTGCGGAGCAAGCATCTATGAAACGCACGATGGATGGTCTTCAGGGCTTTGCTGACTGTTTGCCAGGAGCCAATGTAAGAGGTTTTATTTATGGTGCCAATGCATGGCAAAAAGGTGATATACAAGGCCAAAAAGCCATGCAAGAAGCTTTAGATAAAGGAAAAGGGGTTTGACCAGAATAAAACTTTTGTACAGTCATAATCAAAAGAGACGTGATTTTGAAAGTGTTAAGACATTTAAGGAGGAACGAACATGAACAATGCCTATTTTCAAGTCAAAAAACCTGTCAATGAAACTGTTAAGGGCTATATGCCGGACGCGCCGGAAACCCTGGCTTTAAAAGAAGAACTGCAGCGGCAGTTGGAAACGGTGGTGGAAGTCCCGCTCATTATCGCTGGCCAGGAAGTGCGTACAAGCTGCAAAGAAAAAATCATTTGTCCTCATGATCATCAGCATGTATTAGGTGAATACTATGTGGCAGGCGAATCAGAGCTCAATTTGGCGATTGCCGCTGCGGAAGCTTCCCGCCGCGAATGGGAGCATATGCCATGGGAACATCGGGCCAGTATTTTCCTGAGGGCGGCGGAACTGCTCACCGGAAAATACCGCGCCAAACTGGCGGCTTCCTGCATGCTAGGGCAAAGCAAAAATCCGTTCCAAGCAGAAATCGACGTCATCTGCGAATTAGCTGATTTCCTGCGCTTCAATCCTTATTACCTTCAAGAAATTTACAAGCAACAGCCGCTGAGCACGGACGGGATTTGGAACCGCGTGGAATACCGAGCTTTAGACGGCTTTGTCGCTGCTATTACGCCGTTTAACTTCACCTCTATCGGTGGCAACTTGTGTACCGCTCCAGCTATGGCAGGTAACACCGTTCTCTGGAAACCGTCTTCGACCGCGGTTCTTTCCAATTACTACTTCATGCAAATTCTCATGGAAGCCGGTCTGCCGGCGGGCGTCATCAATTTTGTCCCCTGCCGCGGCGTTGATTTCGGCCAAACCGTTGTCAGCCATCCGAAAATGGCAGGCTTTCATTTCACTGGTTCTACAGGCGTCTTCAACGGCATATGGAAACAAGTCGGCCAAAATATTGCCAACTATGTCACCTATCCGCGCCTAGTTGGTGAAACTGGCGGTAAAGACTTCATTTTCGCTCACAAGTCCGCCGATGTAGAGGCTTTGACAAGCGCTCTTGTCTTGGGGGCCTTCGAGTATCAGGGACAAAAATGCTCCGCCGCCGCCCGCGCTTATATTCCGGACAGTCTTTGGAACGAAGTAAAACCGCGCCTAGAAAAAGCGATAGCTTCCATCAAAATGGGCGATGTTTGCGACTTCAGCAATTTGATGAACGCCGTCATCGACCGCAAATCTTTCAATAACATCAAAAACTATGTAGATTATGCCAAATCGTCCCCGGATGCAGAAATTATACTCGGCGGCTGCTGCGATGACAGCGTAGGCTTCTTTGTAGAACCTACAGTCATTTTGGCCAAAACCCCTACGTTCAAAACCATGGTGGAGGAAATATTCGGTCCTGTTCTTACTATCTATGTATATCCCGATGAAGAGTTGGAGCAAGCCCTCCACGCTTGTGACACGTCTACGATCTATGGCTTGACAGGCGCTGTATTTGCCCAAGACCGCAGCGCCGTCATTAAGATTTCGAAAGCACTGGACCATGCTGCAGGAAATTTCTATATTAACGATAAGCCTACAGGCGCTGTTGTCGGTCAGCAGCCCTTCGGCGGCAGTCGGGCTTCTGGTACCAACGACAAGGCAGGCAGCGCCGTCAACTTGCACCGCTGGATCAGCCAGCGCGCTATCAAAGAAGTGCTGGTTCCTCGTATCACGACAACCTATCCGTATATGACCGAAAAATAAGCATATTTTAGGAACAGTTATGATGTGTGCTTGGCGCATTTCATTTATAAGCTAGACTCCATTAAATTTAGACATAGAAAATGATTGGAATGAACAAGGTTTTTGTATACATGTAAATTCTCTTGGGAGTTTTTCAAAAAATACTTGACCGGTAGTAACAACCGGAAAATATACTTAGAGTATAAAGTGGTTCAGGGGTCAAGCCGAGGAATAAGGAGAAATAGAACATGGAAGATTTTATTTTCGAGAACTCAACGAAAGCCTATTTTGGTAAAAGTTGCGTGAGATCGTATTTGCCGGAACTATTGAGCCAGTACGGAAAGGCTGTAATGCTGGCTTATGGTGGCGGCTCTATTAAGAAAAATGGTATATATGAGGAAATTAAAAAAATATTAGAGCAAGCAGGCAAGCAGGTAGTGGAGTTTTCTGGTATCATGTCGAATCCGACCTATGCGAAAGTACAGGCGGGGGCGGAGTTGGCGAGGCAACAGAAGGTTGATTTGATTCTGGCTGTAGGCGGCGGCTCAGTTATGGATTGCTGTAAGGCTATTTCTTTGGCTGCGGCGTATGATGGTGATGTTTGGGAAGATTTTTGGATGAAACCGGGGAAAATTGATTTTCCAGTTGTTCCTTTGGGGATTATCCTGACGGTATCTGGAACTGGAAGTGAGATGAACGGCGGTGCAGTTATAACCCATGAGGACCAGAAGATTAAGACTGGCAGAGATTATACGGCCTGTAATGCAAAATTTGTTTTAATGGACCCAGTTTATACCTACAGTGTGCCGAAGGCACAGATGGTATCGGGTGGTTTCGACACGTTGAGTCATATTATGGAGATTTATTTTAGTGCACCTGACGAAGACAATGTGTCAGATGACATCTCCGAGGCCTTGATGAAAAGCGTAATTCGCAATTTGATGCTAGCCATTCAGAACCCTGAAGATTATACGGTGCGAAGCAATCTGGTGTGGGCATCGACAATGGCAGAAAACAGGATTATTAAGCTGGGTAAGAAGATGGATTTTGAGTGCCATATGATGGAACATCAACTGGGAGCCTATACGAATTGCAATCATGGGGAAGGGCTTGCGGTGCTGCATCCGATATACTACCGTCATATCTGCGAGGCAGGGCAACAAAAATTTCGTCGTTTTGCCGTCGAGGTGTGGGGAATATCGTCTGAGGGAAAAACGGATTATGAGTTGGCAGTAGTAGGTGTGGAAGCTTTGTCGAATTTCATTAAGAAAATCGGTTTGCCAACAACGCTTAGAGAACTTGGCATGGAGGATGACTCACAGCTCAAAGAGATTGCAGACTCTTGTTTTCTTATGCCAGGCAGTTACAAAAAAATGACGCATGAAGAAATTTATGAGATCTTCAAAGAGGCGTTTTGAGATAAAAATTTTATTAGGAGGAATTAGCAATGAATTCGAAAAAAACTGTGTTGGCCGGATTAATTGTGGGAGGATTGATGGCAATGTCATTCAACAGCTCGGCAGTATATGCGGCGGCACCTCTTGCACCGCAAGATAGTACGCAAATTTCTTTTTATGGAGCGAAAGACTTGCAAGAGATTCCGCTAAAGGATATTAAGAGCCCCAATACCAATCCGTTTGGACTTGTGTATGGGGACGCTATCACCAAAAATGAGGCTGGTAAGGTAAATATTCATCCTGTGTCATACAATCTCAATGGGAACCGTATTGCAGCTAACATTTATACACCTGCTGGTTACGATAAAAACAATACGCGGAAATATCCAACCATTGTCGTGGCTCATCCCAATGGAGGCGTCAAAGAGCAGGTAGCTGGCTTATATGCTCAGAGGCTGGCGGAGAACGGCTATATTGCCATTACTGCCGATGCTTCGTTCCAAGGGGCGAGCGGTGGTGCGCCCCGTCATCTGGATAACCCTGCTTTTCGGGTCGAGGACATTCATGGTATGGTGGACATCATCGCTTCGTTCCCCGGTGTTGATACAGAGCGTCTAGGCGCATTAGGAATCTGCGGCGGCGGTGGATATACGCTAAAAGCTACGCAAACAGATAAGAGAGTTAAAGCGGTAGCTACTCTGAGTATGTTCAATTCCGGAATTGTGCGTCGCGATGGTTTCATGAACTCCGCTAAGGACAGTGTCCAACAGCGCTTGGCTGATGCTTCGGCTGAACGAGCCAAAGAGGCCGCTGGTGGAGCTGTGCTTACTACACCAGGCATGGAAGCTATGGATATTCCACAGAAGAAGTTGGACAAGATGCCGACTCTCTATAGTGAAGGCTATCTCTACTATGGCAAAACGCATCGTCATCCGAATTCCACTTTCCAGTATACGGTACGCAGCAACATGGATCTCTTTACGTTTGATGCCGCAGATAACATGGACCTCATAAATCAGCCGCTGCTCATGATTGCAGGTAACAAGGCGGATACGCTATATATGACGGAAGATGCATTTTCGAAGGCTGGGGGGACAACAAATAAAGAGTTATTCCTGCTGGATGGCGCTACACATATCCAAACCTATTGGGTGCCGCAATATGTAAATCAGGTTGTTGATAAGTTGACAGGATTTTTTGGAAATAATCTTTGAGCTTTTTGACCAAACAATTTGTAAAAAAGTGGGGAACAATCTATGGGAAAATATTCATGGACCCGAATACTGAAACTTGGGCTTTTATGTACAGGGCTTATGACAGTGGGGCAGTTTGTCGGAATAATTGGGGCGGAAGCGGCAGCCTATGATCGAGTAAAAACCAGCGATGCAAACTATGAGCAGCTTTTCGGCAAAGAGAAGATGGAAGCCGCGGCTAATGATCCCGAACTAGCTAGTACGATGAAGCGCTTTGTTTATGGCGATGTTGTGGGGCAGACCAAAAAACTTACAGATAAGCAGCGACAATTGATTATTATTGCAGTTCTTGCTACGAATCAGAATGAGAAAATGCTGCGGAAAAATGTCGAAGGGGCATTGAAGGTGGGCGTTACTCCCTTGGAGATACGTGAAGCTCTATATCAAGTAACGCCGTATATCGGCTTTGCCAAGGCGTTCGAAGCATTAGACGTAACGAATGCGGTTTTTTCTGCGCAAGGAATCAAGTTGCCTTTGCCAGCGCAGGGAGCGGTGACAGAGGCAGAACGATTTGATAAGGGCTCAGATGTACAAGTTGGTATTTATGGTGAGCGCATCAAGCAAGCACGTGTCAATGCACCGGCTGACCAGATGCATATACAGGATGACTTGGCGGAGTTTTGTTTTGGCGATACCTATACGCGTGGTATCTTGGACATCCAGATGCGAGAACTCCTGACGGTGTCAGTGCTGGATGCGCTAGGAACAGAGCCGCAGATGAAAGGGCATATCATCGGGAATCTCAAAGTTGGAAATGATCGTGAGACTATTATCGCTGCGTTCACAACAGCTCTTCCCTATGTCGGATTTCCCCGCACGCTGAATGCGATGCGGTGTATCAATGAAGTTACAGATGCCATGAAATAATCGGGCCAAATAGCAAGCCCCTATAAAAAAGACAGGTAATTCTGTGCCTTTTTATAGGGGCTTGCGTTTATCATTCAATAAATTTATATATAAGTGATAGTTATAGCAGATTGCGGTATTGTTATTGTACATTCAATGTTTTAGTAGATAAAATAAGGAGTATAGAGGTGATGAAGAAATATAGCTATAAATGTAGGTGATGAAAATGCATGGAGAATTTAGTAGGATTCTTGGCTGTTTGTTGGTGGCTTTCCTGTTGGTTTTCCTTGTGGGATGTGCTGGGAGGGGGCTAGAGCCTTCTGGAATGAATGCATTGAGCAGTGGTGCGAAGGAAAATGCAGAATTAACTTCAGAGGTGGAAAAAGAGCTGCAGGCGTTAGATGTGTTTAGAAAAGAGACAAAAATTTGGGATGTTATTGAGAATCCAACCTTCCATGGATATGGCAGATTACTGTTTCCAGTAGATAAATCAATTGACAAAGATATGACTTTAAATCAGGTTGATCGTGTTATGACATGGTATAACTATGTAAATCCAAACCGAACTATTGATATTGTAAATACATTGCATAAAAGAGCTGAACATGGAGAAAAGATATTCTATGAAATTTATACGAAGGAAGAAAAGCAATTAGATGCTACAAAGGAAAATACCGGGCTGTTCTTTTTTCGAGGAAAACCTGGTGCCAAGAGCGCTATTGTAAATGCCGGCGGCGGATTTGTCTATGTAGGGGCTATGCATGATAGTTTTCCGCAGGCGCTAGCAATTTCGCGTATGGGGTATAATGCGTTCGCGCTAATTTATCGTCCAGGAGCACAAACTGCCTGTGAGGACTTAGCAAGGGCTATTGCGTTCCTGCATGAACACGCAACGGAAATTCAGATTGACATGACAGAGTATTCTCTTTGGGGAGGGTCGGCAGGAGCACGTATGACAAATTGGGTTGGCACGTATGGAACTGAAGCGTTTGGAGAGAGGAGCTACCCAAAACCATCTACGCTAATCATGCAGTATACAGGGATGTCAGAAGTAATCGGTAGAGAGCCTCCGACGTATGCGTGTGTAGGAACGGGGGACAGGATTGCTGACTATCGTGTCGTGCAACGGCGGATTGAAAAAATCAAGTCAAATGGAGTGAACGCAATGGTGGAAGTCTTTCCTGACTTACCGCATGGATTTGGCTTGGGAGAAGGAACTGTTGCGGAGGGGTGGATTCAAAATGCTGTGAACTTTTGGCGGAAAAATATGAGACCAGATGGGGTCAGTTAGAAATGAGTAACAGGAATAGCATGGGAATAGTCAAGCTGAATAATGGAATCTGCATGCCAAAGGAAGGGTATGGCGTATTTCAAATTAAAGACTTGGATATATGTGAGAGATGTGTCCTAGATGCCATGGATGCCGGTTATCGCCTTTTTGATACGGCAGCAGCTTACCTTAATGAAGAGGCGGTTGGACGAGCGATTCAGAAGAGTATAAGCGCAGGGATGATCAAGCGTGAAGAATTATTTATCACAACTAAGATCTGGATTCAGGATTACGGCACTCAGAATACAAGAAGGGCGTTTCGTGAATCGATGGAACGGTTGGGACTGTCATATCTTGATTTACTGTTGCTTCATCAACCTTTTGGAAATTGGCAGGAAGCATGGCGTACTTTAGAATCGTTATATTTGGAAGGAAAAGTCCGAGCCATCGGTGTCTCAAACTTCACAATCTCCAAACTCGGTGAACTTCTAACACAGGCGAAGATTAAGCCGATGATCAATCAAATCGAATTACATCCATTTTATTTGCAAGAAGAAGCGTTAGCACAAATGAGAAGGTTTCAAATTCAGCCAGAAGCTTGGGGGCCGCTGTGTGAAGGGCAAAAAGGAATTTTTACCAATCCGCTTCTCCGTAGTATTGGAGAAAAATATGGAAAGACTGCTGCGCAGGTGTCCTTGCGGTGGAATATACAACGAGGGGTAGTGGTTATTCCCAAAAGTGTTCATAGGGATAGGATGGTGGAAAATATAGATGTATGGAACTTTACGTTGAGTCAACAGGATATGTTGGCGATTGCGGCGTTAGATGTCGGATGTAGTGAAATCATTGATTTTGAAAGCCCGGCAACAGAGCGGCTTCTTCTTCGATGGAAATTGCATGAATAAAATATAAGAAGTATATGTGTGGAGGAATTAATATGAAGTATGTTGAGCTAAATAATGGAATTGAAATGCCTTTGGAAGGATTTGGCGTGTTCCAGATTCCAGACGCCGAACAAGCGGAGATGGTTACGTATCAGGCAATCAAGACAGGCTATCGTCTTATTGATACGGCAGCAGCCTATAAAAATGAGGAGGCTGTCGGCAAAGCCATAGCTAGAGCTATTGAAGAGCATCTTGTTGTGCGGGACGAACTTTTTATAACGACAAAGGTGTGGGTACAGGATCAAAAAAGTGAAGAGAGTGCGTATCAAGCCATAAAAAATTCTCTAGCGAAAATGAATCTTTCTTATGTTGATTTAATCTTACTTCATCAGCCTATGGGAGATTATTTTGCAGCGTATCGTGGGTTGGAACGGGCCTATAAAGAGAAGTTGGTAAAAGCTATTGGAGTTGCTAATTTCTATCCGGCTATTTTAGCAAACTTGTGTGAGACGGTATCGGTTATTCCGGCAGTGAATCAGGTAGAATTGCACCCATTCTTTACTCAGACTGAGGCGTTGGAAAACATGAAGGCGTATGGTGTGCAGCCGCAGGCATGGGGACCACTGGCCGAAGGAAAATATGGAATTTTTACTGATGCAGAATTGACGGCTATAGGTCAGAACTATGGTAAGAGCGCCGCTCAGGTTGCGCTGCGTTGGAATGTGCAGAGAGGTGTGTCCATTATTCCCAAATCTGTGCATGTTGAGCGTATGGAACAGAATATTGACATCTGGGATTTTGAATTGACATCTGATGAAATGGCGAATATTGCCAGAAAGGATTTGGGCCATTCAGAAATCGTGAATCATGATGATCCGGCTTTTGTCAAAATGCTGCATAGTTGGAAGGTTCATGATTAAGGAACAAGTTATTTTAGGCACCACTCCGGGAGATGATTGAACAAAGGCTTAAAACGCTGACTGTCCTTTTTTTTGCAGACGAGGTAATAGGTCACTTCTGCTTCTGGGTTTCGTATGGGAATGATTTTTCTGGTAAGACTTCGTTTGTCTTGAGAAAAATAATCGGTGAAAAAGGTAGGAAGAGCGGAATTGTTAGCGATTTCCAGGAAGGTATCGCGATTGTCTTGCATTAGAAGATGAGGATTTGGTATTTTTTGCGTTACCAAGTCGAACCAGAATCCTACTTGTGAATATTGGAGAAAAGGGACGCCTGCTAAATCTTCGAATGAAACGGACTCAAAAGCCGCAAGCGGGTGGGCTGGCGGAACTGAGATGAAAAGTTTTTCATGACCGCATACAGTATAGGTTTCTTTTGTAGGCAGTTCATGTGTGACGATTAATTGATAGGTTCCTGACTCTAAGCCGTACCAAAGATAGTTGTCGGAGCGGATGTCGCTGGAAATCGTCATATCTCCGAAGAGCTGTTGCAAACGTGGCGTCAGTTCATAAGAAGGAACTGGCGCGCAACATCCCAGGGCAATAGTATGCAGACTGCGGTCATAAGCACGCACTTTATCGATCAGATCCCCTGATTGTTCCAGGACGCGTAAGGCATGTTCAGCTGCGAGTTTTCCTGTCTGGTTGAGACTAAGACGGTTCTTTTGACGTTCGAATAGGATGACGCCAAGCTCTTCTTCGATTTTTTTCATAGAACGAGTTAAGGCTGGTTGCGAAATATGCAATTCTTCGGCCGCAGCAGACAGGGTACCGCATTTGGCAAACGAGGTAAGCTGTTTGAGGAGATAAATTTCAATCATAGTGACGCGTCCTTTCCGTAGAGTCATGTGTCTCAGATAGTTATAGTATAACAGATGTTTATACTACTTTCGGGTATGGGGGC
>MTLC01000174.1_pt3 | contig 26515 bp, 31 predicted proteins | sample 1982451 | NCBI WGS metagenome assembly MTLC01 (sample SAMN05710165, study PRJNA340218) | biofilm metagenome | isolation source: sample SPH anode biofilm adapted to +100 mV | place: USA | collected 2012-02-03 | reverse complement strand
AGCGGGGTTTGTCGTTTCAAGCGTTCGATTTTGCGAGAGTGGCGGAATTGGCAGACGCACCAGACTTAGGATCTGGCACCGCAAGGTATAGGGGTTCAAGTCCCCTCTCTCGCACCAGAAACACCCACTAAAGACCCTCTAACCGCCTAAGGCTAGAGGGTTTTCTATTTAGCCCTCCTCCCCTCCTCAGCTTGCTTTTCTTGGTTGTCCCAGAACTTGACCACAAAGGGGCAATCCATGGCTTACTCAACGAATCTTTATCAGGTCGGTGCCACGTACTACTTCCGCTGTCGAATCCCTGTAGACCTCCTGCCAGCATTTCAGGGGAGAGGGGAGCTAAAGAAATCCCTACGCACTAAGAGCTTGACCAGTGCTAAGAGAATCCTTAAAGTCTGGAACGCCAGAACAGAGAGCATCTTTACCACCATGAGGAGCGGTATGTTGACCCCTGCACAAGTAAGAAAGTTAGCCGAGGATTGGAAGCATGAGACCCTGAGGGGCTGCGAGGAACACCGTGAACGTGGTTACATTGCAAGGGATAGGGGCGCCCTGGATCAGGAGCTAGAGAACCACCTGGACTTTGAGGCCGATGCAAGGGAAGCACTAGCACACAACGACTTCGGGAGGATTAGCAGTAGTGTCGATGCTGTAGTTAGAGAGCATGGGCTTGATGTCGCTAAGGGGTCCACTGACTATGCTGCACTATCACGTGCCCTGCTGCAGAAACTTGTTGAGGTCCACCAGATCGAGCAGCAGCGTATCGTTGGAAACTACCAGAATGGTTATGACGATGTAGCCCTTGTCACAGCTACCACAGCTACTACAGCGCCTGCAGCTTTGCAGACCCCCGCACAGACTCCCTCTATTCTGCTGTCTGAGGCTATTAGTCAGTACATTGCTGAAGCTAAGACTACTGAGCGTTCGGGGGAAGCAACCATCTATGAGGCTGTGACCAAATGCAACCAATTCCTCACAGTCGTCAAGGATAAACCTATCAATGAGCTGACCAGGAACGATGTGATGGGGTTCATTGCCGTACTGAAGAGGCTCCCGACCAATGCCTCCAAGAGCCCACAGTATCGGGGGAAGTCGATAGAGGAACTTCTGGCGATGAATCCCAGCAAGACCCTGAGCGCCACCACGGTCAATAACTACATGACTCGGATAAAGTCGCTCTTGTCGTGGTGTCATCGTCTGGGATACACCGACAGGAACTTAGCTGAGGGGTTGACCTACGGGAAGAAGAGCCTCAAGAGGCCGGATGAAGAGCGCAAGGTCTATGCTAAAGGGGACCTGCAGCGGCTTGTGGATGGATATGTGACTGTAGCAACTGCCGCGCCCTCACAGCTAAGTGGAAGACCGGAGCGGGTGTGGCTCCCCTTGATTTCCCTCTTCTCTGGGCTGAGGGCTGAGGAGGTTGCACAACTCCATTCGGGGGACATCTTCAAGGACTCAGAGTCGGGACGCTGGTGCTTCAGGGTTGATGTGTCCGAGGTGGAGGGGGCGAAGCGGATCAAGAGCGCGGCAGCTAGGCGGCTTGTACCTGTTCACCCTACGCTTGAGGCTCTGGGGCTGCTTGAGTTTGTGGAGAGTGTCCACAGCTCAGCGGCTCCACGGTACTGGATGAACCTGCAGCTTACAGGGAGGAGCCACTATAAGAGCTTTGCTAACTGGTTTCTTGGGAATGGAACTACAGAAGGATTCCTTAGAAGTAGAGTCACTAAAGACCCTCTGATAAACTTCCACTCGTTGCGACACACGTTCGCCAATGCTCTAAAGAGTAGAGATGTAGCCTTACATACTGCTGCTGAGTTAATGGGACACAGCCAGGATGATATGACCTTTGGCAGATACGGCAAGACTGACAGCATTGAAAGGAAGCTAGCGGCTGTTAGGGCTGTAGACTACGGAGTAGACTTCAGCAAATTAAAGGTGGCTATTGCCCTGACTGCAAAGTAGTGGAGGAGTAAGTACATCATTCTGGATACAACCACGGGAGCGTTGTATCATCGTTCCGAAAAGGAGATGGACACAATTTCCTCCCTGCATTAAATTAACTTTTTTGCACACTTAATAGAGGACAAGCCTAAACGCTGAAGCCGCCAGTATCTTTGGCCTGAACTTGTCCCATTTTAAAAACACTATCCAATGCTTCTTGTGATGCGTAGACGGTTGTAACATCAGGTTTAAGCGCAAAACGTTGTAAATCAATAGCAGGCTCACGCCTATGTTGATGGGCAAGCGTACCTAGCTGTCGATCAATATTATCCAGCCTATCAAGAATATATTCTTGTGCTGTAATGTCCTTTACAGTACTTCTCATGATGTTGTTTTCAATCGCTCTATATATCGGGTTGTCTGGGTTCTCTTCAGCAAGAGCCACTCCAATAGCGGATGCTAACGCCACCTTCAATTCCTCAACACCTTGCATGTCATTTGAGTAAAAGATAGTCCTTTCCTCGGAGATATCGAAAGGAAGATTGGTCTCATTTTCAGCTACGACCAATACCGGTTTTCTTGCGGCATGCCTGATGGCTAATTCGTACATCACATTGGGGTTCAGCCCTGTCAGGTTGGCAATGACTAAGTCATCTCCGAGTACCCGCTCAATAACTTGACGAGTGATGGAACCGGTGTCAGACATCTCATGAGCTGCAACCACTTCGAAACTTGCTGCTTCCAGCACGGGTCTAATTGCCGCCTTGATAAGTCCGTCAGCGGCACGTCTTGTGGGAGAGCCAGCGGCTCCGATTGGAGTGATGACGAAGCATCTTTTCGCCACTGTATTCTGCTTTGTTTCAGGCATTTGTTCTCTCCATGCGCACCAGCGTCACCTCTTCGGGAGCACCGAAAAGGGCCACAACTGCATCCGGCAACTGTTTGCAGATTTCTGATGAATTGAAAGGAGGACGAACAACGGCTGCGAACTCTTGATCCCACTCGTAGAATGCTATCGTGTGGAACCTTGGCGACTCAAGCCTTCCCTCAGAATCGAACTTCGGCACAGGGGCCTGGAAAAATCGGACATACCCGCAATTTGGCTTCAGGACTTTCACGGACTCAAGCCTTTTCAGTTCATCCACTGTCGCAGGGTTATCAATCTCATAGACACGCCCATGCTGCATCTCTGACACTACCGGCATTCCCTCATCTGTAAAGGTAAGCCCGCTAGTTGTAATCTGCTCCAAGTAGTAATTTCCTGGTATGAACATGCCCACCCCCTGACGATGATTATGTCATGCAAATTAGCACGTAATCACCAAGATCACAAGGACGAGTGTTTACGCCATTAGCTTGTGTCCTTCCTTCACCAGCTCCTTGAGGACTTCAGTGGCGCCAATGTCCATGCCGACCTTCGGGTAGTCGTGGGTGACACAGGTGCCATCGAAGTCAACTGCGATGATGAGAGGCTTGCTCATGCATCCTCCAGGGGGCAGTCTTCAGCAACCTCCCCCTCCTCATAGCTGATGATTCTCCTCGTCTGGGAGCAGTAGTCCTCCACCACCCCACCATCAACACGGCAGGGACAGCTGAGGCAGTCCTCTACGTGCTGCTCGATTTTCTTCACAGGTGACCTCTCTTTGCGAATACTTCACGCAGGATTGCTTTGGGGTAGTAGCCGACAGTGTTGCCGGTGGAGTCGGTCTTCGACTTCGCAGGGATGCCAGCCTTGCGGGTGGCTGTGGTGGCCATCTTGCCGAGGGCGCGGGAGTCATCTCCTGAGAGTTGAACGCCGAGAGCTGCACCGAAGCTGGTGACGGTGTCCCTCATGATCCGCGCAGGAGTCTCCAGGAGAGGCAGCTGAACCGGAGCTGCTTCCACTGCCGACTGCGACACCTTCAGTTCCAGCTGCGTGATCCTCTGCTCCTGCTCCACCAGCATCTGAGCCAGCATGAGGACAACCTGGGCGGGAGTCTTGGGTGCCACCTGAGGAGCGGACAGCTGCTTCTCCATTGCGTTGAAGGCTGCGATGTACTGCTCCTTAAATGCTGCTGCCTTGGCTCCGGTGAAGCCCATGGCCAGGAAGGTGAAGCCATCGCGGGTGATGTGGTACATCGGGTAGGACCGGCGCTGACCAGGGACGGCGTAGGACGAGCCCTCAAAATTGAGTTCTCTGAATTCCTTGGAGCATTCCAGGGATTCAATGTCCCTCAGGATGTTGTGGTGCAGCTTCCCGAAGACCTCAGCTACCATTTTGCTTGTCGTGGTCGGAACTCCGGTTGTCTCGTTGATTGTTACCAGTGCGTTGTTCATGAGGCGCTCTCCTTGTTAATGGTTAGAAGTCATTGTTGGTTTCGTTACGGAATCCGGAGTCGCTCTTGTGCGTTGCAGGCTTCTCCTTCGGTGGTCCTGCCAGGGTCAGGCGTCCGGTCTCCCTGCCATACCTGAGGCGTAGGGTGAAGCCGGTAGCTCTGCCGGTGTAGCGGTCCTTGAGTATCCTGAGGGTGGAGGTGTGGCGGGAGAGTTCAGGCTAAGGTGCTTGAGGTGGTCACTGCGTTGGGATATTGCCTCGACTCATTTTCTTTACATGCGACTAATTAAGTGATATCAAACAGGGTTGGCAACAATGGGCTTTAATCGGGGGAGGACTTTTATGAGGGTTTTCACAATCCACGCTATCATCTTTATGCTTACTCTTTCTATGTCAGCTAGCTGCTTCGCTTTCAATGCTGAGGAGTTTTACTTGTGCTCTAAGGCCGGTGACGAATACAGAGGTATTTTGTATTGGGCTAGGGCTGTAGTAACGATAAATGATTACGACTCTGGCTCAGAGCTGTCTGACTCTGTAAAGCTCAAGTTGAAAAGCAAAGCTAGTATTACCGACGCAAACTATGGCGAGCCTAACAAAAACATCAAGACTCATTTTATAAATGAATTCAAACGACTAGTTCAGGGCAATTTGCCATATGCAAAAGAGGAAACGTTTGACACCCTCTTTGCTGAATATAAGAAGAGTGCAGGTGTTAAAAATTTTACCGCTGACGATATAGAGGGATTTGAGGCTTTTGAAGAATCCAGGCGTAAGGCAATCTATGGTCCTAATCCAGGCGCTATCTATACTAAGATAAGCATTAGTAGAACTGACTTCCCTGTCCTATACGAAATTAAAACCAACGTTTCTGGACGTGACAACCTTTGGTCAACTGACAGAGATGACTTTGTCTCGCAAAAGAACATTGGTTACAGTAGCCCGCAGTACATTGAGGCTGAATTGAAGAAAATGATAACAATGCATCTAACCAAAGTAGGTAATGCTTTCAAGCTTCTGAGAAGCTGTAAGGGAAAATAATATAGAAAGCTTGAACTTAGAACGGCAACGAACCATCAACCACGATTCCACCGGTCACCATGTCCCTGGTCGGTCCCACTTGGATGAAGCCTGTTGCTGTCATCGTCCTGACCACGCCCTCACTTATAGGCTTTTGCTTCACCGACTTCTGCTTCACCTCCACAGCGGCACTGGAGGTACCCTTAGCCTCCATCAGCGATGCGTCCGGTGCCTTCGGTGCCTTGGGTTTGGCCCCTCCGTCAAGTACCTTGCAGACCTCCTCCAGCGTATTCTCTTTGTTTGCAATCCACCAGGATGCAAGCTCCTGCTGCCCCAGCATCGTACCTACAGCCTGGAACCTCTTGGCGTCCTCCCGTTGCCAGACCTGGAGTCGATTCTTCCGTATGCCCTTAGCCCAATTTATCTGCTTCACTGACCCTTGTAGGGTTGCGAGCTCCATTTGTATGTCTCCTTGATGATGTGATGGTGGGAACACAAAAGCCGCTACAGGCACCCTAGCAGACTGGGGCGTTCACTGTAGCGGCTTTGCGCCTGTCTAGTGTTTGTTTGCTGCTCTATAGGCCCACGGCTTCACCTTCGCCATGACCCTGTCGTATTCCTTCTTGGAGATAGCTCCGTTCTTGTACTGGAACTTCGCCTTGTTCCCTGCCTCATAAGCTTCCTGAGCGGTCTTGAATCCACCCTCAGCACCATCGGCAGGGAATGCCTTCATGACCTCCATCTTGGCCTTGACCGGCGACATCTTCTGGGAATAGACGAGGTCGTTGTAGTAGTCCTGGACGCCGCCCCAGCGTTCTGCAGAGTTGACATCAGGCTGTCCGAAGTCATCGAGCTTGTAGTACATGGTGTAGAGGGTCTGGTGCTGTTGGGTGTAGCTCTGGTTGAACAGCTGCAGGTCGGTGTTCCGATGCTCTGCTGCGAGGTTCTCCTGGTGCGCCTTGTTCCTCTCAACGAGGCCCATCAAGCGGTCTGCCGTGTCAGGACGAATCTCCTCTCTAGCCAGGGCGCTGTAAATCTCACTGCTCTTCACCTTGCCCATGAGGACGTTGTAGTAGAGAGCGTTGACCTTGGTAGGCTCTATGAGGCTGAGTTCAACAAGAAAGCCATCAACACCCATGAGCAGAACCTCAACGACATCGCCCTGAGCACCTTCCAGGACGCCTACCGCGAGGGGATTCACGACCCTGCCACAGTCAGGATGCTTCTGTCAAACCTCAGGCACGGCGTGGACACCAACCTCGTACCTCCCTCCAGGATAGGGACCGTGGTCACCAACTCCCTCCTGGCAGCAGCCAAGGCGAACATGGAGGACCAGAGGCTTCCCCTGCATGAGCGTGAGGAGTTCAACGCCCTGGTCATGGCTTCCCTGCGGCAGACCGACAAGGACGGCATCTCCTGGTACAGGACCATCGACCCTGAGACCGGCAAGGCCATCAACAGGAGCGCCGTGGATGACACCGAAGCCTACCTCCACAGGGTGGCTCAGGAGGAAGAAGACAGGATGGATCGGAAGCTGGCTAAGGACCAGGACGAGAACTCCAACGCCATCAAGGCATCGATCCTCTCTGACCGCCACAGCCCCGACCTCACATCCTGGTACGGCACCCTCACGGACGCTGTTAGCCAGAAGGCTATCAACTCCAGGGACCAAGCAGAAATCATCAACATGCTGAACTCAATCAAGCAGGGCGGCACCCATGTCATCGAGGATCCTAGCCGCCGCCGTCTTCGTCTGGTGGTACAGCTCCGAGGCTCCTGCCATGGTGAACGGATCTTTCGTCTCCTCGTCAGCGAAGGCAGCTTCGTAGTGCTTTTGATAGTTCTCCTCAATAGCCTTCTGCGGGTCCGGAGCGTTGATGAAGCCGAAGTTGTCCTTAACGTCCTGGAGGTGCTGGGCGCTGACCTTGGACATCTTGGCCTCGCCGTTGGTCATCCTCCAGGTTTCCGAGTAGCCAGCGCCCTGGTTGAGGAAGCTGTCGGGTGCATCATACTTACCTGCCATGGCGTCAGCTTTAGCCTTCGCCACGTTCTCAGGCTTGTTCGCTTCCTGGATGTCCCCGTAGGACTTGAGTGCAGGGTTGATGGCTGAGAGTGCCTTGATGACATCCTGACCACCTAAGCCCTGCTGTACGAAGGGGTCAGTAGCTTTGGCCACGACCTCCAGCTTGGCATCGCTCTGGTACGGGTACTTGTTGCTTGTCGGGGTGCGGCTTGAGAGTTTCTGTTCAAGGGTTCCTGGCATGATTGCTCCTTTAGTGTTGGGAGGTCTGATGAGCTACGCATCGACTCCAATTGTTTTGGTTGACCTCTGGATGATGAGGCTTTAGTTGTTGACTGTGAGAAGGATGAAACTGGAGGTGAACTGCATGGGGCTAATGGAGGGCTTCAGCGATACTCTGTAACAGAGCTGAACTGAAGTAGGGCATTACTGGAATTGAAGTGGTACTGTAGTGGCTTGTTCTCTCCGACCAGGAGGAAAGGAAACTGAAGTCCCAAGGTGATGATTACCTCTAAAGACCTACTACTATAGGAGTGAGTATCACCTTTAGGCTGCATCCCTGAATGGGTTCTTCTCGACAGTCCATCGGCCATTGGCTCCTTTATCCAGAAGTATCCCTTCAGTGGTGCAGAGGTCGTTAAAGTCCGAATTTTCTAGAAACCTCTTACGGAAGTTGCTCTTCTCAGTGGCTCCATACCCCATATAACTTCTGACTCCGGCGATAGATACGGGGGCACCTCCTGAAACTTCAAGCACCTTGTGGATGAACTGCACTGCTTTCTGGTGTACCTCATTGGTGTGCCTCACTTCTTCTCCAGTGGTCGGCCATGGTTGTATGTCACATCCAGGGAAGATGCCGGGGAGAAGTTTCCGAATGCCTGTACTCTTGTCGGCAATGATCCAGCACCTGGAGGGAGGACAAGAATCGCCCCTTGCTGCTCTGACAGCTCCCCTGCAGATGCACTGAAGAAGATGGTGCGAGACCTCACCATTTCTGAAATCCTTCAATTGCTCGCTTGTGAGTGCCCCCTTGGAGCTGGGGAGACTCATCAGTATGCATTGCAATGTAGAAGGTAGTACCATGGACTACAGACGCCGGTCAAGGTGGATTTGTTTTTAAAATCAAATAGTTACACTGCAGAACCGAAAGGGCTTACGGATGCGAAGGACACTGCAGATGCGGAAGCAACGACCAGGAGGGAACACAACCCCACGAAACACCATAGGACGCGCACCAGGAGCGACGGTGGGGGCATGGGGGGAAATGGGAGCAAGCACGGTAGAGAATACCGTCTCAGATTTTTGCACCAAATTCCATAAGTCAATAGTACTAAATTGAGTTTATTATTCAGAAATAATGTGATATTAGGAGTCTGGACATACAGAGATCGAAACTACTCTAAGGGAGGAATGTAGATGAGAATTAACTTTGCCCACATTCGCGAGCGTTCAACCTCAGGTGGTTACATCGACTTCGCCGTGTTCGATGCTAGATCGACAACCGGCACCGATTCGGCTAATGCAGAAGTCCTTGCAGACCTTACCACGAGAGCGAAGATGGCTGGATACAAGATTGACCAGTCTGCACTGGCCTTTAACGAAAATGGTCGGCTCAAGTTTTATGGGTCCAGAAACCTTGTTGACTATCTGTCAAAGTGTGGACTGCCACAGTGGACCCACTGGATCGATGCATAGTTCAGCACCGAAAGTAGTCCCAGAACTTGACCACAACTCTTGCACCACAAGGACACTCAAGAAAAGATAAGCTGTAGTCGTAGCTGAGATAAATTAGGTAGTTAGTCGGCCCTGTGGCCGTTTCGGTGTGAGTCCCACTTCCGTATCCCCTCTCTCGCACCAAGCTAAAATAACTCAGTTTTTTCTAAAGAGGGTCGCCGTTGAGCGACCCTCTTTCTTTTAGTGCCATGTTTCGTGCCATGCCAAATTTTAAAAACAAAAAGCCCCGACCGACGCATCGATCGGAGCTTGAAGTGACGAGCTCTAAGCAGTAACTTTTCGCTTCCGTTCTTTCGGCTGCGAGCTGAAGTCTCTCTCGACCTCCATCACGTCACAGACCGTCTCCTGAAGCTGCCTTGCCCGGACGTAGGCCAGCACTTCATCATTGATCGGCTCTTTGAGCTGCTTGAACAGCGTTAGCAGTTCAATCGAGCGAGCATCAATTGACGATCCTTGTGGCACCTCAACCTTCGGCTGGTGTATTGGCTGCATCAAGGCCGTCGGCTTCACGCGCATGATCTTAGTCTGCTTCTGCATCATCTTATCCGGCACCTGTTTCTTGCCGGCTTCTACCTGCCATAAGAATTGAGCCGAGATCCCGAGGAGCTTGGCAAATCCACGAAGGCTCCACCCACCTGCTTTTCTCGCTTCCGTAATGTTGGCGCCGATCTGCTCTTTTATTTCACTTCCGAAACCCATATCCACAGGTGGAGTAACTTGTTTTTTGCGCGCTTCTACCCTGCGGAGATATTCTTGAAGCAAAAATCTACCTCGCCGTTCTTTCCTCGTTGTCCAAGGCGGCGGAAACAGTGCTGCTTTGAATGACCTTACCCTTAGCCGACTCCTCGAGCGCGCCAACATCGCCGCTCACCAGTGGTATAATGGCTAGATTGGGCCGAAGGGACAACTGTGCCTTATTGAAGCGTGATTCGGATGCTCTTCTACGGGATCGTGCCGATATTTCTCGCTCATCTCTCGTCTATTGTAGTTTCCGGTTGGTGGGGCTCCCTCCTTGGAGGGCCGAAAAGACTCATCACTTTGGAACTGATCGGCATGGCACTGGGACTGCTGACCCTTTCTGGCATAATTGTCCTTATCATCAGGCGGTTGGTAAACGCAAAGGCCCGAGCTGTCACCTCGACCATGGACTGGCTCCTGCTCCTACTCCTTTTTCTGCAAGTGGCATTGGGCGTGCACATTGCTTTGAGCTATCGATGGGGACCCCTCTGGTATCTCCATACCGCTGTCCCCTGGCTTCGCTCGCTGGCTCTCCTTCGCGCCGATGCCGCTACGGTTGTATCATTACCGCTGGCGGTGAAGTTCCACTTTTTCAACGGTTTCATCTTGATCCTCCTCTTTCCGTTCACAAGACTTGTGCATATTTTCACGTTTCCTGTTCGCTACTTGTGGCGCCCGTGGCAGGTGGTGATTTGGAGCCGGCAATGTTGCCAGGCAAGTCTCGAAAAGAGATCTGGCAAGGCATGATGGAAGGCTGGCATATAGCAAACAAAAACCAAAATGGTATGCAAATCACATTTTACTCAGTACTGCCGCTGAGGCTAACGTAGAAGATACAATGGGGATACTATAATGGAACAGAATCGAACATCAGAAGCGGACGCGGAACCGTCACTGGCCTACCTGAACGAGGAGTTTCTGGACAGCGATGAGGCTCGTCCGCTACGCATAATAGCAGAATACCTGCAGCCACTGCATGCTTTCAGCCGACATCGCGTCCACGACACTATTGTGTTTTTTGGGTCCGCCCGAATACGCGAAGATGGTCCCTTAGGGCGTTACTACTCCGAGGCCCGGGAACTCGCGCGACTCATCACTGAATGGTCAAAAGGATTGGAGTCCCCTGCGCATCGTTTCATCGTATGCACTGGAGGGGGAGGGGGGATTATGGAAGCTGCGAACTGCGGCGCATCCGATGCAGGCGGTCGCAGCATCGGCCTCAATATCGGATTGCCTCACGAGCAACGACCAAACGACTGCGTAACCCGACATCTCAGTTTTGAATTTCACTACTTTTTCATGCGAAAGCTTTGGTTTGCGCACCTCGCGCGCGCTATTGTCGTGTTTCCTGGCGGATTTGGAAGCCTGGACGAGTTATTCGAGATACTGACACTTGCGCAAACTCAAAAGCTTGACAGGCCAATGCTCATACTCTTATACGGGTCGAGCTTTTGGAACGAAATCGTCAACTTCCAGGCGCTTGTGCGACAAGAACTGATCAGCCGGGAAGATTTAGAGTTGATACGTTTTGTTGATAGCCCCTCTGAAGCTTTGGAGGTCCTGCAAGCTGGTCTCGAAGCTGAAATGGAAGGCGTAACCCCGGCTTTTGCGAAATCCAATACGTCTCTAAGACGCAGTGCCGGTGTACGCCAATACCCAGTACCACGCGTAACCGATGCCACTATCAGATGAATGTCCTTTGCAAACATCAGGCACTGATGTAAATGCAGCCCTTAAATCTGCGTTGTGAAAAAAGCCTGATTCGTCAGGCATAACCTCAAGGAGGAAATAGACCATGGAAAAGAGACTAGTCGTAACGGCCACCATGCTCGCCATAGGAATATTCGCATTCAGTGCACAGGCGGACATGAAGGGGAAACTGGATGCCAAATCGGAGTTCGAGAAGCACTGTGCCAGTTGCCATCCTGGAGGCGGCAACATAATCAACCAGACCAAGCCCCTTGGGAAGAGCGCACTTGCGAAAAACGGAATTATTAATTGGAAATCTATTGTCGCCAAGATGCGCAACCCCGGTCCAGGCATGACCAAATTTGAAAAAAAGAGCATTTCCGACAAGGAGGCCAGGGCAATTGCAGAGTACATACTGAAAACCTTCAAATAGCGAAAGGTTTTATGGATGATGATTATGTCTCTCGGCAGGGGGAATAGCATATGGGTTCCGAAGTGCTGGCGAAGAGAATTCAGCCTGAGCTGAGTCGAGGCAAAGAGCCGCAGCTACAGCATGACAGCTCGACCAATGAGCTGATCCGGCGTTACAGAATTGCAGATGGACCAGCTAAAATGGAGGGATTGCCATGAAAGAGAATCCGCTTCTTAAACTCGAATCGTACGGACAGAGTATCTGGCTCGATTTTATCCGCCGCGGCATGCTTTCCTCCGGAGAGATGACACGCATGATAGAAGAGGACGGACTCGGCGGTGTAACCTCCAACCCGGCCATCTTCGACAAGGCCATAGCCGAAACTGGCGACTACGATGACGCCATCCGGACACTGGCCCGCGCCGGCAAAAGCATCGCGGAAATCTACGATGAGCTTGTTGTGGAAGATATCAGGCTGACCGCTGACCTCTTTCGACCTTTGTACGACCGGACGGAAGGTAAGGACGGTTTCATCAGTCTGGAGGTTTCACCGCATCTGGCCCATGACACCGTCGGTACTCTTACCGAAGCCCGCCGGCTTTGGCAGAGAGTCAACCGGCCGAACGTAATGATCAAGGTGCCCGGCACATTGGAAGGACTTCCCGCCATTAGTCAGCTGATCGGTGAGGGGATCAACGTCAATGTGACGCTTCTTTTCGGCCTTCCTCGCTACCGGGCAGTTTCCGAAGCATACATCGACGGGTTGGAAGAAGCTGTTGCCCAAAAACGGCCTCTGAAGTCAGTGGCGTCTGTGGCCAGTTTCTTCCTGAGCCGCATAGATGTGTTGACCGATGCTCTCCTGGAAAAGAAGGTTGCTGAAAGAGGCCAGGTCGCCGATCTGGCCGGTTCGCTACGTGGCGAGGTGGCCATTGCCAGCGCCAGGATGGCATACCAGATATGGAAAGAAATTTTCGCCGATGAGAGGTTCCAAAGGCTCGCGGCCAGTGGCGCCCATCCTCAGCGGGTCTTGTGGGCGAGCACCGGCACCAAGAACCCCGACTACAGTGACGTGAAGTACGTGGAAGCGCTGATCGGTCCGCAAACGGTGAATACTCTCCCGTTGGAAACCCTCAGCGCCTACCGGGATCACGGGAACCCGGCATCACGTCTGGAAGAGGGGACAGCAGAGGCTCGTCATTGTTTGGAACGCTTGGCCAAGGCGGGAATCGATCTTGATGCGGTGACCGAGCAGCTGGAAAAGGAAGGGGTGAAAAAATTCGTCAAACCATTTGACAGCCTGATGAAGACGCTGGAGCAGAAGCGTAGCGCTGCACAGGGATGATCATCTTCACACCTCGGTTGGAGCCGGAATCATGACTACGGAGATCACGACTCTGTTTATCGATATCGGCGGCGTTCTGCTCAGTAACGGCTGGGATCGGAAAGCTCGCCGGCGGGCCACCGAAACCTTCCAGCTCGACCTTGTTGAGCTGGACGAGCGCCATCACCTCACGTTCGACACCTTTGAGGAGGGAAAACTGTCGCTGGAAGAGTACCTGACCAGGGTGGTGTTTTATGACGAGCGCCCCTTTTCCCGTGAGGCCTTCAGGGCCTTCATGTTCGACCAGTCCTACCACTTTCCGGAGATGGTCGAGTTCATCTGTCAGCTCAAGACACATTACGGATTGAAGGTTGCCGTTGTCAACAACGAGGGGCGCGAACTTAACGAGCATCGGATTAAAACTTTCGGACTCGGCACCTTTGTCGATTTTTTCATATCATCGTGTTTCGTCCACTTACGCAAACCTGATGCAGACATGTTTCGTCTTGCCCTGGATATCGCACATGTAGCGCCGGAGCAAGTAGTATACATCGAGGACCGGCCCATGTTTGTAGAAGTGGCCCGTAACTTGGGAATCCGCGGAATTGTCCATACCGGCTACGCAACAACGAAGCAGGAACTGGCACATTTGGGGCTATCGCTCTGACGAATTGTGATACATGGCCAAAGACGAGGGCTGCAGCGGCAAAAAGAAAGGAGAAAAATAATGGAAAATATTAAAAAAATTCTGGTGGTTATACGGCTTACTCAAAACAGTAGGGATGCTTTGAGCCACGGAGTCGCACTTGCGAAACAGTTCGGCGCAGAACTCAGTGTCATTCGTGTCTATTCTAACCCTGTCGATATGGAAGCAGTTAATGCGCCGGGGCTTTTCATAAAAGGCGAACAGTATAAAAACTATCTTTCTATTCGCGAGCAGTACAAAGAGTACCTGGACAAGGCTATTCACGAGGTGACAAAGGATGGGTTCCCCCTAAAGGAATTTATTACAGACAAGGATGCAATCACGGAAATAGCGAGCGTCGTTGAGAAAGAAAAGATTGATCTGATCGTCACGCTGGCTCATGAGGAAGGTCGGTTGGAACATTTGTTGTTCGGTGGCGAAAATGTTGCTCTCATCCGAAAGCTTCCTTGTTCAATACTCCTGGTGAAACAGGAACCAGGCCCGGCTTGATGACGGAGTCTTGAAATACTGGGGATTTTCAAAGGAGGCGGTGGTATGCAGATCGGCATGATTGGACTGGGACGAATGGGCGCAAACCTGGTGCGACGTCTACTGAAGGGCGGACACGATTGCGTCGTCTATGATCGAAATGCTGACGCCGTTGCAACTCTGGTTTTCGAAGGGGCCTCTGGAGCGCGATCGATTGAAGAGTTCTGCAATAAACTCGTCAAGCCACGGGTGGCATGGCTGATGGTGCCAGCAGCCGTTGTAGATGCGACTCTTGCCGGCATCATACCGCTATTGGGTCAGGATGACATTGTGATCGATGGTGGAAACTCCTATTACCATGACGATATCCGGCGGGCTGGCGAACTGCATGCAAAAGGGATTCATTACCTGGACGTCGGGACGAGCGGTGGCATCTTCGGATTGGAGCGGGGCTATTGCCTGATGATTGGGGGGGAAAAGCCGGTTGTGGAGAGACTCGATTCCGTCTTCTCCACGCTGGCGCCCGGCATCGATGCAGCCCCACGTACACCCGGTCGTGAGAAAAACGGCGGGACGGCCGAGCATGGCTATCTCCACTGCGGGCCGAGCGGTGCCGGCCATTTCGTCAAAATGGTTCACAACGGCATCGAATACGGTTTGATGTCGGCCTATGCCGAGGGTTTGAACATCCTTCGCCATGCCAATGTCGGCAAGGTGGGGAGGGAAACCGATGCCGAGACAACGCCGCTGCGCAATCCCGAACTTTACCAGTACGACCTCGATCTGGCAGATATCACCGAGGTCTGGCGGCGGGGGAGCGTAGTCGCTTCCTGGCTGCTCGATCTCAGCGCCATGGCGCTGCTCGATAGCCCCGATCTGAAGGATTTCCAGGGGCGGGTATCGGACTCAGGAGAAGGGCGCTGGACAATCACAGCAGCCATTGACGAGGGGGTCCCGGCGCATGTGCTCAGCGCCGCGCTCTATGAACGCTTCAGTTCGCGTGGTGAAGCCGACTTTGCCGACCGGTTGCTGTCGGCGATGCGTTATGAGTTCGGTGGGCATAGGGAAAAGGACGCCAGCGGGAAAGGAGCTTGATCATGACCAGTATTGCCTCGGATGCGTTTGTTTTCTTCGGTGCTACAGGCGACCTTGCCCATAAGCAGATATTCCCGGCGTTGCATGCACTGGTCAGGCGCGGCCATCTGGACGTTCCCATCATCTGCGTTGCGCGGTCCGGTTGGGATCTGGAAAAACTCAGGGAGCGGATCAGGGATAGCCTGGAAAAGCACGGCGGCTTGAATGAGGAGACGTTTTCCAAGCTCTGCTCTCTGATTCAGTACATAGACGGTGACTATCGTGAACCATCGACCTACGAGCGGCTCTGCCAGATGCTGGGGAACTCCGCGCGCCCCCTGTACTACCTGGCAATCCCTCCCAGCATGTTTGCCACTGTCACCAAGGGACTGTCCGGTGCTGGCTGCACCCGGGCTGCGCGGGTTGTCGTCGAGAAGCCGTTCGGGCGCGATCTGGCCTCGGCACGGGAGTTGAACGCAATCCTCGAAACCGCCTTTACCCCGGAGGCAATTTTCCGTATCGACCACTTTCTCGGCAAGGAACCTGTGCAGAATATCTATTACACACGCTTTGCGAACTCCATTTTTGAGCCGCTCTGGAACCGGGATCACATCGCTTGTGTGCAGATCACCCTGGCTGAAAATTTCGGGGTGCAGGGGCGGGGCGGTTTCTACGACGAGGTCGGTGCAATCCGTGACGTCTTGCAAAATCACCTGCTGGAAGTCGTTGCCTACCTGGCCATGGACCCATCAACCGGTGATGACCCCGAGGCGATCCGCGAAGAGAGCAGACGGTTGCTCAGGGCGATCAAACCGCTTGATCCTTTGCACATAGTACGAGGCCAGTTCCACGGTTATCGCCAGGAAGCGGGAGTAGCTCCCGACTCGCACGTGGAAACATTTGTTGCGGTGCAGCTCTTTATAGACACCTGGCGCTGGGCAGGGGTACCTTTTTATGTCCGGGCAGGCAAAGGACTCCCGGTGACGTCCACAACGGTTACCGTAGAATTCAAACGGCCGCCCCGGGAGACCTTCGGTGAGATCGTGCCGGCGTTCTCTAACCACCTGCGTTTCCGTCTCAGCCCTGATGTCTCGATCGGGCTGGGAATCCGGGTCAAGATTCCGGGAGAAAGAAGGGTTGGCGAAGACATTGAACTCATCATGGTCCAAAACGAAGGCGATGCGATGGCCCCCTATGAACGACTCCTCGGTGATGCCATTCGTGGAGACGCAACGCTCTTTGCATTGGAAGGCACGGTCGAGGAGCAGTGGCGGATCATTGATCCGGTCCTTGGGGACGTGTCGCCGCTCTACTTTTATGAGCAGAATAGTTGGGGACCGGCTGAAGCAGACCAGGTCATAGCCGCTCATGGGGCGTGGTACAACCCGAAGGTGTAATATAAATAGCCGTCCAGGACGGAGATTGAACATGGTTGCCGTGTACACTGATGCCGAAGCCTTGAGTAAGGCCGCTGCCGAACTCTTTGCACAGGAGTCGCTCCGGGCTGTAGCGTCACGCGGCCGGTTCGCGGTGCTTCTCTCAGGCGGAGAGACCCCCCGGCGCACCTATCAACTCCTGGCTGCCGCACCGTTCAAGGATCAAGTGCCGTGGCCTTCCGTCCATGTCTTCTGGGGAGACGAACGGTATGTCCCTGCTGGCGACCCACGCAGCAATGCACGAATGGTACAGCAGGAGCTGCTAGATCATGTCCCTGTACCTGCAGCCCAGATCCATCCCATCCCATACGGCAGTTCCCCACGCGAATCCGCTGTTGAATACGGGAATCTCCTGCGCACATTCTTTGCCGGCGGTCCACCTCGTTTCGACCTTGTTTTTCTGGGATTGGGAGAGAACGGCCACACCGCTTCCCTCTTTCCTGAAACCGCTGTTGTTGATGAATGGAACCTTTGGGTTTCGGAGGTCTACGTTAAAGAGGAGGGTCTCTATCGGGTGACTCTTACGGCTCCAATCATCAATCAGGGTGCTCTGGTCGTCTTTCTTGTGGCAGGTGCAGCCAAGTCCCGAATCCTGTTCAAGGTGCTGAATGGGGCGCGCGACCAACGCAAAATTCCCGCCCAGTTGATCAAGCCGCTGAACGGTGGACTATTATGGTTGGTCGAGCGGGAGGCTGCTCGTCTGATCCGGCCTGATACGGCAGCATACCTGAATTTGCCCAAGGGATTGGGGACTGAGTCTCATGAGAGGTGACCGTATATGGATACAATAAATCGTTACGCACCCGGCTGGCCCGGTATTCCGGCCCGCTGGACTTCCAGCACCAAGTCGGGTGTGGGCACTGCCCTGAGCAATAAAAGCCGTATCTGGTTCACCTTGAGTCATGGCATTTTCAACGAGATTTATTATCCGCGGATCGATCAGGCCTGTGTGCGCGATATGGGATTGATAATCACTAACGGAACGGACTTTTTCTCCGAGGAAAAACGTGATACCAGCACTGAGGCTACTTGGCTGGCCGAGGGCGTGCCGGCCTTCAATCTGGTCAACACCTGCCGTCAGGGTCGCTATCGTATCGAGAAGCGGATTTTGGCCGCCCCCCAGCGGGACACCGTGTTGCAACAAACCCGCTTCTTCGCTTTAAAAGGGCGGTTCCTGGATTATCGACTCCATGTGCTGCTCGCACCGCACCTAGGCAATCACGGTGCTGATAATTCCGCCTGGATTGGCGAATATAAAGGTCTTCCCCTGTTATTCGCCGAACGGGACGGGAATGCCTTGGCGCTGGCCTGTTCTGTTCCCTGGCTCAAGCGCTCGGTGGGCTTTGTTGGTTTCTCGGACGGCTGGCAAGATTTACTCGCACACAAACAGATGACATGGGACTACACGCGGGCAGAAAACGGTAATGTTGCTCTGACGGCTGAGATTGACTTGCAAGCGGGTCAGGGAGAATTCCTGTTGGCCCTGGGGTTTGGACGTAACGCCGCCGAAGCGGGGAACCGTGCCTGCGCCGCGCTCCAGGATGACTTCGACGCCGCACAGACCGAGTATGTCGGCGAGTGGAAGAGGTGGCAGAGTCGACTTTTGCATCTGGACAGGCTCCAGCCGGATGACCGGCAGAACTTTTACCGGGTCAGCACAGCCGTCGTGCGCTCACATGAGGCCTCCAATTTCCCTGGCGGGATCATTGCCAGCCTTTCGATTCCATGGGGATTCAGTAAAGGGGACAATGATTTGGGCGGTTATCACCTGGCGTGGCCCCGCGACCTGGCGGAGTCGGCCGGTGGTCTCCTGGCAGTTGGCGCAGGTGAGGAGGTCCGGCGCGTGCTCTGCTATCTGCAGACAACCCAGGAAGCGGACGGGCACTGGGCCCAGAACATGTGGCTGGACGGTTCGCCCTACTGGAACGGGATCCAGATGGACGAAACGGCTCTGCCGGTTCTCCTCGTTGACCTGGCCCGGCGCGAAAAGGCGTTGACCGCGGACGATGTGGCCCGCTTCTGGCCGATGGTGCGGCAAGCCGCGGCTTACCTGGTCCGCAACGGACCGGTCAGCCCGCAGGACCGCTGGGAGGAAGATCCCGGCTATTCGCCGTTTACGGTCGCAGCCGAAATCGCAGCGCTCCTTGCAGCGGCGGATCTGGCCGATCTGCACCATGAATCGTCAATTGCAACCTATCTGCGCGAGACTGCCGACGTATGGAACGCATCTATCGACCGCTGGATGTACGTGACCGGTACCGACTGGTGTCGTGAGTTCAAGGTCACGGGGTATTATGTCCGGATCGCTCCGGTCGTGACAGAAGAGGGAGTGTCTCGTTTCCAGAAGAGTGTTTGCATAAAGAACCTGGCCCCAGGGCAGGCCGAAAGGCTCGCCAGCCACCTGGTTAGTCCCGATGTTCTGGCGCTGGTCCGTTTTGGTCTGCGCACAGCCGATGACCAACGCATTCTCGACACGGTCAGGCTGGTTGACGCACTACTCAAGGTGGAGACACCACATGGGCCGATCTGGCGTCGTTACAATGGTGACGGCTACGGTGAACATGAGGATGGTGAGCCTTTTGACGGCACCGGGATCGGCCGGGCCTGGCCACTTTTGACCGGTGAAAGGGCCCACTTTGAACTGGCGGCAGGTCGGGGCAAGGAAGCCCTGAATCTTCAAACAGCGATGGAATCCTTTGCGGGCATGCAAGGGCTGTTTCCCGAGCAGATCTGGGATGCGCCTGATATGCCGGAACGGGAACTTTTTTTAGGTCGGCCATCCGGATCAGCCATGCCTCTCGTATGGGCACACGCAGAATACCTGAAACTGCTGCGATCAGTGCACGATGGAAGGGTTTTCGACATGCCTCCGCAAACCGTGCAGCGTTACCTGACGGACAAAACCGAGTCGGCGTGCCTGGTTTGGCGCTTCAATCACAAGATTCGCTTCATACCCGTCGGCAAGACACTGCGCATAGAGACTCTGGCGCCTGCGGTAATTCACTGGAGTGTTGATGACTGGAGCACGGCAATCGATTCGAACACGTGCGATTCCGGGCTGGCGATCCATTTCGCAGACCTGACGACCGAATCGCTACCGGAGGACAGACAGGTGAAATTTACGCTCTACTGGCCGGAAGCAGGCCGTTGGGAAGGTGCTGACTTCGTTGTCCTTGTTGATTCCAGGCAGCAGGTTTGTTGATCGCAATGCAGGATAACGTGCCGAGTGGCCTGGAGGAAGACCTATGCTGATTCTTGCGGGGGATGTTGGCGGGACTTCCACGCGGCTCGCCTTTTTGAAGCAGACAATGCCGGGCTTGCAGTTGTGGCCGAGATGCATTACCCGAGCAGGCAGCATGGCAGCATGGCAGCCTGGCAGAGATTGTCATGCTTTTCATGGAGGAACAGAGATTGACGCCTGAACAGGCCTGCTTCGGCATTGCCGGTCCGGTACTTGATGGGAAAGTCATAACACCCAATCTACCCTGGAGCATTGAGTCGAGCGACCTGGCCCGTGTTATCGCATTTCTCCGGCGTATAGGACAGCATTCCCTTCCTGGGGCCCCTCCTGCGATTGAAGATGCTGCGCGGGGCTATGACACAAACCGTTCCTTTTGAAAACATCTCAATTCTGGGGGGGAAAGCGATCAGTCTGGAACCGAAAGACATAGTTGCCAAGGTAGTGGCGCAAAAACGTGGAGGATACTGCTTCGAATTGAACTCGTTGTTGTCGCACTTACTGGACCTTTCGTGCAACCTATAACCATCCTCTGAGGACGCAGCAGGATTCAGCCCCGCGATTCTCGTCCCGCCATGAACTCGGTGAATTGCCGCAGATGATCGGGACGCTCTGACGTATTCACCCAAACCGCCTCGAAATCCAGCGTGAGCTCTTTCCCCTTCTTGTCCGTTACGACGTAGGTCTTGCGGTCGGACGATTGCAGCTTAGACTTGGGCAGGATTGCCGCACCAAGACCCAACGACGCCCACTCCTCCAAGACCTGATAGCTGAGCGCCTCGCCCGGATACTCGTTGAGCTTGCGACGGTAGTTCCTGAAAAGTGCTCGTGTCGCCCGCGCCAGACCGCACGCATTGGGAACCATGACGAAGGCCTCACTCGCGATGCTCTCAAAGGTAACCGTAGTGCCGTCTTCTGGATGGTTCGCGCCACGCGGAATGTAATGCAGCGGCTCCCGGTAGAGAAAGACCGTGTTCCAGGATGCCTTCCGCGCGTCGGAGACACCGAAAACGAAATCAATCAGCCCCTCACCCAGCATCCGGTACAGATCCGCCATGTTCTGTTCATGGAGGATGATCTCTACATCGCCGTGCGCCTTGCGGAACTCCTCGAGCATGGCTACAACCCACCCGGTCCGAATGAGCGGGGAGGTGCCTATCCTGATGACGTTACGTGCAGGACGCACGAACTTCCTCGTCTCGTGCAGGAGTTCAGCCTGGGCATTCAGCATCTTCTCTATGAAGGGTAGGATATGTTGTCCAAACGGGGTCAGCGACACGCTGCGTGTCGTGCGCGCGAAAAGACGCTCTTCGAGTTCCTGTTCTAGTTGCGCTATGCCGTTTGACAGCGTGGGTTGTGTGACAAAGCAGCGTTCCGCTGCGAGTGTGAAAGATCCCGTCTCGGCAAGGGCCTGGACGTATCTCAGCTGACTCAAATTCATGCGACCTCCTTGCCTGCAGCTTTATAGAATATAGAAATAAATGGCATACTAAAAGACAATTTCTCTAATTCCGCCGGGTTGGGTATGGTCATGTTGTCAGCGCTTCTCGCTGAAGAGAAACTCACAAGGAGAAAGAAAATGGCCTATCTGCAAATCACTTTGAAGGTGTCCAACGCAAACCGTCCTGCCGCCGCCGATGTCTACAAAAAGTACAAGGGGCCTTTCCTCAAGCAGATCAAAGGTGCCCGTTCCAAGGAACTCCTCATCAGGGACGAGGACGTCCAGGTTCTGCACGGTTTCGCAACCGTTGCCGATGCCAGCGCCTACCTCGAGAGTAGTCTCTTCACTAAGGATGTCGTGGAGGCGCTCAGCCCCTATCTGGACGCGCAGCCCGAGGTCAGGATCTATGACGTGGCCTAGCCCACGCAAAGGAGATGTCATGAGCGGCAAACAATTCGAAGGGCATAAACTCCTCGTCGTCGGTGGGACCAGCGGGATCGGTCTGCAGACCGCGAAAGAGGTCGCGAAGCAGGGTGGGGCGGTCGTCGTTACCGGCCATCGTGCAGAAAAGGCCGATGCGGCGCGCGCAGAACTTGCGGCCATCGTTGGGGAAGACAAGGTGTCGGTCATTGTCGCGGACCTCTCCGGGCACCAGGGGGTGCAGGAGTTGCTCACTCTGCTCGAGAGGGATCACGGCGACATCGATCTCCTGGTGAACGCGGCGGGGGTGTTTTTCCCGAAACCGTTCCTGGAGCACGGCATCAGCGACTACGATCAGTACATGAACCTCAATCGCGCCTTCTTCTTCATCACGCAAAAGGTGGTCGGAAACATGATCGCACGCAACAGGGAAGGGGCGATAGTCAATGTAGGTTCCATGTGGGCGAAGCAGGCCATCCAGGCGACCCCTTCCTCGGCCTATTCCATGGCCAAGGCCGGGCTGCACTCGCTGACCCAGCATCTTGCCATGGAGCTTGCCGGCAGGAAGATACGGGTCAACGCGGTCTCCCCGGCGGTAGTGGAGACCCCGATTTACGAGGGCTTCATTCCGAAGGAGGAGGTTCACAAGGCGCTGCAGGGCTTCAACAGCTTCCACCCGATCGGCCGCGTAGATACCCCGGCGGACGTCGCCCACGTGATCACCTTCCTGCTCTCGGACAAGGCATCCTGGGTGACGGGGGCGATATGGGATGTCGACGGTGGCGTGATGGCGGGGCGCAACCTCGGCTGATGCCAGGGGACAGGCGCTTCTGCATCATCCTGAAGAAAAAGGGCCATCCCGTAAGGGGTGGCCCTTTCTCGTTGCCGGCTCCGACACCAAATAACTGTCGCCGAATATCCCGCCGAGGGTGGGGTGAAGCAGCAGGTGGTTACATGAGAAATCATAGCAAAACACCCTACTAGAAAAAATTCCAGAAGGGTGTTTGCGTGTTAGTTTTCGTTGCTGTGTTTACTAGTCTTTGTTGCAGGTGAAGTTGGATTCAATACGGCGATTCTGTGCTTTCCCTGCTTTGGTCTTGTTGCTGGCGACGGGCTTTGTGGGGCCATATCCGACAGCCTTGATCCGCTCGGGTGCGATGCCGAATTCTTTGACAAGATAGTTGCGTATCGTGTCCGCACGCCGCTGGGACAGTTTCATGTTGAGGGCTTTGGGGCCGACGTTGTCGGTGTGTCCCTCGATGACACCAGTGGCCTTGGGGAACTCTTTCAGGAAGTTGGCCAGTGTTTTCAGTTCATCGCGATACTGGGGCTTGAGATCGGCCGAGTTGGTGTCGAACTGGACGTTTATGACCGTAGGGCTGCACAGCTTCGGAGCGGGTGCGGGAGCAGCCGCCACTACAGGAGCGGGTGCCTTCACCGCAACTTTTGCCGCGCTCTTGGCGGAGCCGCCGGCGCCCTTGCAGGTCAGGGTGTATGCAGCGTCGTCATCGGGGGTAATCGTCATGGTCCCCTGCGGCTGGACCGGTCCGATTCCCGGCTGGATCTCGCAGTTGGTGGCGTCATTGGAACTCCACTTCAAGGTGGCCGTTTCACCTTTGGTAATCGTAGCCGGTGCAACCGTCATATTGACGGAAGGAGCCGGCGGTACCGGGGCCGGTTTGGGGGCAGCTACCGGAGCCGGTTTCTGCACGGGAGCGGGTTTGACAACCGGTTTTGGCTCAGGTGCCGGGGCCGGGGCCGGTGCGGCAGCGGTCTTGCCGCCAAACAGGAAGGTCAGGCCGGCGGTGTATTCCCAGTTGTACTTGGGGCTGTCCGGGCTCTCCAGCAAAAACAGCTGGCGGGCGTCCGCGCGCAGGGCGACGGAATCGGTCACGAAATACTTGATCCCCCCACCGGCGTTGATAGTCGCGTCAGTATTCCCGCCGCCGATTTCAAGCCCTTCATGGCCGTGCGCATAGGTGATCCCGCCGCCACCCACGGCGAGGTAAGGCACGAGCGGTCCTTCCGGAAGGAAGTTGTACAGGATGTCCAAGCGATAGGACAAGGCGTTGACACTCCTGTCGCTATGCGTTCCTTCGGTCGCCAGATAATCAGCGACGGCTTCGACCCCCCAGTTCTTTGTCAGGTCGTACCCCAGGCGCAACCCAAAGACAGGTGCGGTTTTCAGGTGTTGCTCTCCGTCAAAGGTGTAACCGCCAACGAACGGAGAGATAGAGAACGCTCCCGCTCTTTCGCCGGCAACTGCTGAAGTTGCCATGGTTAGTACAGCAGCACACGTAAGCATAGATGAAACAATCTTCTTCATACATCCTCCTTTGAACTTAATTTTGTGCGATACACTGCATTCCAAAACACAACATTTGGAAAGGTATCACACGTTATGAGACGATTCGATTAATCAAACAGATGAAACTGTCTTACCTCGAGTGAAGCGCCACTGGTTTCCGAGGCCGTTCAGTTTACGAAGCCAGCCGGCGCCTGGGTGGCGATTTATGGTTCCGCATGAACTTTCACCCTACAATGGGCAAGCCCTCTCTTGCACCATGCGTAAGCCAACGGCGCTCCACACCCCGATGTCAATACTGCTCGGCCATGGCGATGGCGCGCTCGGTCTTTACGGTTAGGGTGGCTTCGCGCAACGGCTTCGGGATAAAGTCGAAAAAGCCGCGCTTGAGCGCGGTGGCTTCCTCGTCTACTGTCGCCGTGGAGGTCATCAGGATCACGGGGACTTTCTCCGTCTCGGGAAAGGTGCGCAGACTATCAAGGACGGCATACCCGTTCAGTTTCGGCAACTCCTTGTCGGTGATCACCAGGTCAAAGCGGTTCGACATGATTTCGCGGAAGGCTTCCATGCCGTCGCTGGCGCACACGGCGTGGTAACCCCTGCGCCTAAGCGACGCGGAGATGAAGCTACGCGCCGCTTTGTCATCATCCACCACAAGAACTGATTTCTTGTCCCCGGCAGCGGCCGGAGCCGATTTCATGTAGTGTAGCTTGATCGCCGTCATGATCTCCCGTCTGGTCGATACGTACGGCACCACCGTCACGCCATGCTCTTTCTCTATGACGTGAAGGACGTCCTTCTGGGTCGGGTCGCTGGTTGCGATCGCGAGCCTGCTGTCCTGCATCTTCAGCGGGAAGATGAGGTTCGCCATGGCCACCTTCGGTGGAACCATCCCCAGTAGCTCGGCGGAAAACCTGTGACGGTGAAAGTTGCCCAGAAACCTCATGTTGTGCTGCAACGCGAGCGCCTCGGCAAGCTCGTCCGGCGTCACAAGCTCCAACTCCTCCAGCACGGTACCGAAACGTTTCCCCTTCTTGCGCGCGTACGCCACAAGCCTTTCCACGGTCAGGGAAGAGAGGATTTCCTTATCTACGAAGATTTCCCCCAGCCGCCTCCTGCAGACCGCCTTGCTTTGCCGGGGCGTTTCATTCGATGGGTTCATTGAGCCTCCTGTTGACTCCGGCCCCATTTCCAGGACGCAAAAAAGCCGGGGCTGAATATCGCATCGGATATTTCGGCAACCCGGCTGTCTCGTGGAGACCCTTTAGGCTTTCCGCCCCATTCTCGCGAGTGGTTTAGTATTATCGGTTATCACTGAAATTATTCTCATCACCCATACACTCATTGAGATTCCTCTGTCAAGTTAAAGAATGAAGGAAGGGGTGATATAGGCTCAGCGGCAGAGGCTTCAGGTGCGTTAAAAGGAAATTGAAATCTGTTTGAGCGGCTGGAGATTTCAGCAGCTTGTGTAATAGTTGTTAAACTTTCACTCAGGGAGGTCGCATCATGCAAAAGCTGATTCGCATCGAGCCGTCCAAGTGCATCGGCTGCAAGAGCTGCGAGATGGCCTGTTCCTTCAGGCATCGCGGCGAATTCGCGCCGAGCAAGTCCCGCATCATCAACGAAGTGTTCATGGAGGAAGCCCAGTTCATCACGGTGACCTGCATGCAGTGCGACGAGCCGTGGTGTATGAAGGCCTGTCCGAAAGGGGCCATAGAGAAGGACATGGCGTCGGGCATCGTCACCGTGGACGAGATGAAGTGCGTAGGGTGCAGAACATGCGTCAGCGCCTGCCCCTTCGGGATGATCAAGTACCTGGACGAGACCGGCAAGGCGGACAAGTGCAACCTCTGCGGCCCGGATTTCCCCGAGTGCGTCGCCTTCTGCCCGACCCATTGCCTGCAGTATTCCGAGGAGGATCTGCCACTTAGGGAGAAGGTGCTGCGATTCGCGAGAACGATGAAAGACGGCCAGGGGGAGGTGTGATATGGGAAACGGCTGGCATGGCAAAGTGCTGCGTGTGAATCTGACCGACAAGAGCTGTACCGTTGAGCCGCTCAACATGGAGTGGGCGGCCGCCTTCATCGGGGGGCGCGGACTCGCTTCCAAATACCTTACCAGCGAGGTCGATGCGACCGTCGACCCATTTTCCACAGAGAACAAGCTGATCCTCGCCACCGGTCCGCTCACCGGGACCTACGGCGCCGCGAACGGAAGGTACATGGTGGTGACCAAGTCGCCGCT
>MTLC01004334.1_pt1 | contig 26580 bp, 19 predicted proteins | sample 1982451 | NCBI WGS metagenome assembly MTLC01 (sample SAMN05710165, study PRJNA340218) | biofilm metagenome | isolation source: sample SPH anode biofilm adapted to +100 mV | place: USA | collected 2012-02-03 | reverse complement strand
GGAACAGGAGATGACCTTGTGGATACAGTGGTTTCGACTTCGCTCAACCACCGGGTTGCTGCCTGAGCGCAGTCGAAGGCAAAGAGGCGGAAAGGCGGAGAAGTTTCAAGAACACGTCATTGATCAGTATCTTTAAGTTTTTGTCATGTGATTAGGATCAAAAATCTCTTCTTTTACCAGATTATTTGATGAAGTGTTTTGACCTTTCATTTAGGGCGTCCCTGTGTCGAAGTCAGGAAGATACAAAACCATCAAGCCACTGCATAGATAGTGCATCCAAAACATTACAAAGGAGCTCAGTTTTGGAGTCAAAGAAAGTACAAATTAAAACAAGGATGATTGGGAACGGATAAAGAGAGGCAAGATCATTCGCACTATTGAGAAGGCGAATCATCTTTAATAATATCAGAGGACTGCTCTTTGGGATCCGCATGATAGACATCAATAGCGACAATCATCGCAATGAAAGCCCAGAAAGGAACAGACAGTTTATCTGTATCAAGGAAGTTATTAAGGAAACCGTGAGTAAAATAGGTTATCATTCCGATGGTAACAGATAAGACAAGAGCTCTTAGAAAGCTATTTGACATTCTATTTCTTATACGAATACCATGGTAGGTAACCATGCTAAATAGAATCAGGACAATAATTAAGCCAGGTAGCCCTTGTTCAGCTAAAGGGCCAATATACTCACTGTGAGCATTTCCTTTATCACCCGCATTAGTTGAGATTATGGTCTTCTCTTTAAGCATCTGATAGGGTGCGTAAACGAATTGATAAGTACCAGGTCCCCAACCCAGAAGAGGACGATCTTCAAATAGTCGCAGGGCAGCTTGCCAACGATTTATTCTCTCGAGGTTAGAGGCATCAGAAGAGATATTACTGATAGATCTAACGTGTTCTACGAAGTTGGCAGAAGAGTCTTGTTTATTCTTTTCTAGTCGATCAAGAATCTGATGTTGAAAAGCAAAGAAAATCGCAAGTAATGAAAAAACAGATAAGAGTATCCATCTAAATTTAATCCTTAACCATACGATAATTGCAGTGAGAGCCCCAGCAATTGTACCAATCCAGGCAGCACGACTATAAGATAAGAAGAGGCCTAACACAAGGATCATCAAGATAACGATAGATAAAATCCTTAAAGATCTTTTTTGTGATTTATGAAAAGCAAGGACAGCAAAAGGAGGGATCATCATTGCCAGAATAGCTCCGTAGGCTGTGTGGTCATTATAAAAAGGGGTCATGATCCAGTGGCCTGTTTTCTCGCTAAAGCCAAACGATGCGTGCTTAATGGTGGTAATAATAACGATTACAGCTAAAGGAATACCATAAGCCCAGATAAATCTGGAGATGGTAATCTGCTTTCGAAAGATAAGTACTCCCATAAAGAAAAACGGAACGACAAACCATATACGGGAAATCATATATTTCAAAGAGACGAGGGGGATCTCAGAAGTCAGAGAGACAATAGTCATCCAACCCAGTTGCACAAGTATAATTATAGTAAGCGGATGTCTTAGGATTTTATGATCATAGAATCTCTCATAAAGTAACTTCAATAAAAAGACTACCAATAGTCCAAACATAAGGGGTTCAGATGGTAAAGAGACCCCGACACCCATATCAAAATTTTGAATATTTACAGCAAAGGGAGTAGTGATAACTGCCAGAAACCAGACCCAATCAAGAGACAAAAGAAACATGCCCGCTAAGACTACCACACCAGGAATTAAGAAACCCCAATAATCTTCTTTAGTAATTAAATAAGACAGAAGGAGAATATAGGCAGCACTAATAATGTACAACCATCTTCTTTTCCCTTTATCGTTGGTAGGAAGTGAAATCATGCTTAAGATTTGAGATAAGAGATGCTATTACTCCGTTTTTCTTGCGCTGCCATCAATAATACTAATGACAATAAGCGAGACAAGAAGTACTGAGATCAGACTAGAAACAACGATAAGCCATCTGACAGGAGAAGCCTTCTTATCAGAGACCTCAGGAGCAGAAATCAGGTTGATATAGGTATACCGCCTGTCATAGTTCATCATGGCAAGATCATATTCCTTCTCAACCGCTGTAAACAGAGTAGCCTCTTCCAATAAAAGAGCTTGTAGATAAATCATCTCACCGCCCTTCTCCAATATATTTTTATTTGCACGATTAAGTTCAGCAACATTAACACTTCCTCCACCAGTAGTCCTTAAAAGTCCACGAGAGATTTCACGACTTTGGCTAATATAATCTACAAGACCATACTTAGCACTCAACTGAGAGTATTGATTTGCCAGAGAATCAACATAAGCTCTTTTTCTATTAACTTGTCTACCCAGCATAGCTACAACCTCTGCAAATTTCTTTGTCTGCATTTCCCGGACATAACTATTATAGGCATCCATAATACCGTTCACGATATCCTTAGCTAGAACCGGGTCAGTATCAAAGACCGTAATCTCAACACCTTCATATTGGGTCTTACTAATCTTAACATTCTCATCCCATTCACCCAATAGCCAGGAGCGCCATTTTGGATAATTCTTATCGATGCCATAATGCTCGATAAGTTTAAACTTAGAAATAACAGAATCTCGGATAAAAGTAGACTGGAATATCTGAAGCATCTGTTCACTCTCGCTTTCATCGGAATAAGGAGCGACGTTACTGGGATACATTACTGCAGTCGATTTGTACTTTGGTTTAATGAAGTAACTACTTGAAAACACTAAAGATAGCACCAAAGTTACCCCAGTTATTATAATCAAATGTATCTTCCATTTGAAGATTAGTTTCAAGATACTAAGGCTTTTAAAATAATTTTCCATTCCTCAGATGTTTAGGGGGAGATTTGTTTAGCTTTACTGATTAATAGCTTTACCTGCAGTAACAGGATTAATGGATAAGCGTCTTTCGGCAATACGTTCAGTACGCCATCTTTTCATACTTTCTAAACCAAGAATGGCAATAATAGAAAAAAAGATTGTGCTAATAACAGCACCAAAGACAATAAGCCATCTGATTGGGTATGATTTTTCTTCTGCTGGATATGCGGTATTAACAATGAACGTTTGAGGAAGTGTTTCGAAAGCATCAACCTTAGCCTGCTCATAAAGTGACTTAATAGAACTAAGGCGCTTTTTATCATGTTCTAATTGATCACGTAATGATACATAAGTACCACCATATTCAGCTAAAACATTCAGTTTCTCCTCAATCGCATGGATTCCTCTCGAATTTCCTCTTGCAATCTCAATAGCGAGCTGCTGGTTCATCATCTCTGATTGAGTCTCATAATCATATACTCCTTTTCTTCGTATCGAAGTTAATGAGTCTTCTTTTGCTTTAATCTCAGATAGTAACAGCTTATACTCTGTTTCAACGATATGAAAAGCCTTCAAGGCTCTTTCACGTTGCATGGCACTTTTGGTTGAATCGTAAAGAACAGGAATTGAATTAGCAATATCTGCGGCCATCTGGGGATCTGTATCGAAAACGGTTACCTTTATAGCCATATTCTCAGTCCGCCTGATCTTCACATTACTCTCAAATTCTCGATATAATCGGGTCATCTTCTTCGAGGATGCATCCTGTAACTCATAATGATCAACCAGATTAAACTCCTTTATTAACCGATCACGAATAACATTAGAATTAAGAATCTGAAGCATCTGTTCTGCTTGTTCTTCCTGACCAAATTCTAATACATCTTGCTGAGGGCCGGTAGACTCATTTAAAAGCACTTTTGAAATTCCACTTGTAGATACCGGATACATCACCACGATGGATTTGTATTCAGGTTTGATAAACCAAGTTGAAGAAAACAACAAAGCAGCTACAAATGCTGTGGCAGCCACAATACCCAGTAATCGGGACCATTTGCCCAAAACCATCATTATACTGAGAGATGCAACTTCTGAGGTATCATTTATGCGCTCATTCATAGATTACTCTGATTAGAAGAGAGTATTTCTCTTTGAAAGCCCAAAAGTAAGAAATAATAAAGGAAAATAAAAAAATCTATGAGCAGCCCTAAGGCAAGATAAGGTTTAAGGTAACATTTCTTCATTTGAAATTGTTGGTTAAGATTTAACTGTAACGTCAGTTTTACAAAGAGATTGCATTTAACCCGAACTCTTTTTTAAGGCCTTTAATAGTTCTGATATCGCAATAGAATGAAGGCAATAGATTCATAATCTAAGCACCCTCTACCTTTCCTTTCAGAAGATCAATCAAATAAGGAATATTTATCAACTTCAACAGAAAGGAGCTGAGTAATCCTAAAGCCACAAAAACACCTAATTCTGTAAACCAATTATAGGTTAGCTCTCTAACAGCAAACCCCAACCCTATTAGAATAATCGGATACAAAACTAAACGCCCCAGAAACAAAAAATCTAACTTAAATTTAAAATAGCGATAAGCCAAATATACCTGAACCCCGGCTGTTATATACTGCGTCGCCACACTCGCAATCCCAGAACCAACACTAAGATAGTGTGGTATTAAAACGCAATTAAGTAAGACACTTAAAACCATCCCTGCTGCTGCTGTAAGATTAAGCGCTTTCAACCTACCATCAGCTGTTAAGAGTGTTCCAACAACATAGGTTGAACTTATAGCTATGAATCCTGTCATCAACAATCCGAGCAGTGTACTCGTTAAACTTACCTTTTCATTATAAACAGCATGCCCTTCTAGTGCTGTTTGTGGGTATAACAACTCTATGAGTTCTGTCTTAAAGAACCATGTTGCAACAGCCACCAAAACAGAGCCAGCAAACAACAATGAGAATGAGAGGCGAACCAGACGCTGTATTGAGACCTTCCTTGCTAGCATATTAGCAAACAGAGGAAGTAACAACACAGAGAACAGATAAGCAATCATTGTTGCCGTATCCAGCAATCTATATGCTTGAGCATAAATGCCTGTCTGATGATCAGCTATTGAATCGGGTAATAAAGCGCCCAGCAACAAAGGGTCAAGCCGGTTATATAAAGACATCAAAAGCACTAATACCGCAAATGGCAGGCTCTTCCTCATAACCATCAAATAAAATGGCCAATTCCAGGTAATCTTAGGAAATCCGGCTTTTGTTACAACAATGATAAACGCCATAAATGCTGTTAATCCATAAGCGGCTGTCTGTGCCCATACAAACCACTCTATCGTGAAAGAGCTTCGTAAAACTGGCACAACTAACATAACACCAACAATTGCTATTGCTAAAAGCCTATCCATTACCGATAACAGTGAGTCAACACGAAATAAAAGTAACCCGCTGATATTAGATCTTAAATAAAGGATCAACGAGAGCAAAAACTGATTGAATGACATAGCTCCCAATAGAATAAACTCATGACCTTTCAGGCCATAAAAGAACCCTACAAGAAACACTACTATTGTATATGCAACTGAAAGTAGAAGCTTTACAATGAGGGTGTTTGAAAAGTGTTTCTTAAGAAGCTTATGATTTTGGGCAATATTCCTATTATTGAAATTGGTCAACCCAAGGTCTAAAACGATATTCAGAATTAACGTTAGGTTGAAAATAGTAAAATAAGTCCCATACACGCTGGTACCCACCAAAATCTGTACATTCCTGTCTATCCCGAAAATCCAAAAAGGTTTTACGAGCAGATTAAGGAACAGAAGCAGAAGTAAATTTGAAAAAAACTTTGACTGCATCAGAACAGATAAAACACTATTTTCATATCATCAGGTAGAGATGAAACACCTTTAAGAATTCATCTTAAAAGCTCTACTGAAACAAAGGTACTATTTTCCCCTGTTTTACTCATATTTATTAGCCCGTTTGATCTATCGGTTCACTCCTCTCGACTATTAATCTTAACTTTACACCTTTAAATAACTTTTAAAATAGAGCTTTATTTTGAGAATAGTTGTTAACACTCGCCTGCTTATTAAGGACAAACTTGAGGGTATTGGCTGGTTTACATTTGAATCACTTAGCCGTATTACGCGCAAACATCCGGAGCATACTTTTATCTTTCTCTTCGACAGAAAGCCATCTAATGAGTTTATCTTCAGTCATAATGTAAAATGGTATCGTATTCTACCTCAACCCAGACATCCCATTCTATATAAGATCTGGTTTGATATCATGATTCCTATTGCACTCAAGATACTTAAAGCTGATCTTTTCCTCTCTCCTGATGGATTTATCTCACTTGCAACTTCTGTCCCAACGCTTACGGTCATTCATGATCTTAACTTTGAGTACTATCCCAACGACCTACCACCCATTGAACGTAGATATTATAAACACTACTTCCCTTTATTTGCTAAAAAAGCAACTCGTATAGCTACTGTCTCCGAATACTCAAAACAAGATATCACACAGCTGTACAATATTGACAAGAACAAAATTGATGTCATCTACAACGGTGCAAGTAACCGATTTAAACCTGTTGATGACAAAATGAAATTGATTATTCGTAATCAATATGCTGAAGGGCACCCATACTTTGTATTTGTAGGCTCTCTTCATCCTAGAAAGAACTTAGCCCGCCTATTTAAAGCTTTTGATACTTTCTGCCAAACATCAGAAAACAATCAGGCTCGACTGGTGATTGTCGGGGAAAAACGCTGGTGGACATCTAACATTGAATCGGCTTTTACAGAGATGAAATATAAAAATCGAGTTCTGTTTACAGGCCGCCTCTCAACAGAAAAGCTGACTCAAGTAGTAGGGTCTGCACTTGCAATGACCTATGTTTCAAACTTTGAAGGATTTGGTATTCCTATTATTGAAGCTTATCGATGTGATGTACCGGTCATTACAAGTAATGTTACCTCAATGCCTGAGATAGCTGGGAAAGGTGCCCTGTTAGTAGATCCCTCTTCAACTGATGAGATTGCAAATGCTTTAATGACGGTTTCACAAAACGAGGTCTTAAGGCAAGAGCTAATCGCTCAGGCTCGAATTCAAAGGGAAAGATTCTCATGGGATCTCACGGCAGAAAAACTCTGGAAATCAATAGAAGCAACATATAACTCCTCTATTTCATGAACATCCTGATTATTGGGTCTGGTGGCCGAGAACATGCTATCTCCTGGAAAATTGCCCAAAGTCCTCTTACTGAAAAACTATATATCGCCCCGGGAAATCCAGGCACTACTCTTTTAGGCACTAACATCAACCTTAATATTGACGACCATCAGCAAGTGATCGACACTATCATCGAGTTGAAAATCAATCTTGTTGTTATTGGACCAGAAGCTCCCCTGGTATCAGGTCTGGCCGATTCTATTCGCAATAATCCAAAGCTATCAGATGTAGCTGTTGTCGGACCGGGGAAGGATGGGGCTCAACTTGAAGGGAGCAAAGACTTTTCAAAGAGCTTCATGTTCAGACATGATATCCCTACTGCACAATACAAAACCTTCACTAAAGACCAACTATCTGAGGCTTTTGATTATTTAAAATTGTTGAATCCACCTTATGTTCTAAAAGCTGACGGACTGGCTGCCGGGAAAGGGGTTATTATTGCTCAAAACATTGATGAGGCTGAAGAGGCTCTCACCCAAATGTTAGTAGAATCAAAGTTTGGAGCAGCTTCAGCCAAAGTTGTTATAGAAGAGTTTCTCTCAGGAATTGAGCTTTCTGTCTTTGTACTTACAGACGGCACGGATTATATTATACTTCCGGAGGCAAAAGATTACAAGCGTATAGGAGAAGGAGACACCGGGCCTAATACGGGTGGTATGGGTGCTATTTCTCCTGTTCCGTTTGCCGATTCAGCTTTCATGAGTAGTGTTGAAAAAGAGATTATCAAACCAACCATTGATGGTTTAAAAAGTGAAGGTATAGATTATAAAGGATTTATCTTCTTCGGTCTGATTAACTGTAATGGAAAAGCAAAGGTTATTGAATACAATGCCCGAATGGGAGATCCTGAAACCGAAGTAGTAATGCCACGAATAGACTCTGACTTGGTTCCATTGTTGTTTGCAGCAGGCAATGGTAAACTAAAAAACCACACTATTCAAATAAAGAATAACTATGCCGCAACGGTAATGCTGGTTTCTAAGGGTTATCCCGATCAATATCCCAAAGGACTTACAATTACTCTTCCTGAGTACTCACATAAAGCTATTCTATTCCATGCAGGAACATCTAAAAACGAAAACGGTGAGCTCGCAACTTCAGGAGGAAGAGTTTTAGCAATTACACATTATGGGGATTCTGTAGCCAATGCCTTTCAAGAGGCATATCAGGTTGCAAAAGACATTAAGTTTGATGGTGTCTATTTCAGGAAAGATTTAGGCAACGATCTGAAGTAACCAATCCTATTATTAATCGTCTAATTTACTGACCTGAGTTGAAAGGAAAGAAAAGCTATGATTCAATACCTGAAAAAGGATCAGATTTCTAAAGAGAAGTGGGATGATTGTGTTCTAAACTCATTCAACTCGCTGGTTTATGCTGAGTCATGGTACCTAGATATTGTTGCTTATGGTTGGGAAGCTTTAGTTGAAGATGACTATTCAGCTGTCATGCCTCTTATTTGGAATAAAAAAGCTGGGATAAATTACCTTTATCAACCTTTCTTTACTCAACAACTCGGAGTTTTTAGCTCTGGACTGCTTACTCCTGATCGAATCAAACGATTCATTGAAGCCATTCCTCCCCATTTTAAATACGGTGAGATTAACCTTAACTCTCACAATCCTTTAATAGATACCAAAGATGATTACACTCTACAATTAAACCATGAACTCGATCTTATAAATTCTTATAATCATCTTTACAACAACTATAGTGACAACATTAAACGGAATCTAAAAAAGGCTCAAAATAGCGGGTTAAGCATTCAAAAAGGGATCTCTCCGGAACTAATTACAAATCTCTTTAAAGAGGGAAAAGGACTGCGGCTTAACCATATAACACCATTTCATTACAAACGGCTAAATCATCTGATGCATAAATCTCTTTCTGTAAGTAAAGGGGTAACATATGGAGTCTTTAGTCCTTTGAATGAATTAATGGCTGGTGCCTTTCTTTTAATCAGTAATGACCGCATCATCTTTTTATTCTCCGGAACGTCTGAAAAAGCAAGAAATAGTGGAGCACTGGCCTATCTGATAGATCATGTAATAAAAATGTTTGCAGGAACAGCCATTACCTTTGATTTTGAAGGCAGTAATGATAATAATCTGGCACGTTTCTATCGTGGATTTGGATCTAGTGAGGTAGTTTATCCAAGAGTAATCTATAACCACTTACCCCGAGTGATTTGGTCAATCGTCAAAATCATTAAGAAATTAAGATAATCCCTTAATAGAACGTAAATTAACTAATTTTACCAAAATTAAACTAGTCATGATACACAACCTAGGAAATCAAAACTCGATACTAAACCAATATATTGCAGAGCTTAGAGATGAGGTGATTCAACAGGACAGTCTAAGGTTTAGGTTTAATCTTGAAAGAATTAGTGCAATTCTGGCTTATGAAATAAGTAAGACCTTAGTATTTACACCTCAGGAGATCACTACCCAACTTGGAACAGCCGAGGTGCCAACCCTAACCGATCAAGTAGTGATAGCCAGCATCCTAAGAGCAGGATTACCTATGCATACAGGGATGCTAAAAGTATTTGACAAGGCAGAGAATGCCTTCATCTCAGCTTATAGAAAATATGCTAAAGATGAAAGCTTCCAGATAAAAATTGAATATGCCTCCTGTCCCCCTTTAAACGATAAGACTCTTATTATTTGTGACCCTATGTTGGCAACCGGAGCAAGTATGGTAATGGCCATCAAGGAGATCGCTCAAAACGGGAAACCTCAACATATTCACATTGCCTCAGTTCTAGCCAGTTCAGAAGGGGTTGAATACCTAAAAAAGCAGCTTAAGCATGGATCTTTTACATTCTGGGTTGGGGCAATTGACGATGAACTAACCGCACAAGCCTACATTGTTCCTGGTCTTGGAGATGCAGGAGATCTTGCCTTTGGAATAAAAACCGATTCTCACCAATAACATAACGGAGATGAAATTCATTGACCCAACAACCCAAGAAAACTATAGAATTGCTCTAAATAGTATTCGTAGCCATCTTCTGAGGACTGTTTTAACAGTCTCTATAATAGCATTCGGAATCATGGCTCTGGTTGGAATCATGACATCAATTAGTGCTGTTGAATATTTCCTTGTTGAGAATTTCACTCGAATGGGATCTAATACCTTCACAATTAGATATCAATCAATGGTAATGGGAGGAGAGCGACATCAGGCTAATATGAACAAGGTCATATCTTGGGAAGAGGCAACGGATTTTAAAAAGAACTATACTTTCCCTTCAACTATTAGTATCTACATCTTCGCAAACGGTAATGCTACGGTTAAATTCGGCTCAAATAAAACCTATCCTAATATTAGAATTTTTGGTGCCGATGAAAACTATCTTCTAACCAGTGGTGAATCAATAGATAGAGGTAGAAACTTCTCAAGTGCCGACGCCTGGCAAGGAAATCATGTTGCAATTCTAGGCGATGCCGTTGCCAAGAACGTTTTTGGTGAATCTGTAGATCCAATAGGTAAGATCGTCTCAGTTGGACCAGGTAAATATATGGTGATTGGGGTTCTTAAATCTAAAGGATCAAGTATTGGTTTTAGCAATGACAGAACGGTAATCCTGCCAATTCAAAACGTTAGAGAGCGATTTGTACAGCCAACTCAATCCTACAATATTGCAGTAATGACACCCAGCTCGGCTTCAATGGATGCGGCATCAGGGGAAGCAATTGGGGTCTTCAGGACTATCAGAAAACTCAAATTAAACCAGGAGAATAATTTTGGAATCGTCAGATCTGATAGCATCGTTGAGATGATGAAACAAAATACAGCCGCAATCTCTCTGGCTGCAACGTTCATCGGCTTTATTACTCTTATCGGTGCAGCAATAGGTCTAATGAACATTCTGCTGGTTTCTGTAACTGAAAGAACCAGAGAAATTGGTATTAGAAAGGCTTTAGGAGCCACCCGCAAAACTATAAGAAACCAATTCCTGGCTGAAGCCGTGGTTATTGCTCAGATTGGTGGCGTTTTCGGTATTATCCTGGGAATCGCAATTGGAAATATTGTATCATATATCATAGGCTCCATTTTCATAATCCCTTGGCTCTGGATTATTCTCGGAGTAGTTCTATGTGCAGGAGTAGCATTAGCTTCTGGTATTATCCCAGCAAGAAAAGCTGCTAACCTCGAACCTATCGAGGCACTTAGATACGAATAAAATCCGGTGTATCACAAAAGAGTAATACTACCCTTTATTTGTTGACAAATAATCGAGCTTGTACTCCTTTATTTTGCGATATAGCGTACGCTCGCTTATTCCTAAATCAAGCGCTGCTTGCTTGCGGTGACCATTATTTCGAATCAGGGCTTTCCGTATCATCTCAAACTCTTTCGACTGCAGGCTTAAAGGCTCTTCCATAACCTCAGAAAACGCAGCCTCTGGCTCAGCTATATCCGGCATCGTTGGATGTATTTTGACGTCCCCCAACGCTATAGTTTCCGGGGTTCTCTTAACCTCTTGCTCAGGCCTGGGCTCAAAAAGATTAGCTGAACCCATAGCAAACTCCTCCAAACGGCGAAGCCTTTGCGACATCTCTTGCATCTCCTGCCTATACTCTTTATTCTCTTTTCTAAGGTCAAACAACACTTTAAATAAGATATCCCGATCTGAGAAATCTCCTCCCTCACTTTTATTGCCTCGATACAGTACAGGCATCTCCATTTGACCATTATCAGGCAAATAACGAGATAACGAATTTGCAGTAATATTTCGATCGCCCTCAATAATCGAAATCTGCTCAACCATGTTCTTCAATTGCCGGATATTGCCAGGCCATCTATAACCTGTCAATAAATGAACTGCCTCTGAAGTAAGTGTAACCGATGGCATCCTATACTTATCTGCAAAATCTGATGCAAATTTCCTAAATAACAGGTGAATATCCTCTTTTCTGTCTCTGAGAGGGGGGATGAAAATCGGAACGGTATTTAATCTATAATAGAGGTCTTGCCTAAAACGACCATTAGAAATAGCTTCATTAAAATCGACGTTTGTAGCCGCAACAATCCTAACATCTGTTTTAAGAACCTTAGAGCTACCAACTTTAATATACTCACCCGTCTCTAAAACACGTAACAACCGTACCTGAGTCGAAAGTGGCAACTCTGCAACCTCATCAAGAAATATTGTACCTCCGTTAGCCTCTTCAAAGTACCCTTTTCTTGCTTCATGCGCACCCGTAAATGAGCCCTTTTCATGACCAAATAACTCAGAATCAATGGTACCCTCAGGAATTGCACCACAGTTAACAGCAATATATGGCTTATGCTTTCGAGCACTCAACTGATGTATTATCTGCGGAAATACCTCTTTACCCACACCACTCTCACCATTTATCAAAACGGAGATATCGGTGGGAGCAACCTGACGAGCTACATCAATAGCTCTATCCAACATCGATGAATTACCAATTATTCCAAACCTATGCTTTATTGCCTGTATTTCCATTTTACTCTATTTTTCACCAGTGAACAAAGGTATAACAATCTGACGAAATGTCAGTCCTGACAGCCCCATTTACTAATATATTCTGCAACCCGTCTATACAAATAAGCTCAAACCTAAAAAGCAGAACCCCCAAACTCTTAATAAAGAATTTAGGGGTTCTTATACTTAGCAACTAATTGCAGAACTACTTTCTGATAACGGCACCAAGCTTGTCTTCATAGGCTTTTATAAGACGTTGCATAGTCTTATCAATAGCCGTATCAGTTAAGGTCTTCGTAGTATCAAGGAGAATAAAACTCAATGCGTAAGATTTCTTCCCAGCCTCAATCTTATCACCCTCATAAACGTCGAATAGATCAACTGACTTAAGGAGCTTGGGCTCGGTTTGATATGCAACCTGCTTTAGAGTAGCAAATGTGATATCATGTGGAATAACCATAGCCAAATCGCGCTTGACCTCAGGATACTTAGCTAAAGGCTCAAATGTAACCATACCCATTTTATGACCTTTCATAAGCTTTTCCCACGATAACTCAGCGTAGAAAACAGGTTGCTTCAGATCGAAATACTTTTGTAGTTTACCGGATACAATTCCAACTATACCTACCTCCTGATTCTTTACAACAATTCTAACCCCCTGACTGAACATTGGAAGATTTTCCTGCTTCAACGTAACATCTTCTGAAGAATAACCCAGTCTGGTTAGAATATCCTGAACATATTTTCGTAAGATAAAGAAGTCAGATGGAACAGCTTTTCCGTGCCAGGTGTTTGTATTAAGATTACCTGTTACTAAAAGAGATAACTTCAGTTCTTCGGTAAAGCGTTTAGTTACAGGAGCCTCTTCAGAAACAGATGCATTTCTTCTATAGACCCTACCAAACTCATACATCATCATATCGCTTCGTTTGCGATTGACATTCATGCGAACAGTATCAAGACTACTGAATAATAGATTCTGTCGCATTATATTAAGCTCTCTAGATAGTGGATTAACCAAAGTAACGTTCATTTGCTGATCAACCCATTCAAACTCATCGCACAACTGCGATGTAGTAAGAGAGAGAGTCATTATCTCACTGAAACCAGCTCCGGTTAGCATCTCAGAGATCATGTTTCTAAGTTTCTCACTATCGGGCTTGGGGGCAGGTGAATGAGAGGCTGTATATCTTGATCCTATCTCAATATTATTGTATCCATAAACACGGAGAATATCTTCAATAACATCAACCTCACGGGTAACATCTACCCGATTAGTAGGAACTGCTACTTTCACTTTCTCATCAGTACGACCGACAATCTCATACTCCATTGCTGATAAAACCTCTAATACCTTAGATGTCGGAATTGGTTGTCCGATAAAGGTATTCATACGGTTATAATCAACTTCAACTTCAGCCTTTTGAATTGGCTTAGATTGAATATCATAGACATTACTGCTAACTGATCCACCTGCTATTTCCTTAATTAAAAGGGCTGCACGTTTAAGTGCGTAAACCGTGATAGCTGGATCTGATCCTCTTTCATAACGGAATGAAGCATCGGTATGCAAACCATGGTATTTGCCAGTCTTTCGAATGGTTGCCGGGTCGAAACAGGCACTTTCAAGAAAGATAGAGGTTGTTGATGAAGAGACACCGCTTTTCTCTCCTCCAAATACTCCGGCAATACACATTCCCTCTTTTTCATTACAGATCATAAGATCCTGTCCTGAAAGTTTCCTATCAATACTATCCAGAGTAGTAAATGCAGTATCCTTCTCAAGCTTCTTAACTATCACTTTACTACCAGTAATCTGTTGGGCATCGAAAGCATGAAGCGGCTGACCTGTCTCCATTAAAACAAAGTTCGTAATATCTACAATGTTATTAATGGGCCTTATGCCTATTGCCTGGAGTGATGTCCTAAGCCACTCCGGGCTATCAGTTACGGTAACACCGGAGATTGACACTCCTGAATAACGCGGACATGCCTCTTTATCTTCAACAATTACAGGAATATCAAGTGATAAGTTATCAACCTTGAACTCATCCACACAAGGATAAGTTAATTCCGGAACATGATGGTAACCTGCCGAAACCATTGCGGCACGAAGCTCTCGTGCTACACCAATATGAGATGTGGCATCGGTTCTATTTGGAGTCAACCCAATCTCAAAAACATAATCATCTGTAATTGATAGGTATTCACGGGCAGTCATACCAATTTGTGCTTCATCGGGCAGAACCATTATACCAGCATGAGAAGATCCAATACCAAGCTCGTCCTCAGCGCAAATCATCCCCTCAGAGAGTTCCCCTCTAATCTTCGACTTTTTAATCTGAACGGCATCATCTCCAAAATAGAGGGTAGTTCCAATTGTTGCAACAAGCACTTTCTGGCCGGCAGCTACATTAGATGCACCACAAACAACATGCAGAGGATCTGCACTACCAACATCAACCGTAGTAATATGCAGATGATCTGAATTGGGATGCTCTACACATGTTAATACTTTACCAATTACCACTCCATGTAAGCCACCTCTGATTGATTCAACCTTCTCAAGTCCTTCAACTTCAAGACCAGTTCCTGTCAGCAGCGCACCTGCTTCATCAGCTGAAAGAGAAACCGGAAGATATCTCTTAAGCCAGTTATATGATATTTTCATTCGAGTTTGATTTGTCTTTAATTAGCCACATGGAATGCCCCGGATTGAGCTTTATCATCAGTTACGACGATTATACAAACCTTGGCTTAATATGGATGAAAAATGGTTTAACTTCAAACAACTGGCAAAATTACAGATTTTTAAATCATTTTGTTTGATGAATGAGACAGTATGTTTGATAAATAAGGCTCAATTAACACATTGGTCCACCAAATCAACTAACCTGACTCCAATCTCTACGGTCAGGAGATAACCTATCTAATCTCTCCTTTAACCCACTATTAACGGGTAACTTTAGTTCAGGATCCTCTACAAGAATCTCATAGGCTTTGCTCCTGGCTGCCTCTAAAATTGGTCCATCGGTCAAAAGATTAGCCATTTTAAGTTCAATCATTCCACTTTGACGAGTACCACTAAGATCACCAGGCCCACGGATCTCAAGATCAGCCTCAGCAATCTCAAAACCATTGTTTGTTCGAACCATTGTCTCAATTCGGCTCTTAGCATCGGGACTGATCTTATCAGCAGTCATAAGAAGGCAGAAACTTTGATCCGCTCCTCGTCCAACACGCCCTCTGAGCTGGTGTAACTGACTTAACCCAAAACGCTCGGCATTCTCAATAACCATTACAGAAGCATTTGGAACATCAACCCCGACCTCTATGACAGTTGTAGCAACCATAATCTGGGTTTCACCCTTTTTAAACCGTGCCATTTCATATTCCTTCTCGGCTGGCTTCAATTGGCCATGAACCATACTAATAGCAAAATCGGGAAGTGGAAATTCTCGGGAAATAGCTTCAAACCCCTCGGTCAGGTGTTTCAAATCAAGTGTCTCAGACTCATCAATTAATGGATAAACTACATAAACCTGCCGCCCCAATGCTATTTGACTCTTCATAAACTGAAAGACAATTAAACGTTGAGCATCTTTAAAATGGCGTGTCTGAATAGGCTTTCGCCCAGGAGGAAGTTCATCTATAACAGATACATCGAGATCACCATAAAGAGTCATTGCTAATGTTCTTGGTATAGGCGTGGCTGTCATTACTAGGATATGAGGGGGTATGGTATTCTTAGCCCATAATGAGGCACGCTGCTGTACCCCAAAACGATGTTGCTCATCAATAACGGCAATCCCTAAATTGTTAAACTTAACAACCTCTTCTAATAAGGCATGTGTTCCTATTAAAATCTTCAACTCGCCGGATTCTAAACCAGCTAGTATAGGTCTACGTACAGATTGAGGGACACTTCCGGTAATTAGAGCGATAGAAAGGTTAAGCTGGTCAGCAAGTTTCTTGATTGAAACATAGTGTTGTTGAGCCAGGATTTCAGTAGGTGCCATCAAACAAGCCTGAAAACCATTATCAATGGCAATGAGCATCACTAAAAAAGAGACAATAGTTTTTCCACTACCTACATCCCCCTGGAGAAGCCGATTCATTTGCCTCTGTCCATACAGATCTTTTCGAATCTCACGGATAACTCTTTTCTGAGCATTAGTCAGGCCAAAAGGAAGAACTTCATTATAGCATTTATTAAACATCTCACCCACGATTGGAAAGGCATGACCAATACCAAGTCCCGTTCTTTTAAGCTTTATCTTTAAAAGGTCTAATTGAACCAGTAAAAGCTCTTCAAATTTCAGTCTTCTTCTAGCCTGTTCAAGCAAGTAATTATTTTGCGGAAAATGGATATTCCAGAAAGCATGGGCTCGTGGTAGAAGCCTATATTGCTGAAGAATAGCATCAGGAATAATCTCTTCAATACGACTAGCTATCTCTTCAAAAAGAGTACGCATAAGACGAGCCAAACCCCGAGAATCAAGGCCTTTACTTTTTAGCTTTTCTGTAGAAGAATAGACCGGCTGAAGGCCTGTACTAAGATTGATACTCTGCTCGTTGGCAACTTCAATTTCAGGATGTACGAAGCTGTATCGTCCATTAAAAGATGATGGCTTTCCGAAAATCAAATAGGATTCGCCTGGTTTTAACAGTGCTTTAATCCATTTAATCCCTTGAAACCACACTAAATCTATTGAACCTGATCTATCCTGAACTGAAACATTCAACCGCATCCCGCGACCAACACCTACAGTCTGCATTCCTACTACTGTCCCGATAATCTGATAGAATTGATCATCACTTCTAATTTCACTTATGGTATTAATCTTTGATCTATCAACATAACGAAAAGGGAAAAGGTAAAGCAAATCGCCGAAAGTAGAAATAGACAGATCTGCCTTCATTAATTGAGCCTTTGCAGGGCCAACGCCTCGCAGAAACGAAATATCAGTATCAAGAATGGAGCTAGACATAATACAAATTTACCATTTCACACTTTCACGAACTAACATCTTAACTGCTTTATTCTCTAACAATAAAATTATCCCCCTCTCATTGAAGACTTATTTTCATCCCTGATAAGAAAACTCTTCATGAAGCATATTTATAGACACAACAAATAGCCAAAATAAAACTAAACCATATATCTCTTTTTCAGAGAAAGAAGATACTAAGGAAAAAAGAAAAAGGGGGGCACCAATTGGCGCCCCCCCTATTTTTATAGATTCAAAGGAGATTAGTATTCCCAAAGATCATTTTCATAAGTAAGAATCTCATTCTTGATTCTTTCTGATTCATACAACGCATCTAAGCCAGAGGTATATTCAGAGATACGCCTATCGTAGACATTAGCTACTTTGTAGATATAGCTGGAGAATTTACGTCTTAAGAAGAACTCATCATAAGACATTCTGGCTGCATCATTTCTAGGATTAAATGCCTCGTTATTTGCCAAATAGAATCTAGACTCGGGATAATAGATCCAGAAAACAGTTGAGAGATTACTCTGACCTTCATTTACAGCACTAGGGCTAACCAGTGAACGGTCATAAGTGATACCAACTGCCTGGATTCTGAAGTCGAGTTGAGATCTCTTCTTATCAAAGAACCAGTCTTCAATCAAATCAATCTGCACAACGTGGTCAGAACGCAGAGGGTATTTTTTAGTTACCTTCTCACCATCAGGATTAGCTTCCGTGATAGAGTCTTCCGTTACAGTAACAACCATTCTCTTACGAAGTTCTTCTAGAGAGTTGATACGCATAGTGAAATCTTCATCATCATAGGCAGTAAGATAGTTGGCGCTGTAGGGAGTTTCTGCAGAGGGTTTACTAACAGCATCAAAAATGAGAGCTGCAAAAGACTTTCTATCACGCGTTGCTTTGATAGGATAGAAAAGAGGCATATTTGATTTTTCGCGAAGATCGATCTTTCTCCATACTCTTTTACTATACATCACATCAGCCTCACGAACAGGCGTCAAAGCGATAGGCAACTTATTGGCGGTATGAACTTTCTTCCATGCAACACCTTGTGGCTCTATCTTAGGAGGTTCGAGTTTTTGACCCATCATTTGGATCGAAAGTAACGATAAACAAAAAGTCGCTAATGCAAGCCTTATTTTCATAACTGTTTATCCTTTATAAGGTTTTAAGAACAACCGGATCAATAGCTTTAACACCATCCGGTCCTTTTACTTTAATGTTAGAGAAGGTAACCAATTGACGAGCGCCAACACGGTTCAAGATACGACTAACGGCATCAGCACTAACTTTATTGCCTACAACAGCAACATCAGTGAATGAGCCATTAATTGTTGCACCAATACTGAAGCTGATAACCTCATAACGTACATCGTCAAAGAGGAAGTCCCTTAATACGGCACTAATCTGAGCACGTTGTAAGTCGGCAGTTGAGATAGCATCCATTGATTTCTTACCACCAACAATAGCTACTGGAGGAGGAACAGGCATAACACGGAAAGTTCTTTCGCCCATCTTTCTAATCTCCTTACCAATACTGGCAGTAACCTCAAGTTTAACCTGGGTCCTATCATTGGGAGTAATAAGATACTGACCCTTTTCACCTTTAACAAGCTTAGCGTTTCCACCAGCTAATTTAAGCTCAATTGCGCTGGCAGGAACACCAGGAACGGAAACTGAAACAGGATTATTCAAACCAGCATAAAGTACAGACACTTTATCCGGAGAAATAACAGCAAGTGGTTCCTGAACAACGAAGCTACCTGAGAAAGGACGCTCTTCTTCAATACCCTGAGGATTCTTAATGATGATAACACCAGCATACTTTTGCTCTCCATAGTTCATACCACCAGTTCCGATTTTTAGGTTTACTAAACCTCTTTCACCAGGAACTAGAGTACCGGTACCACCAGTCCATTTCTCAGAACCCATACGGTACATAACTTTTGGAGAACCAGTTGTATCATATGCAGCAACCAATACCTCTGCTTCAAATGATTCACCCTTGAAGACATACTGCCTTAAAGGAATAACCTTAGCAGAAATTTCAGAGAATTTGAAGTCAGTAGCACTGATATAAGTGTATAATCTACTTACAACATCATATTCAGCATTACGTATCTCTGCAATAAACTTATTCAGAAGAACCAAGTCAGCAGCTAAAATAGTACGGTTGAAATAGTGCTCTTTCCAAGACTGAGATTTTCCATATTCGTCAATAAATTTACCTTCAGTATTGAGACCAAGTTGTAGTTTAGCCTGGTCATCTGTTTTAACCAAACTAGTCATCTTGGTTCTGAATTCAGCAAATTTACCGATCATCTCATCTGCTTTACCTTTAGTTACATCTGTACCTAAGAAGTAAAGTGTTGGGGCGTCAAAGTTATCTTTAGATGCGATATCTTTAAGATCAGTTGTATCAGCTTGTTGTACTGATTTTACATTACGATCAGTTGCAGTAATAACCTCATTACGAACAACTCTTAAATAATCAACAAGATCTTGTGATAGTTTTTTTGCATCCTGAGCCTTCTGCCAGTACTCAGTTACTTTATCGGGAGATAGAGACTTCTGTTGGTCAAACTTGGCATAAGTCTCATCCAATTTAGTTTTGAAATTTGCATTAGTCTCCTCCATGCTTTTGTTTACAGTAACAAAAGCGGTTAAGATATCTTTAGAGACGTTCAAAGCAAGGAGGGCAGTGAGGACCAGGTACATCATCCCGATCATCTTTTGCCTAGGGGTTTCTTTAAATCCAGCCATAGTCAGTCTAGGTTTTTAATGTTAATTAACCAATTACTGACGAGCGCTCATTGCTGACAGCATGTTACCGTAAATAGTATTCAGACGTGATAAATTAGCAGTCAGTTGATCAGCTTGTTGTTGATACTTATTCTGTTGCTCAACAGAATTCTGCATTTGAGCTAAGAATTGTTCAAGAACCTTTTGAATAGCCATGGTCTTCTCAGTCTGCATGCTTGAATTCTGAGCTTGAGACATGATAGCTTTATTCAAAGTGTCAAGGTTCTTATTTAACTCAACAGTATTATTAGCTGAGCCCTGCATAGATTTCAAGAAGAGATCAACAGCTTGGCTGGTCTTTTCAGAAACCTGAGCCTGTGACTCACTATATTTAATCTGAGTCTCGTAAATGCTGTTTAATTGACCAAGTTTAGCGGTCAAAGTGTTAAGCTGCTTAGCATAACCTTCACCTTCGCTAGCTGATTTAGCAATGGTCTGTGAAGCTTGAGCGAAACTTTGAGCTGATTGATTGAACTTCTCAACCATGTCACCAGCCACTTTAGAAGCGCTAACAAGGTTCTGACGAAGAGCTACATGAGCTTCCATCTCATTATTCATTGTTTCAGCAACCTGAGTATAGGTTTTGTTGAGGTCACCAGTTGCCTTTGCTATGCTCTGCAAGTTGGTTAAATGTTGACCGGCAACAGTTGCTTCTTGGTTAAGAACAGAACTTGTCTTCTGATAAGAGTCTGATAGTTGATTAGCACTAACACCTGCTTTCTTAACTGAACCAATAAACTCCTCACTGGTTGCAGCAGCAGAAGCCATTGTTGACATGTTTTGTGCGGTATCAGCCAAATTCTTCAAGCCTGTACCAAAACGCTGCATAACTTTCTCGTCAATTTCAGCATTCTTAAGCATATCATCAAGCTTTCCGCTTAATCCGTTACCAGTCGAAGCACCGGGAAGAAAATCTTCACCAGACTTTCCATAATTAACGGCAAGTTGTGGATAAACAAGACTCCAGTCAGGCTCTACGTGTGGTTTTTCGAAAGCTGAGAAGAAGAAAATAACTGCTTCGGTAATAAGACCAAAGAATAACATTATGTCAGCACCATTGATATGGGTGATTTTGAAAAGTGCACCAACAATAACAATGGAAGCACCGATTCCATAGAGCTTTGACATAAAGTTTTTGTAGCCCTTGCTCTCAACGATCTTGGTTAATTTGCTCATCTTAACGTGTTTTTTTCCAGATTAATCCCTTATTTGCTAATTATTTGAAATGGTTAAGACAGCACACTGACAGGCCAATGTGCTGTAAATGTTAGATCTTTATTTATAAACTTCTGAAGATTTGCTAGGTGAATCGTTTTTATTTCTACCCAGATAGCTTTGTACACAGCGGAAGCCAATCCAACTCTTAGCGCTATCTTGATATTCATATGAACGTGAAGAGACCTGAAGGAAATAACTAATATCCTTCCATGAACCTCCTCTGACAACTTTTCTCTTAAGAACGGCTGGATCATCGTGCTTTGCATTATAGGTAAAGCTTGGATTTAAATCCCATACTATACTATAAGTTACTTCATCAAAAGCACTCTCAGTCCACTCAGCAACGTTACCGGACATATCATAGAGGCCAAAATCATTTGGAGGATAGTGACCAACCACAACGGTATGAATACCACCGTCAGCTGAGTAGTTTCCGCGATTTGTTTTAAAGTTTGCAAGGAAGCAACCATTCTGGTTACGAGGATAAGGACCACCCCAAGGATATGGGTTCAATTCATAGCCACCACGTGCTGCCCACTCCCATTCAGTTTCAGTTGGTAATCTAAAGTCATTAATCAGAGTCTCACCCTTTTTCGAGCTGAGGTAACTGTTCATGTACTCAGTACGCCAAACAGAGAATGCACCAGCTTGCTTCCAATCAATCCCCACTACAGGATAATTATCGTAGGCAGGATGCCAGAAATAGGTCTTTGTCATTGGCTCATTGTAGCTATAAGTAAAGTCGCTAATCCAAGCCAGTGTATCAGGATAAACGTTGATAACGTCCTCTTTTACGAAGGCACGACGGTTACCCTCCTTCTGAATCTCCTCAGGATATTGACCATCCTTACCAGTCATCAGACCATTTTCATCATAAGTATTCTGCCAACGATTGGCAATCTTGGCAGCCCTGGGCATGTCAATCCAATAGTACCTGTAGAAGAGTTTTCTGGTATCAAGCTGTTTTCTTCTGAAGAAGCGCTCCTCTTCAGGGAAATACATTGAATCAAGTGGATTAGGATTCCCCTCTTCAATGTCTCTACCAGCCCAGTCAATATCTTCACGCCAGTTAATCTTGTAATATTTTTGATTTAAGCCATACTGTATAGGCTCGCCGTCACGGTTGGTTACAAAGTGCTCGGCACGGCTATCAGAACCGGCTAATTTAGCTCTACCTAACATGGTATGAGCTAATGAGTCTCTGACCCAGTAAACAAACTGGCGATACTCATTATTAGTTATCTCTGTTTCATCCATATAGAATGAGGTAACAGAGACTACCTTCGGTCCGGCTAGTTGGGCATAGGGTACATCTTGATCACCTCCTCCCATCGTGAAGCTTCCTAAAGGAATGAAAACCATACCATAAGGATCAGGTTGATAGAAGTTTGGTCTGTCGGGCACCCCCGTCAGTTCCCCGTTTCCGGAGTTACTACAACTTGTTGCAATTATAGCCACAAGTACAAAAAGCAGCAATCGTTTCATATCTCAGAGTCCGGTTATTTTTTTGGGCCTGTCAGTCTTTCTCGGGTTGTATTGTTGAGAAAACGTGCAAAAATAGAAGTTTATTTTATAAAAATCTGGTGTTGTGGTAACTTTTAGGTATTCTATCGAAATTTAAGTTAAAACTGTAGTTCACAAAGATCTCATGACTACCCCCGGTTCCAACACGGCTAATGTCAGATGTTGTAAGGTCATATGAGTATCCTACCTGAAACTGTTTATACCTTAAACCTATCAAAAATGCAATTGCATCTTGATATCGATAGCTAAGGCCACCCCAGAATTTATTATCATACTTAACCAGGCAACTTATATCAACTTGAGTCGTAACCCCATCACTCTTTACCATAAAAGATGGCTGAAGTGTGTAGAGGGGATAATCAGGAAGTTGATAATCGTACCCGCCATTTACATAGAAATGCATCTTATTTGAAAAAACCCCTTCATCGCTATAACTGGCTTTTGAACCCAGTAAACGATTAAGTGCCAATCCCAAATAGAATTTTTCAGCTTTATAGAATGCGCCTAATCCTACGTCAAAAACCATGGCTTGTTCTTCTTTTAGCCCATCAAGAACAGGATCACCTCCTGCCTGAGCTGGCTTTAACTTTGAAAAATCCAGTGTCCTACTGGTTAGCTCTAATTGAGGGCCAACCCCTATTTGTCCACCAAACATATCAAACTGATAAGCATAAGCTAAACGTAAGGCAATATTCTTCTCATAGCCTAACTTATCATTTATGATAGTCAAGCCAGCGCCACCATGCAGAAAATCAATGGGAGCATCAACTGTGATGCTTTGTGAACTCGGAGCGATTTTTTCTCCCTCCATGTCTTTAAAACCTACCCATTGCTCGCGTAAATTACCCGTCACAGATATATTACCAGACGACCCGGCATAGCCTGGATTAAACGCCATCTGATTAAACATATACTGTGTAAATTGTAACTCCTGCTGAGCCTTGAGTGAGCTCACCAACACAATCAACACTACTAAAAGAGATATTTTCTTTATCAAATAAATCATTAATAACGATTTCTCAAATATCCGTCTGAAATCGAGGCTAAGGTAAAGAAAAAATCAGTTTATAACGCAAGTGATTAGCTAATAAACCCATTTTCAATTCCCTTTTTTTTCCTCTGTTATTCGATCACAACTGTTAACCTTTCTCAAAGCTAATGTCTGTCTGCCTGCCTGTTCTTGAAAACATCATCTCTCTAAACTACTATTTAACACTATTATTGTGTCTCCTTTTCTCATCCCATCCATTTATCTGTTTACTTTTTCCTTAAAACCTTCTATTTTTGCAGTTTAAATCACCCACCTTTCTATCGTCTCTTCCTTATGTCTTTTATACCATCTGTTAAAAGATTCTCAAAAACCTGGTTCATGGACTATTCCATGCTCATATCAGGCGCTTTCCTCTTTGCTGCTGGCTTCGTTCTTTTCATCATTCCTTACAAAATAGTCCCTGGTGGAGTGGTTGGCCTTGCTATCATCACTAATTTCTTTTCATCCCAATCCGGACTATTTAATAACGGCGTTCCAGTTGGCCTTGCTGCCCTCTGTTTTAATATTCCACTTTTTATCCTCGCAAATAGAATACTTGGCCCTCGCTTCGGCATCAAATCGCTCCTCTCAATAATCTTTACCTCCTTCTTTATCGATCTTCTCACCTATCTTATTCCTACACCTGATTTCCTTAACCTCTCTGATGAAAGACTCCTGGCTGGCCTTTTTGGAGGTGTGCTAATTGGAGTAGGCTCAGGTCTGATACTTAAAGCCAGAGCATTCGGTTTAGGCAGCGATATGGTGGCAATGATTATCGCAAAATTTACTCGCAAACCTTTAGGAATACTGCTGATTTATTTCGATTCTGCCGTAATAATAACGGCGTTCCTCTTCACCCTCGACTGGCAACTACCTCTCTACAGCTGGGCTGTAATGTTCATCTTCGGCAAAGTCACTGACTCTATCCTTCAAGGAGCCAATTATGAAAAATCAATCATGATTGTCACTGAGAACGCCTTCGATGCCATCAGAGATAAAATTATTGTCGACCTTCAACGTGGGGGTACAATTATTCATGGTAGCACTTTTGATAAAGGGAAAAATCTTAAGATTATCTACACTGTGGCAACCCAAAGCGAATTATCAGTACTTACTGAATTCATAAGTCAGGTTGACCCCTTGGCTCTTGTTACAGTCACCGACTCCAGCGAAATCCTGGGGAAAGGATTCAAATCATTACTCACTAAAATCAGAGAATAGTCATGACCCCCGTCCTTAAAGAAAAACCTTTCTCTCTTCGCTGGATAAAAAACTACGGACTGATTATAGTCGGAGCATTTCTTATTGCTATCGGATATACCCTCTTTATTACCCCCTATAAAATTGTACCCGGTGGGGTCTATGGCATTGCCATCATCATTCACCATGTTTTCCATCTACCCGTTGGTACAGTGGCTCTATTCTTTAATATCCCAATTACAATTATTGGAGTCAGAGTACTTGGCCCTCGCTTCGGCTCAAAAACGGTCGTTGGTTTTCTTTTTACCTCTTTCTTCTTAGATTCAAGTGCCTGGTTACTTGGTCCCGATCCTTTGAAACTTCAAAATGAGATCTTAATGTCTGTGATCTACGGCGGACTGGTCATTGGAGCTGGCGTTGGTCTCTTATTCAGAGCACAAGCCTCTTGCGGCGGTACCGATATGGTTGGAATGATTATATCTAAGATGACAAGAAAACCAGTAGGTCAAATGATGATCTTTGTAGATTCAGCTATAGTTCTGGCTGGTTTTGTTGTTTTCCGTGACTGGCGTATCCCTCTCTTCTCATGGACAGCAATCTTCGTTCTTGGCCGTACAGTCGATGCGGTGCTTCAAGGTTTTAGCTATGAAAAATGTGTCTATATCATCTCTAATGAACATGAACGCATAAAAGACATTATTCTAAATAACCTTAACCGTAGCGGAACCTATCTAAACGGCGAAGGAATGTTCAGAGGAGAGCCCCGTAAAGTTATCTATACCGTGCTTAACCGTCGTGAACTTGCCATTCTAAAAGATCATATAAGAGAGATTGACCCTAAAGCTTTTATCACCGTAACCGATGGATCAGAGATTCTAGGTAAAGGCTTCAAATCTTTAAATGATAAGGTTGACAATTAAAAATCCATCAGCGATCTTGCCCTTCTCATCCTAGAATCTAAAAGACATTCAACCCTCCCTCCTTTTAGCAATTCTTCACATAAGACATCAACGGAGACGTAATTCAAGGTAAACAGAGAAGTATTCTCAGAGATTCAGAATCTGGCAGCCAGTAGCCCGTAGCCAGAAGCTATTCGGTGCTTGCAAATCTTTGAATTCTTGAATTTTGAATCTCTCCCGCCAGCCACAAATTGTCATATTTTCAATTCTCTGATAATCAACGTCCCTAAAGCATCTCTCTTATATCCCTCTTATATCTCTCTTATGCTTCTCTTATGTTCTCTTATGTTTTCTTATGTCAACTTCTCCTCAACTTC
>MTLC01002966.1_pt1 | contig 26598 bp, 18 predicted proteins | sample 1982451 | NCBI WGS metagenome assembly MTLC01 (sample SAMN05710165, study PRJNA340218) | biofilm metagenome | isolation source: sample SPH anode biofilm adapted to +100 mV | place: USA | collected 2012-02-03 | reverse complement strand
GGAGAGGATAGGGAGAGGCATAAGAGGAGAACAGGAGAGGAACAGGAGAGGAGGTTGTAAAAGCTTGATTCAGTCTCTCTTTTCTGACCCATAAATCGTGTGAGTGATTTCTTGTTTTGCAACCATATCTGTATTGGTGCTGACATGTCTGTCAGTACCTGACATGAAATGGTTTTTGATCAAAACCTGACACGTTTTTCAAAAACCTGCCACGTTTTTCATTTTTCGGCCATTTTGGCAGGTGATTTTTCATCCTATTTCATTTTTCGTTTCATGAAACGATTTTAAGGGTTTAGCCTGGGGTTTGTTCGCATAGGCTTGTCAGCAATAGATCATAAAATTTGCTGAAAGAAAAAATTAAAATCTTAAATCCTAAAAACAAAATCTCATGGGTAGAATTAATTCGGGTGTCTCCAATGGATTCGAAGGAAGAGTTGGCAACGTGGTTGGCTATTTTAGCGAAGGAAAGTATTTTCTCAGAATTCATCGAAAAACAATTAAGAGTTCAAAGAGTGTTCGTGCAATGACAGTTCGAGGAAGATTTTTGAAGGGGCAAGAGCTTATTAAGTGTGCACCTGTTCTCTTTAGGTTTGGCTATTCAACTATTGAGCAGCCATCAACTTGGTATTCGAAGGCATTAGGCAGTCTTTTACGGGATGCAATTCAAGGTTCTTTTCCAGATTTGTGTTTTGAACCCTCCAAAATTACCTTTAGCACAGGAGAAGGAATCCCTCTCCTAAACCCAAGGGTTGTTTCTGATAACTGGGTGCTAACTCTTAACTGGGATGCTCCAAATGAGCTCCTTCATAATACGAGGAGGGATAAGATCATTTTTATTGCATGTAATCTTGAGACCAAGAAAATTTGGTTCATTGAGTTAGCTGAGCAGCGGATTGATCAATGCGCTAAAATAACTCTTCCAGCCTCTCTTGGTATGGGTACCATTCACCTCTATGCTTTTACTTTCTCTTTAATCATTAACAGTTATTCTGATCGTGGCTCTATTTCACCAACAACCTATTGTGGTTCTGTTCTCATTGCTTAGTTTCACAATTGGTTAGATTTATGAGTATCTTTTTTATTATAATTGTATGATTGAAAATGAATGTTTTATTAGAAGTTTAGATGCCGGTTACTCACTTCTGAGATTCAGAATAGAATACCCGGCATCATCTTTTAATGTTTGTAAGGAGTGGTTTAGAACTGAACAATAACACCTATAGTTGGAAGGACTTGTCCGACATCGTTTTTGATGGTTCTAAGAATGTAACGGGTTGGGTCAGTCGGATCTATGTTGGGAGTCCCCTCGGCTGTAAGATTGGTAAGATACGAAGGCTGTTCTCCTTTGAAGTTATAGAGGTTTTGTATGTCTAGATAGAAGCGCATTGAGAGTCTTTTAAAGTAGTATTGCTTGTCTACTCTAAGGTCTAACTGGTGATAGTTACCCAGACGTTGTGTGTTAAAAAGAGAGTAGTCTAATACGCCTCTTCCTCTTGAATCCCAAACATCAATCTTTGACGAGAGGTTATAATCATACGGGGTATAAGGGGCCCCTCCAACAAAGCGCCATTTAATACCGATCTCCCAATTTCTTGGTAGGTTTTTCATTATCGTGGAGGTTATAAGATGCCGGTTATCCCATGCAGATGCTATATACTTCTCGTTAATATCTGTGAACTCACTTCTCACAAATGTGTAGGCCATAATAACATTGAATCCATAAAACGACTTTGATCGAACCAGCAACTCGAAACCATAGGCTCGTCCTTTGGATGTGCTTGTCACCGCCTCGTCTCCATACACGCCAAAGTCAACCGATTTACTGGCCAGTGAAACGGAGTCTTGAATTGAGAAAGGATAGTTGTTGTAGTGCTTATAAAATCCTTCAAGGGTTATACGAGAGTTATCATTGGGTCGGTACTCTAATCCGGCGACCAGTTGGTTCATGCCAATATATTTTAATCCATTTTCTTTGTTCACCAACACCCCTGAGTTATCTCTAAATCCAAGGGTTGTATAGGATGGAAGCTGATAGAAGCGCCCGATATTACCATTCAACGACCACTTTTCATTTAAGGACCAAGAAAGTGCAAGCCTTGGTGAAAACTGCTCGATAGGATTGCTCATCTCACTAGAGTAGTCAGAGCCATCAACTCTAAAGCCGAAGTCAACATTTAATCTTTCAGCAAAAAAGCTTTTCCCGGCTTGAGCAGATAGACCATATTTAAACATACTCAGGTTTGTAAGATAATTCAAATCAGTTACCTGATCTTTTACTAATACTTTTTGAAAACTCTTGTTGTAATATATATTATACTCGCCTCCTGCACTTAAATTGATATTCCATCCGGAGGAGATAAGGCTTCTTTCATACCTGAATTTGTTAGAGATCTCATCAGAGGTATAATCCTGTAGTTTATTTGCTTCTGATGATTCATCATTATTAAAATATTTATCAGATTTGTTTCTGAGCATACTGCGACTAAGTACCCAGGTATCAAAGCCATTCTTTCGGAAATGTTTGTAGTTGGCTCCAATAGTATAAGACCATTGTGAATATTCAGGAAGATAGCCTAATATGTAGCGTTGCTCCTCGTCAGGGTCTTTAATATCAGTATTTAGTTTAGATTGGTCAAGAGATCCGATGCTTATAATTGACAATTCATTTTTGGCATCAAATCTGATTTTGTACTTAAACTGATAGTCGTTGTAGGTTGGTAGAAAAGGCAGCTTTAGTGCCGAGAATAGAAATTGTAAATAAGACCTTCTGACGGAGAAAACAAATGAGCTTCTTTTCCCGAGGGGGCCATCTACGGCTAGAGCAAGATCGCTGGCGCCAACAGTACCTTTAAATACTAGCCTATCAGGGTTTCCATCAACTTGCCTCATCTCGAGTAGTGAGCTTAGGGTGTTACCCCTCGATGCAGGATAAGCGCCTGAGAAGAATTCTACTTCACGAATAAAGTCCGTATTTATGATACCAACAGGTCCGCCTGATGCTCCTTGGGTGGCAAAGTGGTTGAGGTTAGGTATCTCGATACCATCGAGGTAAAACTTGTTCTCGCTTGGGCCTCCTCCTCTGACAATAAGGTCGTTTCTAAAGGCTACCGATGATGCTACCCCTGGTAATGATTGAATCACCTTCGAGATATCACGGTTGCCCCCGGGGTTGTTCTCAATTTCAGATATCTCCATACGGCGCATCGACGTTGGTGCTCCTGCTTTTTTCTCAAAAGGCGAGGCTTTTATCTCTACTTTTTCAAGCTCAACACTCGTTGGTATCATTGCTACCTCGACGAATGGAGTTCTTGAGGTGGTTACCTGAAAATCTTCCGACGTGAAAGGTTTATACCCTAATTGAGTAGCATTGAGTTTTATAAAACCCGGTGTCACATCGTTAATTATGAAACTACCATCTTCATTTGATGTGGCACCAGTTTGTGTTCCTCTTATGACAATATTTGTAAATGGCAGAGGCTGGTTGGTATTTGCATCGAAGACTCTTCCCTTAATAGATCCTTTTTGTGAAAATATAGGAGTAGAACTAAGGGTGAAGATGATTAAAAGAGCTATAAGATTAGCGGCTTTTTTCATTTAGTATTTCTTTATTTATAATTTTAAATCGGAAGTCTTGTTAATCCGAGTCATCTATTAATCCGGGAATCTGAGAGATTTTATCTCCAGACCTGAATTAAAGTAACGAAATTCCCTTTGCTTTGTTTAACAAATAGCGTTAAATGTTAAACAAAAGTTAGTTAGATAAGCCCTCCTTAAATCTCTTAATGGCTCTATCTCTTGCCATTGCATGGTTGATGATTGGTTTAACATAGCTGAGTGATCCGAATTCAGGAACCCATTTTTTTATATAGGTGAAATTTGGATCGAATCGTTCTTGTTGCAGGGTTGGGTTAAATATACGGAAGTAGGGAGCAGCATCACAGCCTGTTGAGGCAGCCCATTGCCAACCGCCATTATTTGAGGCAAGATCAAAGTCGAGGAGCTTAGCAGCAAACCATGCCTCACCCAGTCGATAGTCAATAAGGAGGTGTTTTGTTAAGAAACTAGCGGTTACCATTCTGAATCTGTTGTGCATATATCCTGTTTGGTTCAGCTCCCGCATACCGGCATCAACAAGAGGAAATCCGGTAGAGCCCTCTTTCCAGCGGTCAAAATTAATAAGATCGTCCTCCCACTTGATTCGTTCATACTCCTTTTTAAAGGGATGTAGTTCAACGTGCGGAAATTGATGTAAGATCATAGCATAGAACTCACGCCAGATTAACTCATTTATGAATGTAGAATTTAGGGAAACCGTTTCTTTAAATAGCGATCTTATACTGATAGTTCCAAAGCGGAGGTGAACACCAAGTCGGGAAGTGCCCATTATAGAGGGGATATCACGGGTTTGATGATAGTTTTTAATTATCTCGGAATTGATTGGAGGAGGTATGATGGATAGATGCTCAGGCCAGCTGCTTTTTCTAAATCCGGTATCCTCTAAAGGAGGCGTTGATTCAATTGCGGTTTGTAAAAAGGAGGAGAAGAGCGACTCAGTGGGGTATGTTGTTGGCTCTTTAATGGTCTCTTTCCATTTATTTGAATAGGGGGTAAATATTGTGTAAGGAGTTTTATCCGCTTTTAATACCTGATCGGGGTGAGAAATGAGGTGATCAAGAGATAGGTTTAGGTTGATTCCGTGTTCATTAAGGAGAGATTCTATAATATGATCACGTTTTTTAGCATATAATTCAAAATCGATATTTGCGTAGACCTCTTGAATTTGGAAGTCAGAGAGAAGCTTCTTGAATACGGTCTCAGGGGAGCCATATCTAATTAGGATATCTGAGCCAATTTTATTCAGTTCCGATTTGAGAGTCAGAATTCGGTTATAGATAAATTGAACCCTAATATCGTATGGGTTATCAAGTTTATTTAGGATTTCAGTGTCAAAGATAAATAAGGGTAACACGTTATAACCAGAATTAAGAGCCTGATAGAGGCCATGGTTATCATCGAGCCGGAGGTCTCTTCTGAACCAAAAGATTGCGAGTTTATCCATTGAGTTTTCTTTCTGGGTACGATTGACAAAGGAACAAAAATTAGCAGCAAAATAAGGCTGATTGAAGTATAACAAATTGGAGTTTGTGAAGGTTTATTTACACGGGTGCTTCACTTTTCAGGTAATACTGAGAATAAATTATAGAGCGTTGAGATGGTGGAGGGGGAGGTAAAGGTGACTGATATACACGAAAAATGTGGCATTTAGTAAATGGGTGTATTCCAGATGCAAAATATAGGCCTAAAAATGAGGTTGAATCGTAAAGGTTTCTAACTTTGTGATTATTATTAATCACCAAAAACCAACCAGTTTATGAAGAGATCAGTACGTTCTTTTCTCATGCTGATTGTTTTGTCTTTTTTGGCATTCTCGGTATCTGGTCAACAGTTTACCTATAGTGATGCTTTACATCAGGAAGGGCTAAAGATAGCCTCCTCAGACAATCAATCGATAACTCTTACACACTCAATTAGACAATTCTCCCTCGAAGATTTTGCTGTAAGAGGTGAGAATATGAAGAACATTTCATTTGGAAGTTCATTTCTTCCTACCGATGAAGGGCAACCAAATATTCCAACAGTAAGCCGATATGTTATCATTCCAAATGGCGCTACAGCCACGGCTACCGTTAGCGACTTAAGGACTGAAGTAGTTAGCAATACAGATATTGCTCCTTCTCCAAATATCCCATTAGAGAGTGACGCTTCACCCTTACGTTATGAAAAGAATAGTAGTATCTATTCAAAGAACTCTTATTTTCCTGCTGAGATAGTTAAAGTTTCTGAGCCAATAACCGTACGTGGTGTGACCATGGTAATGGTTAGTGTTAATCCATTCAGATATAATCCGGTTAAGAAGGAGCTTGAAGTTATCAGAGATCTTTCAGTTAAACTGGATATTGTTGGTGGTAATGGAGTAGTAGGAGAGGAGAGGTTAAGAAGCCGTTTCTGGGATCCTATTATTGGTGACATGGTTTTAAATCCTGAAGCTTTACCCACTGTAGATTATTCTGCAAGAATAGCTTCACAGAACAATTCGGCTCCGGATGTAACAGGCGCAGAGTATTTGATTATTACTGCTACCAATGCTGATTATCTGAAATGGGCTGATACAATTCGTCGTTGGAGAACCATGGAAGGTATCTCAACTGTTGTTAAGACAATTACCGAAGTAGGAGGTAATACCACTACTGCACTTGAGAATTATCTTAACAATGCTTACAATACATGGACACCTGCTCCGGCAGCATGTCTATTGATTGGTGATTTTGGTACAGATGGTACTGTTAATATTATTTCACCGATTTATAATAGCTACTGTGCTTCTGATAATATTTTAGGAGACGTTGATGGTAATCATCTGCCTGATATCGTAATGGCTCGTCTGACTTGTAACAATGCTACCGAGATAGCTACAATGGTTTCAAAGGGGATTAACTATGAGCGTAATCCTCCAATGAGTCCTTATTTTTATAGTCATCCCATCACGGCTTTAGGCTGGCAAGATGATCGTTGGTTTCAGATTTGTTCTGAGATAGTTGGAGGTTTCTTTGCCAACTCATTAAACAAAACAGTAGTGCGTATTAATGCTCTTGGATCACCTGCAAGTAACTATACAAATGGTCCATGGTCAACCGCCACTAATACCTCTACGGTAATGAGTTACTTTGGCCCTTCTGGTCTAAACTATATTCCTACCAATCCGGGTACTTTAGGTGGTTTCACCGGAGGAAATGCCACAATGGTTAATAATGCTATCAATGCTGGTTCATTCTTATTACAACACCGTGACCACGGAATGGAGACCGGTTGGGGAGAACCTTCATATACCAACACAAATATCAGTGGTTTAACAAATACTGATCTTACATTTATCTTCTCGGTAAACTGTTTGACGGGTAAGTTTAATTACGGTTCAGAGTCATTTGCAGAGAAGTTCCACAGGTATAAATATAACAACCTTAACTCTGGGGCATTAGGCTTAATTGCTGCAACAGAGGTATCTTACTCTTTTGTAAATGATACGTATGTTTGGGGTCTTTTTGATAATATGTGGCCTCAGTTTATGCCATCTTATTCAAGTACGCCTGCTGAGCGTGGTCTTCTTCCTGCTTTTGCAAATGCCGCAGGTAAGTATTTCTTACAACAGTCGAGCTGGCCATACAATACATCAAATAAAGAGGTTACCTATCACCTCTTCCACATGCATGGCGATGCATTTTTAAGGTTATTTAGTGAGGTTCCACAAGTACTTACCGTAACTCATAATCCTGTTTTATTCGCTGGTATGACCAATTTTGACATTACCGCTAATCAGGGTGCGACCATTTGCTTGACAGTAAACGGTAATATTATTGCTGTTGCAACAGCAACTGGGGTTACACAGAGTATCACCATTCCCGGACAGGTTCCTCCTGATGATGTTGTTGTAACGGTAACTAAACAGAATTACAAGCGATATAAAGCAGTAGTTGATGTAATTCCTGCTGCTGGCCCGTATGTTGTTTATCAATCATGTGTTGTTAATGATGCAAGTGGTAATAACAATGCTTCTTTAGACTTTGGTGAAAATGTATTATTAAATGTTGGTCTAAAGAATGTTGGCTTAGCTCAGGCTACTTCAGTTGTTGCTACCATTACAACAAGTTCAGCCGGATTTACAATCACTGATAATTCGGAGGCTTATGGCAACATGGATCCTGATCAGTTGGTGGTTAAGCCCGGTGCTTTTGCTGTCACGGCAGCGAATAATATTGTTGACCAGACTCCATTGGCTATTCAGATTGCTGCTACTTCCGGTGCAACAAACTGGACATCTAACTTTACTTTAATGGCAAACGCTCCGGTTCTTGCTTTTGGTAACATGACAGTCAACGATTCAGGTCCCGGTTGTAATAACGATGGTATTCTTGATCCGGGTGAGACTGCTAATTTAGTTTTTGCTATTAGTAATACAGGTCATGCCGCTACTTCAGCTGCTACTATCACACTTGGGATTGTTGGTGGAACCAGTACATTCCTAACGTTAAATTCAACCACGGCTAATATTGCTTCTATCGCAGCGCAGGGAACAGCAAATGCAACTTTTAGTGTTACAGCTAATCCTACAACTCCAATCGGAACTCCTGTAAACCTTACTGTTGCTGCTACCGCTGGTGCATATACCGCCAATGCTTCAAAACAGGTTGTTATTGGACTCATTCCTTCTTATAACATTAATAGTACCACTACTGTTACAACCTGTGTTGGTAATTTCTATGATTCAGGTGGCGAGGCTAATAGTTACCAGAATAATGAAAACTATACCATTACATTCAATCCTGGCGGAACGAATAATAAAATGAAGGTTACCTTCTCCTCTTTCTCAACAGAGAGCGGTTATGACTTTTTAAAGATCTATAATGGTCCTACTTCTGCTTCACCGCTGGTTGGTACATATTCCGGATCTTCACTACCTCCGTCATTTACTTCAACACATACTTCTGGTGCGATAACTTTTGTCTTTACGTCTGATGGTACTCAAATCAGTACTGGTTGGGCTGCTTCGGTACAATGTATTGGTTCTGGTCCTTCACCTGTTACAAACTTCGCTGCTAATCAAACTGCTTTCTGTAATTCAGGGATTGTTGCTTTTACCGATCAGACCACTAATACACCAACTGCATGGTCATGGAATTTCCCGGGAGCAACTCCTTCTACTTCCACTCAGCAGAACCCAACCGTAAACTATACCACTCCTGGTGTTTATGATGTCACTTTGACAACTACTAATACCTATGGTAGCAATACCATGACAAAGGCAGCATATATTAATGTTAATACCGTTCCTGCTGCACCAACTACACCAACAGGTGAGACAATGCTTTGTCAGAACCCGGTGAATACTACCTATACTACAACAGCAGTAATCGGTAATACCTATACTTGGGAACTTACCCCTTCAACTGCTGGAGTTCTGACTCCTAACGGAGCTTCGGTAACTGTTGATTGGAATAATACTTTCCTAGGTGATGCTACATTAAGAGTTAAAGCTACAAGTACTTGCGGTACTGGTAGTTTCTCATCGGCATTGACTATTAATGTAAGTTTAGCTCCTCTACAACCTACACAGCCAACAGGACCGTCATCGGTTTGTCAAGGCGTTGCCGTTACTGAGTTCTCAACCCAGCAGGTTAATGGTGCTACAAGCTATGCTTGGACAATCACTCCGGCAGAAGCTGGTACCACTGGCTCAACATGGATCTATGCTACTGTTGCCTGGAATCCTTCTTATACTGGTCTAGTACAAATCTCTGTAAAAGCAATCAGTAGTTGTGGTGAGAGTCTTCCATCTTCTACCTTTAATTGCGATGTAATTCCTGCCCCGATTGTTTATAATATAACAGGTGGTGGGCAATATTGCGAAAACTCAGGTGGTGTTGAAGTAGGTCTAAATGGTTCAGAACTTACTACCGAGTATTTCCTCTACTTAAATGATGTGAATACTGGTACCTCTGTTTCCGGAACCGGTACTGCTATCTCTTTCGGCAATCAAACACAAGTTGGAACCTATTCTGCACGCTCTTTAAAAGGGAGCTGCGAGGGGAATATGAACGGAACCGTTCCTGTTTCTGTTAAGCCTTTAGCTGGAACTCCAGCTCAACCAACAGGTCCTTCTGTCGTTGAAATCCCGGAGATCACTACCTCAACATTTGAAACAACTGGTGGCACCAATGCACAGAGTTATGCATGGAGGGTTGAACCTTCAACAGCAGGTGTAATTGATGGTACTTCAACCTCTGGTCTGTTAACATGGAATATGGCTTTTGAAGGAAGCGCAGAGGTTATGGTTGCTGCTATAAACGAGTGTGGTCAGAGCGAATGGTCAACCGTTCATTCTATTTTGGTTGATAATACAGTTGGAGTTGAAGATCTAACTTCTAATGGACTTAAGGTTTATCCTGTTCCTGCAACCGACTTCATTATCGTTGAGAGATCAAATAGTATTAAGAGCGAGTCCTTTACTTTGTATGATATTAAGGGTAATGTAGTAATGTCAGGAAAGATCTCTGGTGCGAAAGCAACCCTAGATGTTCAAGGTCTTTCACAAGGCTCTTACATTCTTCATATTGAGAATCATGCTATAAGTAGAATTGTGATTCAGAAGTAAGACTGCTTTCTGGTAATTGACGTATTACAAGTGATACGTAAAAAGGGGCTAGCTCTGTTATAGAGTTAGCCCCTTCACTTTGTGCCTACGTATTTATATAAAAGAGATTTCTATGACTAATTATTCTGTAAGAAGAGGATAGATTCTTTGATGTCAGTGAACATGACTCTATCTTCGTTGACGAAGGCTACGTTTGTGCGGTATTTACTCAGGAAGTTTTCTATCGTTTTTGAGCTCTTTGCTGGTCTTCTGAATTCAAGGGCCTGGGTAGCATTCATTAACTCAATAGCTAAAATTCGCTCCACATTGTCCATTAGTTTGACAAGTCTTGTAGCTCCATTGGCACCCATGCTTACATGGTCTTCTTGTCCTTGAGATGATTCAATGCTATCAACAGAAGTTGGGGTTGCCAATTGCTTGTTTTGGCTGACGATGGCTGCTGCTGCATATTGAGGAATCATAAATCCACTGTTAAGTCCTGGTTTAGCAACAAGGAATGAGGGAAGATCTCTTTTACCGCCAATTAGTTGATAAGTGCGGCGTTCGCTGATATTACCCAGCTCAGCCATTGCAATCGCTAAGAAATCATAAATCAGGGCCAGAGGTTCACCATGGAAGTTCCCACCGCTAAGAATCAATTCCTCTTCAGGGAATAGAGTCGGGTTGTCAGTAACGGCATTTATCTCATTGGTGATAACTTTAACCACGTGTTCAAGAGTGTCTTTAATTGCGCCATGAACTTGAGGGATACATCTGAAGGAGTATGGATCCTGAACATGAATCTTTGGTCGGCTGATGATTTCACTGCCTTCAAGAAGTTCTCTGATGTTTCTTGCTGTCTCTATTTGCCCACTATGGTGCCTGATGGAGTGTAGAAGTGAATTAAATGGTTCGATACGTGCATCGAAACCTTCAATTGAGACTGCTGCAATTAAATCAGCTTGTTTACTTAACCGTAAAGCTTTAAGGATTGCATATACACCGTTGGCACTCATGAATTGAGTTCCATTTAAAAGAGCTAGTCCCTCCTTTGATTGTAAGCGGATGGGTTCCCATCCATTTTCAAGAAGGGCATTTGAAGCTGGGATAATTTTACCATCTTTCCAAATCTCACCTAATCCAATAAGAGGCAGTGAAAGATGGGCAAGAGGTGCTAAATCACCGGATGCACCCAGCGAGCCTAGTTCATAGACTACGGGGAAGACATCATGATTATAGAAGTCAATTAAACGTTGAACCGTTACAAGTTGAACACCACTATTCCCATATGAGAGAGATTGGATTTTTAGAAAGAGCATCAACTTGACAATTTCGACTCTAATTGGATCGCCAGTGCCACAAGCATGAGACATCACTAAGTTAGCCTGAAGATCGGCTAATTGGTCATTGGTTATTGAATGGTTACATAGTGATCCAAAGCCAGTGTTTATGCCGTAAATTGGGCCGTTGTGAGTGGCCATTTTATGATCTAACCATTTTCTTCCGGCATCGATTGCAGCTGCCGCTTCTTCGGTGAGTGCTAGTTTATGATTCTCTCTTATGATGGTGTCAATTTGCTCAAGGGTGAGCCACTCAGGACTGATGTAATGTGTTTTCATTTTCAATTTCTTAACTTGATGATAGGAAACATCACGATTCACCCGATATAAACGAGTGTTTAATTAGTAATGGTAAATTTGGATTTGATGCTGCTTCCCGCTCAAGAATTGGCAGGTAGCTTTTTAAGGTGCTAAAAGAGGCAGGTGCGGTTCACCTTTATCTTATATTTTAGTTGTATTGAATGCATCGTTGCAAAGATAGGAAAATAGAACTGCTGTTGTTAAACTCTTTGCACCACAAAATCAAAAAAGAGGAGGAACCTGTTTTTGATTCCTCCTCTTTTAATGGGTATGAATTTAATCGACAAAGAGATTAAATAGATGGTCTAGGTTATGTGGCCTATGAACTTAGTCCAATAGCTACGGATTTAGCTTTTTCATTATGCGGCTTCTTTCATCTAATAGTTCGTCTATTTCAGAGGTCTCAAGAGTTCCTGATGCTAATATCTGATCTATCTGGACTAATCTTCTTACAAAGGAGCCTACCTCAACAGGTGTTTCTTCCGTTACAACTGGTTTAATAGTAGTAGAGGTTGATTCTTTAGGATGAATCAATGCATTCTCTTCGAGTTCTTCAGTAAGTTGGGTTACCATCTGTTTTATTAACTCTTTATATGGACCGGCCATGGTGTAGAGTTGGTCTCTTGCCCTCTGATCGCTTTTCATATGTTCAAAGCTCTTGATTAGCAGATCAACACCGGCAATCATATTTTTGTCAATACCAGGAATCTGATCAGGCAATTTCCCATCTTTCTTCATCTCCATAAGAAGATGTATCAATTTCTCGATATTACGTTCAAATTCCAGTTGGTCTTCATTCATACGGAAAAATAGCTTATGTTATTTCTTATTCATCTCATTTGCGTATTCCAGATAGAAATGGCATATAGTTTCAATGCCTCTATAGAAATGATCTACCGGGTAGTTCTCATTGGGTGAGTGGATAGCATCTGACTCTAGTCCAAACCCCATTAATAAAGTCTTAGTTCCAAGAACTTGTTCAAATGTGCTAATAATTGGTATGCTACCACCACTTCTGGTAGGGATAGGTTTCTTACCATAAATTTTAAGATATGCCTTTTCTGCAGCTTTATAGGCGGGCATCTCAATAGGAGCGACGTAGCCTTGACCACCGTGTAGATCAGTAACCTTGACCTGAACATAAGGGGGGGCGATCTTCTTAAAGTGATCTTCGAATAATTTGCTTATGACACGATAATCCTGATTAGGAACTAGTCGCATCGATATCTTAGCGTATGCCTTTGAAGGTAAAACGGTCTTTGCTCCTTCACCGGTATATCCACCCCAAATACCACATACATCAAGCGTAGGTCTTATTCCTGTTCTTTCTATGGTTGTGTATCCCTCTTCTCCCCAAACAGTATCAATATTTAATGCCTTTTTATAATTCTCAAGATTAAAGGGAGCTTGAGCCATAGCTTCCCGTTCTTCTTTAGATACTAATTGAACATCGTCATAGAATCCGGGAATTGTAATTTGATTCTTATCGTTGTGTAGAGAGGCTATCATCTTTGATAGTACGTTGATAGGATTAGCAACGGCTCCTCCAAAGAGACCACTATGTAGATCCCTATTTGGTCCTGTTACTTCAACTTCCAGATAAGCAAGTCCTCTTAATCCAACAGTTATTGAGGGTATATCACTTGCAATCATACTGGTGTCTGAGACAAGAATTATGTCAGCCTTTAACATCTCTTTATACTGCTCACACCATGCACCCATATTTGGTGAACCGATCTCTTCTTCGCCCTCAATCATGAATTTTACATTCACTGGAAGTTTTTCGGATTTAAGGAGTAACTCAAAAGCTTTGGCATGCATGTATCCTTGCCCTTTGTCATCATCAGCTCCTCTACCCCAAATCTTACCATCTTTAATTACCGGCTCAAAAGGAGGGGTTTTCCATAGATCAATAGGGTCAACGGGCATAACATCCATATGAGCATAGACTAAGACGGTAGGGAGACTAGGGTCAATAATCTTCTCTCCATAGGTAATGGGATTGCCAGCTGTTTGAAAAATCTCTGCTTTGTCTGCTCCGGCAGCCAAAATGGCATCTCTCCAATATTCAGCAGCCCGCTGCATGTCTGGCTTGTTTTCGCTTAATGAGCTTATTGATGGGATACGTAGTAGGCCAAATAACTCATTCATAAAGCGTTCTTTATGAGTCTCAATATAGTCTTTGATAAATTGCATGGATCTTTAATTAGGGTTGTTAATAAAGCGGAGGCGTTTTTTATTTGTTCTATAGACTATTTCTATAGCACTGTTATTCAATACACAATTAGTATACCGTTTTTATAAATTTGAATGCTCCTATCCTTCAAATTTCTTCTGGAATAGCTTTTCGCCATCAAATTCGAGATAGGAGAAAAAGGTGATCCAATCTCCAATATTATAATAGTCGCAGGTTGGAGAAAGGTTTAGATGAACCGGTAGATGCCAGTGCCCAAAAATAAAATAGTTTAGGTTAGGGTTCAGGGAATATTGGTTAATAGCAAAAGCAGGTAACCTCTCTGTTTTCATCCAGTCTTGTTGTTCATATCTCCCCTCTGATTGCTCTTTAGCCTCACGAGCTATGTTAGCGTATCTACTTCTACGGCTCCAAAATAGAGCGATACGAAACGAAAGATCAGGATGTATTTGTCTAAATAGCCATTGGTTGATACGATTCTCGAAAACACGTTTTATAAACTTGTACCCTAAATCCCCTGAACCTAGTCCGTCTCCATGAGCTAAATAGAACTGTTTCTCATTGATCGTCTTAATCTCTGGAGTACGGTGCATTTTGAATCCCAGCTCTTTCTCAAAGTAATTAAATGCCCACATATCATGATTTCCTCGATAATAGTGAATTGTAATACCTTGTTCAACCATTGATGCCAACTTTCCGAACAAAAGGGCATATCCACGAGGAACAACCTGTTTATATTCAAACCAGAAGTCGAAGAGATCTCCCATAATATATAATTCATGACAATCGGGAGTGATCTCATTCAGCCATCTAATAAATCGCTGCTCTCTTTTAAGTGAAGATGCACGGTCAGGGATTCCAAAATGATGATCTGATGTGAAATATATCTTTTTTCCCTTAGGTAAAATCATGCTTGATTATTTTATTCAAACTTACATCAAAAATATGAACTGTTAATCCATCGGTGGTTTGGCTCTTCTAAGCTACTATTCTTATAAACTTCCTATCTTCTTTTTTGTTGAATAGTGTGACCGGTCTCAATTGGTTAGGGCGGTTTATAAACTTTTCTCAAAATGGATAGAATACTTGAGATCAATGGCCCAGAGGATATTCCTGAGGCAGTGAAGGGAACCCCTATTGGCGATCTGCTAGAATATCATAATCTCGGGCGAGAATTTGATAAGTATACTAAGGCAGAGCTACTTATTGGGATGTGTATGGATAATCGAAAGCACCTTAGAATACCTGACCAGTTTGCCTATATTTTAAGAACAGGAGGAGCGAATCTTCGTCCAAGTGAGTTTAAAGTAAGTTATGCTATTGCTGTCGGAGGAATAAGGTATATTGCGTTACTGGCACATAGCCAATGCGGGATGTCTGGTTTAATGAATCGAAAAGAGCAATTCATCAATGGATTGGTGGAAAACGCTGGATGGAAAAGAGACTACGCCGAAGATCATTTCCTTCGATTTGCCCCAATGTTTGAGATTGGCAATGAAATAGACTTTGTGATTTCTGAAGCCTTAAGGTTAAAGCAAAGATATCCCGGAGTTACTGTGGTGCCTCTTTATTATAGGGTTGAGGACAATCATTTGCTTTTTATATGCAATAATTGTTAGGGCTAATCCGTCTCGGATTCTTTGTTTAAGAAACTTTTGAGCGACCATTTAAGTTTATTGACACGACTGCCTAAGTCGCCAGAACCTATGTCTGGTGTCAGCATACCATCTGAATCAATGGGTGGATTGCCCGGATAGAGAAGTATGAGATTCACTGATTCTGCAATAATGTTTATTCTTCTAAGGAGTGATTCTTGAGCAGCATTATAAGATAGCATCCCCTCTTTTGGGATTGAAAGTATTAGTAGATCCTGTGCCGTAAGAGGTCTGGCAAGAGAGAGCATAGTGCTCCAGCCCAGAAATGTGCTACACTTGAAGTTTGTTTTAATTCCCAGTTGAATTAAGGTCTTTTCAATAAAAGATCGGGCTTTGGAAGAGCAATAGATGGTAAGTTCTAACTTAAGATTATTTACAAGTTCGGTAATACGACAAGCAAGTGAATCGAAGTTTTGTTCTCTTTCAATGTTATCAGGTAAGACCCAATGTAAGTGATTATATCTTTCTAACGGAGGGGTTAATCTACAAACGAAGAGATTTTGGTTTGTCTGGGTGATGATTGATCTGAGATTTGTACCAAATAGTAGATCACTAAAGTTTGTTTTTTGCGAAAGGCCTATAACTATATCTGTTGCACTAATTGAATTAGCAATCTTCTTAATACCGCTTGCGATATTATGATCAACTATACTCAATAGATTCAATTGCTGATGAGCTTGAACTCCGATTTTTTGGGCTGCTTGAAGAATCTGAGTTGTCGCAACCTGATAATTTATCACAGAGTCTTCCTCATTTATAACGGTCATGCCTGTTACAGCATCTTTTTTCTCATTTGAGGAAAGCCGAAATGCTAGGTGAAGCAGAACACTCATCGTATTCGGGTTTGCCAGAGGAACCAGTATTTTGGGACTTTGAGATTTTAGGACTCGATGATCTAAATCCGGTGACTCATCGAGGGCTATCTTTCTTGCGGCACTTTCCGTTGCGACCGTTGCAACCAAACAGGTCACCAAGATTAAAACTATTGTACCATTAAGGATATTATCATCAATGACTCCCATTCGATAGCCTACCATAATTACCGCCAGAGTGGCTGCTGCATGAGATGCACTCAATCCGTATATCAACCTTCTATAGCTACTTGGCATTCTAAATAAAATGCTGGTAATAAACGCTGCCAGCCACTTACCGCTAAGGGCAACTCCTGTCAGGACCACTGCCACAAACACCGCTTTATAGCCATAAAGGAGAACTCGTAGATCAACTAACATCCCAACTGAGATCAGAAAGAAGGGGATAAAAAGTGCATTCCCGGTGAACTCAATCCGATTCATCAGTTGTGAGTTGGTCGGTATTAATCGATTCAGGGATAATCCAACAGCAAATGCACCTATTATAGGCTCTAGTCCTGCCAGCTCAGCAAGGAACGCACTTAGAAATAACATCGATAAAACGAAGACAAAGTGACTAATTTTCTCGCCTTCAAGTCTCTTGAAAAACCATTTTGTAACCTTTGGAATTAGAGTAAGTACGATGATCAGGAAGATGACAAACGAGATAAATAGTCGTAATGCAAAAGAAGTATCAAGATTACCTGCTGCTGAGGCCGTTATTACTGCTAATAGAATAAGTACCGCGGTGTCTGTTAGAATGGTGCCACCAACTGTAATTGCAACCGGTTCAATTTTAGAAAGCCCCATACGATTAACAATCGGGTAGGCAACCAAGGTATGGGTTGCAAACATACTTGATGTAAGAAGACTTGTGGTAAATCCATACCCAAGTATGAAATAGCAAACCGGGAAACCAAGTCCTAAAGGAAGTATAAAGGTTAGAAAACCAAATAGAATACTCTTATTCCGGTTTTTAACGAAACGCTTTAGGTCTAACTCTAATCCGGCAATGAACATGATGTACAACAGCCCAATGGTAGAAAAGAGAATTACCGCATCATTTCTCTGAATCAGGTTTAACCCATGTGGCCCTATAACAACACCTGATATAATTAATCCGATTATCCCCGGAACTCTGATCTTTCTAAGTAAAAGTGGTGCTAATAGAATAATTAATAATACAGTTGAAAACACCAGTACAGGGTTGGTGAAGGGCGTATTAAACTGGTGCATCAAATGATCAAGAAAGCTCTTCATGAGTTGTTGAAGGATAGTCTGTACAAAAGTACCATCTTTTCTTTTTACAGAGAGCGCCTTGTAATTATCACTGTTTAATATTGAAAGACGGTAAGGTTAAATTTCTCTTAATTCCCTATTTATTAATTTGTTTAGTGCAGAAACCCTATTAAGGACTTTACATCTAGGAAAACATCAATTACCAGAAATATACCCATTGCTACCAGAAGAATTCCTACTGCTTTATTAAGGAGACCTATGACATGATTAGTGAGAATCCCTTTTAACTGATGCGCGACAAAGCACTTTAATGTGTCAGTGGACAGAATGGTAAGTATTGCCCCGGCAAAGAAGTATATTATTCCATTTGAGTTAACACCATAGTTTGAACTAACGCCAACCATTGCTGTAATCCAAACGAACCATACTCCGGGATTTGCAATGTTTAAAAAATATCCTTTAAGGATATATATCATTGGCCCCGGAACTTTGATGTCTTCGTCATCATTATCTTTTTTTACCGACTCTTCAGGCTTTCGGGTGAATGTAACAGTTCCAAAAATGATAAGAATCAATCCTCCAATTAAACTAAAATAGAAATTTTGACGGGGATCTTCTCCTAAGATCTGGGAAAACCCCTGATATGTTAGGATGATTACGGTTAGATCGCTGAGAAATATCCCTAAAGCAATGAGAAGCCCTGCCTTGAAACCTCTATGTACACTTGTTTGTAATAATACAAATAAGGCAGGCCCTACAAGTAGCGCCAAGGTCAATCCAATTAGTATCCCATTTAGAAAAGGATGCATCCTTAATGTTTAATTCATTTTTCTGACCGCAAAAATAAACCAAAAAGCGGATTATACTTTCTCCTTTTGAGAAAGATAAGGTTTAACCACGTCTATTTCTTTAAATTTGCATCAAAACTATGTGCAATGAAAGTTAAATATACCCTTCTCTCACTCGTTTCGGCTCTTTTTATTCTGGCTTCCTGTTCCGATAAACCCTTTTTCGAACAGAGACAGAATAAGACAAACTTTGTCTGGAATAGATTTGACACACTAATTTTTAATACACCAGACTTTGAAAAAGGTCTTACTGCTGACATAGAGGTGGATGTTATTTATACCTCTGATATGCCAATTAATATGCTTCCAATTAGAATGGTTGTGCTTGCTCCCGATGGTTCTGAACGAACCATTGATAAAAAGATATGGCTAAGAAACCATGATGGTACAATAAATGGCAAGCAGCAAAATAATGGATGGATTCACACAAGTAAAGTGGTTCGTGGTTTTGTGTTTAATCAAGGTGGTGTCAACAAAATCACTATCGAAAACACCCAATCAAAGTATGATCTGCAAGGAATTGCAGGTGTGGTCTTGAGAATTACTAAACCTACCTCAAAAGCAACAAACCCAATAGCAGAATAGGATTATATACTGTTTTAGTTAAAAGGGGGAAGTATACTAAACTAGATACTTCCCCCTTCTTTTTAACGCTTCAATCTCTGTTGTTTTATCCTCTGGGTTTAAAGAATAGATACTCTGATAGAGTAATAAGTGCAATAGATAATACTGAGCTAAAGAAGATCTTTAATAATGTATATGGTGCAAAGCTAAAGCCAAATGCCTCTACAAAGAAAAGGATAGTTTGATGTATAACAACAAGAAGTGTTGTGTAGGTTAGGAACCATCTAAGCCCCATATCTCTTACAGAAGGTGAAGCTTGTGCTTCAATCGCTTTTCTACCAGAAACAAGTTGTATAATCCATGGCCTCATAAAGGCTGCTGCTACAACTGCACTTGAGTTAATACCATAAGTACCGGTTATAATATCAAGAATAAAACCAAGAATGAAACCCCACATCAAAAGAACCCAAGGCTTGATCTCAAAGGGTAATTTAATGATAAATAATAGGTAAATATATGGTATAACCAGTTGTCCTAAATAAATCTCATTTAAGAGAAAGACTTGAACTGCAACTATAATTATTAGCCTGAGTACTAGAATTAAAAACTGCATATATATTAAGTTCGGGATCAGACAATCATTCCAACTCCAACCGTCTCGTTTGTGCCCTCATCAATCATTATAAAACTACCAGTTTTCCGATTTGTTTCATAAGAATCAAAGATTAAAGGACGACTTGTTCTAAGAGATATCCGTGCAATGTCATTCATAGCAACAGTTGATACCTCCGGATTGTTTGTTAGATTATCCATGTCAACTTTGAAACTGATGGACATGACTTTGGCTCTTACCTCACGGGTAGAATGTCTTACTGCGTACATGCCATTTAGCTTCAATGCCTGTGGGTTCATCCAGCAAATCATCGCCTCTATGTTTTGGCTGACAGTCGGCTCATTGTCTCCTTTTACAATCATATCACCACGACTGATGTCAATATCATCTGTTAGTTGTAGTGTTGTCGACTTTGGAGGGAAGGCCTCTTTAATTTCTCCAAAATCACCATCAACAGATAAGATTGTAGTCTTTGTGCCGCCAGGTAGAACTAAAACTTCATCTCCTTTCTTAAAGACTCCTCCGTCTACACGGCCAGCATAACCTCTATAATCATGGTATTCTTTGTTCTGGGGTCTGATTACATACTGAACAGGGAAGCGTCCATTAACATAATCAATACCTGTCTCTATGTCCAGGTTCTCAAGTAGGTGAAGAAGAGTTGACCCTTCATACCAAGGCATATTTTCAGACTTTCTAACAACATTATCGCCGTTTAGAGCACTTATTGGTAGAAAGTTAATAGATCCAAATGTGAAGTTATGAGCGATAGATTTGAAATCGTTAACTATCTCGTTAAATGTGAGCGGGTCATAGTTAACAAGATCCATTTTATTCACACAAATCAGTAAGTGAGGTATTCTTAATAGAGAAGCGATATAGCAATGGCGTCTTGTCTGCTCAGTGAGTCTAAGTCGTGCGTCAATGAGCACGATAGCTGCATTAGCCGTTGAGGCACCAGTTACCATATTTCTGGTATATTGAATATGGCCAGGTGTATCTGCTATAATGAATTTTCTTTTAGGAGTGGCAAAATAGCGATAGGCAACATCGATAGTGATGCCTTGTTCTCTTTCTGATCTTAACCCATCAGTAAAAAGTGCGAGGTCAATATTTGAGTGTCCTTTCCGTTGGCTATAGTTTTTAACAGCCTCAATCTGATCTTCAAAGATTGATTTGCTATCATAAAGCAGTCTTCCAATGAGAGTTGACTTGCCATCATCTACGCTACCGGCAGTGGTAAAACGCAGAAGCTCCATATTAAGATATGCCTGATTTGAGAATTCTTCCATTGTCAAGTCGTTAAAAGTAGCCTTCTCGTTTACGGTCTTCCATAGCAGCGTCGCTTCGTTTGTCGTCTGCTCTGCTTCCTCGTTCTGTTACACGAGAAGCTGCTATTTCATAAACGATGTCTTCAACTGAGTCTGCTGAGCTTAATGAGAGACCGGTACATGTAATATCTCCAATTGTTCGACATCTTACTGTTTTCTCTTCCACGACTTCACTCTCGCGTTTTGTCATAAAGGGAGCATCAGCTAACCAGACACCGTCTCGTTGGAAGACTTTTCTTTTATGCGTAAAATAGAGGCTGGGCATCTCAATTCCTTCAAGAAGGATATATTGCCAAACATCCATTTCTGTCCAATTGCTGATCGGAAAAACCCTGAAGTGTTCACCTGATAGTTTTCTTCCGTTGAAGATGTTCCAGAGTTCTGGTCTTTGGTTTTTTGGATCCCATTGTCCAAACTCATCACGATGGGAGAAGAAACGTTCTTTTGCTCTCGCTTTCTCCTCGTCTCTTCTGGCACCTCCCATTGCAGCATCAAACTTGTTCCTTTCAATAGCATCAAGCAAGGTGACAGTCTGCAGGACATTCCTACTAGCATTGTATCCTTTTTCTTCAACGGCTCTGCCTTGGTCAATTGAGTCCTGAACTGAGGCAACAATCAGACGAGCTCCGAGTTTTTTCACCATATCATCTCTATAGATGATTGTCTCCTCAAAGTTATGTCCGGTATCAACATGCATTAGAGGAAATGGTATTGGAGCTGGCCAAAAGGCCTTGACAGAAAGGTGAACTAAAACAATAGAATCTTTTCCGCCAGAAAACAACAGAACTGGCCGCTCAAATTGGGCGGCCACTTCTCTTATTACATAAATCGCTTCCGATTCAAGCTCCCGCAGATGACTTAAGCGGGGGGTATTTAAATGTAGCTGATTGGTCATGAAGTTTGTAAAAGCAAACACTTAGAACAATACAAAGCTACGATTTTTTAAACAGTTTTGATATAAATGACTCCTTAGTCTGCTCTGCTTCGTCAGAGTAATAACCGTATCCGTAGCCATAACCATATCCATAACCGTAACCGTAACCATAACCATATCCATAACCGTAGCCATAACCATAACCATCTCTTGAAAGCTTAACATCATTCATTAAGATCTGGAAATTGGTAAATCCTCTGGCTTCTAAATCCTTCATAGTCACAGCAAACATACGTTTATGTGATAGACCCTGTCGAACAACATAAACATTAACATCTGAGTGTTTCATTAATAGGAAGGCATCCGTTACAAGTCCTATAGGAGGGGTATCGATAATAATGAAGTCGTATATTTTCTTGAGCTCTGCAAACATCTCTGTAGTACGACTTGATGCAATTAACTCGGCGGGATTAGGTGGTACAGGACCAGCAAGTAGTACATCTAGATTCTCAACATGAGTCTTCTGTATAATCTCATTTAGTGAGCTTTTCTTGATCAGATAAGAACTGATACCTACTGTATTCGAAAGGTTAAACTCTTGGAATAACTTAGGTTTTCTTAAGTCGAAACCTACAAGGAGAGTTCTTTTTCCGTAGAGAGCAAAGACCGATGCCATGTTAAGTGAGATAAATGTCTTTCCGGCACCTACCATATCTGATGTAACCAGAATGGTTTGCTTATCATCACCTTTAGCTACAAACTGAAGGTTCGTTCTTACGTTTCTAAAAGATTCGGCAATGGATGACTTCGGAGAGTCTACAACAACTAACGAGGTCTCTTTTGATGAGTGCATAATCTGCCCGATAACAGGGAAACGGGTAGTTTTTTCAACATCTCCTCTGTCCATAATCTTGTCATTGAGGTAGTCTTTGAGATAGATGTATACTGCTGGCAGAATTGCTCCAAGTAGAAGTGCAATAAGATAGTTCAGGCTCTTTTTTGGATAGACAGGTGTTTTCCCTTCACCTGAAGCCTCGTCAATGATTTCATTATCTGGTAAGTTACTTGCCTTTGTGATCTGTGCTTCAGCACGTTTCTGTAGTAGGAAGGTGAAAAGGTCATTGTTTAGGTTAAACTGCCTCTCAAATGAAAGTAACTTTCTTTGGCTTGATGGGAGTTCTTGTATTTTTCCACCCATCTTTGCGATACGAGTGTCAATGTCCTTAAGTGCAATATTTGATGTTGCTACTATGCTGTTAATACTCTCTATCAGGTTGAGTTTGGAATTCCTGATCTTACTATCTACTTGCGCAATAGCGGGGTTCTTTGCTGTAGAGGTAAGAAGTAAACCAGAACGCTCTTCATAGAGCTTTGATAAGCTAGCTAGTAATTGAGCTAAGAGAGGATCATCAACACCCATTGAAGAGGGAACGAGGATGTCATCTACATCATTTCGTTCTGTGATGTATTTCTTTAAGTAGTCGTAATATTTAGCCTTTACCAGAAGTTCAGCTTTCTGTTTGTCAAGGTCTTTCATATATTCAAAGACCTGCTGAGCCTCCATATCTAATGACATGATACTTGACTCTTTTCTAAACTCTTCGAGTCTTGATTCAGCAATCGTTAGTGAATCTTTAATGCCAATAAGCTCTTTGTCAATAAACTCAATGGTTTTTATTGCAATTCGATTCTTTTTATCTAAACCTCTTTCTAAGTAAGAATTGGTCAGAGCATTGAGGAAGTCAACGGCCTTCTCAATATTGTTGCCTTGAAGTTTAATCTGTACGATAGAGGCTTCACGATTGATAGGTTCAATTTTATACCCTTTGAATTGATCAACTAAAGAGTTAAGATCATTTAGGGTAAAATAGAATTTCTTGTCATTATGCTTTTCCCCTATGTAGTTGTAATTCAGAAGAAGCTTAAACTTATAATTATCACTGGCTACCTCTTCCCCAAATGAGTAAGTTTTACTGAACTTCAGACTCTCAACTATTAAGGGCTTTGAATCTCTTTCAACTGGTTGCAACTTAGAAAAGTTATATAAAACAGCATTTTCACCCTCTACTTCTATCTTGTACTGTCTGTTATTCAAGATAGTGACTTGCATCTTTATGTTAATTGGTTGAGGATGGGAGGTGTCCATTACAACAGTAAACGGAGACTTTTTATAAAGCTCTGTTGTTATGAAATTCTCTTCTGCAAAGTAAGAGACCTCAAAAGGAAGTGTTTTAATAGCAGTTACAACGAGTGCATGGCTGTTTAATATGCCAATTTCATTCTGTAAGTTCTGTTGATTATTACCAAATCCTAGCCCAATCAAAGATTGAGCATCTAACATACCACTCTTCTTATCCTGCACAAGTACCGTTGATGAGACCTCATAGATTGGCCTGGTGTACTTGTTGAACAGGAAAGCAATTACCAATGTGACAAAGATGGTTATTGCAAAAAAGTACCAATACCTAAAAAACTTAAAAAATAGCGCTTTAATGTCGAGTGCCTCTTCCTGAGGTTGCTCCTGATATGGGTTAACTGGATTGTTATTCACGTTGATTACTTTTATTTAAAGTACTGCATTATTAGGATAGTTGTACTAATTGTACTAAGCAAAATTGCATACGGGAAATCTGCAAATGCAAATTGCTTTCCTCGCAAAGGTTCAACATATACAATGTCATTTGGTTGTAAGAAAAAGTAGTCACTGGAAAGAATATCATCTTTGGTAAGATCAATCCTGTGTAAGAGGGCTCCCTTTTCATTATTACGAATCAATACAACTCTGTTTCTGTTTGCAAAATTGGTCAGATCACCTGCTCTTGCAATAGCTTCAAAAATATTTACCCTGTCCTGATAAATTGGATAATTGCCTGGAACCTTTACTTCACCAAGCATCGTTATCTTAAAGCTAACCATCTTTACAACTACAGTGGTCTCTTTAAGATATTGATCTATTACATTCTGGATAGATTCTTTTACTTTATCCAGAGTAAGATCTTTTACAAAAATCCCTCCTATAAATGGCAATGAGATGTTACCCTGTCGATCAACGACGTAGCTGTTCAGGTAAATACTAGCTTCATTGTTCATGTTGTTTGAGTTCGTACTTCCAGCATCAGGGTTGAAAAATCGATATGTCTTATCATCAAAACTTTGAATTTTGATGTATAAATTATCCCCAATCTGTACCTTGTAATCTGGTACAGGGCTGTATACGAATGATTTACTTGTGGTGTCCTCTTTTGCTAATGATTGTAAATAACGAATCTTCTTCTGGGGAACACACGAACCAAACAAAACAATTAATAGTAAGGGAATAAGTAAATGGGAACTTTTAAGAGTGCTAAAACCTTTTTTCATCAGACTTTGTTGTTATATATGACGCATCAAAAAAAAATTGCAATTGATGCAAATTTAGTATAAATCATGAAACCTAAAAGTATATATGACAGTATGAATTAAAACTTAAGGTCTAATGATCTCATTTTGTCGCTTTAGTTCAAATTATATTACAATAAAATAACACCAACTTCACAAGAACATGAGTATCTCTTTAATGGATCCCATCGGTAAATTGATGGGTTTACGCTACAAAAGTCATCCCTGGCATGGAATTGAGATAGGTAAAAATGCACCGGAGATTGTTGTCTCATTTATTGAAATGGTTTCAACTGATACTGTAAAGTATGAAGTTGATAAAGCAACTGGTTATCTTAGACTCGATAGACCTCAGAAATATTCCAATACCGTTCCTGCGTTATATGGTTTCATCCCTCAAACTTATAGTGCTGAAAAAGTTGGTGCCTATTGTGCTGAGAAAACTGGTCGTGCTGAAGTCAAGGGTGATGGCGACCCAATGGATATCTGTATTCTTACCGAGAAAACAATCAGTCACGGTGATATCCTTGTCATGGCTCGCCCCATTGGTGGACTGAGAATGATAGATGGTAACCAAGCTGATGATAAAATTATTGCAGTTCTTGAAAATGACTTAGTCTATGGCGAGTATCGTGACCTTGAAGATTGTCCTGCCATTATCATTGAGCGCCTGAGACACTATTTCCTTACTTATAAGGATCTCCCTGGCGAAAAACGAAATGTCGAGATTACTCACGTTTATGGTACTGAAGAGGCTCATGAGGTCATAAGACGCTCAATGGAAGACTATCGCCACAAATTTGATAATCTCAGGAGTATGCTGTCTGATTACTAGTCTATTTAGAATCATCGGTTACCGGTACTCCTTTTAAGGTTGCGGGGGTACTTCCTATGATTTTAACCCATACACGATCACCTGCTTTATATGATCTTACTGGAGATAAAACGACAGTCTCTCCTGTGAGTGGGTTCGTAATGAACTGATGAAATGATAGAGCATTATAAAGCCTGTATCCTTACCTGCCTCCCGCCTTCGACTCTGCTCAGGCAGCGACCCGATGGTTGAGCAGAGTCGAAACCCCTCTATTCTTTGGATCTTCTCCTGTCCTTCCACCAATCTTCTTGAGATCATCTGGACATCACACAAGGTCTTCTCCTGTTCCCCTCCTGTTCTCCTCTTATGCCTCTCCCTATCCTCTCCCTATCCTCTCCCTATCCTCTCCCT
>MTLC01001265.1_pt1 | contig 26678 bp, 23 predicted proteins | sample 1982451 | NCBI WGS metagenome assembly MTLC01 (sample SAMN05710165, study PRJNA340218) | biofilm metagenome | isolation source: sample SPH anode biofilm adapted to +100 mV | place: USA | collected 2012-02-03 | reverse complement strand
TTAGGATCTGGCACCGCAAGGTATAGGGGTTCAAGTCCCCTCTCTCGCACCATCTTAAAATCATTAAGTAAAAAAGCGGGATTGGTCTGATGGCTAATCCCGCTTCTTGGTTTTGTGGGACACATGTGGGACAGTGGCGCCAAAAGAGATCAGTATTCGGCTACAGTTTTTGGTGCCAGAGAAGCCAATTGTCGATGGCTTGTTGTACACGTGGGGCTGGGGGGGGACCAACTGTAGATATCCTAGCGCGTTAGGAGTGCATCGAAAAAGGGCCCCTTTTACGCCATCCTTTCGCAGTTCCTCTAAGTAAACTCTCCAAGTGAGGCTTGTCATTCGCTGCCACTCGCTCCTGAGCCATCCGCCATACACTGGGTCGGGATTGGCAAAGAGCGCATCAAGACAGTCTTGGGGCCTAAACCGACGCGCCACCTGGGTCAGCACCAGGCAGGCGACGACGTTGGCAAATCCCTCTTCCGCCTCCTCTGGGGCGAAGGTTACCCGGTGTTTGTGACACCAGACATGGCCGGCCTCGTGCGCGAGGGTCAGGACAACGTGCGACCACGGCATTCCGTAGAGCACGGTGATGTCGCTTTCGACCGTCGGACCACACCACCAGCTGCGTGTGAGGCCGACCACCGTATGCTGCCCGGCCATTGAAACCAAGTCTGGTGCGTTCCTCAGCCGGACCCGGATGTCGCCCCATCTAGCGTCGAGTCCGAGGCCTTGGCAGGAACCGACGACGAAGCGCCAGGCCTCGGCGAGGGGAGGGTCGGTCTTGACCGCGGTGACATGGCACGAGGAACAGGTAATCGTGCCGTCGCCGTAGCGGTACCCCGGAAGTGCGCCGATACAGTTGCCAACTGGGTGGCCGCAGAACCGGCAGTGGGCAGTAGCCGCTGAGACCATGGCACCCCCCTCACGCTACTTCCAGCAGGACCGGTACGCCATGCTGGGTCGGTACCTCCACCTGATCCCCGGGGACGATGTCGAAGTCCTGCCCTTGCTCCGCCCTAACTCGCTCCTTGCCTCGTTGCCGCTTGACTCCATTCCGTCCGAGGACGGTGAGATGGCCGCGACCGGGGGAGAGGGGGTGGATGCGTAGATGAGTTTCGCTGATCGCAGCGTCACCGCCAAGCTCCGAGCGCCCCAAGAGTATCACACCATTCACCGGGACTGATCTGCCGCTGACCACGAGGTTGAGGGCCGGACCGAGCGGCTGTCGGCACTTAGGACAAAGTGAGCGCCCTGCGTACCACCAAAGGGGTGTGTTGCAGGACGGGCAGGCCGTGAGGTTCGGTAGCGTTGTGCGCAGCGCCCGGGAAAATGCCTCAATCGGCGGCACGCTCTCCTTGCGGGGCTGGAGCATTGACCGGAACTGGCTCTGAAGCTCGGGGGCAAGAGCTTCGAATGGGACACCAACCTCATCCCCCGCAAGACCGCGACCACGCAGCGGGTCCCCCGGCAGGTCCCCCCTTTCCAGGCGTTGGAGCATCTCTGGTACCGACCCGCACCCGGCGACGACCGGCCTGCCTAGCAGAAGTTCGTGACCATGGATGGCGAGCGAGTAAACGTCGCTGCGGCGGTCGGGGTACTCGCCCTTAGAGCGCACCCACCATGCCATACTCGCCTCGCTTCCCGCCATCAGCGGAGGCAGGGCGGTATCGCCGTTGAAGAAGTTGCTCCAGTCGATGAGGTAGGCGAGTACTGCGTCGTCCTTGACTACCACTCCGATGTTTTCCGAGTTGACATCGCCGTGGGAGATTCCCCTCGCGTGCGCTAGTTCTAGTAGGTCGGCAATCTGTCCAAGGACGCCGACGCGCTGGACGTAAGGGCGGAGCGACCCAAGGAAGCAAGGACCGTCCTCGGGCTCGCAATAGAGGGGGAGGAGGCCCTCTATCCAAGAGCAGACGTATCCCCCTTCCTTGCTGTAGGCGAAGGGGGCGTTGATCCTCTCGTCGACGAGGTGAAGCCCCGATTCCACCAGCCATTTAGTGCGCGCCCTGCGTAATTCCATAGTTTGTGCGGGGGAATAGGGAGGGACGGCGGACTTGTGGAAGGCCTTGTAAAATACCATCCTTCCTTTGTGCTTAGCCTGATAGCCCTGCCCTTCGCCGCCTGCATTGATATCCTTAACGATCTCGACGGTGCCGGCAGAGGTCTCGATTCTGGTTCCGGGAGCGTGTATATTGAACATCGCTAGCCTCCTTTGTCTGTTTTTCGTTCAAGGCATTCTAAAGGCTTCTTTTGGCGCACTCAAACGAGCGCATCAACCTTGACGCAGGTGGGTGCCACGGCCTTGGCACTGTTGACCGGCGCGTAAACCTGCCGTGGTGCCGGCAAGGGCGGCGTGGTGATCACGACAGCACTGATGTTGTCGTCAAAGATTTGGGGCATGGAATCCAGGCACTTCCCGACGAGCCGGTCCAAGGCGCCCTGGAGATCAACTTGATTTGTCTCCACGGCCTGGCGCGGCCATGCCCAAAACTCCTCCAGATTGGCGATCTCGTCGACGAAGAGACCGTCGCTGCCGGCAACGAGCCAGTCGCCGGGGGCGCGCTTGGCAACCACTGCACAGTGTCGGCCGACTTGGGTAGGGCCGAGGCTCCCTGTGAGGTAGCCAGTTCCCTCCTGGCGCTGGGGAACCAACAGCCGTTCCCAGTCCCCGCTGGTCCTCCTCAGAACCACGCCGCCGTCACCGAGGTGCGCCAGCGCGTACTCATAACGCCCGGCGAGAAGGATGATTATGGTGCACCTGAATTCATTCTTCCCCCACAGCCTCGTCCCTATGCTCGCCACCTGTCTTGAGGCCTCTTCCAGGGCCCGCTCGGCTGTCTCAAGGAGGGTATCGTTGCGGGAGGTCATAATGGCCCGAATCCCGGCGCTCCCCGCAGTGAACGAAGACTGGCGCCCCCCCCGGTGCCCGCCACAGCCGTCCGCCATGACGACGGCCGTGAGCCGGCCAAGAGTCTGACTTGTGAAAGCGAAACTGATAGCGAAGTCCTGGTTCTCTGGGTTGTGTCCGGCAAGAGAAAGGAGGGCCGAGGTTGGTCCGGTGCCGGTGATGCCTAGCTCGGGGTAAAGCCTCTTCATGGCGTCGAGAAGCTCGCAAGGTTCGACTACGGCGATGCCTGTCAATTCGGGTTCGGGTAACTCGGCGACCACGGCGGGATAACCGAGAGCGTGATGCACGACGGCGGGTTTCGGCTCCGAAGTCGTGGCGCCAAGGTCAGGCCTGGCCGGGCGCCCCCCCCCATCCGGTCCAGCCATTCGCTCCGCTGCTGCCTGCCTAGTCGGAGCCGTTTTCCGCAGGTCTCTCCGCTTCCACATCAGAATCTTATGCTTTTTGTAGCGCGCCGCGAGCCTCCGGAGTCGCGCAAAGCTGCTGCGCCGGTACGCCACCAGTCCCGCGGTGGCAAGGGCGAGGGCTAGGGCCATGCCGCTGCCGATGATGATCCTGGAGTTGCTTTCCGCTGCCGAAGCTGGCATGGCGGACACTGGCATATCCGGTTTGACGCCGGGGGAAGACGTCGCACCGGCGGCGACGGGTTCCGGGACGGGTGCGGCAGCCGGGCGTAGAACAGCGGGTTGCGCTGTATCACGCACTGCTGGGAGGGGGGGGGAGGAAGCGACATGGTGAGTTGTGGGGGGCTTTTCAGTTGAGATGGTGCCGTGCCGATTGTTAGAATGTCCGGCGCTGCGAGGAATCTTGGCTTGGGTCTCCTGCCGCGTCTGCGTAAGGTAACTGGTACCCGCTTTGGGGGCCGCTTTGTTCATGCCTGCCGGAGCGGAGGGGGGGAGAGCACTTGGAGCCAATATGGAGTGGGCCGGTGCCGAAGCCGGTGTCGAGGGATGGATTCCAGAACCGTGAATGCTGGCAGCCAGCGTGGACGAGTCCGTGCCGCCTGCTCCGGTCCCTTTATTGGTGCCCGAGGCGCGCTGCGCCGGAGCTTCAGGGGGGCGCACCTCGGCGGGAGGGCTCTCCATCCTGGAATTGGGAGGGGTGGGGGTACTCGGAGTGGTAACAGGTTCCTTGGTCATTGTTGACTCCTTTCCGTCATGGGGGGCTGGCGTGTTCATCGCTGCGGATAGCTCGGCCGGGGCGGCGGCCTGGGCAAAACCGAGCAGGAAGAGAATGGCAATGACGAGCCCGGCAGCCATCCAGGCGAGGACCTTTTTCCCCCGTCGCATAGCAGCGCCTGCGAGGAGTGGAGGCAAGGTGGCAGTGGCCAGCACCGGGACATGTTCGCTTGACGCTGGGGCCATGTGCAGGTGGGCCTTGGCGGCCGAAAGGTGATGCCCGGTTCGATCCCTATCGGGCCAGCTGGCATTGGTCACAATTATGGGCTTAAGTGAGTGTGGCATGGGGCACCTCCATTTTGTTGGCGAGCACGTGTGCGGGCGCTCGCGGGGAAGGGGCCGGGTCCGGTCCGCCCTGTCCCTCCCCCTGAGGCCCATGAGGGGAGGAGGGACAGGGTGGGCGTGGTGCGGCCGTGCGGATGCTCCAACTTGGTTAGGCGGCCTTCCCGAGTTGCTGGCTGATGGTCTTGCCAACTTTCGCGAACACGCCGACGAGGGTGCCTACGTCGGCGAAGGCATAGTGGGCCGGTGAAGTTGCGATACGCTGCAGAGTGGCGGTGTCGGCGTCGGAACCGAACCCGATGGCGATGATAGTGACGCCGGCGTCCTTGAGCTCATTGGCGGCGCGGACCGCCCTCGCTGTGTCGCCGAGGTGGCCATCGCTCATTATGACGACTACTCCCGGGACACGCCGGCGTTCCGGGCGTGAAACAAAACTCCTCTCGTACTGCAGGGCGAGCTCCAGGGCCGGCGCGGCGTTGGTCCCGCCGCTGGAACCAGTGATAGAGACGTTGACCGATTCGGGCGGTACAGCGACGCATTCGAGGGTGGCATTGGACCCGAACCGGATGACGTCGATCCGGAAACCGTCCTTGTTTCTCGGGTCGGCGAGTTCGGACATGAGGGTTTTCATCGCCGTCGTGGCCTCTTTCGCCTTGGTGCCCGACATGCTCCCGCTGTCGTCAGGGAGCAAGTGGACTGGCTGCTCGTTGTAGGTCTTGAGGCGGGCGACGGTCGCAATGCCGCCGATGACCGGCTCTTGACCCGGGGCGAAGGCACCGGCGCAGGCAAGGGACGGGATGGACTGGGGCCAAGGGGGGGGCGAGGTGGGGGTAGTCTGGTTGATGATGTGGTGTTTCGTCGTCATGGCTTTCTCCTTTACGTTGAGTGGTTGACGTTACTGGGGTTTGTACCGGCGGTGTCGTCAACGCTTGCGGTAAATCACGAAAATGTGCCTGCCATTGCGGTCGCGCGAGAACCTAGCCCCGCCAGGAACTCTGTTAAGCCAGGACCAGAAGGCGTCAGATACGTTGAGAGAAACGTCCGCCGGGGCGCACACTTTCGCACCTGGGTGGCGGCGGTTTGTAAGGATGCCTCCCAGCGCGGGGAGGCAAGGGAGCGCAGCGATCACCCGACCTAATAACCTCATGAAAGCACCTCCTTGGCTTTTCATCCGCGCCACTTGTCCCTCCGCTCTTGACGGGAAGGGTAGGTAGCATTGGAGTTTTTCTTAGATGGCGACGGTGCCGTTGTGGCCGAAGGCTGGGGCGCCGATGCCGACGGTCCCGGTGTGAGTCGAACCGGCGATCAGGGTTAAGCTCTTGGTGAGCCGGGCTCTCAGCCTGGCGAGATCCTCCGCGCTGGGGGCGTTGGAGAGGGGCATGCTCTCCCCACCCGAGTGGAGCGCCACGTCATGGACGTTGAGGGCTCCTGGCGGTGCGATGACGACAACCTTTATGCCGAGGGCTCTGAGTTTCGCTCCGACCGCTGCGCCGTCGCTGCCGTCGCGTGCCGGCTTACTGCCGGAGCTCGTGATCACAACGATGGCGAGGCGTGCCCCCTCTCCGCTTTTCCAGGCCGTTGTGTGAGCCACCTCAAGAATGCTGTCAAGCTGGGTTTCGAGTTCGTCGCCTCCCCCTTCATACCTGATCAAGCTGAGTTGCTTGACCAGTTCCTCTGGGGAAAGGTCATCGCCGAGGTTGATATCGTGCTCCTTGTCGTAATCCCGGTCCCGCCCCACATGCAGCCCGAAGGTGCAATGCAGCCGCTTCGGCAGTTCCAGCGCCACGTCTTGTGCGACTGCCGTGACCCCGGGGATAAATGCCCCTGTTGACCCCGTGCCGTCATCCATGATCTTCAGGTGGAGCGACGACAGCTTGCGCCGTCCGCTCGAGATCCCGCCGAGAACCACTTCGTTTGAACCCAATGCGATGGTCATGACTTCCTCCTTTTTGCAACCGGTGATTGTGATCTCGGGGAACCCGGCTGTTGATTTCCAAGAGATTTAAGTCCATACACCCTCGTTACCCCGCGTTACACCCACCGTCCGTCACATCACTGACATAAGTTACAGGCGGCCTCATCACACTCGCCGAAGACGCTTTGGGAAGCATCAACGGGATCCGTTTCTTACGGCAGGGGGCGCGACACTTCGGGCAACAATCCCTTCTGGTACCGCCACAGTGATTACATATCGATTTCATGCGGTTTCCCTTCTTGTTGATGGTCTTAGGACAGTTCTAGCAGGCGCTTGAATCCATACGTATCAAAGTACGTGCCATCGACGGACCAGAGCGCTTTGTCCTATAATTCCGGCGTGTTAAGCTTTGGACGTGAGCAGGTTGAGGCCGGAAAATCCCCAAATTGAGATTGAAGTCCTAGATTTGAGATTTGGTGAAGAACAGGATAAGTTGTGGTTGTTCCTCTGATACAGAACAGCTCCGGGGCAACTATTGACTTTGCCATGGGAGACATGCGATAACAGGCACCAAAGCAGTTGTTTCAGAGCTGGCTAATTACGATGTGTTTATATTGATTTGGAACGTGACTGAATCGCCTAATCTTATTCCCTCAAAGCCGGAGAAGGTTTAGGCCAAGCAGCCGTGAAAAGCGGGAGGAGCTTTTTGATCGCAACCAATTGTTGCAAGGAAGGCTGCGTCGACTTCGTCATCTGCCGTACTGTAGCGTTGCGGAACGCAGAAGGCGAGGAACAGGTCTGCTGTCCGCGCTGCCCGAAGTTCGCGGCATGCAACCCCGAGCTATGCCGTTATTCTGTGAACCGGCTTTACCTTGAGATGACGGCGGCACTTGTGGCGAAGAGAAGGTTTTTGTCGGCGCACCAGATGGTCCTAGAGCATCTCCCCCGAGATTATGAGACATTGAGGAAGGTGAGGGGAGTCTACAAAGTTGCCTTTGAGCGGTCAGATTCTTATGAAGTTCTTTCGAGAGGGCTCCTTCTCTTCACTGACCTGGAAGGTCTCCTGAACGAGAAATGGATTGCGGCGGTCAATATGGCATATCTCCACGAGTTCATCGACCCGCGCCAAGCTGACGACGACATCGTCGAGGCGGTTCACCAAGGGGTGCCGGTAGAACTGGTGGCAAAGTTTTATCATTGGGTACGCGCGGTGATGCAAAAGGAGACGGTCGAACGTATCGCAGGAGTTGTCGCATTATGTCCCGACCCGCGTCTTGCGTCTGCGCTGGAGAGCATGCGCCAGGATGAACCATCAGGGATGTTACTCTCGAAGAGTATCCCCCTTGAGGAAACCAAGGCGCTTGTGCATCTTCTTGAAGAGCCCACTATTAATGATCTCGATGCTGTGGCGTCTACTATCTACGAGCTTCTACAGCACTATAGTGGTCAGGAAGTGACGCAAAACGTTAACATCCTCCCCCAGGCCCTGCAGATTTACTGTGCCACTGAGGAAGGGCGAGGCGATGAATATGGAAAATTACATGATTTCGAGAACGCGCGCTCCTGTTACCGTAACGCGATCAAAGGGCGAAAGCTATTCATCGTCCTTAGGCCCAAAGCCAGCAACTACGCGAATGCAATAGTTGTCCTAGAGAAGCTGTACAAGATCGAAACAAGTAATCACGAAGAAATCGCTGCCACCATCCTCGAATATGCCCCAATCCTTGAGCACCTGATCGATGAGACATCAGTGAAGTGGGAGTCGGTCGGCTTGAGGGTAGGCTATTCATTATGCACTTACGGTGACTTGGTTAGGGAAGAGTACCCTGCCAAAGCGGAAAGGCTCTATCTTAAAGCGTTGGCTTGCTTTGACAGGAACTCAGCAGTTACGAACTTCAACCTCCTCGACGGGAACCGTCGACAGCGCATGTTACAGAGGAACGCCTTGGCAAAAGGTGATTGTCTTCTGCGCCTTAATAGGTATGCAGATGCCCTCGCCTTGTACGACGAGATGCTTGTCCAGTATCCGGCGTGGTTTGAGGGGTACCTTCACAAAGCAAATGTGCTTACCGATCAAGGTGACCTGGCAGGCGCGGAGGACTGTCTCCTTCACTGCCTGTCTATTGATAGAAGCGGGTTCCCGGCTTACGCGCGTCTAATCGATATCTACTCCGGCCAGAAGAGGTACGCCGATGCCATCAGAACCTGCACGAGGCAGATCGCGGCAGGCAAGCACCTCGGAAAGCCTGCCCTTGATTGGTTCTTTTTCTCTCTGTCCAGGCTGTATGAGTATGCGGGGAAAACCCGGGTCGCCATCAATCTGTACTGCTACATTCTGGCCCAGAGACAATGCGAACATCTTGAGGTGCACGACAGACTGGCTTCGCTCTTCATCCAGGAGGGCCGTTACCACGAGGCGATCGACACACTCCAAAATAAGGTCGCACTCGTTGGAAACGACCGTTATGCCTACTGTCGCATTGGGGACTGTTACCTTAAGGAAGGCGATCCGGATGCCGCATTAAAGTACTACCGTAAGGCGGAGGTGGTCTGGCCCGACAGTGTGATGGTTCTTTCCCGGCTTGCCAAGTACCACCTCCGTTTCAACCGCCCCCTTGACGCGATCGTCGCCATTAAGAAAGCTATCAGCACCTACGATAACAAAGCTGACACAGTCCAACTCACTATGTGGCTCGGTACCATCTATCGCAGGGACCGCGACGTCGCAAATGCACTGGCATGCTTCTTCGATGTTTTGGATGTCGCGCCGTCCCACCGCCTGGCGATCAAATATATCGTCACTTTGGCTGAGGAATGCATGAAACGGAGGCGCGAGCCAGAGGCCGACGCCATTCTGGAAAAGCTTGCCCTCTATTCGGACGTCAACGCAAGCGTGCTTCTCCTTGTTGGTGACAGCTACCTCAGGTTCAATCGGCTCGAATGTGCACTGGCGGCCTACAACCGGAGCCTTGCCGATCGACCCGACGACGTCGCCACCCACGCGAGGATTGCCCAGGCAAAAGAGGGAGCAGGCTTCTTCTCCGAAGCGGTATCCAGTGTCCTTAAGATCATTCGGATCATCAAAATAACCGGGCACGTAAAGGAACTCGCAGATTATATCCTGTGGCTGGGGGACCTCTATCACAAAACCGGTAAGGCCCAAACTGCCTTCAACTATTTCCTCGAATCTCTCAAGCTCGCGCCGGATAACCGGAAGGCGTTCGAGAAGATCATTTCCTTGGCGTATTCCCCTGTTGGTACCAACCCGGAGGCTGGGAAAATACTCGCGGCTGTTCTGGCACACAGCTCCAAGAACTACGACTTCCTTTGCATGATCGGCGACTGCTTCATGAAGCAGCGGGATTCATTGGAGGCTCTGGCGTACTACAAGCAGGCGGAGGAACTCGATGCCAGGCGGATGCCGGCGCTCCAACGGATGTCACAGCTCTACCTCGGGATGTCCCGTTTTGACGAAGCCATCGCCTACAGCCTTAGGGTCTTCGCGCTGCTTCGGGACGACCAGCAACTTAGGGGGTACAACCTCTTCCTGGGGGACCTATACCGCAAGCACGGCGACAAGGAAGAGGCCGTGCGCCATTACCTCGCCGCTATTGACCACGACCCCGGTTACGGCAAGGCCTACAATAAACTGCTCGACCTCAAGGACCTTGCTGAACACCGCGATCTAGTGAAGGTACGGCTTCAAAGCATTATCTCTCGTATAGCTGCGGGCGAGTCACGCAGCACGGCTGCAAAAGATGCGACGCTGAACGTGATTGAGGTGTTCATGCGGCTAGATAGCCCTGACACGCGTACGGCTGCACTCGATCTGCTGCACCGGTGCTTCGATCCAGACTCGTTCGAGTACAACAGGATGATGGCGGTATTCGCAATTGACGTCAAACACGACGCCGCCGCGGCGCTCGAATTTCTCGGGCAGATCCAGGCCATGCCGCACGTTTCACTGAAAGAGAAGATGGCGAATCTCAACCAGATGTGGGAGATCAGTCGCGGTGCCGGCTACCTTTCTGCAAGAAACCTCGCCTTCCGAACTGATTTCCTATTGCGCACCGTCAGGGCCAATGCCAAGAGGGTCTCGGTCAGAACCCTGGACTTGCTTCAGATAGTCGTAATTGAACTTATTAAAAATAAGGCTTTCCTTGAGGCTATGACCATTGCAGAAGCTCTTTCCTCCCTCGTAAACCATCGAGACCCTGTTTACCTCCAGTTGAAGGGGCGAGCGCTGTTTGGACTGGAGCGCTACCCGGAAGCAGAGGCGGTCTTCGACGCCATCATCGTGCTCAATTCGGAAGATACGTTCGCCTATTGGTCGAAGGGGGATATCGCACTCAAGGAGGCAAAAACCGACGCAGCCCGCGACAATTTCCTTGCTGCCTTGGCGATTTGCGAGAAGACGGAGAGCATGGACCAAACCGCCCGCGGGACGATCTCCTGCCTGAATAGGCTGACGAAGATTGCCATGTTGGAAAAACAGTATGACGTTGCGATCGACTATGCGACCCGCCTGCTTGAGCTCGACGACACGGACAACAAGATCCGGACTCTTCAGGCCGAGTGCCACTACCTAAGTGGAAACATCGAGGCGGCCCTGGATACTTATCGCTCCCTTTTCGCCACCGATCCCGACAATAGGGTGGCGATGAACCAACTCATTGGCACCTTCTTCTCCGACGGGGCTTCTCCATACCTAGAGCAACTGTTAGAACTTTTGCCCGATGGGCATCCCGACGCCACGTCCTACCTCGTGAACCTGCTCCAGGGGCTCGGCAAGCTGGACCTCGGGCTCGATCTTGTGGCGGCTCGCCAGCTCCTGGTGCGCTACGGTTTCGGCGACTTAATACTACTGTCGGAGGTGGCCCACCTCCTGATGCGCCACACCATCAGGCTCTTCTTTGGCGAGCTCGATGCGGTAGCGGGATTCGTAGCAGGCGTATTCGAGCTATTCTCCAGTTTCGAGGAGGTAGCGATGAAGCGGCTCTTCGCGGAATACTGGGGGGCGGACCTAGGGGGCTACGTCCGGGCCTATGCGCGACAATTCGAAGCAACCGCGGCACGCGTGACCGCTGCTGCTTCGGATTTGTGCGCAGAGGGGAGTGCTACCAATGGTATGCTTGTCGTCATGATCAAAGACTTCATCGACGAGGTGCGGAGCTCTGTCGCTCCACTGGTTGACGCCTCTGATACCGTTGAGGTTCCCCCAATGGTGTCCCTGTGGCTCGACTACCTGACGATCCACCATGGCAGATTCCAGGCCCATACTAGTTTCGATCAGGCCAGTCTGCAGGTGCCGATGAGAATCGCGGAACAGCTTTTCTCCTCCCTCAAACGCGTATTTAGTGAATATTTCCCCCACTGCACTCAGCACGACATGCTCCACATCTGCTGTGTCACGACAGCGACCGAGGCCTCGCTCACCATTACCTTGTCCCAATCGCTGCGTTCACGACTTCCTCAAGAAGCATTCAGTGCCGACGGCATTACTTGGATTCCCGCCGGCTCCTCCTCGCAGCTTGTTCTCAAGGCGTCAGGCCGCGTCGTCTGGGAGGAGCCCCTGTTCAAAGGCCTCATCGCCCACATAGAGGCATCCTTCGAAAAGTTTTCTGCTCTGGACCATGATCGGAGCTATTGGGATTCGATGGTTAGGCTCACCATGGCGCTTCCATCGGAAGCATTTGAAATGGAGCGGGTAATCAATTACACCTTTTTTCAGCTCGTCAGAATGTACTATCTGAGCAAGGAGGACTATCTCCCTTCGCTCGAAAGGCTTCACACGTTCAAGGGTGCCTTGATCCGAGAGGACGGAAAAATTACGCCAGCGGTTAAGGCAGATTTCTATCGCTATGATGACCGGCTTGCGGCATGCCGGTTTCCAAGGTTCGAGCGGTTCGGTCTTGCAGAGGCCTGCCGCACGGTCCAATGCTACTTCGAAGAGAGCAGCATTCCAGTCACCTTTTTGTACGAGGCTGACGAGTCCTTGCAGGTTTTCAGCGATCTCAGGCGATTTCAAGACTGTGTCAAGAATCTGGTTTACAATGCCGCAAATGCGATGGTGGAGACTGGCACCGTGATAGGAGCTGAAAGGGTCCAAGGCACCATTGCTGTGACCGTCTCGGCAAGTAAGGATTTCTTTACCTTTCGGTGCACCGACACTGGCCCCGGCATGAGTGACGAGACTCGGCGCGACATCGAGTCGGGCCGATCCAAAGGTGTCGGTTGGCGCACCATCCGCAACGCCGTCAACGTCCTCAGGGGGACATATAGCATCTCTTCCGATGCCAAAGGCACTGTAGTTAGCGTCAGCTTTCCGAGCTGAAAAGGAGCAGCCGTGGGGTTTGATAAACAGATAAAAATTCTCGTGGTCGACGACGTAAAGGAGTGGCGGAAGGTCTACACCAAAGGAATTATGGATGTGATCAAAGACAACAGGCTGGATGACCTCGTTTCAGGAATTTGTGAGGCACGCGACGGTAAGGAAGCCCTGCGGATGGTGAAAGAAGACCCGGCGATCAATTTCGTTGTCACCGACCTCTTCATGGGCCCCTGCTGCGACGGCGCGGTTCCAGAGAATCCTGATCAGCCGTTTGGGGGCGTGTGGCTTATCAGGAAGATCACTGATACGGTTAAACGGCCATTTGTCCTTCTTCTAGTCTCTGATAAGGAGGATGCAGAGAGGTACGAAATGTCCCTTCTGCTCAACAAAGGTTACAAAAACTACGATTTCGTGGAAAAGGGAAACCTGGACAGTCTACATGGGAATAGCTTGGAGGCGATCAAGAAACTCCTTTTCGCGCAGGTTCGAAGTCACAAAAAGCAGCCGGAATTTATACAGCCGAACACACTCGGCGAACGCAATGGAGTTACTTTTATTGGTACTTCTTCAAAAATCGTTGCTATGCTGAATGACGCCGAAAAGGTTGCAACCGTGGATACTAACGTCTTCTTGATCGGCGAAAGTGGAACTGGGAAGGGAACCCTCGCGAAATTCATTCACGGCCGCAGTGCAAGGAAAGATAGCCCCTTTGTCGATCTGGATTGCTCGGTTTTACCAGAATCACTTTTGGAGGCGGAGCTCTTCGGCCATGTCAAGGGAACCTTCACCGGGGCGGTCAGTGACAAGCCTGGCCTCATCGAAATTGCCAACGGTGGGACCCTCTTTCTTGACGAAATAGGGCATATGTCGGAGGCTATCCAAAAAAAGCTACTCAAAGTGCTTGAGGAACGCTCTTTTCGGAAAGTGGGTGGGACCGAGTTGTTAACTTCAAATTTTAGGTTGATCTCAGCCACCAGTACTGACCCAGGCAAATTGTACCTCCCCTTCCTCCACAGGATCGCCGTTTTCCCAATAGTCATTCCGCCGCTTAGGGAGAGAAAGGAGGATATTCCGCTTCTTGCTAATTTCTACCTAAAGCTCTTTCAGAATGAGTTCAACGCTAGACCTATGATCCAAGAAGAATTCGACACCTTGGTTTCGGAATGCTTTCAACTCAATTGGAACGGGAATATAAGGGAACTTATCAACAGAATAGAGAGGTATACTGTTTGCGACTACGACCTTAATAAGTTCAGAATCGACCCCGAGAGGCTATCCATATCTGATCTCGGTAGCGCGAGCGAGACCCCGCGCCAGACTTTTGGGTATGAAGGAAAGACTTATGAGGAGGCGAAGGAGGAGTTCGACAGGTCATTGTTCTTTTGCACCCTCACTCAGTGTCAGGGTGACGCAACAAAGGCGGCAGCGATGCTCAATGTTGGCGTGAGCACGGTTAAAAACCGGATGACGCTTTACAGATGGTCTAAACAACAATTTCGTTAAGCATCATCGACCTCAACGTCGTACTCCGAAGCTGACAAGTGGTTCGTCTTAGAATTGCCTCGCTATAGACAGAGAAAACTGTCACAACCTGTAGGGGGTAGGGAACAGAGACGGACGTCCGGGGCGAAGCCATCGGTCGAAAACCCAAAGAGACGGGGGGCAAGCCCGCCTCTTTGGGTATGTGGGATAAAGGGGTTACCAGATGATGGCGTGGCACTGGCTGTAGCAATCGCAGGTCGGATGGGCGTCACAATCTTTAGGATAATCATCCCTGCACTGGAGTTGACTTATAGCGAAGATGGACGCACAAGTCGAAAGCTCAATGGATTCAAAAGAGCCAATGGTGTCGTTGATTCTGGTTGCGGCCTTCAGGCGTTCGTACATGGTTTCCTCCGTGAGTAGAAGAATTTGGCATTTAGCAGCGTAGTTATTCTGTAATTGATTTTGCCATTTGACCCTCCTTTTCAAGTTTTTCTAGAAGTCGCTTCCTTAGCAACTCCCGGTTCAAATGACACTTAATTGGTATTCCAGAGTCCGTATGGCCCAACTTCTCTTGGAAGAGGCGATAGCTCGGACAATCACCAGCGCAGTTCCATTTTGCGAAGCATCCATCACATCGACTGAATTGATCAATGAGTAAGCTACGTAATTCCTGAACTTTTTGGTCATTAAAAATAAACACAAGCCGATCAAAATCGAACTCGCCATAACAGAAAGCATCAGAATAGTCATTCCCGAGAGGAACACCTACGCAAGCGACTACTCTACCATCGGAGTGAACCCCGAATGTCGGCCTCATCGCTCCGCAAAACTTCATCCTTATGACCTCAGGTCTCAGGACCCCCGAGTACGAATAGGTGCCATCAGGGGAGGCGTCCATGGCTTCAGAAATAACTTGTATAAAACGGTCGAAGTTAGGTTTTGATGCACCAGATTCCTTACAGCGTCCAAACTCATTGAGTGGCTCAAACCCAACGGAAATTCCTGGGAAATGTTCTTTGAAGAATTGAATCCGTTCAGGAAGGGCGTCAACATCATCAGAAGTTGTCACTGCTTTAATCCCAAAATTAAATCCGTTTTTGAGAAAGTAGCGACCACTACGATATGCGTGTTTGTAGGAACCGTTTCCGTTAGCGTCCGCCCTGTTCCGATCGTGGACCCATTCAGGACCATCAAGGGAAAGGCTCACGCTTTCAAAATTTTTTATGATGAAATCAAGTTGCTCATTGCTTAAGACGCCGTTAGTTGCCATGCGGATCAGGGGACGCGTATTTTCTGCCGCAATGTTGTTGGCATACTCTACACACCTTGTAAGCAGGTTCCAGTTTGAAGTGGGTTCTCCACGTCCATGGAAGAAAATACTAAATTCTCTTTTAAGCTTCCTAGCATTTTGGGCGATAAGGTCAATGGCCGCTTTGGCAACAGACCATTGCAGGCTCTTTGGGGTATCTCCTGCATTTGCATAGCAATACCTGCATCTTAAGTTGCAGTCAGTTGTTAACTCCAGCATAACCCCTATTGGGTTGAAGTCCGTTACAAGGTCGAACCTGTCGTTCGGGTTGAAATTATTAGGGACATCTAGGATCCCCTTCAGGGGGCTGAGATTCTCGGGCCACACGTTTTCTTCGATGCCGCGCTTGATTCGGTGGACAGCAGCATGATTGCAACTCACCAGTACTCCTTTGATTGGGGAGAAAATGACATATTCGCCAGCATTTCTTCCGGCAATAAGAAAGATTTCATTTGTAGATATGGTTTCTCCCCCTTTATAGACCGCTAAGTCCTCCGAGTTGAAGGTCACCCTGGATCTAGTATCGTCGGCTTCTCTGTTGGCCTGGCATGATGACGGTTCACGACGTCCTGTAACGTTCCCAACGCGATCTACATGGTTTGAGTTCAAAACTATGGTCATGACTTCCTCCTTTCTCAACCCGTGAATTATGTTCGGTGGGAATTTAGCTGTCGATTCCCTCCGCTAGTAGCATCAGTTTCCGAAGTCTCCCACATGTGCCAAGTGGGAATATCTACACCTAGGCAGCCTGCTTCAACTGTAATTGCAAGTGTCTACTGCTAGGCCGCTGATGGTGCGGTTAGATAAAACACATCACTTCCCTCTTCAGTAGGTGTTGTGACCCTTGGTGATAATTTTTCTTGCCATTGCAATTCCCCGATACATCGCATGTGGTCTCTGCTCAAGATGGTCTTAGTGCTGGTTCGTCCAGCATATGCTTATGGAATAAACAAAATGCATGCCACCGCAAACTTGTACGTTTTAGCCCTAATTTCGGGCTATTAGGCTTGTGTCATGATTAGGCTGAAGTAGCAAATCCCAAAACATAGATCAAAATCCGAGATTTGAGATGGGAAAAGGACTAGTTCAGGTGACCTTTCGGTGAAGAGCTGGGGCAATCCTGGTTAGCGGGACTAGCCTTGCCACCTGACCACACCACCCGCGTGTCCGTGGGCTGGCTAGCTCCAGCCTCGTCTTCCCCCGTAACAGGGGCGCATCCCTTCCGTCAGCTTCAACACCGAGTAGTTTGCCTGGTCTGCTCCAGATATCCAAGGTGTATCGACTCGCGCAGCAGGCTCTCTTTACCTAGACCAACGTCGGGCTCCCCATGGACGAGTTTTATCAAGATTTGCGCTGTGACTGTGGTAGGGGTGTGAAGCCAGAGGCTGCGGTATGAATCTCCAGCTACAGCAATTGTGGCCTAGCCCGCGTGCGCTTACAGATGCGATCACAGTAGATCCAGAATCGCGCCGGTGGAGGTGGCACGGGCGGGGACACGGGACGCTAAATGGGAAATGGTTTTACGGTACGTAAACTCGGTTCAAAAGGCCGGAATGAGGCCCTCCGCCTCCTGCTCCCCCGAAGCATGTGCGCTGCCGGATACCTTCCTTTGTCCCACTACTGTCCCATTCAGAATTGAATCGACATGAATCCTCAAAAGATCGCACTGTTAATTTTGTTAGGTAGCAGATACCTAATCTTGTGTTGACAAAATTAGAGCTGAGAATTAGGCTCCTGCTACAGATCACTAGTGGGGGATGTATGGCGACAATTGAAAGGCGGACAAGTAAGGACGGTAAGGTCACCTATCGAGTGAAAATTCGGATGCTCGGCCATGCCCCTGAGAACGCAACCTTCACCAGCTTGACCAAGGCTAAACGTTGGGCGCAGGACACTGAATCTGCAATGAGGGATGGCCGTCATTTCAAAACGCAAGAGGCCAAGAAGCACACCCTTGGCGATTTGGTAGACAAATACATCAAGGTCGCTCTTCCTGCGAATGAAAAACATGCTGCAATCACCAAGGCTCAGCTATTGTGGTGGAAAGAGCGTATCGGCATAAAGCTCCTATCAGATATTTCATCTGCAGTTATCGTTGAGCAGCGGGACCTGTTGCTCAGTGAGCCTATAGTATCCGTGCGGAAGGAAAAGCAGGAAGATGGAACCATCAAGGAGATAACCACACACAGGAAGCGGAGCCAGTCAACCGTTGTGCGCTATCTCGCAGCGCTTTCCACTGTCTACACCCACGCTGTCAGGGAATGGAAGTGGATAGCGAGGGATCAAAACCCGATGCCAGACGTTAAGAAGCCGAAAGAGGCGAAGGGCCGGGTCCGATTCTTGTCTGATGATGAGAGGGCCAGGCTACTGGCCGCCTGCATTCGCCGTAAGAACAAGCACCTCTACCTGGTCGTCATGCTGGCCCTTTCCACCGGTGCCCGTAAAGGGGAGATTATGAATCTCGTCTGGGACGATGTGTCATTTGAGCACCGACGGATCATTCTGAGAGACACCAAGAACGGTGAGACACGGGCGGTCCCGCTAGTGGGGGCTGCCCACGATCTGATGAAAGTTCACTCGGACGCGAAGAGGGACGACACCCATCTTGTCTTCCCACGTTCAGGGGCAAAGGGCAACAAACCCGCATCGATCCGTGAGGCGTGGCTGGCAGCAGTTGCAGAGGCGGGGATTGAGGACTTTCGGTTTCATGACCTCCGTCACAGCACAGCGAGTTATCTGGCGATGAACGGGGCAAGTCTGGCAGAGATCGCCGAGGTGCTGGGGCACAAGACGCTCCAGATGGTTAAGAGGTATGCCCACCTATCCGAATCCCATACGACGGGTGTCGTGGAGAGGATGAATCAGAAGATTTTCGGATAAACAGCATGCCCTGCATAAACAGTAAGCCCAATCCCGAAGCAGGGGGGCGGGCTTTTTTTCTACCACACGAGTATCTCCAGACTTTACGCACCCTTGGTCCGTGTTCATCAGGGTGCTCTGACCGTCCTTCTCCCTGTCTAGGATCCGGTAACTTCGCTGCCATCCTTAAAGAACGTATTCAAAGCACCACCTTCTGAAGCTTCCACCGATTTAAATCAATCCCTCCATTCCTCCCCGCATAGGGATCACCTCTCAAAAATAGCGCTGATTTTTGTAGGTTGCCAGCATTTCATCAATGTTGGTCACTAGTACCGGTGGGCGGTGCGCTCTCACCTCAATATACCGCTGTATGCTCAACAGTCGCACTCCTAACTGCCCCAGGAAAGAGCGCGTCGCTTTTACTCCGCTGCTGCCTTCTAAGATATTTCTACTGCTGTCGGATTGATCTGGATTCCACCGGTGGCCATTCCTCATCTCGCAAAAATCCAACGCTAGCAATCATAAGTTGCTGTTAATGGCAACAACTGTATTTCACAAGTATTTAACCCGGACAGCGTGTCCATCGAAATTTTTTTTATTTAACATTAACAATAGGTTAAGTGATTTTTTGGCCTTGGCAGAGGGGGTAAATCGTTGCTGGCTCTACACAAATAGGAATATCTCGCGGGTTTTTTTGTTCCCGCCAACCCCATTTGCAGAGGAGTCGCATATGAAATGCACCGTGAAGCAACTTGTCGAGAAACACCCTTACTTAACCGAGTCGTCCGTCCGGTGGATGCTTTTCAACCGGAAAACCAATGGTCTTTCCAAGGCCGTTACGAAGCTGGGGAAAAAAGTTCTGATCGATGACCAGAAATTCGCTGAGTGGGTCGAATCTCACGGCGAAGGCTAGACAGCAAATGGGACTCGGGAACGCGCTGGAAGCAATGCACACGTGCGAGGAGAATCAGAATGGGAATTGATTCCATAGATTTGGCTGTGGCCACAAACAGTAGCATAGGCTGTCAGCCCGAAGTGAGCAGCGGTGTGGGCTCCGCTTCAGTTGTGCTACCTCGGATCTTCCACAATGAGTCAGAGACCGCAGTGGTTGCACTGGCTGGCGAGGTGCGGAGATGACTGATGCCTTAATGCGACGCGCGCTGTATGCGGCTTTGCTGACACCCCCACAGCGACGTCAACAGCTTTTCTCGCTCCTTCCGAAGGGCACCTTCAAAGGTGATTTTGTTTACTTTAGCCTAGCAAAGTTCTTTGCACACGATACGAGGACGGAGGATTGGCGAGAGATCACAAAAGCGACGAACCTGGATCCGGTTCCCGTTGCCGACCTCATAGCGGAAAGCAATGAGATAGCACCCCTCCTTGCAGAACATCTTGTGAGGCTCCTTGCGAAACGTCAAGAGGAGGCGCTAAACGCTCATCAAAACGTCCTACCTTGGGCTTCGGCAATAGTTAGGATCAAAGAAGAGCCTCAGGAGCCCGAGCAGAAGCAGTTCCAATCTTGGCCACCCGTTATTGACCTGCTGAAGCTTTCCAGCGTCGATCCCTCCCCGCCTAAGTTCATAATGAAGGATTGGCTCCCCTGCGGCTATGCCACCCTTTTTGCGGGTCATGGTGGGATAGGCAAGTCCGGGCTGGCTCTGGTGTTGGCAGTATGCCTCGCAATGGGTATACCTTTCTTCGGTTTACAGGTTGAGCGCCGGCGGGTGATGTATCTGTCATGTGAGGACCGGGAAAACGTGCTGCACTGGCGACTTGCAAGAATCTGTGACTACTTTGGAATCACCATAAGGGACCTCGTTGGCCACTTAGATGCCTTTGACTTGGTCGGACACAATGTCATCCTGTACCAACCCGGACGGTTCGGCTCCTCCCCACTAACTTCAGCCTACCATGAACTTGCCACTTTGATTAAAACTCACGATACGGAAGTGCTATTCGTCGATGGCATCAGCGACACCTATGACGGCAACGAAAATGCTCGAGCTGAGGTTAAAGCATACGTTAATGCCATCCTCGCACTCATCCCTGCTGACCGTGGCGCTGCCGTTCTCGTGGGACATGTTGCGAAGCCCACGGCGAACGGCAAGGGATCGGAGTATTCCGGAACCACCGGCTGGCATAACTCCGTGCGTGCTCGTTGGTATCTCTATCCTGATGAAAAGAGCAGGGGCGATGAAGAGATTGAGTGCATTGGTGACCTACTCATGGAACTGAGGAAGTCAAATTTGGGTCCGAACGAAGGATGTCTACGATTCTCGTGGGACAAAGATGCAGGAATGTTTACTGGAGCTATCGAACAGGTTAAGAGCCACGAGCGCGACATTCAGGACGGCGTTGAGCAGGCAGAAATACTTGCAGTATTGCGTGCTTCCACAGGACCTGTCCCTGCTGCGGCAACCGGTCCAAGGACCGCCTATCATGTGTTGTCAGTGCAGGATCATTTTCCGAAATCGTTGCGTGCGGGAAATGCAGGGAAAAAACGGTTTTGGAGGCATATTGAACGACTGCGGGCATTAGGCGAAATCCGGGAAGAGATCATTACCCGCACGGACCGTCACAAGGTGCGCGTCTTAGTAGCTAAAACCTGACCTGCATTAGGTGCGGGCATGCGGGCTATGAGGATGCTCTATATTCCCGCACAAGCTCCGCATCCCGCTTTGCGGGCATGCGGGCAATGCCGCTGGGGGTATTAGGGGGTATTCGCACCCGCACATAGTGTGCCGCGCCTCCAGACTTACTCGCGTTCCCAGGGGAGCTGAGGGCGGCAGTCTCCCCCTTGGAGGCCCACAATCCTCCATACGAAGCTACGCCGAGAATGGACGCGCTAGCTGAGAAGAATTCCCCCCTGCCTATACTATGCAAAATGGTCGCTGTTTATTGTATTGTATATACAATACAAAATGTGATATAATGGCTTTACTTTTGTGTAAGAAACAGGATGACTATGAGCATAAGCGCCGAAACACTAGCCACTTGGAACTTTATCTCTGAGGTCGTCGAAGCTAATGTGCGACGCACTGTGCACAACGTCCACGATGCTATGGATGTACTTGCTGAAATCCGGTTGATGTTCTTTTGGGGCGGTCATGGTGACGGCTATACGCCCGGTCAGGCAATAAGATTCTGCCTGCGATTCCTTAAAAAACAGGCACTTCGTCAGCTTGGTTTGGTTGCTGTCAGACGTACTGTGGGCGAGAGGGGAGCTTATAATGCAGCACTCAAAGGTGTCGAGCATGGAGAAGGTTTGGACCGAATTGAAGACGCGCTTCATCCTCGGTTAGTGCATCTTTCTTACGAAGACTTGGTCGCCAACGGAAGGATGCCGGAGAACTGGTACACCTGTGTTGATCCCTTAAATCCCGTTGGATATGATGAAAGGATACAGGAGTATCTGCAATCTCCCCTCGTAGATAAGACGGCAAAACGCATGGCAATGATGATGCTTAAAGGGTACACACAGCGAGAAATAGCTGCTGCGTATAGTACTTCAGCGCAAACCGTCCAGCGGCATCTTGAACGCGAAAGTGTCAAGCTGGAATACCTGACGTGACCAGAGGAAAATAAGCACAAGAGGAGGGTGTATGGAAGAAGATGTGATGAGCGAGGCATACTGGGAAGCCCTGCTGGCATATGCAGCTGGGTTGCAATCAGAGGTGTCAGAAGAGGCGTTAGAGGTGATTTGACGAGGAGTGACGCGCCGCCTCGATTACCGGTCAAGCACTGTAGCTGGAACTCGCGCTATGAGATCGTCGACTATCATCGCGGCCCGGGCCGAGGGATATACAAGGAAGAGGGCTGAGGGCTTAAAGAAAAGGCGACCAGGGCGAAGGCGAAGCTCAGCATCGTGAAGGGGAAAAGCATGGACTTTATCAGCAAATACTACCTTCCCTCGATCCTTCGCGCCAGCCTCAATCGCGGCGACGTAACGCTCGGCGAGTACGCAAGCATCAACGGCGTATGGCTCACAAAAGAAGGGCGGAAGCACCGGCAGGTGTACAACCAGACCTAGAAAATCATTCACCCCGGCAGGGCCATGCACCTGGTGGACAAGGCTGAGATCCGGATTACTGTGGACACCGAAGGCCTGCGACGGTTCCAGTGGGAGGAGATCGTCGCGAAGCTGGAGATCGACCCGATGTACGCGCGGTTCCTAAACTCCGCCGGAAACTCAGAAGGCGGCCTGTGGTTCGTAAGCATCGCTGCGGTGCCAACGTCGGCTTTCGTGAAGATAGAGCGGGATGCGAGTGGGCGGGGGGAGTGGAAAGAGATCCGGGATGCCGCAGGAGTCCCGCAGCTCGAGGTGAGGTCCATATCCGCTTGGGAGCGCGACACCGGCCGGAGGATACAGCGGATCCCGGTCGAGGCGATCATGCCGGGGCTGCGCTGATCTGGGCAAGGAGGACCGCATGAAACCGTACCGTTACCCGAAGCCGTGCTTCATCGGCAACAACGCCGTCAACCGACGACCACCGGTTCTACTTCTCCATAACGGAGTGGATGAACTAGGGGGGAGAGGAGCACTCCCCGCCGAGCAGAAATGAGCCGCTTCAGCCTACCTGGTTGAGGCGGCTTTTCAGTATCGTTGACGGCCGCCACGTGACGATCCGGCGCGCCTCGATGGTGATGTCCTCCCCCGTTTGCGGATTCCGGCCTTTCCTGTCTGCCTTTGCTTTCACTTCGAACTTCCCAAACCCAGCGATTTTTACCTCCTCACCTTGCACCAGGGCGTCCTTCACCAAATCCAGCACGTTCTCGACCAGCTCGACCGCCTCGTTCTTGGTCATTCCCTTTTCTGCAGCCAGCGCCGCAACAATTTCTGCTTTCGTCATGTTTCCCTCCTGTTTCCGAAATCCCCAGCAAGATAACGCACTTCCATAGATGAAGGCAAGACGGAAGGGTTCTGCCAGATCGTTTCTTCGTGGGAATCTTGTTTTTTTCAGGGGTAGAAAGGCTAATTTTGTTGCTGGCCCGCACAAGTAAATGTGAAGGGAAATGAAGAGGATAGAGGAGATTTCAAGATGTTCGTCCATCAAAACGTAGAGGCATTATGGCGCGACATACAATGGTTCACCGACCCGCACAAGAAAGCCGCTGCTGCTGTCCTGGAGATGCTGGACAGCGAAGAGGGCGACATTTCCTCCATCGTCATGTTCAACTGGTCTAAATCACCGTTCGTCAAGGTCAATGTCCGTGACCACACCATAGGCGTTGTGCGCGAGGCTATGAAACTGGATGACACGAAGATGATCACTTACCAGCTGTTGGTGCTGGCCGCTTTGGGCCACGACGCGGGGAAGCTCCCCTGTGGCCACCTTGATCGCCGGTCTGAGGAGTACGTTCAACGCAAGCACGCAGAAGAAAGCGCAAAGCTCTGCAGGCGCTGGTTTCGCCCGTTGCTGCAGCCAAACCAACTTGACCTGGTGGTCGCCACTATCGAGGAACACCACGACGAATTGGACGATTTCCCCCTGGTGGAGCGACTGACCAAGGCGGACAAAGAAGCTCGCATGAACGAGCTGGTGGCGATGAAGGGACCTGACTTCAGAGGGCGCAGGATGATTCCGGTGGGCAAGGAAGCCCCCGGCCTTGGCGAGCCGAAAGCAGGTTTGAAGAGGAAGAAGTCGTTTGATCCCGAATCCGAGAAGCTGCCGTTCTTCACCGTCGCGGAATTCCTGAAGAGGCTGGAGCCGCACCTGAACAGGAACAGTGCATATACGCACCTGGGGCCACAAGCCTTCACTATGAGCGCACGGACGTATGTAACGTCTTACGGCATCTTCAAGGTCATGCGCGAATGGGCGCACGAAGTTGGTTACGGTGAAGAAATAGAGAAGGTGGGCGACTATAACGCTTATCCTGGGCGGTTCGACAACCTCATAGCTTTCGTTGGGGGGAAGCTGCGCGAGACGGATGCCCTGGTTGAAAAGGACCTCCCCAACAAGAGCTACACCTACCGGAAATTCCAAGTTGAAGAGGGCAAAGACAAGCTGAAAATGTTCTTTACCCCGATCAAGACGAAAGTTTTCTCTTCCGGGATCCGGGTCCTCGAAAACATCAAAAAGGGATCTCTCTTCGCAGACATCAAGGAAGTACAACCTGATTTTAGACCTTGGACTGAGAAAAAGGAGGAAGCGTAAATGATAAAGAAAACGAGAGAAATGGACTACGCGGCCGCATTTAAACTGCCGACTGCGGCGATTACGACCGCCCAGCGCCTTGGGGTGCTTTCTAAAACCCTGCCGCCGCTGGACAAGATCGAGATGGAAGACCGGCACTTCCTCGAGGCTTTCGGCAGGTGCTATAAAAACACCGGATTCATCATTGGTGGCCTGGCCGAGCTTTCCCCCGCCAAGCGCGAGGAGCTGGAGGTGGCCAAAAAGTCGCGATTGCAGGGGTGGAAGGGGGTGGCGAACAAGGAGTACGAACATTTGTACCTCGCCGAAATGGACGGTTATGACTACTACAAAACAGTTCGCGAACTGACCGCCGAGTTAAAAACACGGCTGCTTTTAACCCCGGAACAGTACCCCGAGCTCGATGCAATCCGGCGGGCCGCGAAAAACCGGATGCAGCGCGAGGTGGCGAGGGATAAAAAGGAGGGATACCGCTAATGCATACAAAAGAACTAACAGCACACCATTTGATGGCCCAAACGTGTGGCACCCACCCCAACACTCTGGCAATGTTCCAGCGCCAAAAGGTGGTCCCGCGCGACGTCGAGATGTTTAGAGAAGACGATGTGGTCCTAGTGCAAAAGCTGACCGCGGTGATGCAGGACCCGGATCTTATCCGGCTGCAAATTGGGAAAAAACCAAAAAGAGAACGCGATCAGCTTTTCGCCGATGCCAAGGATTTCAAGCAGTACAAGCAGTGGGAGCGGAAGGTGATCTGGTTGTTCGTCCTTCACGGCGAAAAGATGACGAAAGCGAAAGCAATGTCTTACGCAAAATTCCGGTTTGGCAAGGAGCCGAGTGCTGGCCTCAAGGCCCGGATCGGCGTGTTTAAGTGGGTAGCCGCGGGGAGGCCTGCTGTTAAGGCAAAAACAAAGGGGGATGTGAGCGAATGTGAGCCGGTGTGAACCGATGTGGGCCAATGTGCTCGGGTTGCACACCGGAACACATTGATGCGACACCTGTTGTTTTTCGAAGGTTTAGCGTGTACAGAGAAGGAAATCGAGAAGATCATCTCCCACACTCACCACTCAAGGCGGGGTTCAGCTCAGAACTGGATACTGCCTTTCTTTTTTGCCCTGGCGCCACTAGTCTGCTCTTTTCGAGGGTCACTCATAACCTTAAATAATATGGCCGTCATGCCTTTTTGCCGCGGACGTAGGCGCCTGAACAGGCTTTTTAGGCCAAAATGCCTCTCAGAGATTTAACAGAGAGGCCTTTCATGCCTTTTGCGAGTTGCTCTTCATACCTTTGTGAAAAAATGGCAACTCACTACCTTAAATAATACGGGAGCCTTTCGTGCCTTTCCCCCCGCGCAGGTCCTCCACCCTTATCGCCAGGCACAATCCTTCCCACCGAGCAGATCACCGATCCCTTTGCCGATCGAAGGAACCGACGCTAGCCCTACCACAACCCCACCCCAGCGGCTCTAGCCCGTGCAGGTCCACCAGTTTTCTGGAACGCACAATCCTCACACCGAGCAGCCCACCACCATCAACCCGCCACAGCACCACAGCCACGACATGGCAAGAGAGGAGCAACAGAGAGACGAAGGGAAACGAACGGCAAGAGGGGAAGTAGACAAAGGAAGGGGATAGCGAAACGACAGCGACTTGATAGGCGCTATAGTGGAGCGAGGGAAACGGCACAGGCAGACATCAACGGCACGACTAGACGCGACGTCCACAACCCTTTTCGTAAGGCACCAGACTAACACGGAGCATGATCACCAACCACTGGACGAAGGCAGAAGGCAGAGGCCGAACAGACGGAAGACGTGGAAAGGATAGATACCTCCGGCACCACACCTCTGTCATCGAAGGAACCGACACTGGCTGGACCTCCGACCACCCCAGCGGCACCAACCCGCGCACGTCCTCCAGTCTCTTGGAACGCACCAGCCCGACACGGAGCACACCGCGATCCTCACAGCAACCACAGCACAGCGAAGCTGCCATCTCAGTAACCACCTCACCGCGCACTGCCCTGCTTTCGCAAGGAACCGGCTCTGGCTTGTCCTCCGGCTCTTTCATGAGCCACAACCCCGGCGGCCCGGCCACCTGCAGCGGCAAGTTGTGGAAACGGCAGATACCACCTCCCTGTTCTCGAAGGCACCAGCCCTGGCTCTACCTCCACCGCTCCCGCAAGCCACCGCCACCCGCAGCCCTGGGCGCCCACCTCGATCTACACCGCCTGCTTTCGCAGGGCACCACCGCTGGCTTGTCCGCC